>Ga0105047_10014846_pt1 | contig 12321 bp, 10 predicted proteins | sample MAT04_FD_78384 | JGI IMG/M metagenome (GOLD analysis project Ga0105047, IMG submission 78384) | Freshwater microbial communities from Lake Fryxell liftoff mats and glacier meltwater in Antarctica - MAT-04 (megahit assembly) | ecosystem: Environmental > Aquatic > Freshwater > Ice > Liftoff... | reverse complement strand
GGCCGCGAGGTCTTCGGCAACGCGCTCCTCAACGCGACCGAGGACGAGAACGAGGCCGTCCGGGCGATCGCCGTGGAGGCGCTCAGGCGCTGACCGATCCGATCCGAGTACCTCGCCCGTAGGTCGGGCATGAAGCTCAGATCGACGCTCCTCACCGTCGCCCTCCTGGCCCCCGCTTGCGGTGGCGAAGAGCCCACGCCGCCCGTGACCAACACCACGTTGTATCAGCGGCTCGGCGAGAAGGCCGGCATCGCCGGCGCCATCGACGCGATCGTCGCGGCCGAGGTGATGGACCCCGAGATCGCGGCGTTCTTCGCCCCGCCTTCGACCGCCGGCCACACGCCGAACGTCGCGCAGATCAAGGAGTGCCTCGTGGCCCAGGTCGCCAACGCGGCCGGTGGTCCCGAGCAGTACCCGACCACCGTGTCCGGCGGCTTCACCTGCCGCTCGATGGTCGCCGCGCACGCCGGCCTCGGCATCTCGGCGACGGTCTTCGACAAGTTCGTGATGATCGCCGCCAACACGCTCACCGCCGCCGGCGTCGCGCCCGCGGACGTGACGACGCTGGGCGGTGTCCTCAACTCCACGAAGGGCGCGGTGGTCACGCCCCCGAACCTCTACCAGCGCCTCGGCGGCAACAGCGGCATCAAGGGCGCGGTCGACGCGATCGTCGCCGCGGAGGTCATGGAGCCGGACATCGGGGCGTTCTTCGCGCCCGCGCTGATGGCCGGCCACACCCCGAGCGCCGTGCAGATCAAGGAATGCCTCGTTTTGCAGATCGGAAACGCCGCGGGCGGGCCCGAGCAGTACCCGGCGATGGTGTCCGGTGGCTTCACCTGCCGCACGATGGCCGCCGCACACGCGGGCCTCGGCATCAGCGCGGCGACTTTCGACAAGTTCGTCATGATCGCCGCCAACACGCTCACCGGGCTGGGCGTCTCGGCGGAGGACGTCGGGGTGCTGGGTGGCGTGCTCAACTCGACGAAGCCGGACGTGACGCGATGAACAAGAAGATCGTCCTCGGTGTCGCTACCCCCGTCCTGCTGTTCGGCTTGATCGGCGTGTTGCACATGCCGATCGCGCGCCCAGTGCTGGCGCTGATCGGCTTCGGTTGCCCGGTGCGCGCGACGCCCGAGGCGGTGGAGGCCGCGCGCCTCACGTCGGCCCGCGCGGCGCGAGGAACGGTCGCGTCCCCTGATCGTCCGGCGCTGGGATTCGTGCTGGATACGACCACCCGCGCCGACGTCGACACCTGGGTCGCGGCGCATCACCTCGACTGCACCGAATCGCAGGCAGGAAGCGTGCTCCGCTGCGACCGCGTGCCAGCCGAAGTGCTGGGGACACCGCTCGACGATCTGAGCTTCGCCTTCGCGCCCAAGACGCTGCGGCTGGTCACGGTGAGCACGCTGCGCAATCAGCTCGACGCGGCTTCGGCGGCCTCGGCGATGAACGACATCACGGGTTCGCTCGGAGCTCGCCTCGGACCGGGGCGCGCGGTGGGGCAGCCGACGGCGATCTACCTGGCGGGTGGAGAGCTGCGGACGGCGCTGGTGGAGTATCGGTACAGCGATTACATCGCGAACGTGAGCGCGACGAATCTGGGCGGGCGGGTGGCGGTGCGGGAGCACTATATGTCGGCGATCGACTGAGCTGGATTCGACCACGCCCACGGCCACGTTTCTCGCACACGTGTGCGAGAAACGTGGGCGTGGGCGTGATCGATCAGAACCGCCGCGGTCCCGGAGCGCGCAACCTCGGCCCGTACTTCGGCGGCGTGGGCCCTCCTTCGGCGAGCAAGCGCATCACGCGGAAGCGGTGCCCCTTGTACGGCTCGAGCAGCTCGATCATGCGCGCATCATCCGCGCGCGGCTCGCCCGCCAGCGCGTAGCTCGCCACGTTCGGAAGGTGAAAATCACCGGTCGTCACCGAGTCCGGATCGCCGAACGTGAAGCTCACCACCATCTCGACCGTCCACGGCCCGCAGCCCGGGATGAGGTGCAAGAGGCGGCGGACCTCGGCGTAGTCGCGATCGACCAGGCCGTCGACCCGATGCGCGACCAGCGCGGCGGAGCGCAGCGTCTCGGCGCGCTTTCGATCGATGCCCAGCTCGACGAGCGCGGAGCTCGAGAGATAGGCGATCGCGCGCGGCTTCGGCGGGAGCATCAGCGGTATCGGTCCCGGCGCGGGCTCGGGATCGATGCGGAACAGGCCGCGATAGCCGCGCATCGCGTCCTGGAACTGCACGCGCTGCTGGAGGATCGCGGCCATCAGCGCCTCCCATGGCCACGGCGCGCGCGCGAGGCGCAGTCCGCGGTGGCGGCGCACGAGATCGTGGATCAGCCCCGGGGGCGGATCGAACGTCTCGGCCGCGTCGTCGAGGCCGGCCAGCGCGCGCACGCGAGGCACGATCCACTGCGCGCCCGGGCCCCACGCCTCGGCGGTGACGATGCCTTCGCCCTTCGTCACGTGCACCGTCGCAGGGCCCTCCGGCGTGCGGGTGGCGCGCCAGAAGCCGAGCGCATCGAAGCGCACCGTGGGGTCACTGTTGCCGAACCGCTGGCCGGCCAGCGTGGACTTCAGGTCGAGCGCGCGATCGACCTCGAAGGTCTGCCGCGCGTCGGGTATCATCGCGCTTCGGCCCGCTTGAAGTGCGCGAGGAGCTCGGCGTTCACCTCGCTCGCGCGCTGCGTGGTGATCGCGTGGCCGGTGTCGGCGAACGAGACCAGCTTCGATCCGGGGATCATGCGGTGGAGCGCGTCGCTGTGCTTGGGTCGCACCAGGATATCGAGCTCGGGCTTCAGGATCAGCGTCGGCACGCGCTCCAGGTTCTTGAGGCGCTTGCGCGTGTCGTGAAACGCGATCGCCCCGAGCTGCGCGAACACCGTGCGCGGCACGGGCGGCTTGTCGAAGCCGGGCTGCACCACGCCGGCCTCGGGGCCCTGGCCCGCGGGGTAGAGGAGCTCGGTCAGCGTCTCGAGCCGCAGCGCGCCCTTGCTGCTCTGCGCGCGCGCGAAGAGCCGCAGGCCCCGGCCCGTCGGGAGCTTGCCGAGCACGCTGCCGGTCATCGTCGCGATCAAGGTCAGGCTCTTGATGCGCGCGGTGTGACGCAGCGAGAGCTCCTGCGCGATCATCCCGCCCATCGACACGCCGACCACGTGCGCCGCGGTCCACTTCAGGTGATCGAGCAGCGCCGCGGCGTCGTCGGCGAGGTCGCCCATCGTGTAGCTGCGCCCGCGGGTGTCGCTCTGCCCGACGCCGCGGTTGTCGAACCAGGCCACCTGGTGCTGCTTCTCGAGCGCGGTGACCTGGGGGCGCCAGGCCTTCCCGGAGAAGCCGAAGCCCATGATCAGGAGGACCGGCGTCCCCTCCCCCGAGACCTCGTAGTAGTGGCGAATGCCGCGAAGCTCGGCGTGCACACTCCTTCGTAGGCAACCGATCAGCCGCTGTCCACGCTGGATGCGCGATCGTCCACGGCGTGGACACCCCGGGCGGCTCGCCGCCGCTTTGATGGCCGTCCGCGGCCTCCCTTGGGGTGGGCCCGCGCTTGCTCTGGGGAGGGCATGCAAGTCGCCGCCTGGCTCCTCCTCCTCATCGGCCTCCTGGGCGCGTTCGACGTGTGGTGGTTCCATGGGCGCCTCGCCCAGGTGGCCACCCGCCCCGAGTGCAGGCGCGAGCACCGCTGGCACGTCGCCCGGCACCTCGTATACGCGGTCCAGCTCGCCTGGGTCCCGCACCTGCGCTTCCACGGCGCGGCGCTCTGGATCCTGGTCGTGCTCTACGCCGCGGACGTGTTCGTGGCGGTCGGCGACGTGCTCTCGGAGCCCGACAGCCGCCGCGCGCAGGGCGGGCTGCCGCGCGGCGAGTACCTGACTCACGTGATCCTCAGCGTGCTGGTCGGCGCCTACTTCTGCGCGATCATCGGCGTGGTCTGGCAGGACCGTCTCTTGCCTTCGGCGATCGTGATCGCGCCGCCGGATGTGCCGCTCGTCGTGCGCGCGCTGCTCTCGGTGATGTCGCTCGGCGTTTTCGGGCTGTTCGTCGTGTCGCTGCTGCCGTCGCTGCGCCGCCCAGGGAAGATCGTGGTCGAGGTCGAGATCGAGGCGCCGGTCGAGGAGGTCTGGCGACGCACGCAGACGCCGGAGCTCCACTGCGAGTGGGACATTCGCTTCGACGCGATCCGGGTGCTGCCCGGCACCGAACGTGGCTCTTCGCCGCTCGAATACGAGACCCGGATCGGCTTCGGACTGAGCGTGATCGGCCAGGGCCGCTACCTCCAGGACGTCGAGAACGAGCGATCGGTGTTCGAGTTCGACAGCGAAGATCCGCGCTCCCTCATCACCCGCGGCAAGGGCGTGTGGCTGTATCGCGCGATCAGCCCAACCCGCACTCGTTTCCGCACGGTGTTCGACTACGAGGCGCGCTTCGGCCTCGTCGGCGGGCTCTTCGATCGCCTGGTGTTCCGGCCGATGTTCCGTCTGGCGACCGAGTGGGGCTTCGAGACGCTGCGCCGGCAGTGCGAAGGGCGGCCGGTGGCGGGTCGCCGATCGCGCGCGCGGTTCACGTCTTGGGCCCTGTCTCGGCCGCTTTTCCCGACCTCGCCGGCGACGAGCTGGCTCGATGATGGGCGCCACGACCCCGATCACACCCGCCTGCGCGCGCGGCAGCGGGTCGAGCGGCTGGTCGACTTCCACGGGCCGCGCCCGAGCGGGATGGGGCGGCTGCACATCGCGGCGTCGTGCGCGGTGGCGCTGGCCGAGCTTTCGCGGGGATCGCGGGCCTTCGACGCGATCGGCGACATGGTGATGCCGGATCTCGATCGCGAGCCGTGGCAGCGCTACGTCGCGGGCGCCGATCTCCCCGATGCCGTTCGCGACGAACTGTGGCTCGAGGCGCACCTCGGCGACGTCGAGGCGGTGGCGCGCTCGGGCCTCCTGCGCGCGCTCGAGGCGGAAGGGACGACCCACCGGGCGCGGCGCCACGTGGCGATCGTGCTCGCCGAGCGGCCGCTCGATCGCGCGGCGATCGACGGCGAATGTGCGGTGGAGACCGCGGCCAGCGCCGTGGTGCTCGAGCGTCTCCCCAGCCTGCTGTGGCTCTTCGTGGTCTACGGCGCGCGGGCGATCGGACGCGGGATCTGGGGCGGACGCGTGCGCGGCTCGCGCCTCAGCGAGCGCGAGGTGCTCGGGATGCTGCTGCGCAACCTCGCCGGGCTTCCGGCGTGGATCGGGGTGGTGATGCGCGGGGTGTCGTCGCGCGACCGCGGCGCCCTGCGCGCAAATGATCGCTGGGATCTGATCGCGCGGGCGCTCGGCCCGGCGGCCGCTTCGGTGCAGCCGGCGGTCCTGCGCTTCTACGCCAACCCGAGCAGCGACGACGTGCGCGCGTTGCTGCGCTTCGATTCGGCGGGGGCGCGGATCCTGTGCGGGCTCGCGACGCGGATCTTCGGCCAGGGTCTCGTGGAATCCGCGCCCTCGCGGGTGCGCTTTCGCGCGTACTCGAGGCCGCACGCGACGCGCGGGTACCGCGGGACGCGGGGCATGCACTTCGTCCGCGAGCTGTGCGCCGGGGAGCACCGGCGGGTGTTCGACTCGGAGTTCCTGCTGCGCGACGGGCGCCTGTACGAGGCCTTCTCGTTTCCACGGGTCGAGGTGGAGCTGTCGCCGTCGGTATCTCCGTCGGGCGGCCTGGTGCTGGAGAGCCGGCGGGTGACGTGGCGTGGTCTCCCGCTGCCGACGCTGGGCTTCCGCGTGCGCTTCGAGGCCTCGCTGGGAGCGGCGGGACTGGAAGTCGTCGGGACCCTGTCGCGCCGCGCCCGGTCGCTCGGAGAGATCGCGTATCGCGTCGGGATGGCCGTATAGTTCGCCCGCGATGACGGTGACCATTCCCTCTGCGGGCCACGATCACGAGCAGCTGCTCGCCGAGATGCAGTCGATGCGCGCGGGCGACGCCGACTGGAAGGACGCCCGCACCTGGAGCCTGGTCTATTACGCCGGCGAGAAGCACCACGCGCTGCTGGAGAAGGCGCACCGCATCTTCTTCGCCGAGAACGCGCTCAACCCGATGGCGTTCAAGAGCCTCAAGCGCATGGAGACCGAGGTCATCTCGATGACCGCGGCGATGCTCAACGGCCCGCCGACCGCGGTGGGTACGATGACCACCGGCGGGACCGAGTCGGTGCTGATGGCCGTGAAGGCGGCGCGCGATCGGGCCAAGGTCAAAAAGCCCTGGATACTATGGCCGGAGATCGTCGCGCCGCGCACGACCCACGTCGCGCTGGGAAAAGCGGCGCACTATTTCGGGCTCAAGGTCCGCTACGTCGACGAAGGACCGGATCTGCGGGCCGACGTGCAGGCGATGAAGCGCGCCGTCACCCGCGACACCGTGCTCATCACCGCGTCGGCGCCGCAGTATCCGCACGGCGTGGTCGATCCGATCGCCGATATCGGGATCATCGCCGCGGAGAACGATCTCCCTTTTCACGTCGACGCCTGCGTCGGTGGGTTCGTGCTGCCATGGGTGGAGAAGCTCGGATATCCGGTGCCGCTCTTCGATTTTCGCGTGCCGGGAGTGACTTCGATCTCCGCCGACCTCCACCAGTATGGGTTTGCGGCGAAAGGTGCCTCGACGATCATTTATCGCGACATGAGCTATCTCAAGCACCAGTTCTTCGTGTCGACGGACTGGCCGGGCGGCATCTATGCGTCGCCGAGCATGACCGGCACCCGCGCCGGTGGCCCTATCGCCGCCGCGTGGGCGTCGCTGATGGCGATGGGTACGGAAGGGTTCCTCGATCACACCCGCCGCGCGATGGAGGCGGCGACGGCGCTCGCGGCCGGGTTGCGCGCGATACCGGGCCTCGAGGTGCTGGGGAAGCCGGATGCGACGATCGTCACCTGGCGATCCACGTCGCTCGATACGTATGCGATCGCCGATCGTCTCGAGGAGCGCGGCTGGCACATCGATCGCCAGCAGAAGCCGCCCAGCATCCACTGCACGGTGACGTCGAACCACACCGGGGTGGTGGATCAGTATCTCGCCGACGTCGCCGCCGCGGTGGAGGAGGTGCGCGCGCATCCCGAGCTGGCGAGCAAAGGTAACGCCGCGATGTACGGGATGATGGCCAAAGTCCCTTTCCGCGGACTGGTCAAACACAGTATCGGCAAGGTCATGGAGGCCATGTACGCGCCGGGCGTGGTGGTGCCCGACCTGACGAAAGCGGACGACGGCGTGGTGGGTCAGATCGTCGCGAAGTATGGCGACAAGGCGATGGGTGTCCTCGACTCGGCCACCCGCCTCCGTGACCGCATCCTGGGCAAGCGCACGTGAAGCGGCTGCGCATCGCCTATCTCCGGATCGCGCAGGAGACCAACGCGCTCTCGCGGCTCGACACCACGATGAACGACTTCCGCAGCGTCCATTTCTTCGAGGGCGCGCAGCTGGGCGAAGCCTGTTCGAAAAAAGGAGTCGAGGCGCCGGGGTTCATGAAGAACGCCGAGCTGTCGGGGCTGGTTGCCGCGGCGGTGAACGATGGCGCGGTGGATACTATCCCGCTCTTTTCGGCGTGGGCGGTGCCGAGCGGGCCGTTGTCTCTCGAGTGCTTCACGTCGCTGCGCGATCGGCTGGTGGCCGATCTGCGGACGGCAGGGCCGATCGACGGGCTGTTCTTCTGCTTGCACGGCGCGATGGGCGCGCGCGGAATTCGTGATCCGGAGTCGCGCCTGCTGGAGGCGGCGCGCGAGGTGCTCGGGCCTTCGACGCCGATCGCCGTGACGCACGATCTGCACGCCAATCTCACGCGCGATCGGGTGGCGCTCTCGACGGTGCTGGTCTCGTACCGAACCAACCCTCACCGCGATCATTTCGGGACGGGGCGCCGCGCGGCGTCGCTCCTGTTCCGTGCGGCAAGAGGCGAGATCAAGCCGGTGATGGCGTGGCGCACCCTCCCGATGCTGCTCGGCGGCGGGAACACGATCGATGTCCTGGCGCCGATGCGGGGGATCTTTCGCGCGGCCCGTCGCCTGGAGGGCAAGAAGGTGCTCTCGGCCAGCGTGAACATGTGCCACCCGTGGAGCGATGATCCGGATCTCGGCTGGAGCACGCTGGTCATCACCGATGGTGACGCGGAGCTGGCGTCGTCGGGCGCCGACGCGCTGGCGGTCCGCTGCTGGGAAGTCCGCGAGCAATTGCCGCCGCACTTCCCTGCGCCCGAGGAGGCGATCGCAGCGGCGCGCCAAGCGTCGATCGCCCGTCGCCTGGGCGTGGTGGTGATGTCCGATGCGTCCGACGTGGTGAGCGCCGGGTCGGCCGGTGAGAACACCGCGCTGCTCCGCGCGCTCCTCGCAGCGACCGATCTGCGATCGCTCGTCCCCCTGCGCGCACCGGCCGTGGTCGCCGCGCTCGCCGATCGTGCGGTCGGCGAGACGGTGACCGTGACCGTCGGCGGCGCTCTGGATCCCGCGTGGAGCGAGCCGCTGGAGGTCACCGGCGTCATCCGCCACAGCGCGCGTCACACCGGATTCGAGCGGGTGGTGGTGCTCGATCTCGGGCACCTGTCGCTGGTGCTCACCGAAGGGCCGGCGCTCGTGCTCAAGCCGAGCTTCTATACCCAGGCCGGACTATCTCCGTGGAGATCGGACGTGGTGGTGGTGAAGAACTTCTTCCCCTTCCGGCTGTTCTTCTTGCCGCTGGCGCGGAAGACCATCTACGTGAAGACGCGCGGTCTCACCGACTTCGACGCGGCGTTCGGGCTTCGATTCACCGACGCGATGCACCCGCGCGATCGCGTGACGGACTGGCGGCCCGCGGATGAGCGCCGGCGCGGGATCCGATAGTCACTTCTTCGTGACCTTCTTCTTCGTCGCGACCTTCTTCTTGGCGACCTTCTTTTTCGCGGGTAGTGTCGTCCCTGCATCGAGCTGCTTCACCAGCGTCGCCGGCGCCACCGCGCGATAGCTCTCGTCGAGCCACGCGGTGAGCATGGTCCATCGGCAACTCATCCCCGATATTGAACCGCGCCGAGACCCAACCCGCCTTTCCCAACCCATACCCGGTCGGCTCCGCGAACGGCATCATCAGCGCCGCGTGGTGCGACTGCGGAAGCTTCATCGACATGCCCAGCACCTCGGTATCGGCGTGCAGGAAGAGGAAGACCTTCTTCCCTTTCACCTTGAACGCGCACTCACCCCACGGGTGATCTTCGTGCACCTCCGGATACGCCATCGCGAGCGCCCGAAAGCGCGCCTCCGTCTTCTTGTGCGCCGTGGACTTGGGGGCGGAGCCGTGGGTCATGCCCCTTTTGGGCCACGAAACCAGGGAGAAGTCTACGGTCGGAATTCTAAGGCTCGAAGTCGAGCCAGGTGGCCTCGAGCATCGTGCTGAGGGAGTGGCGGTGCCCGCCGAGCAGCAGCCCACCGCCGAGCGGCACCATCGGGCCCGTCGGCCCGAGCGCGGTGAGCGGGCAGAAGCCGACGCCGTCGATGTAGCGCGCGCCCGCGCCCTCGGCGGTGCCGCCGCTGACCACGAAGCCGTTCGGCCAAGGCGCGAACGCGATCGCGCTGTAAAAGAGGCCCGGATCACCGATCGGCTCCCAGCGGTCATCGCGCAGCTGCATGACGAACCCACCCGAGTCACCGAGCATCATCCCCCGCCCCTCGACCCAGACGACCGACGATATGTACTCACCTACGATCGGCGGCTTTCGCGGACGAGGTCGCCCGACGGCGCGCGGCGGACGATCACCCGGGCGGCGCCCGAGATGATCGTCCCGTCCGGTGCGATCGCCACGTTGTCCGACACGACTTCGGTCAGGAGCGCGGGGGGCACGCCTGGACGGAGCAAGCTCGTACGGTCGGTCGTGTGCACGACGAAAGCGCGGCCGTCGCGCGTGTCGACGAGATCGACGAAGCCGCTGGTCACGCACATCCCCGCGACGGCCGTCCCGCGCAACGTGGTGCCCACGAGATTGAACTGCTCCAGGCAATGGCCGACTCCGAGCCAGAGCTGGCCCGCCGCGTACGCGCCCGCGGCTCGCACTCCGCCCTGCCCCGCCGGCACCACGCCGAGCCGCGTCACGTGGCGCTCCGCATCCACCACGTACGCCTGCCCCAGATCCGTCACGATGATCGCCGAGCTCCCCATCGTGATCGGCTGCGCATACGCAGCCGACGAGGTCAGCGCCACCTTCTCGATGCGCGGCGCCACGCACCCCACGGCCATCGTCGCCGTCGCCACCCGCAGCTTCACGCCGCTCGTGAGCCGCGTGAGGTTCGCCTCCGTCCACGTCCCCGATCGCCATACCCGCTGCTTGTCGAACCCCAGCTCGAGCAACGTCTTGCCCGTGCCGTCGCTCACCGGCTGCAGTCCCGTCGTCACCCCGAGCTCGGACGGCGACTTCGGAGCATACACGAGGGTGATCTGCTCGGGCGGGTACGGCATCTCGAACGACTCGCGGCCCGACACGTCGAGCACGTACGTCCACGAGATAAAGCTCCCATCATCCTCGAGCGCGACGACGGTGCGCGCGTCCGGGATCGCGGAGAGCTCGAGCTCGATCGCCGGGGTGCAGGAGGCGAGCAGGAGCAGCACAGCCCAGCGCACGAAAGCGATACTATCACATGGTCGCGGAAGGCTGCGCCTTCGGGGCCTTCTTCGCCGCCTTGATCGTCGCCTCGATCACCTTGGCTTCGTCCGGCTCCGGCGGGACCCAGCCCTTCCAGTAGCGGTTCTCGGAGTCGACGCGCGGCTTGCCGTCTTCGCCATAATATCGCGCGACGATCTCCGCCGGAAATACCTTGTCCATTTCTTCCTTGGGATAGTACGCGGCGATGAGCTCGCGCGGATCTCCGTCGAACTGGGTGATGCCGCTGACGCCCCAGACGTGCGCTGCTTGCACCAGGTCGCGCTCCAGCGCCGACGTCGCCACGCCGAGCGGCGCCTTGGCCTCGACCTGGTCCCAGAAGGCGTCGAGCGCGATGTACTCGATGAGCGAGGTGCCCGCGCCGAGGCTGACGTTGAAGGTGCTGTTGAGCACGCAGTCACCGAGCGCCACCGTCAGCGGCAGATCGGATCCCCCGTCCGCGAGCACCGCCTTGTCGTAGGCGCGGCCCGAGAGCGTGAACGGGCCGGGCGGGCCCTTCTGGCCGAAGGCGTTGTGGCAGGCCAGATCGGGATCGATCGAGCCGACCGCGGACGTCAGCGAGCGATAGAGCTTCTCCAGCCGCTCGCCGTGAAAGGCCTTCTCGATCGCCAGATCCGTCGGCGTGCCCAGCGAGGCCTTCAGCCGCGTGACGTCGGCCGCCGGGATCTCGGCCAGCGCGACCGGATCCAGCGACGTGCCCTTCGGGACCTCGGTCAGCCGCCACTGGTTGCCGTTCACCGCGTGATCGGTGCGGACCGCGCGCAGGTGGCCGCCGTCGGGCAGCGTCACCTCGTGATAGCGCGCGAGGCCGTGCGTGATGCTGGGGTCCTTGATGACGCCCGCCATCCAGCGCTGATCGACCGGCGTGATCGCCCGCGAAGAGAGCGCTCCGGTCGCGGCCCGCGTTCCGCTCTTCGCGCCGCCCGCGCCCTCGGCGACGAACAGCACGTCGAGATCGGCGATCGGCGACGACACCTTGGCCGCGCCCGGCGTCAGAGGCCCCTTCACCGGCTTGCCGTCCGCGTCGACGAACGACTCGGTGGCGTAGCTCTTCTTCCCGGCGGCGTCCTCGGTGACCTTGATCGTGCTGAACGGGCGATAGTCGATCGCCACGTTGTTCTTCGCGGCCGCCTCGGCCAGACCCTCGAAAAACACGCTCTCCAGCTCCTTCGCGGTGACGACGCAGATGTTGTCCTGGTCGACGACCTTGTGCGCGTAGTCGGCCATCGACGGCGCGTGTTTGGCGCTCTCGAGGATCTCCTGGACCGTGTCGTCGCTGAGCTTGCCGCTGATGTTGCAGAGCTCGAACAGCTCCTTGCTGAGCTTCGCGACGGCCGTCTGGTGCTCCGAGTCCCAGACCTGGAAGACGTTCGACTCGTTGCCGGGGAGCAGGCCGCTCATCTCGAACAGCTTGCGCGCGGCCTTCGGGCTCATCACCGCCATCATGCGGAGATGCTCGGGGCGGAAGTTGAAGCCGATCTCGAGCACATAGCTGTGGTCGCGGACGTCGAGCACCGTGAGCTTCTCGAGGCCGATGGCCGCGGCGCGGTTGATCGCCGAGTACGCCGCCATCAGGCCGGCCACGCCGATGCCGCTCACCGCGATGTGTTTGGCCTCGAGCGGCTTGTTCAGCGGCGACTCGGTGATCGGCGCGACCCCGGAGGGCCCGAGCCCGATCGAGAGCG
>Ga0105047_10014844_pt1 | contig 12321 bp, 8 predicted proteins | sample MAT04_FD_78384 | JGI IMG/M metagenome (GOLD analysis project Ga0105047, IMG submission 78384) | Freshwater microbial communities from Lake Fryxell liftoff mats and glacier meltwater in Antarctica - MAT-04 (megahit assembly) | ecosystem: Environmental > Aquatic > Freshwater > Ice > Liftoff... | reverse complement strand
GCAAGAGGCCCGCGCCGCACTGCTTGCAAAAGCGGTCATCGGGCCGGCGCGGGGTGTCGCAGGCGGTGCAGGTCGCGCGTTCTGTGCTCATCGAATCGTCCAGGGTGGTGACAACCTCCCGAACTTACGAGGTCCTTCCCGATCTTCCAAGCCACATGCCGAGCTGCGCCATCGATTGTCGGGGGCGCTCGCCGCGATCGGGGTTGCGGTTCATGGGGCTGGGCGGGACTGCGAGCACGATCACGCGCGGCCAAGGTGCGTTCCCAGACACACATCGGCGCCCCCCCGGTCCCAGGCTGTGAATAGCGCCAGCGGGGTCTGATCGCGCTCAGCGCCAAGGGTCTGCTGGGCACCCCTCCCGCGGGGCCATGCGCCACTTGAACATCCGCTGTGGATATCCGGTCCGCAGCTCGGCGCCCGCGGAGGAGTCACGCCGCCTGAGGTTTCCGAATCGCTTTTCATTGCGATGGCTTGTCACCCGTTTGTCGTTTTTTCGTCACGTCACCGTTGACCTCATTTTTGGGCCCCTCCAAGGTCCGACCCGCGAGCGACGTGATGGCGAAGCAAGCCTTCGCTGCGGTCGTCGAAGGACTGGTCCGGGGCCCTCCGGATCAATCCCTCGGCGGTTGGCGGCGAAGAACCTCATGAGGGGAGATCCAGTCCGCAAGGACGCGATACACCGGATGATTGGTCGATACTTCGAGGCGCAGCACGCAGTCGCGGGCCAAGGCGCGTGGGAGGAGGCACGGCGAGTCCGGTGCCACCAATATTCGGGAGAGACCCTGAAGAGGCCCGTTTCCGTGCATTTCCTGATCGCTGCGGGCTCCCCGTCCCCCGCGGCCGACGACGAAGGTGAGCTGGACGGGGCTCGGAACACGGTCGACCGGGGCCAGGATGGCACCGCGTTGGTTGCCAAGAGCGAGCTTTGTTTCTCGCTGGAGGTAGCGGTAGAGGCCTCGGCCTCGGTCGACCTGTCCGGGGGCGCTGACAGCCTGGAGGAGGCCGTGCCTCGGGCACGGTCCGACGAACGTGCTGAGGTCGCGATAGCGACCGTGAACAGCCTTCGGAAGCACGGGAAGAAGAACCCTATGAGAGGTGGCGCGAGATGGTCGCGCGGCGGGGAGCAAACCCCGGCCGTCGTTCGATCTCGCCGGCCTCCGCGGGCCAAGCGCTGGGGAGGGCGATCCGGGGTCGAGAGCGCCTGACGGTCTTCGCGCGATGCGCTCGAGCTGCCTTGCGCGGTCCAGAAAGGGACTGAGAGGCCAGCGCGGCGTTGCCTGCCCGATCCGGGCGGCCAAGCTCGAAGGCGATGCCTCGACTTCTGTTCGTAACCTCGAGAGCGCTGCGTTCGGTCGCCGTGGGGCGGCCGAGCGAGCTCGCGGCAGGTGGGATCTCTGGAGGGGCGGAGGCTCGCAGCTTGCCATCACGTCGTTCGCTGGTCTTATGACGCCATGAGCTTTCGTTCGTGGTCTCTGGCGCTGGCCGCCACCGCCTGCACGCAGGGCCCGGCCGCGGCGCCCGACACCGGGATCGCGGCGGTGGCGGTCGAGACGTCCACCACGGTGACTGCGGCGCGCTCGCGCTACACCGAGATGCTGGCGCTGATGCGGCTGGATCCGCAGGACCTCACCCGCGCCGAGAAGCTGTATCCGCTGATCATGCCGCTGTGCGCCGATCGCTCCGCCCGGAGCGCCTTCGTGGTCGCGCTGATCGACGCCGCGACCGCCCCGAGCAGCCTCGGCGACATCGAGCGGCAGTACGCGCTCGACATCCTGGAGCACGCCACCGTGGCCTGCGCGAGGAACGACGTGGAGAGTGGGCGCGGGCTGCTCTCCGAGGCCGCGGCGAAGATGCCGTCCGAGCCGCGCATCCCGGCGATCGAGGCGCGCATCCTCGCGGCGGAGGGGCGGCTCGACGACGCGCTCGACGCCGCTCGACGCTCGGCCAAGGCGGGATCGCTCATCGCGCTGCCGCTGATCGCCACGATCCAGGCGCAGAAGGCGAAAGAGGGCGTGGTCGGCTACAAGGCCGGGCTCCTCGACGAGGCCCTCGCGACCGTCAGCCTCGAGCCGACCGGCGAGTGGCGGCTCCTCGAGCTCACGTCGGTGCTCTCGACCCGCGCGCGGCTGCTCACCGAGCGCGCGCTGTGGGAGCAGGGCGACGCGCGGGTGGCCACGCTGAAGCTGGCCCGCACGATCTACCAGCGGCTCTCCATACCGCCCTTCATCGAGGTCACCCGCCAGCACGCGCTCGACGTCGGCTGCTACGACGCTGGCGAGCTCGGCGACGCGACCACCGACTTCTGCGTGCGCGCGGCGATCGAGCACGGGAATCTCGGGGCGGCCTTCCTCGCGGGGAAAGGGCTCGATCCGCAGAAGTTCGACCTGGCGCGGGTCGGCGCGATCCAGGCGCTCGAGGCGCGCATCGCCGAGCTGCCGGCCGACACCTGGGTGGTGGTGATCGCCCGCGGCGACGAGTCGGAGCTCGTGCCGTGGGGGCGGCCGGCCGCGCTGGTCCTCGAGCGGCTCAAGGAGCGGCGCCCCAAGTTCGTGCTGCTCGATCGCACCAGCAGCGCGCGCGGCGGTGCGGTGCTCGATCGGATGGCCGAGGTGGCTGGCATCAAGCCGCAACTGCGCATCGAGGCGCGAAAGGACATCCTCGCCACCGGCTGCGTCGCCGCGCTGGTCGCCGGTCGAAAGGCACCCGAGGGCTGCCGCATCGGGAAGGACGCGATTGCCGAGCTGAGCAAGACCCGACCGATCGGCGTGGTGATCATGGTCGGCCGCGATCTCGACGCCGAGCTCGAGGACATCCGCCTGTACGAGCTGCCGCACGCGCTCCTCTCGATGCGGAAGCCGCAGACGGAGAAGGCCGCCGATGTGCACCTGAAGAGCCTCGCCGACGCGTGGCTCCTGGCGCCCTCCGCGTCGAAGAAGTCCGGGAGCCAGCGGCCGAAGTGATCGCAGCGGCGATCATCCTCGCGATCTGCGCGGGCGCGGCGCCCGGTCCGGCTCCGCGCGAGCGCGGTGTCGCGATCGGGCTGTTCTCCGCCGAGGAGCGCTTCGACTACGCGCCGTATCTCGAGGAAGTGCGGGCGCTGGGCGCGACGCACGTGGCGCTGGCTTACGTGCTCTGGCAGCGCGATCAGGGCGCCACGCGCATCCGCGCCATCTCCACCTGGACCCCGACCGACGCGCAGATCGTGGGCGCGGCGCGCGCAGCCCGATCGCTTGGGCTGCACGTGACGATCTTCCCGATCTTGCGCCTCGAGGACGCCACCGCCGGCCAGTGGCGCGGGACGATCGCGCCGAGCGACGAGGACGCCTGGTGGCGGAGCTACGGCGAAGTGATCGATCACGCCGTCGACCTCGCGCTCGAGAGCGGCGCAGAGCGCGTCGCGGTCGGCAGCGAGCTGGTGAGCCGCGAGGCCCAGCGGTCGCGCTGGCTGGAGCTGATCGAGCGGACCCGCACGCGCGCGCCAGCGCTTGAGCTGATGTACAGCGCCAACTGGGATCACTACCGCCCGGTGAGCTTCTGGGACGCGGTGGACGTCATCGGGATCACCGGCTACTTCGAGCTCACCCAGGACAGCGCGGCATCGACCGAGAGCATGGTCGGCGCCTGGAAACAGGTGATCGCGGAGCTCGAGGCGTTCAGCGCGGGCCTGAAGCGGCCGCTGGTCATCTCCGAGATCGGCTATCCGAGCATCGACGGGGGCGCGCGCTGGCCCTGGGATCAGTCGCGAAAAGCGCCCGTCGATCTCGACGAGCAGCGCCGCGCGTACCAGGCGTTCACCGAGGCGCTCGGCGGGCGCGCGTTCCTCGACGGGATCTATGTGTGGAACTGGTACGGCGCGGGCGGCCCAAGCTGCCGCGACTACACCCCGCGCAAGAAGCCCGCGGCACTGGTCCTCGAGCGCTGGTACCGGAGCGCGGCCTCGCGTACGAAGGGGCCGTGACCGAGAGGCGGGTCATCCGGGGCGCGCGGCTCCTGCCCATGGACGGCCGCCGCCAGCTCAAGCGCAGCGACGTCCTGATCAGCGGCGGCGTGATCGCGGCGGTGGGCGGCGTGGCGTCGACCGCCGGCGCGGTGGTCGAGGAGACCAACGCGATCGTCCTCCCGGGCCTGGTCAACGCGTACATCCAGCTCGATCAGACGCTCCTCGATCGCGGGTTCGTCGCCGACGTTGACCCCTGGCGCTTCTACGGCCTCGAGATCCCGGAGTGGCGCCGGAAGCTCGACGACGACGCGCTCGACATCTCCGCGCGCGCGGCGCTCTCGCGCGGGCTCTTTTCCGGGACGACCGCGTTCGCCGACTTCGGCCGCACGCTGGCCCGCGGCTCGAGCGTCGGTGCGGCGGACGAGATGGGCGCGCGGCTGGTAGCGCTCGCCGACGCGCGCGGCGCGGAGCCGCAGCGGGCGATCGAGCAGATGGAGGCGAAGCTCGGCGAGGACTCGCCAGTGACGTTGGCGGTCTGGGCCGGCGACGCCGAGCGCGCGCCGGTGTCGCTCCTGGCGCGCGGAGCGAAGATCGCGCGGGAAAAGAACCTCCCGTTCGTGGTGCGGGTCGGCCTGCTGCCGGGCGATCGATCGGGCATGCGCCGCCTCGAGCGCGCCGGGGCGCTCGGCAAGAACCTGGTGATCGTGCACGGCCGCGGCGACAGCCTGCGCGCCTGGATCAAGGACCTCGCGAGCGCGGGCGCCTCGGTGATCGCCACGCCTTCGGCGGATCTGATGGCCGGCGCGCCGCCGACGCCGATCGCCAAGCTGATCCTCGGTGGCGTGAACGTCGGGCTCGGCACCGACACCGGCGCGGCGCGGAGCGACGTCAATCTGTTTCGCGAGCTGCGCCTGGTGGAGGGCCTCCTGCGCGGGCGGGTGCCGGAGCCGGCCAGCGCGGCGCTCGAGCTCGCTACCCGCGGCGGCGCGCGCGCGCTCGGGCTCGGCACCGGCGCACTCGAGGTCGGGCAGCGCGCAGATCTCATCGCCTTCGATCTTCCGCTCGGCGGCGAGGATCACGAGAGCCTGGCCCACCGGCTGATCGACAGCGGGGGCCCCGAGCAGCTGCGCTCGGTGTGGATCCGCGGCGAGCCGGTGGTCGCCGATGGGCGGCTGCGCGAGGGCAAGGCGCCGTCCGACGCGGAGGAGGATCGGGTGCGCGCGCGACAGCCACGGCTGATGCCTCCGACGTGGGCCGATCGCATGGTGAGCGGCGTGCGGACGGCGATCGGGCTCGAGCGCGGCTGGCACGAGGGCCGGCTGCCCTTCGCGAAAGACTAGTCGCTGCGCCGGCGCTTCCGGGGACGCTCGCGCTCCGGCTCGCTGCCTTCGCGTTCGCCTTCGGGGTCGGCCGCGCTCGTCGGCGCCACCTTGTGGATCTGGATCGTCGGCCGCTCCTTCGGCAGCGGCAGGATCCGCCCCGGGAACGACGTCGACGCCTGGCTGGCCAGCGCCAGCGCCCCGACGATCGCCCAGAAGCCGAGCCCGTTCGCGACCGCCAGCGGCTGCATCAGCGCGCGCAGCGGCACGGTCGGGAGGCCGAGATCGCGCCGCCGCAACACGCCGTCGTAGAGCACCGAGGCGTGCGCGAAGCTGGAGGCCTCGCCTTCGGTGATCGAGCCGCGGTTGCGCAGGAACACCACCAGCCGCTGCCGCGCGTCGATCGAGATCTCGTGCGCGAGATAGGCCGCCAGCTCGCGCCGCAGATCGTGCGTCGTCTTGTAGCGCCGGGCGGGATCCTTCGCGAGGCAGGTGCCCATGATGTGCACCAGCGCGAGCGGCAGATCGGGTACGTGCTGCGTCGGCGGCGTCGGCTCCTCGTAGAGCACCTTGCGCGCGATGGTCGTGCCGCCCGAGTCGTCGCCCCACGGCTTCTGCCCGGTGAGCATCTCGTAGAGCACGATCCCGAGCGCGAAAAGGTCGGCGCGAAAGTCGGTCTTGTCGCCGCGGATCTGCTCCGGCGCCATGTACGCCGGCGTCCCGAGGGCCATGCCGATCTGGGTGAGATCACTGCGGCCCGGGTCGCGAGCGATCCCGAAGTCCATGATCTTCACCTCGCCCGACTTCGAGATGAGGACGTTCGACGGCTTCACGTCGCGGTGGATGATCCCGCGGTAGTGCGCGTATTCCAGGCCCTCCGCGAGCTGCAGCGCGATCGTCGCGCCGACGTCGGGAGGCACCTTGCCGACGTCGTGGAGCAGATCGAAAAGATCGATGCCCTCGACGTACTCCATGACGATATACGCGCCGTCCGGCTCGCGGATGAAGTCGTAGATATGGACGATATTCCCGTGCTGCAGGGTCGCGAGCGACGTCGCCTCGCGCTCGAAGCGCGCGGCGATCTGCTTGTCGGCCATGAGCTCCGGTCTTAGCTCCTTGATCGCAACGAGCCGATCCAGCGCAGGCTGGAGCGCCTTGTAGACGACCGCCATGCCGCCCGACCCGAGCTCACCGAGGATCTTGTACGCGCCGAGCTTGCGCTCGCTCTCCATCTGCACGCTCGGCGCGGCAGGCACCGGCTGGAGCGGCGGGGCAGGGATGGTCGGCATCGACGGCGCAGCGGGCGGCGGCGCGGATTTTCGTGTGCCGCTGGCCTCGGCGAGCAGTCCGGCGAAGGGCTTGGAAGCTGGCGCCTCGCCCTCGGTCGGGCGCTGCGTCGGGAGCTCGGTTGAGTGGTGCGGCTCCGTATCCGGCCGGGTCGTCTCCCCCGGGGAATCGGGTAATCCTTCGCCCACGAGGTGGAACCTACAACCATATGCTGTCGGAATGAAACCGTTCTTGTTGGGTCGCTTGAAGGCTCATGACGCACAGTGTTACGGTTCACACGTGAACGGTGGAGCACGATGCTTCGCCTGAACGACATCCTCACCAAGGTCCAGTCGTACCATCCCGACGCCGACCTCGACTTGATCAAGAAGGCGTACGTCTTCTCGGCCAAGGTCCATCAGGGTCAGGTGCGGAAGTCGGGCGAGCCGTACTTGATGCATCCGCTGGAGGTCTCCGGCCTCCTCGCGGACATGCGTCTCGACGAGCACGCCCTCGCTGCCGGCATCTTGCACGACACCGTCGAGGACACCGTCGCGACCGTCGAAGATCTGCGCGCGCTGTTCGGCAACGAGGTGGCGGACATCGTCGATGGCGTCACCAAGCTCTCGAACATGCCGTACGCGACGAGCCACGAGCGCGCCGCGGAGAACTTCCGCCGCATGGTCGTCGCGATGTCGAAGGACATCCGCGTCATCCTGGTGAAGCTGGCCGATCGTCTGCACAACATGCGGACGCTCGAGCACATGAAGCCCGAGAAGCAGGAGAAGATCGCGCAGGAGACGCTCGACATCTACGCGCCGCTCGCCAACCGCCTCGGCATTCACTGGATCAAGGCCGAGCTGCAGGACAACTGCCTCAAGTACGTCCACCCCAAGGACGAGGCGCTCCTGCGCGAGAAGCTGGCCTCGACCGATCACGCCCGCAGCTCCTTCATCGACGAGGTGAAGACGATGCTGACCGCGCGGATGAAGGACAACGGCATCCCCGCCGAGGTCCACGGCCGCGTGAAGCATCTGTACAGCGTGTGGATGAAGATGAAGCAGCAGGGCATCGAGTTCGAGGATCTGAACGACATCGTCGCGTTCCGCATCGTCACCGACTCGATCCCGCACTGCTACGAGGCGTTCGGTTATTGCCACGCCACCTGGCGCCCCGTCCCCGGCCGCTTCAAGGACTTCATCGCCTCGCCGAAGCCGAACGGCTACCAGTCGCTCCACACCACCGTGCTCGGGCCCGAAGGCCAGCGCATCGAGATACAGCTCCGCACCAAGGAGATGGATGACATCGCCGAGAACGGCATCGCCGCGCACTGGGCCTACAAGGAAGGCAAGTCGCCGAAGGCGATGAAGGACGGCCAGCAGTTCGCGTGGCTGCGCGAGCTGATGAACTGGCAGCGCGAGCTGAGCGATCCGAGCGAGTTCATGGCCAGCGTGAAGCTCGATCTGTTCGGCGACGCGGTCTACGTCTTCACACCGCGAGGCGAGGTGAAGGAGCTGAGCAGCGGGGCGACGCCGGTCGACTTCGCGTTCGCGATTCACTCCGAGGTCGGCAATCACTGCCAAGGCGCGCGCGTGAACGGCCGCATGGTGCCGCTGCGCTACCGCCTGAAGAACGGCGACACGGTCGAGATCATCACCACGCCCAACCAGCATCCGAACAAGGACTGGCTGGGGTTCGTGAAGACGGCGCGGGCCAAGAACCGCATCAACCACTTCCTGCGGCAGCAGCAGCGCGAGCGCGCGATCAAGCTCGGCGAGGAGATCCTGGAGAAGGAGCTCAAGCGCTACGGCCGCTCGCTCGCCAAGGTGATGAAGAGCGGCGCGCTGCAGAGCGCGTTCGAGGCGAGCCACAAGTACCACAAGACCGAGGACGTCATCGCGGCCATCGGCTATGGCAAGCTCACCGCGCAGATCGTGATCCGGAAGCTGCTCCCGCCCGAGGAGGTCGACAAGGGACCGCGCGAGGAGAAGGAGCCCAAGTCGCGGCTCGGGCAGCTCATCGCCGGGCTCGCCAAGAAGTCACCGTCGGGCGTGGCGGTCGCCGGCCTCGACGACGTGCTCATCCGCTTCGCGAAGTGTTGTCACGCGGTCCCTGGAGATCCGATCATCGGCTTCGTCAGCCGCGGGCGCGGCGTCACCGTCCACAACCAGCAGTGCGAAAAGGCGATGCAGCTCGATCCGGCGCGCAAGGTCCCGGTCACCTGGGACACCAAGTCGAAGGTCGAGCGCGCGGTGCAGCTGCGCATCATCACCGACGATCGGCCCGGCATCCTCGCGACGATCTCGCAGTCGTTCACCGGCGCCGGCGCCAACATCCTCAACGCCAACTGCCGCGCGCGGCGTGATCAGCGGGCGATCAACACCTTCACGGTCGCGGTGCGCGACGCCTCGCAGCTGCGCACCATCATGAAGGACATCGAAGCGCTGGCCGGGATCCATTCGGTCGAGCGCCTGCAGGTCTGAGATGCCCAAGGTCGTCGTCCACAGTGATCAGGCCCCGAAGGCCATCGGTCCTTACAGCCAGGCCATCAAGGCCGGCGACACCGTCTATTGCTCGGGCCAGATCGGGCTCGATCCCGTGACCGGCGTGATCGTCGCGGGCGGCGTCGAGCCGGAGGCCCACCAGGTCATCGCCAACCTGCGCGCGGTGCTCGCCGCAGCGGGCGCCAAGCCCGAGCACGTCGTGCGCACCACCATCTATCTCGTGGACATGAACGACTTCGCCAAGGTGAACGCGATCTACGGCGAGATGTTCACGTCGAGCCCGCCGGCGCGCGCCACCTCGCCGTCGCGGCGCTGCCCAAGGGCGCGCGGGTCGAGATCGACGCGATCGCCGTCCTCGTCTGAACGATCCGTAGCGACAACTCGGAAGGGCGCGGTTTCCGACTAGGAAACCTCGTCGCGCCGCGCCCATTCGCGGAGCACGGAACGGTGCGTGCACTCGACGTCGGCGATGCGTGGTCTCGTCCTCCTGTTCCTGGCCTCGCTCTCGGCCTGCGACTGCGGCGGCGGTGACGCCATCGGTACCTTCGTTCCGCTGATCGCCGTGAACGGCCGCGTGGTCTTCGGGAGGACCGAGGTCGGGCGCGCGGTCGAGCGCGGTCTGGCAGTGAAAAACGCCGGGCAGGCGCCGCTCACCGTGGGCGCGGTGCGCATCACGGCGGGCGCCGAACTCGGCTATGCGATCGCGCCGGAGCTCGACGTTCCGCTGGTGATCGAGCCGTCCGAGACGCGCGTGATCATCCTGCGGCTCGAGGCGATCGCCAGCGGGCCGGCGGATGGGGCGCTGGTGATCGAATCCGACGATCCGGCGCGGCCCTCGGTCTCCGTGTCGCTGGGCGGTGACGTCGAGACACCGCCGCCGACGGTCATCGAGCCCCCGGACGGAGGGGTGTTCATGGTGCCGCGCGCCGATGGCGGTGTCGGGCCCGACAACCACTGCGCGGCCCAGATCGAGCTCAACGATGGCCTGGCGTGCGCGCGGATGGCCGATCACACCCTTCGCTGCTGGGGCGGCAATTCCCATGGGCAGCTCGGCGATGGGACCACCGATGGCCCGCCCTGCGGTCGTGATCAGGTGCCCTGCCGGCGCGTGCCCGTGCGCTCGATCGTCGCGGGGTCCGACGTGCGAGACGTCGCCGTGGGCTTCGAGCAGGTCTGTGTGGTCAAGAGCGGTGGCCGCGTGTGGTGTTGGGGCGGCCGCCTTCAGCCGGAGGCCACGGAGGTCATGGGCCTCGGCGGCGGCGTCGTTTCGCTCGCGGCAAGCTGGTCCGATAACTGCGCTTTGAAGGGCGACGGGCAGCTGTGGTGCTGGAGCGGGAGCTACGAGTCGGCTCCCTTGCCGCTCGGCTTCCCCGTCCGCGCGGTCACCGCAAAGTCGGTGCACTTCTGCGTGCTCGACGCCGAGGGCCGCGCGTGGTGCTGGGGCGACAACGAGTACGGCGCGGTGGGTACCGGCGCCGTCGGGCCTTCGGTGGGTGTCGTCTCGGTCGGCCTCACGCGCGTGGTCGGCGACCTCGGCGCCGGCCTCCTGTCGATCGACGCGGGTGGATCGCGGACATGCGTGATCAAGGGCGACGGATCCGTCTGGTGCTGGGGCCTCAACTTCAACGGCGGCTGCGGTGCGGGCACGATGAGGATGCACGAGCCCGTGCCCGTCGCGGTCGTCGGCCTCCCCCGACCTGCGATCATGGTGAGCAACGATGACAGCTCGTGCGCTCTGCTCGACGACCACCTGTGCGCGCAAGACGAACGGTCACGTGTGGTGCTGGGGCGAAAACTACCTCGGCCAGCTGGGCGGCGACGTCACCGAGGACCTCCGTACCGAGCCGGTCGAGGTCAATCTCGGCTGCCCGCTCTGATCACCGTGGCAACGTGGTGAGCTGCTCGGTGAGCGTCTTGGCGCGCTGGGTCTTGCCGAGGCGCTCGAGCACCTCCTCGGTCACCATCAGCGCGGCGAGGTGCTCGCCCTCCGCGCCGAGGCCCGGGAGGATCGCGGGTCCCGCTGCATAAACGTGCTTGTACGGCGTCCGGAAGGACACCCCCGCGACACCCGAGTACGGATCGAGCGTGCCATCGAACAGCGGGTGCGGGCGCAGCTGCGCCGGCCCGATCACCGGGTGCCCCTCGGAGAGGAACGGGATCAGCCGCTCGAGGCGGTGGCGCATCACCTGCTCGAGGCGCGCCGGCTCGGCGTTGGTGACCGGGTGCGCCGCGATGAAGCGCGCGCGCGTCGGATCACCGGCCTTCTGCGCGATGAGCAGGATGGGGCGATCTTCCGCTTCGGAGGCGCGGGTGTCGCGGCGGCCGTTGAGGAGCAGCGCGTGATCGCCGAGCGCGGGCGGGACGACCGAACGATCGAGCTCGATGCCGATCGCGTGCAGCCGGCCGCGCGGGCGAGCGGCGACCAGGATCTCGTCGAGCGCCTTGCTGTTCTTGCTGATCACGCGCAGCGCGCCGAGATCGCCGGTGCCGTCGACCAGGATGTCGGTGCTCAGAGAGTCCTTGCCGACGTTGAAACGCAGCGGTTTGGTGCTCGGATCGAGCTCGGTCAGCTCGCCTTTGTACCGCTCGAAACCGGCGCGCTCCGCTTGCTCGAGCAGCTTGTCGCGCAGCGATCGGGTGACGCCGAACGGGATCAGCCCGCGCAGCACGCGCCCGGCGAGGCGGGCCCAGCCGAGCGTCGGGAGCCGCAGATCCTTGAGCGGATCGCGGTGGGTGAGGAAGGGCATGAAGCCGGTGAGCGCCTCGCCGATCATCCCCGCCTCGACCGACCACGGGCGCGCATCGCCGACCGCGCGGGCCCACTTTTTCGCGATCGTGAGCGCCTTCTTTCGGGCGAAGAAGCCCGGCGGAGGCAGCTCGTCGGCTTCGGCGAGATAGCTCGAGGTCTCGGGCTCGACCGACTCCAGGCGCTCGAGCAGCGCGTCGATCTGGACCGGGGCCTCGGCGCCCAGCCGCCGTGTCGCCTCGCGCCCGAGCATCCCGCGATCGGGCGACAGCTCGATGCGGCGATCGGGATACACGACCTGGATGTGCGCCGGCTTGATCGTGCGGCGATCGCGCTCGACGTCGTGCGCGAGGCCGGCCGCGAGCACCAGCGCGTCGTGGGCCGCCGACCGCGGCTCGAGGAAGGACAGATCGACGAAGCCGGGCAGGTGCTCGCCTTGATCGATGATCAGGCCGCGCACGCCGCGCTTGGCGAGCAGCGCGGCGATCGCCGCTGCGGACGGCGAGCCGCCGACGATCACGACCTCGTAGTGCTGCGTCCTCATGT
>Ga0105047_10014841_pt1 | contig 12324 bp, 8 predicted proteins | sample MAT04_FD_78384 | JGI IMG/M metagenome (GOLD analysis project Ga0105047, IMG submission 78384) | Freshwater microbial communities from Lake Fryxell liftoff mats and glacier meltwater in Antarctica - MAT-04 (megahit assembly) | ecosystem: Environmental > Aquatic > Freshwater > Ice > Liftoff... | reverse complement strand
GCACGTCAAACGGAGCGCGATCGGGAAACACTCGCAGCAATTGCAGCCGCATGTTTTCATACTCGGAGTCGCCCCAAAAATCATCGACCATCAGAAAACCACCGTTGAGGCAGTAGCGACGCAGGGCCGCGACTTCTTCATCGCTAAAGTACAGCGACCCAGGCTCGATGATGTAAATGAATGGGTAATCGAAGAGTCGGTCTTCAGTCAGCTCAAGTACGAGCGGTTCGGGATTTACCTTCAGCGTTGTAAGCTGCTGCAGGCGAAGCGAAAAGTTTAAATCGCTTGCAGGATAGTCGGTCGCCCAGCCGCCGCCATAGCGACCGTACGAGTCGTATTTGATTCGCACAAATGTAAATAGATCACCGGGGAAATTCTTGTTCACTTCCCATTCGGGGACGCCGTTGCGACCAGCGTCTAATTCATCGCGTCGGCTCCAACCGCGCTGTGCGAAGACGATGCCTGTCATGGCGATGCTAATCAAGCCAAGGCTGAGAATCATATAACGAGTGGTGCTCATTCGGATGCTGCTTCAACGGAGCTTCTATCTTCTGAACTCTCAAGGTCTGCCGAATCCAACTGCGTTTCTGCATTGATTTTTAGTAGCAATCGGTGGGCTTCGCGGTAGCGCGGCGCTAGCTCCAACGCTCGCAGGATTCTACGTTTGGCGAAGTCATGTTGTCCTAGAGCCGACTGAACGGTCGCAATTCGAAAATCAAGCCCGGCCGGATCGACGGGCGTGAGCTTCGAAAGCGTCAGGAGAGACTTGACCGCCTCACCAGGTTTTTCCAGTTCACTGGCGGCTTCAGCAGCCGCCTCGTATCCGCTTGGTAGCAACGGCTGAACGGCAATCGATTTGTTCGCGTACTCCAAAACCGCCGCCCAGTCCCTTTTTTCACGAGCGATTTCGATCAATCGCGATAAAGCGAGAAGTGAATCGCTGGAATGCATGTTCAGCAACTTCAGTGATCGAAGCTCTTTTTCGCTATTACCTAACTCTCGATAAACGGTGGTCAGTTGATCCAGTGGTCCATCGCGCTCGCCAAATACGATCCCTAGCTCAAGTAGCTTTTCGAGTGGTACGCTCGCATCTTCCCATTGATTGGCCGCAACCAATAAAGTCGCCTGCTGCATCAAAGACCATACACTATTAGGATTTGGTTCCAAAACACGCTTGATGATTTCGTCACCTGCGTCGCCAAGTTCTTCTTCAAGTCGGATCCAATCAGCGTCTTTCCCAAAAGCCAGAGCGCGCTGATGTGCGTATTGCAAAAACTGTTCATCAATCGTTTCGATGGGGCGCATCGAGCGACCGATGGCGTCGTTTATGGAAAGGCCACTGCCAAGTTCGGTAAGCAGCGACTTCAACGCATCAATGCCGAATTCTTCGACCAGGAACTCAACGACAAGGCTTGATTGGTAGTACGCAAACTGCAAATGCAGCGACGATGGCGGCTTCAAAAATGCGCTGCTCAACTGGCTGACCGAAGTCAGTTTTTCATCGAGCAACATTTCGCGAAACAGCGGCGTCATCGACTGGCCCCATGATGGATCGCGATTGCGTTCTTCGAACACTGAAATGCCCTCACTCAGCCAACGCGGCATTCGGTTCCTTGTCTTTTCAAGCGTGACGGCGTGGCAGAATTCATGCCATAGAACGCTTTCCCAGTTCGACGGTCGAGGCCCTTGGGATGCGGGGCTGTTGGCAGTGATTACGCGACCGAAACAGACTCCCAGAAATCCTGATCCTCCCGGCAGTCCGAATGTGCGTATGGCAAAATCTTTCTGCTCAGGATAAATTTCGACGATGATGGGTGCACGCGGAGTCACTTCGTATTTCTCGCATAACACCTGCTTCGCTTTGGTTAGCAAATCGATGACACGTTCACCATAGATGTCAGCTTCTTTTGCCTCCATGCGAACTTGGATTCCGTCGGCTTCGAGGAGCGTGAATTTTTTCAAGCGGTCCGACAGTGTCATTAAGTTATGGACCACGACATTGTAGGGATCCGCTTTCGCGACGTTGCCCGCCAGTTCCCAGCCGATCGCATCTTCCCCGAGACGCAAAAGGTCCTGAGCCAATTGGTAGTTAGCCGGCGCATAGCCGGAATCCATCGCCAGCGAGCGGCGCTGGTAGGCCGCACCGACTTCGAATCGATAGTTGTCCGAAAGCTTTCGACCGATCAAATGGTCGACTGCCGGGTTCGTGCTCCAATCGCTGAGAGCGGATGCTCGCATCAAGGATTCAATTTCGTATTGTCCACGCAAGTGTGCGATCACGGCCAGATATGACCACGCAGCCCAATCGTGAGGATTGACTTGTAAAACCTTTGTCAGCCATTCGTCAGCTTGTTGATACTGCTCCGCGTCGATTGCGTTGTCGACAAGCAGCAGGATGCTGGGCGCGAAGTTCGGATTGCAGGCCAATGATTTTTCAATGGCGCTAGTCGCTTTCGTCGAATCGCTGCTAGCCCACGCAAGGGCTTGCAAGTGCCCGACTCGTGGATCTTTGTTATCAATTTTCTCGGCCTCAACAAGCGTTTTAGCTGCAACTTCGAAGTCACCTTTTTCGATCGCCAATTCGGCTGTCGCGAGATGGACTTCAAGGTGCATCGGATCAGCTTGTCGAACTCGGTCGTAAAACAGCGTCAAGACTTGGCGAGCATCTTCGCCCCGAAGCACAAAATAACGTCCGGCCGCAACCAGCGAATCTGCGCTTGAAAAACGCGATGACGATTGCTGTAGAATGTTGAAAATCTGATCCGCTTCGCGTTCTGCTTGCTCAGTGCGGTTGTTGGCAAGCAGGACGTCACGACCTAGCATGCGCAGCGACAAACTTTGTGAATAGCGATCGATTGCTTTCGTATACGTTTCCAGCGCGTCGCTGTATTTTCCACGAGCAAGTTGGCACCGCATCAGCAACTTTGGCCACTTCTCATTCCAGACACCACGATCGACTTCGACTTTTGCAAGTTCCAAAGCGGCATCGTAGTCTCCCGAGCAAAATAGTTCGTCAGGCGATCGTCCTTCAGATGACTCTTGAGCGAATGATTCGCGCGGGATAAATGAGTAGAAGACTAGTGCTGCGAGAAGTAAATGACCTTGCTTGGTAACCCGACGCGTAAGCGAGGACTTGGACGCATTTTCCTCGCTTACGCGTCGGGTTACCAAGTTTTTAAGTAGCATCAATTCGTTCTTGCGGCACTTGTTTGCTTCGTCGCATCGCGAGCTTCCTGCAGCATGCTGACGGTGTCGGAGATGACCACTGATGCGGGTAGGGCAAGGCTGACAACGCGTCCAGCGCGAGCGATGTTGATCCCTACGAAACGTCCTTGAGTATCAATGATCGGACCGCCACATTCATCTGGATTCAAGACAGTGTCGTGCTGAATCACTTGTTCAAAACCGCTGAGCCGTGTGCTGCGTGGGCCATTCACTTTAGAATCATTCTCGGATTCTTCCATCACACGAAACTCACGGACTTTCGCATTCATTTTCAGCTTTTCACTGCCGCGCAAAATCGTTAGTTGAACGCTTTCACCTGGAAAAATAGTGCTCAGCCTACTCATCACTGAAGTCTTGTTTTTTTCACTGCGTCCATTGATCGCCAGGATAGTGTCTCCTGCAACGACACCGGCTTCTTCCGCACCGCTATCCGGCCACACACCGCTGACCGTCACTTGCCCTTGATTGTCGTAAAGCATTACGCCTAGACGACTCTGGTGCTCTACTTTCCGCATCGCAACACCAACGACACCGATGCCGACCGGTGTACCGCCTCGTCCGGCGCTGATCAAGAAACTACCTACCGAGGGTGAAACATCTCGGATTTTCGCAACGGGCAACGTGCCGTTAAAGCCATCGACTATCAGAAGCGCCACGTCGTTTTTACGACGTACGGCAGCAATCCTAGCATCAAACAGCCTACCATCGGCAAGTCTGACACGAATCGGGCTGGGGTCCGACAATTCACTTCGCTTCGTGAGAACATAGCCTTCGGCGGCAACGATGACGCCCAAGGCAACTGGCTTGCCATCGGAGAGAACCTGAACGACGGAGTCGCCGATTGATTCAGCAAGAGGTCGTACGAGGGCGATCATGTCACCATTGTCGCGCCGATTGGAGACACGAAGCGTCATTCGTTCCTGAAGCCAATCAGGAACCTCATTCTCGTCAGCCCAGCCAATGGTCGGGATGCCAAAGACTGAAGCTAGACAGCCAAGAAGCAAAAACCGAATTAAATTCGCAGGGGATTTATTTTGCATACATATCTTCATGCGCACGTCCGATTTCGATGATTCGTTTCGAATGCTCGCCACCACGCTTGATCCATATCTGAACTCTTTCGCCTGGCATCGTATCCGATATCGCGGCGGTCAACGATTCAAAATCGCTGATTGCCACGTCGCCAAACTGTTCAATGACATCACCCACTTTAATGCCAGCTACCTCGGCAGGCGAGTCAACCTTGACTCCAAAAACTTGAGCGTTCTCGTGATTGAAACGGCCGCTGATGCCAAGCACAGGCTTAAAACCTTCCAGATAACCCCATGCTTCACTGGCCGTTAACCGGTCCCAGCTTTCATCGTAATGTTGAATGGGGATATGCAGGTTGTCAGCGACATTGTTCCCGATCCGACTATGGACCGCGATTAACTTTCCGCTAAGGTCAAACAAGGGTCCGCCACTGTCGCCGCCAATCAACGCGCAATCGGTTACGATCGAACCTTCGTTCACTCTCAAAATTCTGCCAACCCGCATCACGGGGCCGCGCTCGCGGTCGTATCCACCGGGGTGTCCCGACGCAATGCACCACATCCCGGTCCGCAATCCTTCGCTCCGCCCCAGCGATGCATGAGGCCACGGCAGACCATTGTTTTGGCCTTCATTGATCTTCATCAAACCCGCATCAACCTTGCGATTCATGCCCAAGGTCGTCGCCGATGCCGTACGTCCGTTGCTGAAAGTTACGGTTGCGTTCTTGCCAGGTCGCATACCCACATGCGCTGCGGTAAGAATGTATCCTGTCCCAGTAACGATGACGCCACATCCCTGTGCCGGACCGATCGAGACGTTGACTGTACACGCGGAGGCACGAGCGGCAATGATTTGTTGCTGTCGCTCCATTTCGATGAGTTGCGGGAGAGATTCGGGAACGCCACCGCGTCCGTAAATCTGCGTAAGTGATTGCGGCAATTCAACCGCTGTTTCAATCGCATCGTTGGTCGTCGCGGACCGCAAAGTCGAGCTTGCTTGATCGCCGCGAGCACCGCCGGAGGTTACGATCCCACAGGCGAGAGCGGTCAACAACGCGACGACTGAGTTCAAGAATTTCTGCTTCGGACCATAAAGTTCATGCATTGCGGTCAGGCTCGCTCGAAAAAACTCGTTCGGATCATGGATTGGCACTGCACTTATCTCGCAGTGCCAAAAAATATTGTAGACGCAAATTGACAGAAATGAAAAACGAAGGACCAAGTCCAGTGAATGAAACCTCAACTTTGATCGTAGGTTACGGCTATCTCGGAAAAAGGGTTGCTGACGCAATTCTACGCCAATCCCCCGAAAATACCGTTTTCGCGACCACTCGGTCAAAAGCCAAGGCGGACCTCATCGCTGGTTTGTCGATCCAGCCCATTATTGCAGACTGGACAGACCGTCGCAGTTTAACGCATTTGCCAAGCTGCAAACGCGTCGTTGTCGCAGTTAGCTACGATCCTCGCAGCGGCAGGTCCCGCGATGAATCCCAAGTCGGTGGGCTGAGCAACTTGCTCGAGTTTCTCCCGGCTGAGGCAGATATTTGCTACATCAGCACCACCGGGGTCTATCACCAAACAGACGGCAGTTGGGTTGACGAAACTTCGCCCGCCAGGCCGCGAGCTGCGGGCGGTTTGGCCCATTTACGGGCGGAATCGCTGCTCCACAATCGCCGCCCCCATGGTCGCTGGACCATTCTGAGACTTGCTGGAATCTACGGCCCAGGCCGAGTTCCCCGTGTCAATGATGTCATTGCAGGGCGTCCCGTTGACGGTCCACACGGCGGATACCTGAATCTGATTCATGTCGAAGATGCCGCCAACGCCGTTTTGGCAGCGTGGGAATGCAAAGACCGCAGCCGCCTGTATGCTGTCGCCGACGACCGGCCAGTGATTCGCAGCGCGTTTTACGAACAAATCGCCAGACTTACCGGTGCCCCGAGCCCACGTTTCACGAGCCAGCTAGTCGGCGGAGATACTTCGGGTGCAAATGCGACAAACCCGCTGCCGGCTGCCGTCCTTTCGTCGCGATCCCTCAGCAACAAACGGATTTGGAATCGTAGGTTTCGACGCGATTTGATGCCCGAGTTGGCCTATCGCGATTATGTCGATGGTCTACTTGCCGTAGACTTGCCGGGCAAAAGTTCGTGAATCGAGGGCGTGGTCGCAATGGCTGAATCCTCTTAGACTATGGCTCGTGGTGGTCCGTCAAAGTTTGGTTTTAGGGTTAGCCGCATTGGCGCTAGCCACGGTTACCGCGTAAAAACCGTGGCTAGCGCCCAAACGGCTAACGGATGCAAACCCAAGTTTTGACTCTGACCGACGACTAGCGCCAGACGTTCGAAAACGGATTTATGATCCTAAGTAACGGCAAATCGATATCGGGCGCGTTACCCTCCCGCAAGCGGGAGGCTGACACGCGTAATTTTGCGTTGTTCCTAAGTTCACTCGCTTCAACCTTGACCTATGCTGACTCGCAAGAATATTTACCCCGGCCTGATCGAACTGAATTTTCAGATTGGCGAAGTCCTCGGTTGCAACGTCTACTTGATCTACGACTCCGACGAGTGGATCTTGATCGATATTGGGTACGAGGAAACCGTCGAAGATTACGTCGAAGTTATCCGCCAACTTGATTTTCCGTTTTCGCGTTGCAAGACATTGGTTGCGACCCATGCCGACGTGGATCATATCCAAGGTCTGGCGAAGCTGAAGCAGATTCTTAAAACCACGGTCACCGCCCATCCTAGCGCCGTCGAACCGCTGGAGTCAGGTGATACGCTGCTGACTCTGGCTGAGATCACGGCACAAGGATTGAAGCTGGACATGCCGCCAGTTCAAATCGAACACCAAGTCAACGATGGCGACATCATCACGGTCGGTGATATCGAACTTGAAGTTTGGCATACACCAGGTCATACCAACAGCCAGCTCGCGTTCCGTATGGGTGATGTTTTGCTTAGCGGCGACAACATTTATCGCGATGGCTGTGTCGGTGCGATCGATGCACATCATGGCAGCGACATTCGGGCTTTCGTCAAATCTTTAGAGCGAATTCGCGACAGCAACGTGCTTTGGCTGGCCCCCAGCCACGGCCCCATCTTTGCCAAGAACAATGCAATGCTCCAGAAGACAATCGATCGTGTGAAGGGGTACTTACTGATGGCAGATTTCGGTACACTCGCTGACGATTGGCCGCTGATGGACCAGTGGGAAGCCGAAGTTGCTGATGGTGTCTTGCCCGCAGGGCTTCAGCAATCGACGTGATGATGGACCTAGGGAACAACGTACTTTCTTCAACCATTGCAACCTCAATTTTCCAATAACATGCCCGACAACAACGCAACTAGTGCAAACGAAATGGACGGTCGCCCTGCAAGAACTCTGCGTGGCAAACGAGCATTGATCACCGGTGCTTCGCGCGGCATTGGCCGGGGCATCGCCATCGAGTTGGCGCGGCTTGGTGCCAACATTGCGATCAATTATTTTGGCAGCCCCAAAGAAGCCGAGCAGGTCTGCGAACTGTGCCGAGAATTAGGAGTTTCCGCTTTTGCGATTCAAGCGGACGTCGGCACTCAGGATGGTAGCGAAGCCCTGGTGGCAAGCGCAATCGAGAAACTCGGCGGCCTCGACATCGCCGTCTCGAATGCCGCTTACAGCGATCGACACTTGATGCTTGACGCTGACCTCGATGGATTTCGTCGCACAATCGATGTCACCATGTGGGGTGCGTTTCATTTGGTACGCGCCTCAGCCAAGCATATGGTCGCCGCTGAGAGTGGCGGCAGTATCGTCGTGATCAGCAGCCCGCATGCGGTTTTGGCGATTCCTGGTGCGATGGCTTACAACATGGCCAAGGGTGCGATCGACCAGATGGCTCGCACCGCAGCGGTCGAGTTGGCACAGTATCGAATTCGCGTCAACATCGTTCATCCCGGCTGGATCGATACTCCCGGCGAACGCAAGTTTTTCTCCGAGGAAACGCTTCGCGAACAAGGCGAGATGCTGCCATGGGGACGGCTTGGTCAACCTGAGGAGATCGGACGTGGCGTCGCTTTCCTGTGTGACCCGGCCAGCGATTATGTAACCGGCAGCACACTGACCATTGATGGCGGTATCCAGTTGCCATGGCGCGAAATGTATCGCACCAAAGAAAAAAGTCAGTAGGACCGGCTTCAACAACTTATCCGCGAGCGACCGCCAGACGATTCTGGAATCGCTCGAACAGATAATGGCTATCGTGAGGACCGGACGCTGCCTCGGGGTGGTATTGGACAGCGAAAGCGTCGGATTCGCGGCGCCGAACGCCAGCAATCGTGTCGTCGTTCAAATTTCGATGGGTCACTTCTAAGCAGTCGGGCAAACTGGCGTCTTCAACGGCGAATCCATGATTTTGTGTCGTGATCTCGACCTTGCCGGTCGTCAGATCAAGCACCGGCTGATTGACGCCGCGATGGCCGAACTTGAGCTTGAAAGTCTTTGCCCCCGAAGCGATTGACATCAGTTGATGGCCAAGGCAAATACCGAACACCGGTTTGCGAGTCATCAACTCAGCGATCGTCTTGTGAGCGTAATCCAGTGGCTCAGGGTCGCCGGGGCCATTCGACAAAAACACGCCATCAGGTTCAAGTCGCAAGATTTCGTCGGCTGACGTGTTACCTGGAACGATTGTGACGCGATTGCCACGAGAGCGAAAGTGTCGCGGAATGTTCCACTTCATCCCAAAGTCCATGCAAACGACATGTGGACGATCGCTTTCCGCCAGCTCGCAGGCCGGCATCGGAGTCCATTGATCGAGCTCTGCAGCCCAGCTTTCGGAGGCTTGCGGCATCACCTCTCGAACCAAGTCGCGACCGACCAAGCCCGGCGACGCTTTGGCTTTGGCTACCAGTGACGCGTTGTCTGAATCGATGGTTGAAATCACACCGCGAAGTGCACCGGCGCTACGGATTCGGCGAACGAGTGCTCGCGTATCGACACCGGAAATCGCAACCACGCCGTTCTTAACAAGAAAATCTCCCAGCGACCCGTCAGCGCGGAAATTGCTGTACGTGCGGCTGTCCTCACGGACAACGAACCCGGCCAACGACGGGCGGCGATGCTCATTGTCCGCTTCGTTGACGCCGCAGTTGCCGATCTGCGGATACGTCATTGAAACGATCTGGCCGCGATAGCTGGGGTCGGTCAAGATTTCTTGATAGCCAGTCATGGCCGTATTGAAACAGACTTCGCCATCGACTTCGCCGTCAGCACCAAAGCTGACTCCGTCGTAGACTGCGCCGTCTTCTAATGCAAGTTTTGCGGGTTTTCGTGTGTTCATTGTATTTTTTTGCGGAATGGTGCGAGCCATCCGGTGTATTGCAGACCGATTGTGAACTTGACCGCCTAGCATCTCACGCTCAAATTGAGCTATCGGGTAAGCGAATCCGGCTGCGTGTCATTCAGCTCTGCATGTTGAGCTAGAGGAGCGTAAATCGCGGCGCGAGAAACGGCAACCCCGCCATGCCGTTCGTTAAGCAAGCTTAAACAATCGCTTTGCGTTTTCGGTGGTTTGAAACGCCAATTGGGCGTAAGGGACACCGCGAGTTTTCGCGATTATCTCCAACGTATGCACTACTCTGGCAGGCTCATTGGGACGTTTTCCGCGATGTGGCTCAGGACTGAGGTAAGGCGAATCGGTTTCAACAAGTAGTCGATCTGCTGGGACAAAGGCCGCAATAGCTCGCAGCTCCTCTGACTTTTTGAACGTCACCATGCCAGCGAAACTGATGTACAAACCCATGTCCAAACATTCGCGACAGATTTCCAGATCACCAGTGTACGAGTGCATCACACCGGTGATCCGACTGCCTGCCACGTCTCCGCGAAGTTGATCAACGATCTGACGCCCGCTCTCGCGCAAGTGAATGACGAGCGGCAACTTCGTTGATTTTGCCAACTCGATGTGACGCCCAAAATAGTCCTGTTGGACATCAAGCGGTGTGTCTTTCCAATAAAGATCAATACCGGTTTCACCTAACGCACGAACATGGGGATGCGTCGCAAGTTGTTCGATGACGGCCCAATCATCGGGTCCGGCTTCGGCGGCGCTATTGGGCTGAATGCCCACGCTGGCGAATAGAAATCCTGGATACTGCTCCGCGAGGCCGCATGCCGCGCTGCTGGTCACGGCGTCGAAGCCAATGACTCCGATGTTGACCAACCCGGCCGCACGAGCACTTTCGACAAGAGCTGGAAGCGACTCTGCAAACGCGCGATCGGTGAGATGCGCATGAGTATCAATCACCGGCGGTTTTGAATGCGACACCTTTGGCGTAACGACCATCAAGTATCGATCAAATCTTCGGGGCCCAGCAACGGCACCTTGTTCTCTTCGGTCTCTTGCTTTTCACGCCACGGCTTGCCTTCACCGTAGCTCTTTAGCTCTTGTTCAAGCTGTTCAAGCTGAGCGTTTTCTTCAATCTTGCCAAGCTCAACGGCCTTGGTGCTCCACTTGATCGCTTCTTCGAAGTTTCCTTTCTCGGCATAGGCTGCTCCAAGAGTGCTCAAGATGTGAGCCTCCTTGAATTCGGTAAGCTCAGCGGCTTGGCTACCGAACTTGATCGCTCGATCACCATCGCGCACATCGTCTTTGGGAGAGGTCGCCAAAACCCAGGCCAAGTTATTCAGCACTCCGCTCTTCTGAACTGGGTCTTCAATCCCATACTCAACGGCTTTCTCGTAGTCCTTGATCGCGGCACCATGATCGCCCATCCCAAGCAGCGTATCGGCGCGAAGGCGGATCGCGGTCACGTTCTTTGCGTCTTTCTCAATGACTGCGTTCGCAATCTCGATGGCTTGCCGTGGTCGTTTATCTTGCAGGTAAAGATTGGCAAGCTGCAATTGCCAAAACGAGTCTTCGGGAGCATTGGAAGCCAGCAGCTTCATGTCGTTAATGGCATCGGCCATGCGACCTTCTTCGGCCGCGATGTAACAACGGACTCGAATGGCCGCGACAGTGTCAGCGACCTGCGGCGCGACGCGGATCGCTTCTCGCAGGTCACTTTTCGCACTCTTGACGTCCTTGCGAGCCAGCGAGATCTCGGCACGCTGAAGCAACGAGATCGGATCCTTGGGTTGCATCGCGAGTGCTTTGCCGAAATCTGCAAGTGCTTCTTCTTCCTTGCCTTGAGTGCGATAAATAATCCCACGCAGACGGTACAGCCCTTCGTTGGGGCTCGCCTGAAGAGCATCGGTCAACAGCTTCGCTGCATCGTCAACTCGGTTCATGTTGACGAGCTGTTCGACCGCTGCTTGGGCGACGGCTTGATTCGTCGGATCTTGCTTTAGAAGAGCCTGCAGATCTTCAACCGCTCCGTTGAGATCGGAGTTTTGCATCCTGAGCAACGCACGAGCTTGAAGCGCGTCGCTGCTTTTCGGATCTGTCTTGATCGCTGCGTCTAAGTCCGTCAAGCGAGCCTTGTCATCTGTTTGGCGAAGTGCACGCAGCAAATAGGCATCGCTTTGTTCGACGGGGTTGTCGGCCAGCAGCTCAATCGCTTTCGTCGCTGCCTTGCGGACCTCCTGGGCGTCTCCTTCGGGCAACAAATTCAAACGACCAATCAACATGTACGCTTCGACCAACCCAGGGTCATTCTCGATCGCAGAGTTAAGCAGCTCGATCGCTTGCGTTCGCATCTGACGAACTCGTCGCCCACCGCCTTCCATGAGCTGAGCGGAAATCGCTTGGCTGCGCTCCAATTGAATCGAGGCGAGCATCTTTTTGGCAAACAGGACACTTTCGTCGCCAAGCCCCTTTTTCATGGCCGATTCAATGAGCGCAGTCACTTCTTCTAGTTTGTCGGTGGAGTCAGCGTCTGTCCGCAACACCATCGCTTCGTCTAGATCATCCTGCCCAGGAGCGTCCTGGCTGGGAGCTTCGTCGCTGGGAGCTTCGTCACTGGGCGTGTCGTCGCTGGGCGTGTCATCACTGACTGGCGCCGACGATGCTGCTGCCGTGTCCGGGACCGTCCCAGCCGCAGTATCTTGTGCAACAGCCATTGGAATGGCACCTGGCGCGGCTAATCCG
>Ga0105047_10014840_pt1 | contig 12324 bp, 8 predicted proteins | sample MAT04_FD_78384 | JGI IMG/M metagenome (GOLD analysis project Ga0105047, IMG submission 78384) | Freshwater microbial communities from Lake Fryxell liftoff mats and glacier meltwater in Antarctica - MAT-04 (megahit assembly) | ecosystem: Environmental > Aquatic > Freshwater > Ice > Liftoff... | reverse complement strand
TGCATAGAAACGCCCCGCTTCGTCACCAGCGGTGACGGTGGCCACCCCGGACACGACTTCCAGCCGATACCCCTGCGGCGGGAGATCGCTGGGCGTCTCACCGACGTCGAGCAGCGACACCCATCTCGGTCGCGGACACAGCGCTGCGATGTTCAACGACACAACGACTCCGTCAGACGGCCGGCTGCCTGATGCGCATCGAGCAGCTCATCGATCATCGCGGCGATGCGATCGGGCGGCATGGTCGCCGATGCATTGGGGTCCAGCAGTGCGGCGTGATGTACGTGCGCACGGCTGCCCTCCACAACGGCGCGTACCGCCAGGTCGCACACATCGAGATAGCGGCGGTTCACGGCCGCGCACTGCGGTGCGATCGCCTCACCCGGCAACGCGTGCACCCCCGTGCCGTCGCAGTTCGCCGGTACCTCGACCACCGCCCACTCGGGCAGCTCGCCGACCAGCTTGCTGCCGTCAGCCGCGCGATTGGGCACGTTGGCGTAGATGTCCCGGCGTTCTCCGTCGACCAACGAGCGAGCGATCTGTGGAGCGTATTCGCCGGACGGCAAGAGGTCTCGGGGAAACTGCATCCGGCCGGCGGCCACCTCGGCGGCGAGCCCGAACCACTCGGCATTGTTGGCACGTCGCTCCCAGTAAGGGTTCACGGGAAGTCCGAAGTGATCCACCTGTTCCTGCCACGGCAGATACCACGGGACGTACTCGGCGTTGTGCTTCGAGCTCTCGGTCACGAAGAAGCCAAGTCGCCGCAAAAGATCGGCGCGCACCGTGGGCGCGAACGCGTTGTCGCCTTTGGCCAACTCGCGAAGGCGCGGGTACACGTCGACTCCATGATGCGCGAGTCGCGAGATGAACAGCTGGTGATTCACTCCCGCACCGGCGAACTCGAGCTCCGCGATGGGGATGTCCAGCAACCCAGCGATGGTCTCGGCGGTCATCCACGTGGAATGGCAGAGACCGATCGTTCGGACGGCTGGCACCATCCTGTCCAGCGCCATGCAGCTCATCGCCATCGGGTTGGTGACGTTGAGCAACAACGCGGCAGGGCAGCGCGACAGCATCTCGGTGGCGATCTCAGCCAGGGCTGGTGCGGTGCGCAGGATGCGGATGATGGCGCCGATTCCGACGGTGTCGGCCACTGTCTGGCGCAGCCCGTAGCGAGCGGGAATCTCGAAGTCGGGCTGGATGGACGATTGCATTCCGACGCCGATGGAGGTGACCACCACATCGGCACCATCGAGAGCTGCGCCGAGCTCGGCACAGCCGGCGATGCTGGCCGGTACTCCCATCTCGTTCGCGACCACACGCCCGAATGCCTCCGCAACCTCCCGGCGGCCGGCGTTGGTGTCGACCAAAGCCACCTCATACGGGCCGATGTCATCGAGCGCGCAGAAGTCCGCGAGCTCCTCCATGAACTGCGCACTGCCGGCGCCGATGACTGCGATCTTCATGGTGCGGCCACCTCGGCAGTGCGAGCCACCGCAGCCGCAGCGAGTGATTCCAGCGCAAGGGTGATTGCTCCCATGGCCGGAAGCACGCGCAGCGGCACCAGCTTGGCGCCGGGGCAGGCAGCCACGACGCGCTCGGCGAACAGGCGGCCGAACAGCCCGCCGGCACTGTGTACCCCGCCCGAGGTGACCATCTCGAACTCGTCGTCCGTCATGCCGAGCCGTGCGGCGACACCGATGGCCATGTCGGCGTGTTGGTCCGACACCTTGACGAGCAGATCGCGTGCCACCTGGTCCCCGCTGCCGACAGCCTCGTCGAGCAGCGGCGCCAAGTGCCCGCCGACCGACGAGCGACCCCGCGTGATCGACTCGAACATGGACTCGACGCTCGCCTCGTCGAGTGCCGCGAGGTACAACTCCGTGAGCAGCGTCGGCGCCCCGACGCCATGATGGTGCGCGGCCACGGCGTGCAGCGCGTCGCTGACCATCGACCATGATCCGCTGGGTTCGCCCCAGCCCACCGCCATCGTGCGAAACCGCTCACCCTTGCGATTGACCCCGGCCGAGACCGTGCCGGTGCCCACACTCGACACGATGCCCCACGGCTGGGTGCAGCCTGCCCGGAGTGCGACCTGCGAGTCGTTGACCACCGTGCGCGGGCCAGGCAGCGCAAGGCCCGCCAGGGCGGCGTCGACAATCACCACGTCGCTGTCCCAATCAACTCCGGCGAGCCCGAAGGCGGAAGCGACCACATCGTTGCGGGCGACGCCTGCCGCCTCCAGGGTCTCGTCGATGGCTGCGGCGAGCACCTCCGCCATTCGGTTGGCCCCCATGCCCTCGGGGTTGGCGCCGCCGGTCTGCCTGGTGGCCAACACCACCCCATCGAGGTCGGCGACCACAACGTCAGATTTGGTGCCGCCACCGTCGACGCCCACGACGACCGGTCGCTTTCCTTCGCCGTTGTTCATCCCAGCTTGCCCAACCATCCCGCGTGCACCTCCTTCAATCGTCGCCACACGGCGTGCGCCTGCGATATGGGCGGCCCGATCGGATTGGTGATCAACGCCCTCACCGCAGCCTCCTCGTCGCCGTCGACCGCGGCCTGAACGGTGAGCAGTTCGAAATCCTTCACCGTGCGCATCAGTGCGTCGACATCGGGCCGCAGCGGGCCGACCGCAAGCGGGCGAACGCCGTGCTGGTTCACCTCCGCCGACACCTCGACCACCACGTCGTCGGGCAAACCAGGGATGGCACCGCAGTTGGGCGTGTTGATCACGTGCACCGCACCGGTGTCGCCAGCGATGTCGGCCATCAGGGCCGCTGCGGCCTCCGAGTAGTAGGCCCCGCCGCGCTCGGAGAGCTCCGTAGGCTTGACCGCCAAGGTCGGGTCGCCGTACTTGGCCAGCAGCGAGCTCTCGATGGCCATCACCTCCGAGGCACGCGTGGGGTTCGCTGCTTGGTAGCGCACCCATGCTGCTGTCTCGTAGTAGTAGAGCAGGTAGTAGTTGGGGATGGCCGCCAGGGTGGCGATGGCCGCCGGCGTCCACTCCGGCTCGCCCTCACCGGCGACGGCCTTGCCCACCAGAGCACGCAAGCCATGCAATACCTCATCGGTGCGGTCGACGCCGGCCACCTCGATGCCACGCACCCAGCTGAGGTGGTTGAGCCCCACGTAGTCGAACTGCACGTCGGTGGGCGCACACCCCAACGCGTTGGCCACTTCAGCTTTCACCGTCCACGGCACGTTGCACAGGCCGATCGTAGGGATGTTGCCGTGTCGACACAGCGCCTCGGTGACCAACCCGGCCGGATTGGTGAAGTTGAGCAGCGTCGCCGAGGGTGCCAGTTGTTCCACCTCTGCCGCGATCTCGAGTGCCACCGGGATGGTGCGTAGGGCGTTCGCGAAACCACCCACACCGACAGTCTCTTGCCCGATGAGTCCGAACTCGCGACCGAGCTGCTCGTCGCGCTCGCGCGCCGCCATCCCACCGACCCTGATCTGGCTGACCACGAAACGCGACCCGGTGAGCCCCGCTCGGCGGTCGTTCCCCCAGTCGACCGTGACGCCGGACCCATCGCGCTCGCACATCCGTGTCGCCAGCGGACCGAGCAGGGCCAGCCGGGCTGGGTCGCTGTCCACGAGATGGATTGCGTGCAGATCGAGCTGCTCGCGTCGCCGCAACAAGCCTTCGATCAGCTCAGGGGTGTAGGTCGAACCGCCGCCGACGACACAGACCTTCATGATGTTGCTCCATTCATCCCGGTTGGGGCTTCGTCGGTGTCGGACGTTTCGACGACGTCGAGCACGCGGAACTCCCATCGGTTCGTGCCGAGTTCCGCCCCGTCGGCGGCGGCCAGGCTGGTCTCCAGCGCATAGCTGCCCGGACCGAGTTGGAACGGACCGGCCTGCAGCACGCGGCGAGCAGTGTCGGCGCGTACCTGCACCGTCCGGCGCCCGGTCGCAAGTTCGCCACCGGACTGGTCGACGAGTCGCCACACGAGTTGTGCGTCGCGGAAGGTGCGGGGCAAGTCGTTGATCCACCACACACCGAACACCGGCGGCTCGTCGATGCCGTACTCGTCGCCCTCCGCCTCGATCGATGGCAGCACCGGTTGCATTGCTCGAGCGAGGGCTGTGTAGCCGAGCTTGGGGCGGCGGAGGTGGTCGACCACGGACCAGCTGACGCACGGCCACGGGTCGACCAGCATGAACGGCATCAACCCCTGCACACGCTCGCCCTTCTTTCGCCGGTACACCTCCGTGGCGAACTGCAGCAACCGAGCCTGGTAGTGCTGTGTCCGCTCGATGATCTCCTCCGCCGAGTTGGCGAGCACGTTCACGCCGACCTTGTTGTGTATCTCGTGATGCTGGAACCCGTGGAACTCCCAGTCGTGCACGGATGCGCCCTCTGGGATGAACGTGCGCAATGTGTCGAGGTGTGGCACGGCCTGCGCCCCGTACTCGCTGACGAATGCTCCGCCGGGCAACTCGCTGACATCGGTCCACTTCCCCCAGTACCAGCCCGGATAGGTGTGACCGTCGCCTGCACCGGAGTTGGCAATTGACGCCCGCGATGGGTCGAGCTGGCGAAACAGATCGGCAAGCTCATGATCGAGTCGCTGGTTCTGATCAGGACGAAAACGTCCCGACTCGTCCATCATCCACGGCTCGTTCCACGGGGACTCGTTGTGCGCCGCCCAATAGGCAACAGCGGGCCGCCAGCCGTGCAGATCGATGAGCTCGCTGACCATCTGTCGCGCCACGCGGTAGATGTCGGCGCTGTCGGCGTAGCCCCACTGCATGGGCAGGTCCTGCCAGACGAGCACGCCCGCCGCATCGCACGCGTCGTAGACGGCGGGCGCGGTGACGTGAGCGTGGACGCGGATCGCATTCAGATGTGCGCCGACCGCGAGCTGCACATCTGCCGCAGCTCGATCCGGGGTCATCGCGGACAGCCAGTGTTCGCCGATGTAGTTGATGCCGCGGATGAACATCGGGCGACCGTTGAGGCGCCACACCCAGTCGCTGCCGACCTCGATCGACCGGACGCCTACCAGCCGGTCGTCGATGGCGACCATCTCGGTCGTGCCGCCGTCATCGACCTCGACCGTGGTCTGCAGCCGATAGCGGAACGGATCGCCGTGGTCCCAGGTCCACCACAGGCGCGGCGCGGCCAGCGAACCCGAGACGCGTACCTGGTTGTTGCCCGGCTGCAGCCACGTATCGGTCCACAGTTCGTACGCCAGGTTCTCGTCGTCGAGCAGCGCCAACCGCACAGTCACCCACTGCGGCATCGTGCCGAACAGATGGACGCCGACCGTGCTCTCGACGTCCGCATCGGCGCCGACGAGTGCCGTGGTGAACCCGACCCGCTCGATGGCCACCATCCGGTGCGCAGTGAGCGTCACCTCGCCCCACAACCCGCCGCTGGATCGCTCCTGGCCACGTGTCGTCCACCCACCCGGCCGTGCGTCGTGGTGGCCCATCACGCCGCGAAGGGTTGTCTTGCTGTGCGGCCACACCTCCTCGAACTCGTCGGTCGGGCAGTGCACCGCAACCACCAGCTCGTGTGCACCGGCTGCCAGGCGCGCGTCGAAGACGAACGGCGCGAATCCGCCCGTGTGGCCACCCAGCGAGACGCCGTCGAGGTGCACCTCCGCGCTGTAGTCAGCGGCACCGAACCTCAGTCGGTGATACAACCCGGAAAGGGTGTCGGGTATGACGAATGTGCAGCGATACCACACGGTCTCGGGCCCGTCGATGCCGTCGAGATACCAGTTACCCGGCACAGTGGTGGGCTGCCAGGGGCCGCTGGCAGCAACTGCCAGCTCCCAGCCGTCGTCGAGACGAAGAACATCATTCATGACTCACCCAATCGGAGGTCGTTCATGCGCACCGCGATGCGCGTCAGTGGGTCGATCGACGACACCTGCTCAGCGGTCGCCGAACCTGCTGCCATTGCGCTGCGGGCACGCCGCAGACGATGCGTGACCTCACCGGCGGAGACGCCGATGGCGGCACACATGTCGGTGACCGCCGCCAGCGTGCTGAGCTGGTAGTGGCGCACCGGCTCGGCCACAGCCTCGGCGGCATCGCGGTCGCCCAGTACGTAACGATCGGTGTGGCCGCGATCGTCGAGGTGGATCAGCGCCAACGTGCCATCGGCGGCAACCTCACCTGCGCTCAGCACCTTGCCCGCCAGGGTGACGCGCCAGGCACTCAGCCCTGCAGCTGCCGGCACTACGACGGTGCACGACTCACTGTGCAGCACATGCCATGCATCACCGAGGTGAGCAATTGCCGTCTGCCCGGCCGAGCTCCGCAGGGCGCCGGCGCGAGCATCAGTTCCGTGCAGCAACGCTGCGATCACGGCATCGGGCGCTCCGGTGACGACGGATTCGAGCGCCATCCACGAGACGGATGCAGCGGCAATCGCCATCGGCACGTTCGTGACGTCACCTTGCCAGATCTCCGCCGAACGGTTGACCGCGGTCACATAGCGGCGGCCCGAGCCGCCGACGCGCACCCCGACATCGACACCGAGGCCACTGGCGTCAGGCCACTCGAAGCTGGGCAGCTCGGACAGCAGGGCACAGGGTTGCAGCCATTCGTCGTACTCGGGCGGTTCGCCTGCAACACACACGCTGCCGGGCGACGCCTGTGCCCTGTCGGCCAGCCGCTGCTGACCCACCCGAGACATCACTGACATCGTTGGCACGACCACCATCGGGTAGCGGTCGACCGTGCTGCGCGAGACGTCGACGACATCGAACTCGACACCCGCGTCGACGAGGGCGCGAGCCACACCGAGCCCCGCCGCCGAACTGTTCGCGGCGCCGGCCAATGTGGCGAGATGGCTGCCCTCGATGAATTCGCCGCCTTGGATGAGACCGTTGAAGCGAGCAAGTCGCTCTCCTGCGTGGTCATACGCGATGGCCAGAGGGGCAGCAAGCGGTGAGGCTGCGAGGTCGCCGCCGCCAGCCTCCAGGCACAGGAACAGCGTGCGCATGTTCCACCACCACGGGAAGACCGAACCATCGGGAAGTACGGGCGCCTCCTCGGCCCAGCGTTGGAACGCACCGATGGCGACAGGCTCGGGATCAGACGAGTGCAGCATGTACAGGCACGGGGCGTCCATGCCGCCCACCAGACAGCACTGCAGGTAGAACGCCTGACGTGCCGAGATCTCCGGCACCAGGTGCGGCAGGCCGGCCGGCGAGAGCGTGTGGCACAGGCGCGTGCGCCACCAGGCGTGGTGCACGTACTCCTCGTCGTTCATCCGGTACCAGTTGGTGCCGGCGATCATCCGTTCTGGGTCGACGTTCTCGGCGTAGACGTTCTGGCCGACCCACGTACACGAGTCGGCCATCACCCCTGGTTCGATGAGCATTCCCGAAAGCTGCCACGGCATGCACAGCCAGTCGTGGAACACCGGCACCGAATCGCCCAATTCGTCGCGGACCACTGCCGCCCAGCTCGCGAGGCCAGAACCGACCTGGTGGTCGGCGAAGCGGTCGACGTCGATCCACGGTCGCATCTCCTGCGCAGTTGCCGGCGGAGACCAATGACGAGGCAGCGCGACATCATCGAACGACTCGTGAGCGCTGGACCACGCGGCATTGAGGGCGACGACCGAGCCGTACTGGCTCGACAACCACTGCTGCCAACGACCGGCATCGGCGAAGTCGGCGCGCAACGGAGACGGGGCGTCGTCACTCTCGTGCACGAGCATGCCGTCTCCCGGGGCCTCGTTGTCGATCTGCCATGCCCACAGCGCGGAGCCGGCAAATGGACGCAGTGCCACGGCGACCGCGCGCAGCCATTCGGCGGCGCGCTGCTGGTAGCCCGGCGAGTCGTACGACAGCCGGGGGTCCTCGGAGTCACTGTGACGGTACGGCCTGCCATCGTGCTGGAGAGCCCACCACTGGGGATGTGCCTCGATCAGCCAAGTGGGAAGTCCACCGCCCAGCATCTCCGAATCGCAGAATGGACCCGGCTTGGCGATGAACCCCAACCCGGCCGCTGCACACACCTCGACGAAACCGACCAGATTTCGCTCGGCCTGCGTGGCGCCATCGAGATCGAGGTTGCCATCAACGGGCTCGTGGTGCAACCACGGGATGTAGCTGGAGACCGCGTTGGCGCCGCTCTGGCGGGCGCGCAGCACCATCAGCTCCCATCGCTCGCGCGGCACACGGAAGTAGTGGATCTCGGCAACACGCCATGTATCGCGAGACCGCTGGTGGTCGAACATTCTGGTCAGCCCTTCGTCCCTGTGAGCGTGACGCCCTCGATGAACACCTTTTGCGCGAAGAAGAACACGACCAGAATGGGGAGCACGAACACGACCGATGCCGCCATGGTGAGGTTCGACTCGCCGGTCTTGGCCAGCGCCGTGTTGAAGCGCACCAACCCGACCGCCAGCGTCAGGCTCTTCTCGTCGGCGAGGTAGATGTTGGGACCGAAGAAATCGCTCCACGAGAACAGGAACTGGAAGAGGGCAACGGCCATGATTCCCGGTCTGGCCATCGGCACCACTACCCGGGCCAGCACCCCGAACTCGGTGGCGCCGTCGATGCGTGCTGCATCCATCACCTCGGTGGGCAACGTCAGGAAGAACTGGCGCAGCAGGAAGATGCTGAACGCATCGGCGAAGAACGCCGGCACGGTCAGGGGCAGGATGGAATTGATCCATCCCAACGATGTGAAGATCTCGTACTGCGACACGAACAGCACCTGGTACGGCAGCATCATCGTCGAGAGCACCAGTACGAACACCGCCGTGCGACCCCGCCAACGGAGGTGGCTGAAGGCATAGGCCACTGGTACGCAGCTGACCACGGTGCCAATGGTGGCAACGACACAGACCTTGAGCGTGTTGACGAAGTAGGTGGCAAGTGGAATGCGATCGAAGACCGTGCGGTAGTTTCCCCACTCGATGGTGTCTGGCCATAGCGCCGTCGTCTTGGCCTGGGTGATCGGCATCAGCGACTGCAGCACCATGAACAACAACGGCAGAGCAAACATGAGCGCGAGCGCGATCAGCACAGAATGACGACCCACGAGCAGCAGGACGCGCCGCCCCCGGGGTTGCTGATATCGACGGCTCGTGCTCGAGGGAGCCATCTCGGTGGTCGCCGAGTTCATGCGTTCTCCGTTGAAGTGTGCACCCAGCGTTTGCGGCTTGTCATCAATGCAACCGTGATCACCAGGGTGATCAAGAACATCACCCACGCCATCGCCGATGCGACGCCGATGCGACCATCCTGGAAGTAACGCAGCTGCAGCATCGCGTAGGTCAGCAAGGAACCGTCGGGTTCTCCGGTGAGACGTCCCTTGCGTGCCCCTTGACTGAGGACGAAGGCTTGGTCGAAGCTCTGCAGCACACCGATCACCCCTGTCAGAATGGTGAAGAAGATGACTGGTGAGATCATCGGCAAGGTGACGTAGCGGAACCTCGCCCAACGCCCAGCGCCGTCGATCTCGACGGCCTCGTAGAGCGACCGGGGGATGTCGACCAACCCGGCAAGGAAGATCAGCATGACGTCGCCGAGGGCCCAGGTGCCCACCATGATGAGCGCAGGCTTCGCCCAGTCAGGGTCGCGGAACCACAGCGGCGCCTCGATGCCGAACAGATCGAGCAGGCTTGCCACGGGTCCGCCCTGCTTCAAGAGGAAGAAGAACAGGGCTCCACTGGCAACCGCTGGGAGGACCGAGGGCACATAGAACAACAGCCGGTACGCGCCATTGCCTCGGCGCGGGCGGGCGAGCAACGCCGCCGCGAGGATGGCGATGAACAACCGGATCGGCAGCCCGAGCACGGCCAGATACGCAGTGTTCTTCAGCGCCATGGAAAGGTCGGGGTTGTCGAGTAACAACCGGTAGTTGCCCAGCCCGACCCATCTTGCCGGCTGGCCGTAGCGCTTGACGGTGAAGGACCAGTACAACGAGTTGATGATCGGATAGAGGACGAACACCACCACGCCGATCAACCACGGCGACAGGAAGGCGAGCACTGTCCATCGCTTGCGCCGCGCCACACGTCTCCGTGCGGCGCGGCGGGCGTCAACGATGCTTGCGTCAGTTGCCAAGCTCGAGGTCCAGCTCTTCCTGATATCGGGCCTGCAGATCCTCTAATGCACCCCGCAGGTCGTCGTCGCTCAGATCTCCACGTCGATAGTCCAGGATCAGCGAGCTGACCTCGTCACGCAACGCACCAGCAACGACCGCCGAGTCGGGCAGCACTGCGGCAGGCGATCGGGCGAGGTCGATGAACGTCTGGTACTCGGGGATCTGCGCAACGGCGGCTGCCTCGAAGATGTCGAGGGCTGCCACATTGGCCGGGATGTTGCCGTACACCTGTTGGAATGCAGCGATCTCATCGCCTGCCAGCGCCATGCACTTCAGGGCTTCCCATGAGGCGTCGAGGTTGTCGACGCCGGTCGGGATCATGAAAAAGTTACCGCTCGGGATCAGCGACAACTCGTCGGCGTCGGCCACACCATCGGGCCCAGGCATGGGTACGACACCCCAGTTCTCCGGCTTACCCTCACCGAAACGGTCGGGCCAGGTGATGAAGTAGGACCCCTCGAAGTACAGCGGAAGCTGACCATTGATGAAGAAGTTGTCAGCCGAGTCGTACGAGCCGAGACCATCGGCCCAACGGCTGAACTCGTCTCCGTCCATCAGATCGAAGAACTGCTTCTGCCACTGCAACGCTGCCACCCACTGGTCCAGGTTGTCGGTGATGGTGATGGTGGCCCCGTCGTCGCTGAACATCGTGGCGCCGAACAGCCGTGTCAGGAACAGGGCGTACGAACCGTCGCCGACATCCGGGACGAAGCCGACCCGCTCGATCGTGCCATCAGCATTCACGGCCAGCAGCTTCTCGGCGGCGGCGAACAACTCCTCGAAGGTCGCCGGAGGGGCGTCGATGCCAGCCGCAGTGAGTGCGTCCTGGTTGTAGAAAAGTGCGGCCGAATCGAGTGAGAACGGCAGCCCGAAGTGCTGGCCGTTGAAGTCGACGAGCTCCTTGCCACCCGGAACGAAGGCACCCCAGTCGAGACCATCGCGCGCGAACAGATCGTCGATCGGCTCGATCAGACCGCCGGCATCGATGCCTGCCAGCTGACCGCTGAAGTCTGCCTGCACCAGGTCCGGCGGGTTGCCGGCCTCGATTGCTGCGGGAAGGGCGGTGGACATGTCGTCCTTGCCCACGAAATCGATGGTGAGCCACGGGTTGTCGGTCTCGCATCGGTCGACAATGCCCTGGAACGCCACCGTGCCTTCAGGGTCGGTGACCCCGGCCCACAGCGTGAGCGTGGTCGGCTCGAACTCGGCCTTGGCGGTCGTGTCCGTCGTCGCGTCGGGTGCTCTCGTGTCGGCCGGCTCACTCACGGGCGCGGCGCTGACGACAGTGCTTCCGCCGGCATCGCTCGTTTCGGCACTGCCACTCGAGTCGTTGCCGCTACATCCGGCAACCAGCACGATCGACATCGCGAGCGCTCGAAACCGACGCCGGTCGTTCGTTCTTCTCTGCATTTGTTGGTCCCCCTCAGTAGTAGTACTTGCGAAGATTCGGTGAAACGCCCCAGGTCATGCCGATCGGCCGCCTCGCTCGTCGAGCGCCGCCAGCAGGGCGTGGTCACTGGCGACGGCCATCGCGCCGGCGATCACCGACCCGGCGCCCAGTTCGGACACTGCAACCTCCGGGGCCACCGGCAGCATCTGGGCGAGGTGCGAACGCACCCGGTCGGCAAGGGGTTCGCGGGCGCCGATGGGCCCGGCGAGCACGATCAGTTCGGGGTCGACCACCGCAACGATCGCGGCAGAGAACCAACTCGTCCACTCGGCCAGCCGGTCGATCACTGCAATCGCCAGGCGATCACCGGAATCGAACGCCGCAAAGACGGCGTCGGCGGTGTACGGGGCCCGTAGGCTCGTCTTCCGGAACCGTGGCGCCAACACCGTCGCCAGCCCGACCAGCCCGTCGAGCGCTGGGCTCACCGGCACCGGTGAGCGCATGAGCCGACGAAACGGGATGTCGTCGATCTCTCCAGCGCCACCTCGAGAGCCCTGGTACACCTGCCCATCGAGCACAAGGGCGGCACCCATGCCGGCCCCGATCGAGACGACCGCGAAATCTGTTCGAGAGCGCCCGTGGCCACGGGCTTGCTCGCCACGGGCTGCAAGGTCTACGTCGTTGATGACCATCACTGGAACCCGCAGCGTCGCTTCGAGTGTCGACGACGGGTGACTTCCGTCGAGCACGGCAAGTGCGCCCGATTGGCTGAGCACCCCAGTCGTGCGGTCGATGATTCCCGGCGAACCCACCACGATCGAGCGCAGCCGCCGCCGACG
>Ga0105047_10014838_pt1 | contig 12325 bp, 9 predicted proteins | sample MAT04_FD_78384 | JGI IMG/M metagenome (GOLD analysis project Ga0105047, IMG submission 78384) | Freshwater microbial communities from Lake Fryxell liftoff mats and glacier meltwater in Antarctica - MAT-04 (megahit assembly) | ecosystem: Environmental > Aquatic > Freshwater > Ice > Liftoff... | reverse complement strand
CTGGTGCCGCAATTTCAGCGCTTCAAACTCTGCGGGGGTTGGGATGTTGGGTTGAATGCGGCAGAACTCAACCAAACTGCCCCCGAAGTTTTGCATGTGGACGGTGTTATACCAGAAGAGATATTCAAAAGTATCCCACCACTTGGGCATGAAATTCCAAAGTGTCACGTCGAGCGGGAAAGGATGTAGTTTATCTGGCGCTGCGCCCAGTAGGGCTGCCGCTGTATAAGAAAAAGACTGGGGCGGCAGTACTACATAAATAATTGAAACATGCCCTGAATAACAGGCGGTGAGCGGTTCGCCAATTCCAGTGTACTCATAGTTGGGATGCGAAAGCATATATTTGGCGATGCCCTCTTCAGTCGCCATTTTGCGCCATTCGAAGTATTGATAATAAGACAGTCCTTTGAATTCAGGCTGAGTCAACGGTTGTCCCATGTGCCAGGCAAAGTATGAGACGGGAATCAGCACGGCAATCAGCAGCGCCAGCAGAATGGTTTTGAACAGCAGGGCCAAGCCCTTGCGTATGGTTTTCATTGGGTCGGTTTCCTTTTTTAGGTTTTATGTCCAGCTTGTACCGAAACATTTGTTCTATATTACCCCCAAAAGCACATCAGAGTCAAATCGAGTCTGTGTCTCTGTGAAATGCATTTCCTTAAATACAAATACCTGTGCTGGCTATTTACTTCATCTCCCAATTTTTTTTGATAGTAATTTCGCCGGTTTATGATTGATGTCTTTTAGACGAGGTCTATGGAATGCGGAGTCTATCCAACGATAGCTTGTCTCTTGGCAAAATGGGACAGCCGTCCTCGTTGAGGAATTCGCCCAGCATGCTACCCCCTGAGTTAAGATTACACGTCCACCAAATACGGATGGATGAACCAAGTAGCCAGCGCAAGGCCTGTTTAGGGACATTACTTCCCAGCCAAACAATCAATCTCTGCCTTATTGGTGAATTGTAAAAAACATACAGGGCGTTCGGAATTAGCCAGCATCACAGTCTCAGTAAAGGGAAAGGGGCCAGGCAAATCTAGGTTGGGGTAAGTAGAGTGTAGTGTTTCCTGATACCAATCAAAGTGAAGCAAATCGGTTGCTATTACAACAAGATCGGGGCGATTTTGCAAGGCGTAGTGAAAATACCACATGGTAAAAATTGCCTTGTCTCCTTTTGCAAACACAATTGCATTTGCGGGAGCCTGGGCAAGTACTTCCTCTCCAAAACGTTCTGCGCGAAAATCCTGAGACGCATCCACCTGATGCCAATGATTTCCCGCAAGTATAAACAAGTACAAAATAAAAATTAAACCACCTGCTACTCCAATTCGGTGAAACCACCGAGCAAATATGTCCATCACCCCACCCACCCCCAATCCAATCCATACGGCAAAACACAGGAAGGCTGGAATCAAATACACAAAAGAATCATGGGTCGCATACACGATCGCAAAAGCAAAAAACACGAAAGCGATCCAGATCGTATTTCTATACAAGTGGGATGACTTATAAAAGACAACCAGGCCTATTAATCCAATAACCAGGCCGGGTATGCCAAATTGTTCGATCAACAGCGCCGCTACTGTTTGAACTCGTGACCAAACAGAGGATAGTGTCAAAACAAAGAGCCTATCCTGATACAGTTTCCCTGAAACCAGCCATCCAAAGCCATCCAATGTAACAGGGTTGCCCCAGTTTACAGGCGGTTGCGACAGAGCGCGCAAAGGCAGGGTAAGATACACCAAGAGTCCTGTTCCCAGCCAGACCAATCGGCGCAGGAGAGAATAAATACCAGGCTGTCCCTTCTCCGCTGAATGAATTTCACCAGTCAGGATTGGTTTGCGGAAAAACGTTGAAGATAGCAGCGCAGGAAAAAGAAGAATGGTCGTAATATGATTCCCCATTGCCAGACCCAATGTGAGACCCAGCAAACGATCCGATCGTTTGTGTGCAAAATGCAAAGACGAATCATCAAAAGATAAATAAAGAATGAGGATCACAAACAGAGCATGTAACGCATAGACTTCTGTAATCACCGCCTGCGACCAGACCAGGGGCGAGAGGCCGAACGCATAAGCCGAAGCCAGACCCGCCAGCCAATTTTGGTTCCCGTTGGAAAGTGACAGGAAGCGGATGATAAGATAATAAACAAGTAGCGCGGCAGTAACGGCAGCCAGCGCCGACATCAAATTGGTACGAAACGCCAGGGGGCCGATCGGCAGCAGTTGAAATAAACGGGCAAGCAATAAATAAGTTGGATATCCAGTGGGGTGGGCCACTCCTCCTGTCGCGGCAGCCGTGATCAGGTCCCCTCCATCCGAGCCGTCATTTGCCCAGGTTAAGCCAGGAGCCATGCTGTTTAGATAAACCAGCATGAGAGAAAAGGCCAATATCCCCGGCGGGATATATTTAATGACTTTAGTCATACGTTGTATGTTTAAATAATAACAGGATAGAGGCTTTCACCTCCATCCTGTTATAGATTTTGAAGATACCCTTAAATTCACTTGCCGGCAGGTGCGTAAACTCCCGTATGGTATGCCAATGAGGTACAAGCCATACCATTCTCAATCGTTGTTCCGAGCGGAGTCCAAACCGATGTGACCGGCCCGATATCATCATTTGCAGAATAAAAGTAGATCGTTGTCTCTTTATTGGGGATGGAAGCAAAACAAATCTTCCAACTTCCGTCATCTGGAGTCACCTCAGTGACAAGAGCACCCGCTCTGTAATGAAACAGGTGACAGCCCGGAAGATAAAGCAAGCCTTCATTATCGGGGAAAGGAACTTTGGCAGATATCTCAGCATCTTCCACCTTCACCACGTTTGAAAGTTTGGGATCATTGTATTCAATAATGATCGAGCAAACACCACCGACAGCATATGTTCCGGATTGCGTAATAGTAACCGTAGAAGGCGGCGGCTGCACAGAACCTTTTTCGGTTTCAGCATCGGCTTTAAGGCTGCTGCCTCCAGGCGCGTACACACCCGTATAATTGGCAGGAGCGCAGACAAACCCATTTGCAACGGTTGTGACCAATGGCAGCCAAACCGCTGAACCGCTTTCAGGATCATCAAGATAATAATAGATCGTCAACTGCTCATCCGGGCGGTCACCAAAACACACCTCCCAACTTCCATAAGCAGCGCTCATCTCACGTGTGACCTCACCCATTGTATAATGCACCAAGTGACATCCAGCAAGATAAAGTTCGCCTTCATATGGAAAGGGAACTTCAAGGGAATCCTTTGTAAGAACATCTACAGCTACCTTGGCGCTGGCTCCCGAACCCGTATATACAGCATTGAACTCGCACAGCCCTCCGACAGAATAATTTCCGGATTCAGTAATGGTAATTTCAGAAGGCGGCTGTGCCGCACCAGATGGTTGCCCTGCTGCAAGCAATGAACTCGCCCAGGCTGGGCCGTTCCTGCCAATCCCAATCACTGTCAGCACCAGAATAAAAACAACTAACAGTTGAATATACTTCTTCATGCAAAACCTCCTCAAACAAAATATGTATTTTCATTCTATATCAGAATTCAATAAGCCCGCTTCGGATTTGGAACGGATTTACGGAAGGGAGAAAACAATCTCGAATTCAATATCTGTCCTGAGATCGGTCTGGTACAAGATATTGTTATCCTGAATAACCGCTCCAGCCGGGATCGTTTCGATCAAGGCATTTTTTGGAAGATGTACGCGAATGTTAATCGGCACACTCAAAGTACCCGGTTGTTTCTGTACCTTGAGATGATAGGCTGTCTGGTTGGAACCTGGTATAACTCTCAAAATATCGGCGGGCAAGGCAAACTGAAAACTTGTGGACAGGGATTGCCCACCCAGCAGAACCTGCAACGTACCAAAGGCCTGAACCCCATCAATTTCCTCCTCCAGAATATCCACTTGCCCTGGGTTTTCCTGCTTAAGGATCATCCAGTTATCAGGTACAGATTGCGGCGTGGCATTCAGGAGCTTCGTTCTCTCTTTCATATATACGCGCAGGTAATTCCAATAACAATCTGTGATCGGGTATTCTTTTTCACCTTCTGCCCTAACTTTATTCCAATGCTTGCAAAAAACGATTTCAGCAGCATTGTTTTTATGAAAGACTACGAGCGAAGCGGTTGGAGATAAAAGCTTGGTCAGATCCACATCATAAGAAAAGCTTGATTCAATAGCCGCATTGGTCTTATTGAAACCGATGTTGGTATCCACCACCATCAAAAAATCACCACTTGAGGGGCGAACGGTGCCATCCCAGTGGTATTGCTCCAGAACAGAGGTCATGACTGGATTATCCACCTGTAACAGGATGTGATGCTCATTAAGGGCTTGCAGGAATACGGTGGCAAGTTGTTCCAACTCCACATCCCCACTGAATATTTTTTCCATCAGCGCCCTGGTAATTTTGTTGATAAAAGCTTTGTTATTCCATTCAGGCGAAGCGGCTTCCTCTGGCGTTGGAATCTTCGCAGCGCGCATATAAGAAATCACATTGCCCGCATCAATCAGATGATCCACGCCCTCCACCTGAATCGGCCCGGTGACACTCAAAACCTCCACCAGCATATGCTGGTCGAAGGCGATCACCCCGTCCACAGAATGTTCGTTGGAGTAGGAATACAGATATTCAGCATACAATGCAGCGGTGGGGTAGTTCGTGAACCAGTTCGCATCCCTGAAAATCAAAACGGGGCTGTTCATGTACTCCCTGAGTTGCCAGGGCGCAGCGGGATACGGCCTGGTCCAATCTTCGGCATTCCCCGAATTCGAAAAATAAAGATTGCTAATCCTTCCATTCTGAACCAGCAAGGTACCTGCCGCTGTGATGAACCCGCCAGTGGGACGCAATTCATCTTCATTCTGCACCAGCAACAAATATGTTTTGGGGCCTTCCCCCGTTGCGCCCAACATGCGCGGAAATTCCAACCCAACAGACAAGCCATCTTGCATCAGTTCCAGGAGCGGATCGACCTTGTTCAAGATTAGATCACGGACTTCAGGGGATAAAGTCTCAGGGGTGAGGCGGCTTCGTGTCGCAGCTGCCAGTTCCAGGGTTCGCTGGGCTTCGGCCAACTGTGGCTGAGCCTGGAGTAATTCATCAGTCAGCCGGGACAACTCCAGCTGCCCCGCAAAGTCGTTTTCATCCACCAGCGGCAGGGCGGCCTGGTATGCGATATCCGTTGCAGCCAGCATGGAATCAGCAAGCATCATCAGATCCTGAACAGAAGCCAGTTCGCCGCCATAGACAGGTACCCATTCCAACCAAGTACCCATCCAGAAAAATGGTTCCGTTTCGTTTTTTAGTTTTATAAAATCCTGTCTTAAAGCAGCAAGGTCCGGACCAAGTGCCTTAAACCTTTCGAGCCTGGGAGTTGGTTCTGCGATCAATTCCTGGATATGCACTGCATCCTGACAGACAAGCATAGCCAGGTCATAAATCTTCCAGGCTTTAAGCCCTCCGATCAAAATAAGACCTAACAAGATCAGGCTAAATAGAGAAACAATAAGGCGACGCCTACCCGGCTTTTGAGTTTTTTTATTTTGACCTTTGATATCTGACAAAGAAGACGGATCTTCCGCCCGAACGCTTGCTTGCCCATTCTGCGAGATCACTACTGGCTTCGAGAGGGATTTTGACAAATAAATTTCGCGCGCCAGAATCACATCTGTCAGGCGCATTAATCCTTTTCTATGCCAGTCGCTAATTGTGCTGTTTGGAGCAACTTCCAATTCATCTCCAACCAATTTATAGGATTCTTTTTCCGCATCGGAAAGTGTGTCTTGTGGCTTTGCAAAAACGAAGAGCAGAATACTCTGGTCAATGCGCCCCCAGGCATCCCGCAAAGATACAGGGCTGGGTAACCCAAAGAGCAAAGGAGCAAAGTATTGCGCGGCCAGAATCCCAAACTCACCCCAGCTTGTATCGAGGCGTTTGCCATGCCGAGGCGTGGTGCTGGGCATCATCTGTGCAAACAACTTCCCGATCGCAAGAACGAGTTGATGACCGGAACTCTTCTGCTGTAATTCGGGATCATTTGCGATTGCATCGAGAACGACCAGGCTTTTTGCCCAGGAATGAGAATCAAGCCCCTGCGGCTGGAGACTATTTTCAAGGATATGTTTTAACATTTCAAGCTGGCTATTTTCGGGCGACATGCCGCACCTCTACGTAAAAACTTGCATAGCAATCCAAGCAGAAAAATCCAGATGCAGTGTCAGCGCGCTTCAAAACACATATCATCTTTAAAAGAAAATGCTCCGGCGAACTAGCCCGGGGCTGTTATTACAGTAGGGCGACCACCAACCCGCCAGAAGAAAGCACCCTACGGTTTTACAAGGCTGCCATCTCTACCACATACGGTGAGTTCCTTAATTCGTCCTTTGCATCTGGCGTGCCAAAAGACAAATTTCTTCAAAACCATTATCGACCAGGTCCATTAATTCACGCGCTATATCAAGAAAGGTGTCATCCTGTATAAGGACAGGGTCGGGAATATCGTAAGCGATACCGGCTGCCACTTTTGTTAACAGGAAAATGCGATCCTTTAATTCCGGGAATTCAACCCGCAAAGCTTCCTGATGGCTATTTTCCATTACCAGGATCAAATCATATTGGGCGAGTAATTCATGGTCAATGCGGGTTGCTCTGTGCGCCTCCAGGTTGATCCCAAAATGATAATTTGCCCAGTTTGCGGATGGGAAGACAGCCAGCCCCTTCTCTGCCCAGGTGCCGGCGCTTCCTACGCGCCAATCCCGAACATCCGCTTCCCTTTGCAAACGCCGCAAGAACCAGGCAGATGCAATCGGTGAGCGAAAGCGATTCGCAGTACATACAAACAAGACAGACGGCATTTTCACCTCTTTACTTGACCTGGGAATCATTGGATGGGTCTGGGGCGCGGAACCAATAGATAATCTCCAACGAGGGGACGATTTCCATCGCTGATCCACCCGTTGTAATATTTCAAATCAAGCGGAGTAACCCGCAAATACTTCGCCAGATTTTCAACAGAGATGCCTCTATTCTTTTCCTTTACTTGATACACCACAAAACTGGGCAGCTTGGCAACATCTGTGAATCCCACCGGAACAACCAACAGCGTACCGGACCACGCGGGATTACCCAGAAAATAATTAACGGTTTCAATGGCTTCCACATTCGTATTGTAATTGGCCGCAATTCGGCTCAAATTTTCCCCCTCCAAAACCTTGTGGATCACAAATTTGTAATCGGTTCCAATCAATACTTCCAGATGATTCGATGGGGTACTGGTTGGATGAACTGCAGATGTTATCGTATCATTTGGAGTTTGAGTGCGGGCAAAGGTGGGAGGGCGAATCATTGTGGGGATCACAAAGGCGGGCGTCGTCGAAGGAGATGTAACCGTCAATGTGGGCGCCGACGATGGAGAGGCTGTCTGAGATTCTTTCTCAATCCCCAGAGGCAGCAGTCCTTGACGCGCCAATCCCCACCCCACGACCAAAACAACGATAAAAACTATGATCGCGATCAAAAGTTTTCTAAAGAAATTATTTCCGGCGGTACCCGATAGCCTGCGTGGAATTCGTAATTCCTTCGGCAAAGACACTGCCTGCTGGCTTAAAAACAGCGGGCATTCGCCATATTTTCCACCCAGGCAGTATTCTTCCTGATGTTTAAATCGAGGAGGGGCGATTGGATTGCTGCGATGACAGTAATTCCAATTGGAAGGAAAACCCAACGAGGTATCTGCATCATCCACCAGGCCTAAAGATGGACAGGTACGATTGATATGGTTTGTGTTATTCATTTGATCTCGACCCCGCCACAATGAAACAAAACTGATGGTTGCTTATGCTCATTTTTTACGTTTCAACAGGCTGCTCAGCAAGGACTGGGCCGGGGCTTCACGTTCAACCACGGGTTCTGTCAGCTTCTCTTCAGGATTAATATCATCATTGGTCAGATATTTATCATTGTGGGAATAGTATGGAGAGTAATAACGATATCCGCCATAATAATAGCCGCGCTGGCGCGGAATACGGTTGAATACGGCTCCAATAACGCGCGCACCAGCCCGCTCAAACTGTTCACGTGTAGCGCGTGCAGCCCCTATGTGCGTTTTGCCCGGTTGGATTACCAGCAAAACGCCATCCACTTTGGCAGCCAGTACCTGCGCATCTGAAACCATTGAGGGCGGGCTGTCGATCACAACCACATCTGCACGGCTGACAATCTCAGCCAGAATACGATCCATTTTTTGGGAACCAAGCAATTCAGTCGGATTGGGCGGCAAGCTGCCGCTGGGGATCACGGAAATTGACGTGGTGCTGGAATTCACCCATTGTTGTGTGACAGTATCCACATCAAGACTATGTCGAAACAGATCGGTCAAGCCAACCCGATTCTGGATTCCCAAAAAGCGATGGACACGCGGCCGACGCAGATCGCAATCCAGGAGCATTACCCGTTTGCCACCCTGCGCGAAAATGGCGGCCAGGTTTGTGGCAATGGTTGTTTTTCCATCCCCCGCCTCTGCACCCGTGACCAGAATGGTTCGCAAAGGTTTATCCACTGCTGCAAATTCAAGATTTGTTCTTAAAGAGCGGAAGGCCTCCGAGACCGGTGAGCGCGGCTGTCTGGAAACGTAGACCTCCGCCTCGGCTTTGCTGTTTGCGTCCATCTCGGCAATGTAACCGATGAGCGGGATGCCAAGTACGCGCTCCACATCCTCGGGGACTTTCAGCGTATCATCCAGATATTCGATCAGGAAGACAATACCGGCAGCGAGCATCAAGCCAACCACCCCAGCCAACAAAGCGCTGTTTAAAGGTTTCGGCCGTATCGGAAACTCCGGCGCGACTGCCAGCTGGATCTGGTCAATACTCTGGGAATTCTGCAGGCGCGAAAGACGGATCGACTCTCGGGTATTAATCAGGTTAAGATAAATCTGCTGATACAAGACCAGCGTGGATTGCAAGCGGATAGTAACAGCATTATCGTTTTGAGTGGTGCCAGAGGCCCCCACGACCACCAGGTCGGTATATATTTTCTGATACAAATCCAACAAAGGTTGGATTTGATCGAGGCGCGCGTTCAAATCGGCAACTTTGGATTTTCTTTCCTCGGAATAGGTGGGGGTTAATATCGCAATATCTTTTTTCAGTTGTGTGACTTCTGTTCGCAAAGGCACCATCTGCGCTTCCACCTGCGCAAGCTGTTCACTTAAAGTGATGCTGGATTGGTTATCCAAATTCGTTTGGTAGGCGGCAATTTGCTCTTCCACCTGTTTGATCTGGGTCTGAAGGCTTTCATCCGAAGCTTTATATCGGCTGGCCTCGATCTCTTCATTTTGCAGGATCAATGCCTCCACCACAGTGTTTGCAATATCGGCCGCGTGCTGAGGATCAGGGTCTTCGACGGTAATACTAAGAATTCGAGTATCTTTCACCTGCGCAGCTTGAATCTGTTTTAAATCCACAGGATAACCCAGCGTTTGGGAGGCCTTATCAAAAATAGAGGAGGATTTAAGCAATTCAATATAGGTCTGCATCAATTGTTGATCGCTGATATAGGCAAAATCAGAGCCAATGGAACCACCACTGGAGGCGGCTTGCATGGAGGCGCGCGAAGCGATCACCCGTGTGCTGGCCTGATAGATCGGGGTCTGAAATTTGGCAGCTCCATAACCGCTGGCAATGCCCAGTACAAGACCAAGAATCAATAACCAGGCCCAGCGACGTGCGATTGATAGATAGTAACTTATTTCCATGGGTATATCTCCAGCTTTTTAGATTTTTTAGCCGCGCTGCAATGATAAACAACCTTTAATGAAACATATCGGAAGTTCTACTTCCGAGGTGCAAAAGTAGAACTTTTGCACTCCTGCAAGAAAGGTTATCCGACTTTTGCAAGAGGTCTATTGCATTTCTTTCAATACTTGCTCAGCCGCGCGCACCACCCACTCAACCTGTTCATCCTGCATGGTGGCATATAAAGGCAGTGTCACCTGGCGCGATGATGCATCTTCAGTAATGGGCAAAAGGCGGCCTCTGGCTGACCAATCTTTCTCATAGATATGGAAGCGATGGACAGGCGGGTAGTGAATGCTGGTCTGGATGCCCTGCGTTTTCATGCCATCCATAAATTGAGCCCGATCCACGCCGGGCGGTAACAGGACTGGAAGAATGTGATAGCAGGATGTTCCGCGCAATTCAGCAAATGGCATTTGAACCTCAGGAGTTAATTCAGACAACAACTCACGATACAAAACCGTTAGTTTACGGCGGTGATGATTGGAAGCGGGCAATTTGTTTAACTGCACCCGCCCCAACGCCGACCGCATTTCATCAATCCGATAGTTATAACCAAGCTCAACGACATCGTATGTGGATGCGTGACCTTTGTAACGGTCCCAACTGAGCGAGGTCATGCCGTGCGAACGCAAAATCTTCAGGCGCTCGGCAAGCGCATCATCATCAGTAGCCAACATGCCGCCTTCGCCGGTGGTCATATTCTTGTTGGAGAAGAAACTGAAACAACCGATGGCGCCCCAGGTGCCAAGTGTGCGATCCTCCAATTTGGAGCCGATGGCATGAGCCGAATCCTCCAGCACAGCCAGATCGTGACGACGGGCAATCTCCATAATGGCGGGCATGTCACAGGCAAAACCAGCGTAATGCACAACCAGGATGGCACGTGTTCTTTCAGTGATAAGAGACTCGATCGCGTCTGGAGAAATATTTAACCAGCCCAAACTTTCAACGTCGGCAAAGACCGGCGTGGCGCCGGTGTAGCGCACTGCATTTGCGGTGGCGACAAACGTGAGCGAGGGGATGATTACCTCATCACCCGGTCCGATGCCCACCGCCAGGCAAGCCAGGTGCAAAGCGGCAGTGGCGTTAGTGACCGCCAGCGTGTGCTTTGCTCCAATGAACGCGGCGAATTCCTGCTCGAACTGTTGTGTGACTGCGCCCATGCTCAACCAGCGGCTGCGCAGAACGTCGGTCACGGCAGTTATTTCATCTTCCCCAAAATCAATATCCGCTAACGGTACGCGCCATTCCATGTTAATCCTCCGGTAGGAATTGAAGCTTCATAGTATTAAAATCCTCGTTGGCTTTCAGGTAATCATCCGGGCGGCCGAGGTCCATCCAATAACCGTCAAAAGGGTATGTAACCACTTTTTCGCCAGCGGCGATCAACTTCAAGACCAGGTTGGGAAAATCCAAATACTGGCCCACTGGAATGTATTCAAGCACCCGTTGCTCGAAAATATAAATGCCCATGCTGACCGTGTAATCGTACGTTGGTTTTTCAATGTAGCCTGTGATCGTATGGTCGGCATTGGACTGCACCACACCCAGATCAATATGCACCTGACGCTGATGGACCGCAATGGTTGCGATACCGCCTTCTTTTTGGTGGCAGCAAAGCAGGTCTTTCAAATCCAGAGTGGTGAGCACGTCGCCATTGGTGACCAGAAAGGTATCCTCCAATCCTTTCACCAGCGCAAGCGGACCGGCTGTCCCCAACGGTTTATCTTCATAACTATAATCAATATTCAGTCCCCATTGATGCCCATCCTGAAAGAATGCTTTGAGTAATTCTGAAAGATGGCCCACGGTAAGTGTGACATCTGTGATGCCCGAATGTTTCATTTGCCTCAAAAGCACTTCGAGGATCGGCATATCGTCAATGGGCATGAGCGGCTTGGGGAGTATCTTTGTGTAGGGTGCCAGCCGCGCGCCCTTTCCACCTGCCAGTACAACTGCTTTCAATTTGACCTCCTAATCCAATATAAATATGTCGTTGCGAGGAGGGCGCTCTTCCCGACAAAGCAACCCCCTCGCAACAGGAGACTGCTTCGCGCAAAGCGCCTCGCAGTGACATATCTGCACATGGCTAAAACTCATATTGCCCGGGACGATATAAATCCAAGTGCAGGCGCATCCAGGCAATCGTCTGATCCAGCCCATCGTCCAGGCTGACTTGCGGCTCCCAGCCCAGCTTCGTACGCGCCAGGCGGTTATCTGAGATGAGGCGCAAGACTTCGGATTTCTCGGGGCGCAATCTTTGGGGTTCGACCATGATCTCGACTTTATGACCCACCTTCAGGGCGATACGATTCGCGATGTCGCCGATGCGAATCTCCTGTCCCGTTCCCAGATTGAACACGCCTCCTTCCGCCCCGACAGTTGATCCTGCTAAAAGAAATCCGCGCACCGTATCATGGACGTAGGTGAAGTCGCGCGTGGTATCGAGGTTTCCCAAATGGATGGTTTGACCAACCAGCGCCTGCATGATGATGGTGGGGATGACAGCCCGCGCCGATTGCCGCG
>Ga0105047_10014836_pt1 | contig 12327 bp, 7 predicted proteins | sample MAT04_FD_78384 | JGI IMG/M metagenome (GOLD analysis project Ga0105047, IMG submission 78384) | Freshwater microbial communities from Lake Fryxell liftoff mats and glacier meltwater in Antarctica - MAT-04 (megahit assembly) | ecosystem: Environmental > Aquatic > Freshwater > Ice > Liftoff... | reverse complement strand
TGCGGGCGCACTGCAGGCGCCATTGGTCAAGACCGCAGGTCTGTTGCAGGCATTGCCGCGCAACTTCGCCTACGGCCTCAAGGCGCTCATCGATCAGAAGGAAGCTGCGTAAGCAGCGTCACCACAAGCAAACACACACGAGAACTCACTAGGAGAAACCGCAATGTCGAAGGAAAGCATCCTCGAAGAAATCAGCAATCTGACCGTCCTCGAACTCAAGGAACTCCTTGATGCGTTCGAAGAGAAGTTCGGCGTCACCGCCGCTGCCCCGGTTGCTGTTGCCGCCGCTGGTGGCGCTGCTGCTGCGCCGGTCGAAGAGGAGAAGGACGAATTCGACGTCATCCTCAGCGACGCCGGTGCCGCCAAGATCCAGGTCATCAAGGTCGTGCGTGAGCTGACCAGCCTGGGCCTGAAGGAAGCCAAGGACCTCGTCGACGCCGCCCCGAAGCCCGTGCTCGAGAAGGCCACCAAGGAAGCTGCTGAAGCTGCCAAGGCCAAGCTCGTCGAGGCCGGCGCAACCGTCGAAGTCAAGTAGTACCTGCGACCGCAAGGTCGCTCGTGAAATGTGAACAGAGCCCGGAGTTCGCTCCGGGCTCTGTCGTCTCCGGCCCGAACTACCACGAGTAGGGTCACCGAGATGTCGTCGCCACCGATGAGAATTTCGGTCGTGGTGCCGTGCTTCGATGAAGAACGCCGGATAGGTACGTCGCTAGCCGTCTTGTCCGAGACCCTCGAGGGTATGGGACTGGACGACTGGGAGGTGTTGGTCGTCGACGACGCCAGTGTCGACCGGACTGCTGCAATTGTGAAGGACTTCGCTGCAGAGCACCAGCGGGTTCACTTGGTCGTGGCCGCCGGTGGCAAGGGGAAGGGTGCTGCCGTGCGAACGGGTGTGATGCTTGCGCGCTGTCACGCGGTGCTGGTGGTGGACGCCGATCTGGCAGGCGACCTCGCAGTTCTGCCGCAGATGTGTCACCGTCTCGCGACGGCGGATGCCGTCATCGGTAGTCGCCTGCTGCCGGGTGCGATCGTGGAACCGGCCCGCTCGCTCGGCCGTCGAGGTGCCGCGTTGATCTTTCGATCTGCGGTCCGGTTGATGACACCCCTGCGTGTCTCGGACCCACAGTGCGGCTTCAAACTGTTCCGCCGTGACGTCGTGCGGACCCACATCGCACAGACACAGACCAGCGGCTACGCCTACGAGATCGAGTTGTTGCTGCGACTGGCCGACGCCGGTGCGCTCATCGAGGAGATTCCCGTGACGTGGCGCGAGGGGCGCGACAGCAAGGTGCGGGTAGTGCGTGACGGTGTTGGAATGCTTGCCGAGGTGTGGTCAGCAAGGAGACGTGCCGGTCAGGCTGGCTGACTCGGCTTCGTTCGACGGACGCTGACCACGACCAGTAGTGCCACGCCGAGCAGAACTGCGGCGAGCCCAAGAGGAGCCAGAGGAGACGGGTTGCTGCCGGTGGCGGGGATCCCGCCGCGAGCAATGGTGGTGCTCGTGGTACTGGTGGTTCCACCAGCGCCGGAGCCGGAGCCCGTGGTGGGCGTCGGTGTAGCCGTGGGGGTCGCGCACGGGTCGACCACCGCAACTCGCCGCGACGGCCCAGGCCCAGCGGTGGGGGTGTTGGTCGGCCCAGCGGTCGGGGTGTTGGTGGGGGTGTTGGTCGGCGTTGCGGTGGGGGTGTTGGTGGGGGTGTTGGTCGGCGTTGCGGTGGGGGTGTTGGTGGGCGTTGCGGTGGGGGTGTTGGTGGGCGTTGCAGTGGGGGTGGTGGTGGGGGTGTTGGTGGGCGTTGCAGTGGGGGTGTTGGTCGGCGTTGCGGTGGGTGACGCCGTCGGGCTGTTACCTGGTGTAGCCGTGGGGGTCACCGTCGCAATTGCGGTGGGCGTCACAGTTGGCGTGATGCACGTGACGACTGCAGCGGGGCGGGCGCCGACCTGCCCGGACACCACGAGGGTGAACGACAACACCACGGCGGAAACCAGGGCGGCATTGGTGATGTGTTTTCTCATCGCTCAATCCCATCAACATGAACAGACAATCGAACGCTACCACAATTGTCCCTCCCCTCCCCTCCCCTCGCCGGAGGTGGTCGCGGCGGCTAGCGTTCGGCGAATGTCGATGGGCCGGATTGTCATAGTCGGCGCTGGTCCCTGCGGCCTCGGATGCGCCCGCGAGCTGACGACGCTGGGTCACGACGACTTTCAGGTGCTGGAGGCAACGGGCGCGGTCGGGGGGCTGGCGTCGTCCGTTCTGGATGCGCAGGGCTTCACCTGGGATCAGGGCGGCCATGTGGTCTTCTCGCACTATGGCGAGTTCGATCGCCTCCTCACCGATGTGATGGGTGAGGACCTGTTGCACCATGAACGGTCGTCCTTTGTTCGAGTCGGCGACAGCTGGGTGCCGTACCCGTTTCAGAACAACTTGCATCACCTCCCGCCGGCGCTCGCCGAGGAGGCGTTGACCGGCCTCATTGTTGCGGGGATGTCCACTGCGGGAAGTGAGAACACCCCCGACTTCGCAAGCTGGATGAAGGCCACCTTCGGCGATGGCATCGTGCGCCAGTTCATGCAGCCCTACAACGAGAAGGTGTGGGCACACCCGGCAGACGTGATGAGTTCGGGCTGGATCGCCGAGCGCGTGTCGGTGGTGCCGTGGCAGCGAGCGCTTGCCGCGGTGTTGCACCAGCGTGACGAGCCGGGCTGGGGCCCCAACAACCTGTTTGCCTTTCCCGCGGCGGGTGGTACCGGCGAGATCTATCGCCGGGCAGCTGCGCCGCTGGCACCCCGCATCCGCTTCGGAAGTTCGGTGGACACGATCAACGCCGGTGACCGTTCGATGGCGGTGGACGGAATCATCGAGTCCTACGACCATCTGGTGTGGACCGGCCCGCTCGACCGTCTCGTTCGTTCGATCGCAGATGCGCCGTCGGACGTCGCAGCGGCTGCCGACGCGTTGGTCCACAACAGCGTCACCATCGTGGGTGTCGGCTGCGAGACGCCCTTGTCCGATGATCGCTCGTGGTTCTACTTTCCGGAGCCGGAGGTGCCGTTCTACCGTGCCACCAACTTCGCCAAATACTCGCCGCAGAACGTCCCCGGCGGCCGAACCGACCGGTACAGCTCGTGGATGACAGAGATCGCGAGCTCGTCGTGGCGCCCACTCGACAGCGACCGGCTGGTGGAGCGCGTGATCGAGTCATTGCAGTTGGCGGGTCTGGTGGAACCCGACGCGCCGATCGTCAGCCGCCACGTCCAGCACATTCCCTATGCGTACCCCGTTCCAACGCTCGGTCGCGACGACGCATTGGCCACTATTCAGCCGTGGTTGATGGCGCATGGCATCTACGCCCGGGGCAGGTTCGGCGCGTGGCGCTATGAGTTGGGCAACATGGACCACTCGGTGAAGATGGGGGTCGACGTCGCGCGTTTCCTCGCTTCCGCGGTGCCGGAAGAGGCTTGGTCGTGAACGAGGTCGTCTGTTCGCTGTCGGTCGTGATGCCGGTCTACAACGAGGAAGCCGTCATTCGAGAGGTGCTGGCCGATGTTGCCCGCGAGATTCTCGACGTGGTGCCCGGCAGCGAGCTGGTCGTCATCAACGATTGCTCGACGGATGGAACCTCCGGCGTGCTCGCTGTGGTGGCGACACTCGACCCGCGCATCCGCGTTCTCACGAATCCTGCGAACTCGGGCCACGGCATCAGCGTGCGCCGCGGCTTCGACGACGCACACGGCGAATGGATCTTTCAGATCGACTCCGATGGCCAGGTGGACCTGGCGCAGTTCGACAACCTGTGGCATCAGCGCGAGAGCAGCGATCTACTGATCGGTGTGCGTGCCCAGCGTCACGACCCGCGGCACCGCCTGGTGCTGACCGTCATCACGAGGGCCATCGTCTCGTTGCTCGCCCGCCACTGGCTGCGCGACGCAAACGTGCCATTCAAGCTGGTGCGCCGCAATCTCGTGAGCCACCTGACGCCGTTCATGCCACCGGATTCGTTTGCGCCGTCCATCCTGGTCGCCCTTGGCGCAGCACGTACGGGCGCACGAATCACGGAGCTGGAGATTCGCCACTTCCCCCGCGCCCACGGTGAGTCGACGCTGCGCGTCGGGCGTCTGGCTCGTGCCTGTCTGCGCAGCGGCTGGCAGACACTGCGATTCAGCATGCATCGCCTTCCCAGGTATCGACCTGGCTCGTGAAGATCCTCGATGCGCTCAACTTCTACCTCCCGCACTGGACGGGTCTGACGGCCATTGCGAAGAGCGTCGCAGAGGGTCATGCGGAGCGGGGTCACGAGGTCACAGTGCTGACGTCTCGACCCGACCGATTGCTCTTGTGCGAGGAGGTGATCGCAGGGGTCAAGGTGGTGCGCTTGCCGATTGCCGGGCGCTTGAGCAGGGCGGAGGGCAGCGCCTTGAACCCCATCAATTTTGCCGTTGGCATGTTGCGTGCAGTCGATCGACTCGACGACGATCAGCCGGCGCAGGGTGAACTCAGCTGTGTGAGCCTGCTCGCGCGGTTGCACAAGCCTGCGACCAACGCGCAATGAGTGCTTCGGGTGGCGTGTCGAGTCCAGCCACGGTCAGGCGTTGGCTGTGGCCGCTATTGCTTGCACTGGCGGCGGTGGTGGGGCTGACCGCCCGGTTGTGGAACCTCGATTTCGACCAGCGTCAGCACCTCCAGCCCGACGAACGCCATTGGGCATTCACCTCTGCCAACTTGGCGGCGGCGCCAGCGCCGGCCGCTCACGGCACGCTGGCCGGACCGATCTTGGAGTGGGTCGACGGCGACCGCTCGCCGGCGAACGTCTACCGGGGCACTGACACGTTCGCCTACGGACCCATCACGTTGGCCGTGGCTCGCGGTGCGGCCGGGTGGCTGCACGAGGGCGTGGTGTCTGGCGACCAGCCCGCCGCGCTCGTCGCCGATGCCTTCGATGCACTCGGTGTGAACCTGATCGACAGCCAGGGTCAACCCAGATTTGACGACGCGTATCAGGTTGATCTTGTGGGCCGCCTCTTGGGAGCGCTACTCGACGCGACCACGATTGTCGTTGTTGGTCTCATCGGCCGCCGGCTGGGTGGCCGCCGTGCCGGGCTTGCCGGAGCTGCGTTGTATGCCACGTGTGTTCTCGCCATCCAACACGCTCACTTTCTCGGGGCCGAGCCATTGGTAGGGCTGGCAAGTGCGTTGACGGTTCTGGCCACGCTGCGACTTGACCGAAGCTCCGATGTCGCGGCTGCGGTTCGCGGCGGTTCTCTGGCTGGCATGGCGGCAGGGCTGGCAGCTGGGGCAAAGTTGACCGGTGCCGGCGTCGGGATGGTGCCGCTGCTGCTCTGCGCGGTTCTGGTGTATCGCCACCGTCGTCGTGCCGACCTGGCGCGCGTGCTCAGTGTTGCGTTGTTTCTCATTCTGGCGTTTCGTGTGGTCAACCCGGGGGCGTTCGAGGGGTTGGGCTGGTCGCTCAAACAACAGTTCCTCGACGACTTTTGGGCGAGCCTGCGAGTTGCAGAACTGGACACGCCGCCCGCGGTGCAGTGGGCAAACCGCATCGTGGCCCTCGACGCGTTGCGGTGGCTGTTCGTGTACACGGTCGGGCCAGGCGTGTGTCTGGCCGCCGTTGCGGGCGCAGCTGCGCTGTGGCGTCGCCGTGGACGCACAGCGAGTTGGAACGTGGCTGTCGCGTTCGCAGCACTCGCTCTCCCGGGGGCGCTCGTCGTGCGCTCGTTCAATCCCACCGGTCGGTATTTCATGCCGCTGCTGCCCATGCTGTTCGCGGTCGCCGGTGTTGGGCTTGCGGCGCTGTGGGCGCACCGACCACAGCAGGTGCGAGTTGCCCGCCAGCGCCTCGGGCCGGCGGTGGCGCTGGTGCTCGCCGGTGCGGCCTTGCTGTGGGGTGCTGCCTTTGTCAACGGGGTGTACGGCCACGACAACACGCGCATCGTTGCATCCCGATGGATCCAGGCGAATGTGCCCGAAGGTGCTGTGTTGTCCTCCCAAGCATGGGACGACGGGCTGCCAATCTCGGTCGACGGCATCGATGCCGGCGTGTGGACCAACGAGCAGTTCGACCTCTTCGGTGAAGACACGGTGGAGAAGGTCGAACGGCTGGCCACGCAGCTCAGCGGAGTCGACTACGTCGTGGAATCATCGGCTCGAGTGTGGGGGACCGTGCCGCGCATTCCGGTGCGATATCCGTCGACCATCAAGTTCTTCGCTGCGCTCGACAGCGGGCAGCTGGGCTTCGAGCGCGTGGCCACGTTCACCAGCGTGCCTCGTATCTCGTTGTTCGGAGTGCAGCTGTGGCGGCTGGACGATTCCGACGCGGAGGAGGCGTTCTCCGTCTACGACCATCCGGAGGTGCGAATCTGGAGGCAGGTCCGCGATCTGTCGACAGATGAGCTGCTGCAGGTGCTCGATCCAGTGGCCGCATCGATGGCGATTCACGTCTCGCCACAGAAGGCGAAGGCGAACGGGCTGACGCTGTATGCCGACGAGGTTGCCGCCAACGAGACCGTCGGCACTTACAACGACGACTTCGACACGACGAGCAGCCCGTGGTGGCACCTGCTGGGCTGGCTCCTGCTGATCGAGGCCTCTGGAGTTGCGGCGTTCGTGATCTTCCTGCCGCTGCTTCGTCGCTTTCCGGATGCCGGCGCGGGTGTCTCGAAGATGCTGGGCGTGGCACTGCCGGCAGTAGCGGTGTTCTTCGCCGTCACATGGCTCGGCGTGGCATTTACGCGCGGACTCGTCGCCGCGGTGTTCGCGGCGTGGTTCGTCGCCGCCGTCGTACTCGGCCGACGACGCGCACCCCAGCTTGCGGCGGTGTGGGCGCAGCGTCGCCGAACGATCGTGTTGGCAGCGGCTCTCTCCACATTGACGTTCCTCATGTTTCTCTCGCTGCGCGCGATGAATCCGGATCTCTGGAACCCGTCGCGTGCGGGTGAGAAGCCATTCGAACTCACGATGCTCACGTCGGTGATGCGCACGCGCACGCTGCCGCCATACGACTCGTGGATGTCCGGCGGAACGCTGAACTACTATTACGGCGGATACTTGATGCTGTCGTTGCCGGGTCGGCTCCTGCGCACCTCGCCGACGGTCGTCATGAACCTTGCGGTCGCGCTCTTCGCCAGCTGCACCGCCGGCGCAGCGTTCACCGCCGGTTCTGCGGTCGTCAGCAACGGCAGGGGCGTGAGATCGAAAGCGTCGATGGCAACAGCAAGGTGGGCTGGGCTGCTGGCCGCCGGGTTCGTGCTGTTGCTGCCGAACATGGTGTTCGTGCCCGGCCTCGTTCGGCGCATGGTGGGGGCCGAACACGGCACCTTCGACTGGTGGTCGGTCAGCCGGGTCATACCGAACTCTGCCGCTATCACCGAGTTCCCGGCGTGGTCGCTGTTGTTCGGCGATGTCCATCCGCATGTGATGGGCCTGCCCCTGCTCATCACTGTCCTTGTGCTGTGCCTTGCGTGGTACCGCTCGCTGATCGAGCGGCGATCCGCGCAGTCGATCGCGCTCGCGGTGGCGGTGGGTCTGCTGCTCGGCCTGGTGCGCGCTACCAACACCTGGGACTACCCGCTCGCGCTTGCCACGGCATTGGTGGCCGTGTCGGTCGCGCTGGTGCGGCGAGGCAACTGGCGCGTCGCAACGCGCGATGTGGTGGTCGCCGGTGCTGGAGTTGCGTTCGTGTGGGCGCCGTATGTCTGGCGAGGCGAGGTGTACGACGCCGGCGTGGAGCCGGTGACGCAGCGCACGCCTTGGGAAAGTTGGGCGGACCATTGGGCGTTCTTCGCGGCTTGCACTCTTCTGGTTGCCGTGCCCGTCGCGTGGCGGTGGGTGGGCCGCGGCGTGCGTACGTCGCCGACCATGTGGCGTTCCGTGCGTCGAGGACATGTTGTTGCGTTCGTCGTCTTCCTCATCGCGGTCGGTGTGTTCGTTCTCGCCTCGACGCGGTCAACGCAGTTGACCTCTCTTGTGCTCGCCGCGCTGTCTGCCGCGGCAGCAGTGATCGGGCGCAAGTGCAAAACCGTTTCGTCGCTCGGATGTGCATTGATGGGGGTGGGCTGGTTGGCCATCGTCGTGATCGAGCAGTACTCGGTCAAGAACGACGGCGGTCGAATGAACACCGTGTTCAAGGGCTGGTACCAGGTATGGCTGCTACTGGCCATCGGGTCGGCGGTGTCCCTCGTCGCGCTGGTGCGTTCGCGGGTGTTGGCCAGCTCGCGTCGACCGCGGTTGTACCGACGAACCGGGTTCGCGTTCGTTGCGTTTGCCGGCTTCGTTGCGGTTGCATTCGCTGTGCTGGCCACGCCGGTGCGTCTCGAGGATCGAGTCAGTCCCCACGGTTTCTCACTTGACGGTCTCGCGTACTTTCAGAGCGACCTGCGTTACGGCGACGGCGACCGCCTGCTGTCCGAGGACCTGCCGCTACTGACGTGGCTGCAGGCGAGTGTGCACGGCATCGTGCCGATCGCTGAAGCTCCGGGCGACGACTACGTCTGGAGCAGTCGTTTTGCGACGATGACCGGGCTGCCGACGCCGATCGGGTGGCCGTATCACGAGCGTCAGCAGAAGCGCGACTACGGCTACCTGGTCGACAAACGCATTGCCGACATGACGGAGTTGTACACCACCACCGAACCGCAACTGGTTGCGGAGCTGTTGGCCCGGTACCGCCTCGGCTACGTCACCTTCGGACTTGTCGAGCAGCGGCTGTCACCTGACCCGACGGGGGCCACGCTGCTCGCGGCACCATGTGTGTCGGAGGTGTTCCGCTCCGGCGACCTGTTCATCGCCGAAGTGGATCGCCAGTGCCTCAGGGAGCTGCCGCCTCGCGAATGACGAGGTACTGCGGGTAGCTGCCGGTCTGGTTCCACGTCTCTCGTGTGAAGAGCCAACGCGCAATGTCGCCGATCGTCACCGATGCGTAGTCCGGCACCCACCACCTGCGCAGCGAGAACTCCTCCACGGTGTACCCCTCGGGCACCACCGGCGGTCCGCTGGCACCGTCGAGAATCAGCGCGTCGTAGCCCTCGGGAAACTCCCCGTCGACCCCGGTGAAGTACGACACGCCTGTGAAGTCGTGGAGGTACCAGGCCCAAGGCCACGACCCTCCGCCGCGTTGATCGACGAGTATCGTGCTGATCGTGCCTGCGTCTTGGCCCACGCGCAGTCGTTCGGCTATCCGGGGCACGTCCGTGGAGGTCTGGACCGTCACCAGCAGTTCGCGCGGATCGGCGCCGTCCGTGATGGCGGGGCGGATGGCGACGACAGCAGTGAGAACAAGTGAAGCGAGCAGGAGGCCGGCAAAGGCTGTTCGAATGCTCGGAACTTGGAGGCGGTCGAAGAGCGCTTGCGCACCGATTCCCGCCAGCAGAACAGCCGGCACCAGCGGGTGCAGCGCCAGCCAGGCGAACTTCTCGCCGGCCCACGCATACACCACGGTCTGCCCCAGCCACATCGTGCCCAGCCACGCGCCAGACAATGACCGCCTGCGTATCGACACTGCCAGGCCGACGGCCGCGAGCGAAATGAGCAGCCACTCGTACGCCGCGTAGATCGTGAGGTAGAAGAACCACGGTTGTCCGCCGCGTCTCACTCCGTGCTGGCTCGCCCAGTACTTGATGCCGTCGACAAAGCCGCTCTGCATCCCGGCCGGGTAGCGGAAGCCGGAGGTGAAGATGACCATGAAGACCAGAAGGAAGGCGGTGACGGACCACGCCCACGGCGACCGGCCGAACGCACCCACCCGAAGTGCGGCCGCTCGACATTTGCCGGTGGGAACGCGCCAGACGAGCAGCCCGCCCGCGAGGAAGAAGAGGAGAGCGACAAACCCGAAGAGAAATGTCGTCTCCTTGATCGCCCAGCTGAGTGCCAGCAACACCCCACCACTGACGATGTGTACCGGCTTCGGATCGGTGAGGAGGTAGGCCACGACCAACAGCAAGCCCAGAGAGACCAGTGCGGTGAGCGAGTCCTCACGGCCTGTACGGGTCACCGTGAGGACAGTGGGGCTGAATGTGAACACCAACGCGGCAACTGGTGCGCCGACCTGGCCAAGTGTGCGCCGTGAGGAGGCGATGATGGCGGTCGCAGCGACTCCTGCGAGTGCAGCGATGAGTCTGGCCCAATTGGCGCCCGTGCCGAAGAGTCGGAGCACAGGCCCTTCGAGGTAGAACCTCAAAGGGCCGTGGTACACAGGGTCGTAGCGCATGACGTCGCCGTGAGCGGCCTGCCACGAGAACCGCGCGTCGATCGCTTCGTCATGAGCCAACGGCCGCAGACCGAGCTTCCACATGTGGACGACCAGCGACACGAACGTGATGCCGACCACGATCCATGTCTGGTTCGCTCGTAGCGTCTTTCGGAGATCCATGGTGAGGACGAACAGTACTGGTTGGTCGCCGCCCGGCCCTCGTGTGTCACCGAGCTCGGTCCGGTACACGCCTAGCCTGCGGGAATGCTGTTGTCAGTTCTCCTGGTCGCCGCAATCGCGGCCTCCGGATTCGGGTTGACGTACTGGTTGCCGGTTCGCCTGCGCGTCGAGGAGCGCTGTGCCATCGGCGTCGTTCTCGGCACGGTCACGTTCTGCGTGACCACCTTCTCGATGTTTCTCGTGGTCGGGATGAATGGGTGGACGGTCATGGTGGGAATTGCGCTGACCACGCTCGTCGCCGCGAGCGGCCTTCACCGCGTGGGCGCCGCCCCTCGAGCTGACCTTGCCGGCGGCGCTGCCCGCCTACGGTTGCCGATACGGAAGGCGTCCAGCCTGCGGCCATTGGTCGCGCTGACGGCAGCGGCCGGTGCAGTCGGTACACGCACCTTGTCGCTGGCCTATCAGACGACGCCGAACGGCATCAGCGCCGGCAACCTCGCCATCTACGGCGACTGGGCGGCGCACCTCGCCTATGCCGGCTCGTTCGCGTACGGCGAGAACCAGGCGCTGCAGACGCCGCTGGCAGCAGGAACGCCGCTGCGGTATCACTTCCTTGCCGACTACTTCGCTGCGCCGTTCACGGTCACGGGCGCCACGCTGCCCCAGGCGCTGACGCTGTCTGCCTGGGTGCTGGCCATCGCGTTCACGCCCTTGTTGCTGTGCGCGGTGCAACGCCTGACGGGGTCGCGCCTCACCTCGGCGTTGACGCTGTTGCTGTTCACCCTCAGCGGGGGTGTCGGGGCGTGGTACTTCGCCATCGACGTCGGCAACCTGGGATGGTCGGCGCTGACGACCATCCCGCAGACCTATGCGCGCATGCCCGACGAAGGAATCTGGCTGGACAACACGATCTCGGCCTCCCTGTATGCGCAGCGGTCGACACTGATGGGTCTGTGTGTCGGCCTGACCGCGCTGATCATCCTTCTGGCCGCGCGGGTGCGTTGGATCCGCAGTGGGTTCGTGGTCTCGGGTGTCCTGATCGGGGTGACGGGCATCGCTCACGTGCACATGCTGTTCAGCGGGCTCGCATTGGGCGTGTTGGCGTGGCTGTTCGACCGACGCCGCGAATGGGGCTGGTTCGTGCTGTCGGCAGCCGTCGTGGGGCTTCCGATGGCGTGGGCGATCGCTCCATCGACCAGCCAGATGCGATGGCTGCTCGGGTGGATCGCCGCCGAACAGCAGCAGTCATGGCCGGTGTTCTGGCTGCGCAATGCCGGCATCTTCCTGCCACTGTTCCTCGCGCTGGCCGTGACCGGCGCTGCCAACAAGCGCCTGCTGCGGATGACCATGCCGCTGTGGCTGTGGTTCGTTGCGGCCAACCTCATCTCCTTCCACCCATGGTCGGGCAACAACACCAAGTTCTTCATGTTCTGGCAGCTGGGTGGGTGCATGGTGATTGCCGATGCGTTGCGTCGCCTGTGGCTGCGATGCGGCACAGCAGGTTCGCGAGTCCTGGTGCGTGGCGCCGCCGTGGTCGCATTCGGCGCCCTCGTCGTCACCGGCGGCATCGACACCGTTCGTGGAATGCAACGTTCGACGGCGTTCCCGTGGGTGACCGCCGACGAGGTGGCCGTCGCCGATTGGCTACGCGCGCACGCTCGGCCAGGCGACGTGTTGGTCTACGGCGCCACCAACACGTCAGCGGTTGCGGCGCTGGGCGGGGTTCCGGCGGTCAGCGGCTACCCCGGCTGGACCGTGGATCTGGGCTTGCCCGACTGGTATACCCGAGTGCAGCAATCCGGTGTCGTGCTCAGCGGTGGCGACCAATCCGACGAGCTGATTGTTGCGTACGGTGTGGTGTGGGTCACCATCGGCCCCTGGGAGAGGTCCGAGTACGCCGCCTCCGACGCCTTTTGGTCCGAGCATGGCGAAAAAGTGATCAAGGTCGGCG
>Ga0105047_10014834_pt1 | contig 12327 bp, 10 predicted proteins | sample MAT04_FD_78384 | JGI IMG/M metagenome (GOLD analysis project Ga0105047, IMG submission 78384) | Freshwater microbial communities from Lake Fryxell liftoff mats and glacier meltwater in Antarctica - MAT-04 (megahit assembly) | ecosystem: Environmental > Aquatic > Freshwater > Ice > Liftoff... | reverse complement strand
TCAACGCCTGCTCGGTGAACGTGCCGAGCGGCCCGAGGAAGCCGACGCGCAGGCGGGGAGTGGTCATGAGTCTTCAGGCTATTCGTCGGCAGCCGTTCGCGGCGGTTGCGAATCGCACCTGCGCGGCGCAGGGAAGGTTTCGACGACACGAAACCGGCACACTGCGTCGATGGACACCCAGCAGCTGCAGCAGCTCATCGACGATCTGCGTGACGGCGCAGTGGCCCCATGGCGGCGTGCGCACGCGAACCCTCACCAATCAGCCGGGCGCACCATCCACGAGAGCGTCAGTTGAGCCTGAAGTTGGCCGTCGGCCGTGCCAAGCCCGAGCACGGCGACGCGGCTGCGGCCGCAGCCGCGCTGGGTCTGCCCCTGCGCGTTGTGCTGGCCGAAGCGGCGCAGCTCGCCACCAACCCCGACGCCGGCTGAGTCGTCGTCGCCGATCCCGGTTCGTGTCACGCCCGCGACGTCGATCGTTGGTGGTCGGGGCATGACACGAACGGTGGGGCCGGGGGCTGGGGTGGGCCAGTGTGCGGACCGAGACCGCCACGTCGGCGGCGGGCAGGATCAGGCGGGGGTGATGGCGATGATGTCGACGATGAAGGTGAGCGGGCCAGCCGGCCGGCCATCCTCGCCAGAGTCGCCGTAGGCCATGTCAGCCGGGATATCGATCTGGTAGCGGCCACCGACCTGCACGCCGATGAGGCCTTGGTCCCAGCCGTCGATGACCATGCCCTGGCCCAGCGTGACCACGAGCGGCGCCCCGCTGTCGTAGCTGTTGTCGAACTCTTCGCCGCTGCCCGACAGGTAGCCGAGGTAGTGCACTTCCAGCGTGTCGCCGGCTTCGGCCAAAGAGTCTGTGCCGGCGATGAGCGAGGTGACCTGCAACTCGACGGGCAACTCCGCCGGCAGCATGACATCGGGCTTCTGCAGCGGCAAGGTGCCGGCGTCGTTCGCCAGCGCTCCTTCGACAAGGCGTTCCAACTCGTCGATCTCCATCTCGCCGCTGCTGCGCGCGAGCACCTGATTGTCGGAGCCGAGGATGACGAAGAACGGAAAGCCCGAGACGCCCAGCGCCTGCGCGGCAACGCCCGCCACGCCTTCGCCGTTGCTCTGGTCGGCCATCACCGGCCACGACCAGCCCTTGTCGGCGAGCCACTGAGCCGGCGGGTAGTTCACCGCTGATGCGGCCACTGCGGTGGACACTCCGATGACCTGCAGCTGCGCGGGAACTGCGCCGCTGGCCTTCCACTCGAGCAAGCGTGGGATCTCGGTGTTGCAGTGCGGGCACCAGTGGGCAAGGAAAACCACCATTACCGGGCCGGCCTGGCGCCCGTTGAGAGTGATCGGCTCACCGGTGAACGAGGCGCCGGTGATGACCGGCGCGATCTCTCCGACTGCCGGGTCGTCACCGGAAGAGTCGTACGGCTCGAGCGGGTCGCCGAGCACGTCCACCGGCTGGCTGTCGGCCGCTTCACCCTCTGTGAGCTCGGTCGTTTCGGTGGCGTCCTCGAAGGTGACGGTGCTGAAGATCTCGTTGAGGCTCTTGGTCGTCTCGTCGACCCACACCTTGATGATCATCACGCCCAACACACCGGCCGCGACGCCGATCAGGCCCAGCACGAGACCGGCGATGGCCATCTTCGACCGCGTGCCGTCGCTGCGGCGACTCGCCCCGATGGCGCCGAAGATGATGGCCAGCAGTGCAAGCAGGAACACCAGCAGGAACAAGAACGGGATCAACCCGAAGACACAGGCCAGCACGCCGAGCACCAGCGAGGTGACAGCGAGACCGTTGCCCTCCTGGCGAGGCGCGACGACTGCCTGCTGCCAGGGAGCTTGCGGCTGCTGCCAGGGAGCTTGCGGCTGCCTCGGAGCATGCCCGGAAGGTGGGTCGACGAATTGTCGGCCGGCTCGACTGACTTCAGCCGACCACGTCTCACCGTCGAAGTAGCGGAACTCGAATCGACCCGTCGGGTCGGGGTACCAACCTGCTGCTGCCGCCATCGTCGGATCCTCCTCATTGCGTGCGCCGCGAGGCTGGTCGCAGCCCCGTCCACATGGCGGTGAGGGTAGTGGGCGTCAGCTCGCGAGTGCGGCGGCGACGATCCCCTGCAGTTCGGAGGATTCGACCTCGCCCGAGACTCGCACCTTCACCAGGCCGTCGGAGCCGACGATGACGAAGTACGGCCAGCCCGACGCGCCGAAGGCCTGTGCAGCGAGGCCAGCAGCACCTTTACCGTCGGACTCGTCGACGAGGACGGGCCACGGCCAGCCCTTGTTGGAGAACCAACTTGACGGCGGATAGTTCTCGCCGTCCTTGGCGACCGCGGTGGCGACGCCGATGACGGTGAGGTCGGCGGGGACGGCGCCACTGTTGCGCCAGTCGATGAGCCGCGGCACCTCTGCGTTGCAGTGCGCGCACCAGTGCGCCAGGAAGACGATCATGTACGGCCCAGCTTCGGGGTTGACGTTGATCTCCTCGTCGCGGAAGTTGAGACCAGAAAGCGTGGGCGCCGGCAGGCCGACGGCGAGGTCGGTGCCGCCGGAGGCGTACGGGGTGAGCGGCTCGCCGGTGATGGTGACTTTCTGGCTGTCGGGAAAGCTGCTGCCGGGCGTGCTGACCGTGGTGTCAGAACCTGCCGACGCATCGTCGCCTCTGGTGGCGAAGAACGCGATGCCGCCACCGAGGAGGACGACCACACCGAGCGCGATCCAGAGCATCATCTTGTTGCCGCCCTCACCGGAGCGCGCAACCTTTGACTGTGCCTTGCGACGGGCCTCAGCCCGCTGACGGTTGGCCATCTTCTTCTTCCTCCAGTAGGTCGAGGGGTTCGGGAGCGAGGAGCAACGCAAGGATGGCAGCAAAACCGCAGAATGCCATGACTGCGAGCGTGAATGGGACGCCGGTGATCTCGAAGACACCGGTGAACGAGTCGGAACCGAGAGTCCCGAATGAAACGTGGTAAGCGTTCCTGCAACTGGTGAACGAGACACACACAGACGACTCTTCGAGGATCTGTCGTTCGATGAGGTGGTGCCACAGACTGATGCCCATGCCCACGATGGCGAGCGGCGCGGCAAACCACTTCACACCGCGGTCGCGGCGCAGTGCAGCCACCGTGAGGATGATGGCCAACGAGTACATGAAGATGCGCTGGAACCAACAGAACCGGCAGGGAACCCAGCCGGCTCCTTCGCTGAACCACAGGCTGCCGGTGGTGGCTACGACTGCCACGATGGCGGCCAGCGGCAGCTGCACGCGGTACAGCACATCGAGGAAGCGGAAGCTGGCCACGGTGGACGTCAGGCGGGCGACGACCATGAGTACCGCGCCGATGAGCGCGACCACGGCGAGGATGGCGAGCGCGTCGTGCAGGTTGACTGCGAACTCCTGGACGTTGAACGCCGACATTCACCCAGTCTGGCGCGCGATCACAGGATTGTGCTGGCAGGATGCCGGACGTGATCGCCCCCGTCGTCTCCGCCGACGCCGTGCTCGAGCTCATCGGCACCGCCGGCTCGTGCGTGCTGGCAGACGTTCGGTGGTACCTCGATGGCCGCGATGGCCACGCCGAGTTCCAGCGCAGCCACCTCCCCGGTGCCGTGTGGGTCGATCTCGACCGGCAGCTGGCCGCCCATGGAGCGCCTGCGCAAGAGGGCCGCCACCCGTTCCCCACTCCCGACGCGTTCGCCGCGGCGATGAGCGAGCTGGGCATCGGCGACGCCACGGTGGTGGTGGCGTACGACGACACGGGCGGGCTGACAGCCGGACGGTTGGTCACCATGCTGCGTATGTTGGGCCGCGACGCGGCGGTGCTCGACGGTGGTTTGGCCGCATGGTCGAACGCCGGCCACCCGGTTGCCACCGGCACCGAACCCGCCACCGCTCTGGTCACGTTCACCGCCCAGACGTGGCCCGTGCACCGCCTGGCGACAGCCGACGAAGTGGCCGCACATGGCGCTGCCGGGGCCCTCGTGCTCGACGCCCGTACGCACGAGCGCTTCACCGGCGAGCGAGCGCTCATCGACCCGCGCCCCGGCCATGTGCCCGGCGCCCGCAGCGCGCCCTGGTCGGCGGTGCTGGGGCCCGACGGCCACCTGCTGCCGCCACAGCAACTGCGCGACCATTTCGCTGCGCTGGGCGCGGCGCAGGATGGGGCAGACCCGATCACCTACTGCGGCTCGGGCGTGAGCGCGTGCATGAACATCGTGGCCATGGAACACGCCGGGCTCACCCCGCCGCGGCTCTACGTGGCCAGCTGGTCCGGTTGGTCGGCGCAGCCCGATCGCCCCGCCGAGCTCGGTGACCCGTGGGTCGCAGGCACGGCCTCGTCAACCGGCGCCTCGTCGTGATGCGGCATGGCTGAGACCTCGTACGCGGCGCTGCGCCATCTGCGGCGCACCCGGCAGCTGCACCGGCTGGGCAACATCGAATGGTTCGAGGCGGCCTACCGCGTCTACCTGCTCGGCTTCTTCGGCGGTGGCAGCGTGCTGTGGCTCAGCACCTCGATCACCGACAGCGAGGTGAGCGCAACCGCTGCCGTCGACGTGGCCGCCCACGCACCGGCGGCGCTGGGGCTGCTGGCCTGCGTGGCACTGCTGGCCGGGCTACGCAGCGGCGCCCAAGGCGGACCGATCGCGCTCGAGGGCGCCGACGTGGCGCATGTGATGCTGTCGCCCGTCGACCGGCGCCTGGCGCTGCTGCGGCCCACCAGCCAACGCGTGCGTGGCGCGGTGTTCTCGTCCGCTGTCGCCGGCGCCATCGCCGGTCAGCTCGCCGGGCGGCGCATGCCCGGGTCGGTGCTCGCGTGGGTCGGTGGCGGCGCATTGTTCGGCGCCAGTGTGGCGCTGCTATGGGCCGGGTCGGCGTTGCTCGCGCACACGCTGCGGCTGCCGCGCTGGGCGGCCACAGCAGCGGGCGTCGCCGCTATCACCTGGCAGGCAATCGCTGTTGCTCGCGAATTGCCCGGCCCCGCCAACTCGTTCGGCAGCCTGGGCCTGTGGGGTTGGCAGCAGCACGCCACCGACCTGGTGGCTACCGGGGCGTCGTTGGTGGCCGTCATCGCCGGCTTCGTACTACTTCGCCGCATCTCGCTGGAGGCGCTGGCGCGTCGCAGCGCGCTGGTCGCGCAGCTGCGCTTTGCCGTCACCATGCAAGACATCCGCACGGTGGTGTTGCTGCGCCGCCAGCTCAACCAGGAGGTCAGCCGCCGCCGCCCGTGGCTGCAGCTGCGCCCGCCGAAGGCATCGGCCGGCAGTCGCGCCCTGTTCATCACTGTGTGGCGACGCGGCTGGCACGGCCTGCTGCGTTTTCCCGCCACCCGGCTGGTACGCCTGGTTGCACTTGCCGCCAGCATCGGTCTGCTGCAGGCCGCCACGGTGCGCGGCACCACTCCCGCGCTGTTGGGCAGCGCGCTGCTCGGCTTCGTGCTCGGGCTGGAAGTGATGGAGCCGCTGTCGCAAGAGGTCGATCAACCCAACTACACCGACAGCTTCCCGGTGGAGCGCGGCGAGCTGATGGTGCGCCACCTGGCCGCACCGCTCACTGCGCTGGTGCCGCTTTCGGTGGTGTCCGCTGCGGCCGCGGTGCTTGCGCTCGGGCACAGCAGCAGTGCCATCGCGCCGGCAGCCATCCTGGCGTTGCCCACGCTGCTGGGCGGTGTGGCGGGCGGCATCGTCAGCATCGTCCGCGACGCGCCCGACCCGTTCAGCTCGTCGCGCCAGCAAGCATTCGTGCCACCCGAGATGGCCGGCGTCAGTACTGCCATTCGGCTGCTGTGGCCGCTCATGGTCAGTACGGCAGGCACCTGCACCGTGCTGCTGCCGCGTGCCGCGTTGCGCACAGGCGCCTCGCCCGCTGCCGGGGCCGCGCGCGCCGCGCTCGGTTCGCTGCTGGTGATCGGGCTGGTCGTGTACTGGGTGAAGGTGCGCGACCGCGTGCGCGCCCGCATTCGATCGTTCATGGACGAAGGGCGCGCGCAGACCATGGCGCAGCGCAAGCAAAGGAGCCCGGCATGAGCACCGCACTCAGCACCGACCAACTGGGCAAGGACTACGGCGACCGGCCGGCGTTGCTGCCGCTCGACCTGGAGGTGCCCCTGGGCCAACACGTGGCGCTGGTTGGTCACAACGGCAGCGGCAAGACCACCCTGCTGCGGATGGCCGCTGGGCTGCTCGACCCCAGCAGCGGGCAGGTGCACATCGCGGGCAGTCCCGCGGGCTCGCCCGGTGCCCGCGCGGCGCTGAGCTGGCTCAGCGACTCGCCCACCTTCTACGACGACCTCTCGCTGTGGGAGCACCTCGAGTACGTTGCCCGCCTGCACGGCGTCGCCGACTGGGCTGACACCGCCGAAGGCCTGCTGCAGCGACTGCACCTCGGTGATCGGCGTGACCAGGTGCCCACCACGTTCAGTCGCGGGCTGCGCCAGAAGGCCGCCATCTCCCTCGCGCTCATTCGGCCCTTCCAGGTGCTCTTGGTCGACGAGCCGTTCGTGGGGCTCGATCAGGCCGGCAAGGACACGCTGCTCGAGCTGCTCGACGAGGTTGCGGCAGGCGGAGCCACCCTGCTGGTGGCCACTCACGAGCTGGCATTTGTGCACCGTGTGCAGCGTCTGCTGGCGCTGCGCGACGGGGCGCTGGTGTACGACGGAGCTCCCGGCGAGGCCGATGTACACGCGCTCGTGCTGCCTGTCTGAGCGCTCCGCGCCGACTGTTCACCCGTCTCCCCGTCGACCTGCCTTGACGAGCGCGCTACTCTTTGCTCCTATGTCCGAATTCGCGTCCGTCAGCACATCCTCCTACGACCCCGCGGCGCTCGCCGCCAAGCTCACCGAGATGTCGGCGGAGGGCTGGTCAGTGGTCAGCATCGTCCCCACCGGTGGCGACATCACGGCGTTCCTCAGCCGCGATTCGGTGGCCGCCGGGGCAGCACCCGAGGCCGAGGCACCGGCGACCGAAGCCAACGGGGCAGTGGCGCCGCTGGTCGAGCCCGGGCCGCTCGTCGAGCCCGCGCCGTTGGTCGAAGCCGTCGTCGAGCCAGCACCGGCCCCAGTGCCCGCCGAGCCCGCCGGCTGGGCAGTGGCCCCCGAGCCCGCCGCACCGATGGCCCCCATGGCCGAGCCCGCACCGGCCTACAACCCGGCGCCCGCCTACAACCCGGCACCGGCGTTCGACCCGGCCCCCGCCTACACCCCGGCCCCCGTCGCCGCCCCGGCACCTGCCGCCACACCGGCCGTTCCTGCCGGCTGGTACGCCGACCCGGCCGGCCGTTTCGAAATGCGCTACTGGGACGGTGGCACCTGGACCGAGCACGTGTCGCGCGCCGGCCAGCAGTTCACCGACCCAGCCGTCGCCTGAACCGCCGACCCCTCGGTACCACGAAGGGACCTTGGTCCCAGCTTGTCGCGCACGCGCCAAGCCATCGGTAACCTCCACGTCATGCGTGCCACGTCGATCGGTCACGCCGGCATCCTCGTCGACACACTCGACGGGTCCATCGCCTGCGACCCATGGTTCATCCCGCAGTTTTTCGGCTCCTGGTTCGTTTTCCCGAGGAACGACCAGTTGTCGCCGGAGCTGATGTACCGCATCTGCAACCCCGACTACCTCTACATCTCGCACATCCACGCCGACCATCTCGACGAGGAGTGGTTGCTGGCCAACATGAACAAGGACACCAAGGTCCTCATCCCTGGCTACCCCACGCGCGAGCTCGAGCGCATCATGCGCCGGCTGGGTTTCAACAACATCATCCGCACGGTCGACCGTGAGGAGATGCAGTTGGGGCCCAACCTGCGCGTCACCATCCACTGCGAGATCAGCATCACCGACGGCCCCGGCGGCGACTCGGCGCTCGTCATCAGCGACGGCACCGCTCGCTTGGTGAACCAGAACGACTGCCGCACCAGCCACCTCGAAACGCTCAGCGCGCATGGCCCGGTCGACCTGCACTGGATCCAGTACAGCGGCGCCATCTGGTACCCGATGGTCTACGAGGAGACCCCCGAACGCATGCGCGAACTGGTCGACGCCAAGATCGACAGCCAGTTCACGCGCGCCATGCGCTACGTGGAAGCGGTCGACTCGCGAGCGGTGGTGCCCAGCGCCGGTCCGCCCGCGTTCCTCGACCCCGACCTGTGGTTCGCCAACGTCATCGAGGGCGACGAGCTGAGCATCTTCCCCGACCAACGCAGCTTCATGGAGCGTCTGGCCGCCGTCGGTCGCGAAGGCATTCTGGCGATTCCTGGCACCGAGATCGAGTTCGGGCACAGCGGCGCCTTCAAGGTGACGCACCCGATGCCGCAGGCCGACGTCGATGCGATCTTCGCCGACAAGGAGCAGTACCTGCGCCGCTATCAGGCCGACTGGCTGCCGTGGCTGGAGCAGATGAAGTCGAAGTGGCTGCCGGCGTCGCCCGACCTGCTCGGCACGCTGAAGGCGTGGTGGGAGCCGCTGATGGCCATGGCCCCCACGCTGTGCGATGCGGTCGGTGCGGTGTGCGTGCTCCACGCGGGCGATCTGCCCGTGGCCATCGACTTCCCGAACCGCGAAGTGCGTGAGTGGCGCGGCGAGCAGCACTCGTTCCGCTTCACCATCCAGCGCGAGCTCGTCGAAACCGTGGTCGCCCAACGAGCCAACGACTGGAGCAACGCGCTGTTCCTGTCGTGCCGCTTCAGCGCCTGGCGCGAGGGCTCGTTCAACGAGTACCTGTACAACTTCTTCAAGTCGCTGTCGGTGGAGCGCATGCGCCGCGCCGAGGCGGAGGCCGTGCGCAAGCACGACCCCGACCGCGGCACGCTCGCTGCCGAGGAGTTCGAGGTGGGTGGGTACATCATCGAGCGCACCTGCCCGCACCGCCAGGCCGATCTGAAGGTGTTCGGCGAGATCGACGGCGACGAGTTCGTGTGCACGTTGCATGGATGGCGGTTCGATCTGGCCACCGGCATGTGCAAGAACGCAGCCGATCACCAACTGCGCGTGCGTCGCGCCTCCGACGTCACGACCTGAACGCCCACCCGTTCCGAGCGTTTCCGCGTTTTCGGTCGAGGTAGCTGGTTCGCCGTCATCGACTGCCGCGCGCCGGCGTCCAGAACACGTGAAGGTTGCACACTCCACGACCGACGCCACGCTCGATGCGTGGTGCTCGCGGCTCGGTCTCACGGCCGACCAGGTCGACGCGCGCCTTCTCGCCGCTCTCAGCGATCTGATCGAGGCTCTCGACGACCGCCCTTCCTCGGTGCCTGGTGCGCTGCACCGCTGTGGGTTCACGCTGGGCACCGACGGGTGGCCCATCGCGCAGGTCAGCGCGTGGTTGGCCACGCTCGGCCGGTGTGTCAGTCGGTCGCAGCGCAAGCTGCTCAGCCACTATTCGGCCCACAGCTCTCTGGCGCAGGGCTGGGCCGACGGGTACGTGCGTGGCGCCCACAGTGGCCTGTGCATCGACCCATCCACCGGGCTGGTCACCACCATGGTGCTGCGCCTGAGGTTGCTCGAGATGTACCAGCACGCCGCCGCCGTCGCCACCGCCGTCTCTGCCGGCGAGCCGGCCGGGTCGCTGCACGTGCTGGTGGTGGTCGACATCGACGTGCTCCACCTCACCGGGCTCGACGCCGACCTACGCATGGCCACTGTTGCCGAGGCGGTGGCGGCCGTGTTCCACCATGGCGACACCATCGCACGGGTGGCCTCGCGTGTGGTCGTGCTTGCCAGCGACACCGAGCACACCGAACAGCGCGTTGCCCTCCTCGTCGAACGGCTGCGGCTCGACCCCAGCACCCGCGCAGCCATGGCTACCGTCATGGTCGACGCGTTGCCGGCGCGAGCGGAACTGGTGGACGCCTACTTGCGCGACATCGCCGGCTGAGTGCGCAGCAGGCTGAGCCGGTAGGCGAACCGGTAGCGGCCGGCGGGGAGCCGGTACTGGGGCAGCACGTCGGGGCCACAGCTGGCGGTGCCCAACCCGCGATGCGCGGCATCGATGTGCACCACCAGCTGGCGCCGCGGGGTGAGCTCGGTAGCGGTGGCGGCCCGGAACAGGTCGTTGGCAGTGGAGTGGGTGGCCGAGCAGTGCAACACCGGCACGTAGTGGGCCGTGGGTCGCACCACCTGCATGCGCAGCACGTCGCCCGACCGAGGGTCGATGCAGTCGAACCAACGGCAGTCGGTACGCAGGCCGAACTCTTGCGGCACGAGGTACGGCGAAGTGTCGGGTGCGCCGTGCCAGATGCCGAGCGTTGCGCCGGCAGCCCGGTCGGGGTAGTTCTCGTGCGGGCCGCGCCCGAACCAGCGCAGCTGGCGGAACCGTGCAGGCAGGCTGAACTGCACACCGATACGCGGTAGGTCGGCCATGTCCTCGGGCACGTCGACGACATGGTGGTACTCGACGCCGGTGGCCACCTCGATGCGGTCGCAGGTGTGCCGCACCAACTGCTCGGCCGGAAGCTCGGGCACACCTGCCCTTTGCCAGCGCAGCAGCGCCTGCCCGCCGATGCCCAACCGCTCGGAGAGATCGGGCATCAGCTTGAACCCGTCGTTGTCGGTGGGGCCGCGCCACAGCGCCAGCTCGATCGGCGTCACCAGGGTGCGATCGAGCTCGCGAGCGGTGGCAACGGTGGCGCGAGCCGGGGTGGTGGCGACGGCCACCGAGCCCTTGGCGGCGGCGCGGAGTTGCACCTGGTCGACGGCGACGGTGTGGCCCTTGGGTGCCCAGGGCTGGTCGGCGGTGGTGGTGAACTGCACGGTGAGATGCACCTCGCCGCTGGCCGCCGGTAGGGCACACGGCAGCGGCACCTCGATCGCCGAATGCGGTGCGATGGCCGGCAACGCAAGGTGACCGTGGGCGTGCACCGCACCATCGACCAGCAACTGCCACTGCGCTCGCAGCCACTGCACTCCGAGGAATGACTGGCGATTGGCGATGCGCAGGGTGCGCTCGCCGGCGCGGGTGCGACCTGCGGCGACGGTGACGGGCCGGTAGACCCAGGCCACCTCATGCATCGCTGGGTGAGGTTCGAGGTCGCTGCTCATCAGACCGTCGGCGACGAAGTTGCAGTCGTGCGGCGTGTCGCCGAACTGCCCACCATAGGCCAGCCGCACGGTGCCGTCGGGCAGTGTTTGGCGGATGCCGTGGTCTTTCCACTCCCACAAGAACCCGCCCTGCAGCCCGGGCGTGCCGGTGATGACGGACCAGTAGTCGGCCAGCGAACCGTTGCTGTTGCCCATCGCATGGCTGTACTCGCACATGATGAGCGGCCGTGTGCCCTCACCCGACTCGCCGTAGGTGCGGATGGCGTCGATTGTGGGGTACATCGGGCAGACCACATCGGAGGCGGCGAGGCCACCGTGCACCCAACCGGCGTGGAAGACGGCGCCCTCGTAGTGCAGCGGCCGCGACGGGTCGGCGCGACGAATCCAGCCGGCGAGCGCGTCGTGGTTGGCGCCGTAGCCCGCTTCGTTGCCGAGGCTCCACATGATGATGCTGGGGTGGTTGCGGTCTCGTTCGACCATGCGGCTGCCGCGAGCCAACCAGGAACTGCGCCAGCGCGAGTCGTGGCACAGGCTGGTGTTGTACGCGTGGCTCTCGACGTTGGCCTCGTCGATGACATAGATGCCGAGCTCGTCGCACAGGTCGTAGAACACCGAGTCGTTGGGGTAGTGGCTGGTGCGCACGGCGGTGATGTTGTGCTGGCGCATCGCGACCAGGTCGTGGCGCATGTCGGCGGCGGTGACTGCCTTGCCGCGGTCGGGGTGATGGTCGTGTCGGTTGACGCCGAACACCCAGATGGGCTGGCCGTTCACCAGTAGCTGCCGGTCGCGCACCTCGACGTGACGGAAGCCGACGCGTTGCTCCGTGCGCTCCAGCACGTGGCCGTCGGCGGCGAGCAGTTCGATCTCGATCGTGTACCGAGTGGGCGATTCGGCCGACCACGGCTGCACGTGCGCCACGGTGAAGCGATGGCGGGTGAGGAAGCCGGTGAACACGTAGGGCGTCGCGAACTCGTGCGGCACCGGCTGCATCGATGGTGCGCCGACTCGCTGGCCCGTGGGCCCCAGCAGGGTGGCTCGTACCCGGTGCCCTGCGGTTGGCGGCACCGCGAACGCGACCTCGGTGTGAACGGTGAGCACGCCGGTACCGGTGGCCGGCTCGAGGCCGGCGTTGCAGCGCACGTCGGCGATGTGTACCGGCGTACGCGCCTCGATGTACACGCTGCGGTGCAGGCCCGCCATCCACCACTGGTCCTGGTCTTCCACGTAGCTCTGCGCACTGAAGCGGACCACCACGATGGCGAGGTGATTGCTGCCCGATACGAGGGCGTCGGTGATGTC
>Ga0105047_10014832_pt1 | contig 12327 bp, 10 predicted proteins | sample MAT04_FD_78384 | JGI IMG/M metagenome (GOLD analysis project Ga0105047, IMG submission 78384) | Freshwater microbial communities from Lake Fryxell liftoff mats and glacier meltwater in Antarctica - MAT-04 (megahit assembly) | ecosystem: Environmental > Aquatic > Freshwater > Ice > Liftoff... | reverse complement strand
GCGGCTTTCGGTGCCACGGCCATGCAGTGCGGAGAGGAAATCCTCCATCCGCGTCGCGGCCCACTTCACGGGCCGCCCCAGGTGCCGCGCCGCGAAGGCGACAACGCCTTCCTCGGGGTTGAGGCCGGTCTTCATGCCGAAGCCGCCGCCGACATCGCCGACCAGCACGCGCAGCTTGTCGGTCGGGATGCCGAGCACCTCCTTGCAGATCGCGTCGCGCACGCCGGACGGCATCTGGCAGGACAGGCGGATGGTGATGCGGTCGCTCGCCGCGTCGTAGTCGGCGATGGCGATGCGCGGCTCCATCGAGACGGGTGCGAGGCGCTGGTTCACGATGTCCAGGCCGACCACATGCGCCGCATCGGCGAAGGCTGCCTCGGCGGCGGCGGCATCGCCGTAGCGCGTCTCCGCGACGATGTTGCCCGGCGCGCCCTGCCAGACCAGCGGCGCGTCGGCGGCGGCTGCGCTGCCTGGGCCGATGGCGGCGGGCAGCTCGTCATACTCGACCTCGACGGCCTCGGCCGCGTCACGCGCCGCACCCGGCGTCTCGGCGATGATGGCGGCGACGGCCTCGCCCACGAAGCGCACATGGCTGGTGGCGAGAACGCCGCGCGGCGGTGCGGTCAGCGGCGAGCCGTCGGGGCGCTTGAAGGGGAGGGCAACGAGCAGTTCCTTCACGCCCGCCCGCGCCAGGTCCTCGCCGGTCAGGATCGCAACGACGCCGGGCATCGCGCGCGCCGCAGCCGCGTCGATCGAGGCGATGCGCGCATGCGCGTGCGGCGAGCGCAGGAAGACCATGTGCGTGAGGCCGGGCGGCGCGAAATCATCGGTGAACTGGCCGGCGCCGGCGAGCAGCGCGCGGTCCTCGATGCGGCGTACGGCCTGGCCGCTGCCGAAGCGGCCGAATTCGCTGGAGGTTCCGTCTGGCACCGTCTCGTTCTCCCGTGGTCTCGGCCAAGCCTACGCCATCCCGCCGAAAGTGCCACTCACGCCTTCTGGCGCCGCGCGAGCAGCACGAAGATGATCGCCGCGGCCGAGACCGCCATGTAGAGGCCGAAGGCGTTGAGGTGCCCGATCATCGCCGCCTGCCGCTCGATTTCCCGTGAGAGGCGGGCCAGGCCCTGCGGCGTCTCCATGTCCCACCCGCCCATCACCTGCGGCCAGGCCAGCGCCGGGTTGAAGGGCGAGATCATCTCCGTCATCCGGCTGTAGTTCATCGTGGTGGAGCGCACGATCTCGGTCACGCTCAATGAGATGAACAGGCTCGACCCGATGTTGCGCAGCAGGTGGAAGACCGACATCGCCTCGGGCGTGTGGCGGCTGTCCAGCGTGCCGAAGGTCATGACGGTGAGCGGCACCCAGATGATGCCTACGGCCACCCCCTGCAGCACCGAATTGGCCAGCAGCAGGTCCACCCCCGCATTGAGGTCCAGGCTCATCAGCCAGAGGCCGGACACGACGAGCAGGCCGAAGCCGATGGTCATCCCGATGCGTGGGTCCCAGCGACCGATCAGCAACGTCAAGCCAAAACCGATGACGCCGCCGATGCCGCGATAACCTACAATGATGCCGATGATGCTGTCCGGATAGCCTGCATGCTGCTGCAGCAGCGTGGGCAGCAGCACGATGGGCGTGAAGTTCACCATGCCGTAGATGAAGACGAGCGTGAGGCCGAGCGCGTAGTTGCGGTTCAGCAGCAGACGCAGGTTGAGGAAGGGCTTCTCCGTCGTCAGGCAGTGCGTGACGAAGGCGTAGAAGGCGACGACGGCGAGCGTCGCCTCGATGATGATCTCGGGCGAGTCGAACCAGTCGAGTCGCTGACCGCGTGAAAGCACGAGTTGCACGCAGGCGATGGCGGTGGCCAGCAGCAGGAAGCCGGTCCAGTCGAGCGGCGTGCGCGTGCCGGGCCGGTCGGGAGGCAGGGCGAAGTGGAGCGCCACGGCCGCCAGCGCGCCGGCCGGCACGATCATGTAGAAGGCCCAGCGCCAGTTGTAGGTCTCGGCCAGGACGCCGCCGAAGGCCGGGCCGATCACGGGGCCCAGCACCACCGTCATCCCGTAGATTGAGCTGACGATGCCCGCCTGCCGCCGTGGGAAGCTGTCGAGCACGATGGCGTTGGAGAGCGGCACCACCGGCGCGCCGATGCCGCCCTGGATAATGCGCCACAGCACGATCGTCTCCAGCGATTCCGCCTGGCCGCAAAGCCAGGTGGCGATGGTGAAGCCGGTCACGCAGAAGACCATCACGCGGCGCCGCCCGAAGCGGTCCACCAGGAAGCACGTCATCGGCGTGACGATGGCGGTGGCCAGGATGTTGAAGGTGGTGGTCCAGGCGATTTCGTCGGGTGTCGCGGCGAAGCTGCCCTGCATCTGCGGCAGCAGCGTGGAGGCGACGAGCAGCGTCGTCGCGTAGAGGGTGGAGCCGAGCACCACCGCTGCCAGGATCATCACCCGGCGCGGGAAGGGCAGCAGATCCTCATGCTCGCTGTCAGCCATGGGCTTTGTAGCCTTGACGAAAGTGACCCGGACAACTGTAAGCTGAGCAACAAATTACGGCGAGCCCGAAATGCAGCCCCCGGCGGACGACCGGCGCCACATCGGCTACCTCATCACCGACGTGGCACGCCTGATGCGCGCCGCCTTCGACCGGCGGGTGCGGCAGATCGGCCTCACGCGGCCGCAGTGGCAGGTGCTGAGCCGCCTGCACCGCCACCCCGGCATCAGCCAGTCTGAACTCGCCGAGATGCTGGAGATGGAGCGCGCCACCGCTGGCCGCATGATCGACCGGCTGGAGCGGCGCGGCTGGCTGATCCGCAGCGCGGACCCCACGGACCGCCGCATCAACCGCCTCAACCTCACCGCCGAGGCGGAGAGCGTGCAGACCGAGATGGGCCACATCGCCGAGAGATTCCTGGACGATGCCCTGGCCGGCCTCGAAGCGGGCGAGCGCACCGCGCTGACGGACATGATGGAGCGCGTGAAGGCGCAGCTGAACGCCATGCCGCGCGGCATGCCATGAAGGGCCGCCGCTTCCTGCTGCTGGGCGTGGTGCCGGCGCTGGTGCTGGTGGGTGCGCTTGCCCTCTGGCAGCGCGGCGGGCGCTACATCACGAGTGAGAACGCCTATGTGAAGGCCGACATCGTGCAGATCGCGCCGGAGGTCGCGGGCCGCGTGCTCGAGGTCGCGGTGCGGGACCATGCGCGCGTGGAGGCGGGCGCGGTGCTGCTCCGCATCGACCCCGAGCCCTTCCGCCTGGCCGTGGAGGGGGCGGAGGCAGAGCTCGACACCGCGCGCACCCTCGTCGAGACGGCCCGCGCCACCTACCGCGAGACGCAGAGCGAACTCGGCGAGTTGCAGAGCCGTGCCGAATTCCTGGTGCGCCAGGCGCGCCGGCAGCAGGAACTCGCCGCCCGCGGCGTCTCGCCCGCCATCCGCATGGAGGAGACGCAGAACGAGGCCGAGGTGGCGCGCGAGCGGATCAACGTGGTCCGCCAGCGCCTCATCCGTCTGCTGACGACGCTCAAGGGAGACCCCGACCTGCCCGCAGACGAGCACCCGAGCGTGCGCGAACGCATCGTCGAGCGCGACCGCGCCGCACTCGACCTGGCGCGGACGATCATCACCGCGCCGGTCGGCGGCACCATCGTCAACATGCGCCTGCAGCGGGGCGAGCAGGTGCGGGTTTCCACGCCCCTCTTCGCCCTCGTCTCCGACCGGCGGCCCTGGGTGGATGCGAACCTGAAGGAGACGACGCTGGCGCACATTACGGTCGGGCAGCGCGTCACGGTCGCGCTCGACATCTATCCGGGGCGAAGCTGGGTGGGCGAGGTGGAGAGCATCAGTCCCGCGACCGGCGCGGAATTTGCGATCCTTCCGCCGCAGAACGCCTCGGGCAACTGGGTGAAGGTGGTGCAGCGCCTGCCGGTGCGCATCCGCCTGCTGCCGCATGCCGATGAACCGCCGCTGCGGGCTGGCACGACGGCGACGGTTTCCATCGACACGGGCCGTCAGCGCAGCTTCGGCGACATTCTGGCCTATCTCGGCCTGCGGTCAAACGGGCGGGTTCGCACACCGGCGTGATGCACCCTCGCCCTGGCAGTTTGCGCCTACCGACGGCTCGCCTGGCTCCCCGCCACCGCCGCCAGATTCGCAATGCCGCGCGCCGTGACACTCGGCACCAGCACGTGGATCGGCTTGTTCATGCCAAGCAGCATCGGGCCCACCTGCAGCCCGTCCGAGACGGCCTTCACCAGGTTGAAGGCGATGTTGGCCGCGTCGATGTTCGGGAACACCAGCAGGTTCGCCGTGCCTTCAAGCTTCGCGTCCGGCACGGCGCGGTTGCGGATGGCCGGGACCAGCGCGGCATCGCCGTGCATCTCGCCATCGACCTCCAGATCGGGCGCTGCGCTGCGGATGAGCTTCAGCGCCTCGCGCATCTTGCGGGCGCTCTTGGCGCCCGATGCGCCGAAGGAGGAGTGGCTGAGCAGCGCCACCTTGGGCAAGATGCCGAAGCTGCGGACCTGCTCGGCGGCGAGCAGCGTCATCTCGGAAAGCTGTGCCGCCGTCGGGTCCAGCAGCAGGTGCGTGTCCACGAAGAACAACGTCCCCGCCGGCGTGATGACGGCCGAGACCGCATAGGCCCGGCTAACGTCGGAACGCGCGCCGATGCAGGCCAGCACGTGCTCCCACTCGCGCATCCAGTCGCTGCGGCCGCCGACGATGGCGGCATCCGCCTCGCCGACCTCCAGCAGCAGCGCGGCGGCGACGGTCGGACGGTTGGAGAAGCGGCGCTCGGCGGCGGCAGGGGTGATGCCGCGCCGGCCGACCTTCGTCTGGTAGAGCTTGACGAGGGGCGCGAAGAAATCCGGCTGCTCGTCCGGGTGCAGCACGCGCACGGACCCGCCCAGCGTCATCCTGAGGCCGAGGGCGCGGACCTTGGCCTCCACCACGGCGGCGCGGCCGATCAGGATGGGCTCGGCCGTGCCCTCGTCCAGCACCGTCTGCACCGCGCGAAGGGTCCGCTCATCCTCGCCCTCCGCGAAGACGACCCGCGCGGGGCGCCGGCGCGCGAGTTCCTGCACCGGGCGCATGAGGTTGCCCGAGCGGAAGACGAAGCGCGTGAGGTCGGCGCGATAGGCATCCCAGTCGGCGATGGGGCGACGGGCCACGCCGCTGTCCATCGCGGCCTTGGCGACGGCGGGCGCGATCTCGAGGATCAGGCGCGGGTCGAATGGCTTGGGGATGATGTAGTCCGCGCCGAAGACGGGGGCCACGCCGCCATAGGCGGCCGCCACGACCTCCGACGCCTCGACGCGCGCCAGCGCCGCGATGGCTTCGACAGCGGCGACCTTCATGGCCTCGTTGATCGTGGTGGCACCCGCATCGAGGGCCCCGCGGAAGATGAAGGGAAAGCAGAGGACGTTGTTGACCTGGTTCGGGTAGTCCGTGCGGCCCGTTGCCACGATCGCATCGGGGCGGGCGGCGCGCACCGCCTCGGGCAGGATCTCGGGGTCGGGGTTGGCGAGTGCCAGGACCAGCGGCTTGGGCGCCAGCTTGTGCAACCATTCGCCCTTGAGCACGCGGGGCGCGGAGAGGCCGAGGAAGACGTCCGCACCGTCCAGCACCTCGGGCAGGGTGCGCGCCTCGGTCTTCTGGGCGTAGCGCGCCTTGTAGGGATCGGTGTTGGGGCGGCCCTCGTAGACGACGCCGTCGATGTCGCAGACGGTCACGTTCTCGCGCTTGAGGCCCATGTTGCAGAGCAGGTCCAGGCAAGCCAGCGCCGCGGCGCCGCCGCCGGTGTTGACCAGCTTCACGTCCTCCAGCCGCTTGCCCTGGATCAGCAGGCCGTTGCGGATGGCGGCGGCCACGATGATGGCGGTGCCGTGCTGGTCGTCGTGGAAGACCGGGATGTTCATCCGGGCGCGCAACTGCGCCTCGATCTCGAAGCACTCGGGCGCCTTGATGTCCTCGAGGTTGATGGCGCCGAAGCTGGGTTCGAGGGCGGCGACGGTGTTGACGAAGAGTTCCGTCTCGCGCGCTTCGATCTCGATGTCGATGGAATCGATGCCGGCGAAGCGCTTGAAGAGGACGGCCTTGCCCTCCATCACCGGCTTCGACGCCAGCGGCCCTATGTTGCCGAGGCCCAGCACCGCCGTGCCATTGGTGATGACGGCGACCATGTTGCCGCGCGTGGTGTAGTCCCACGCCTTGTCCGGGTCGGCCGCGATCTCCTCGCAGGCGGCGGCCACACCGGGGGAATAGGCCAGCGCCAGGTCGCGCTGAGAGGCCATGCGCTTGGTGGGCTCGATGGTGAGCTTTCCGGGCCGCGGCAGGCGGTGGTAATCGAGTGCGGCGCGGCGGAAATCATCATCCATGTCGGAAACCCCTGAAGCCAATGGAAGATGCGGCCTGCCCCATGCGGAAGCAACCACGACCGCCCCAACGCCCGGCCACGGCCATCCGGCCGCGAAGCGGCCAGCGCCGCCAAACCGCCAGTCACGTCGAGAACGCCCATGGCGCGGTGAAGCCGAGCCCGCGCAGCGGGTGCCCGGCGTCTGAGGGCGAAGAATATGGTGCGGTCGAGAAGATTCGAACTTCCAAGGGGTTTCCCCCACCAGCACCTCAAGCTGGCGTGTCTACCATTCCACCACGACCGCAGACGAGAGCGTCCTAGCGCATGATCACTTCCGGTTCAACCGACCCTGGCCAGATTCTGTTGCAGTGGGCAGCGAGCGACGGCCTCACCCCTTATCCCGACGCGCTGGCCGCCATGGAGGCGCGCGTCGCGGCAATTCGCGCGGGTGAGGCGGGGGAATGCGTCTGGCTCGTGGAGCATCCGCCCACCTACACCGCCGGCACCAGCGCCAAGCCCGAGGAACTGATCGACCAGCGCTTCCCGCAATACGCGGCTGGGCGGGGCGGGCAATGGACCTATCACGGGCCTGGCCAGCGCACTGCCTATGTCATGCTGGACCTGACGCGCCCGCACGGGCCCGTCCCGCCCAGGGATGTGCGCGCCTATGTGCGGGCGCTCGAGGAATGGATGATCCGCGCGCTGGACCGTTTCAACATCCGCGGCGAGCGGCGGGAGGGGCGCGTCGGCATCTGGGTGGTGAAGCCTGGGTGGGGCGAGTTCAAGATCGGTGCGATCGGCGTGCGCGTCACACGCTGGGTGTCCTGGCATGGCATCGCGCTGAACGTGGAACCTGACCTCGCGCATTTTGGCGGCATCGTGCCCTGCGGCATCGCCGAGCACGGCGTGACCAGCCTGCATGACCTGGGCATTCTCGCGACGATGGAGGACGCGGATGCGGCGCTGATGTCGGCCTGGGCGGAAGTGTTCGGCGGCTGAAACGCAAAACGGCGGCCCCTCGCGGAGCCGCCGTCGAATGCATGCCAAGTGGCGACAGGCTTACCGCCCGCGCGCCATGAAGCCGCGGGCCGCCTGACCCCCTGCCGGGCGCTTGCGCCCCGCATCGGCGAGCGGCTTCACGTAGGAGCGCGGGGCCTCGCCGGTGCGCGCATGCGGGCTGCGCGAACGCTCGCCGTCGCGGAAGTCACCACCGGAATTGTCACGTCCCCCGTGGTCACGCTTGGGCGCGCGGTTCTGCTGTTGCGGCGCACCGCTCCGGCCGCGCTGCGGGCGCGTCGGCACGGCGCGCTCGTTCAGCGGGATGGTCGGGTTGGAGCGCATGTCCTGGCTGTCGATCTTCTGGCGCGTCAGCTTCTCGATGGCGCGCAGCAGGCCGATCTCGTCCGGTGCGACCAGCGCGATGGCCTGGCCCGAGGCGCCCGCGCGCGCCGTGCGGCCGATGCGGTGGACGTAGGTCTCGGGCACTTCCGGCAATTCGTGCTGGATGACGTGCGTGACTTCCGGCACGTCGATGCCGCGGGCGGCGATGTCGGTCGCGACCAGGACGGGCGCCTTGCCCGACTTGAACTCGGCCAGTGCCCGCTCGCGCTGCGACTGGCCCTTGTTGCCATGGATCGCGTTGGCGAGGATGCCGTCCTGCTCGAGCGACTTCACGATCTTGTCGGCGCCGTGCTTGGTGCGCGAGAAGATCAGGACGCGGCCGACACCCTCACCGCGGAGAATCCCGGTGAGCGTGGCGCGCTTTGACGAGCCGTCGAGGATGATGACGCGCTGGTTCACCCGCTCGGCCGTCGTGGCGACGGGCGTGACCTCGACGCGCACAGGGTCGATCAGCATGTCTGCGGCCAGGCGCGCGATGTCCGGCGGCATGGTCGCGCTGAAGAACATCGTCGTGCGCTGCTTCGGCACCGTGGCGACGATCTTGCGGATGGCCGGCAGGAAGCCCTGGTCGAGCATCTGGTCGGCCTCGTCCAGCACCAGGATCTCGGTGTGGTCGAGGCGCGCGTTGCGCGTCTGCATGTGGTCCATCAGGCGGCCGGGGGTGGCCACCAGCACGTCCACGCCGCGGGCGAGCGCGCGCTGCTGCGGCGCATGGCCGACGCCGCCGAAGACGGTGGCGACCGAGAAGCCCATGTGGCGGCCGTAGCTCTTGAAGCTCTCCGCGATCTGCGAGGCGAGTTCACGCGTCGGGCTGAGCACCAGCACGCGGCAGCCGCCGCGCGGCGGATGGCCGCCGGAAGCGGCCAGCTTGTGCAGGATGGGCAGGGCGAAGGCGGCGGTCTTGCCGGTGCCGGTCTGGGCGATGCCCAGCACGTCGCGGCCCGCCATGGCGGAGGGGATGGCCTGCGCCTGGATCGGCGTGGGCGTGATGTGTCCGGCCTGCTCGAGTGCGCTCAAGAGGAGCGGGTTGAGGCCGAGGTCTTGGAAAGTGGTCATGATAAATCCAGCTGCGCGGCGCCGCATTGCGGGCCGCGGAAGTTCGGGGTGGACACCCCGCGTGGCTGGGTTGTTCCGGGAGGTTGCATCGAAGGATCCGGCAGTTCGGCTACCGTATGGCGCCTCAGCGAACTGAGGCGCGGCGCCGCTCACGCGGCCGGATCCTGGCGGACATGCATGCCCGCTTGATTGAGTTGCATATGGTGCATCGCGCCAGGGAACGCAAGGCGAAAATGGCCTGGCCTTCGCCTGTCGGATTCATCCCGCCAGATCCGGGGGCTTGAGTTCCAGTGCTGCCTCCAGATCGCACCCCACCCGCACCGCGTCCGGCAGGGCCAGGAACTGCGCCACGCTTTTCACCGGATGGATGAAGAGGGGCCTCGGCTCGAACTCCAGCCCGTCTGGGGCGTGCACGTTGAATTGAGGGGATCGGGTGAAGCGGGGGTTGCTTCGGCTGAGGTCGCGCAAGGTCAGTCCATGGATCTGCGCGATGGTTGGCAGCAGCACCTCCTGATGTCCGGTCCAGCCGGCGTTCAGCGCGGCCCGGTAGAGGGTCATCATGCGCCGGCTGAAGCTTGTGACCGGCAGAAAAGCCTTGCGGAAATCGGCGGGCGGGCAGGCCACACCCTTGGGCGGAAGCAGCGTGTCCCACCACATCCAGGTCGAGTCGGGGGAACGCTCGCGGACGAAGCTCGCCGCCAGGTCCGCCCCTTCGGTGTAGGCGATGAGGTCGTTCAGCGCGCCGCGCAGGGCGCGCGTGGCCAGCACGTCGTATTCGACGAAGAAAAACCGCTCCGGCCCGGGCAGCGCTTCCACTGCGGCGAGCATCTTGAGGTCCACATTGCCGGGCAGCAGCCGGCGCTGGGACGCCTTGGCGCAGGGCGCGCGGTCGAAGATGGCGGCATCGTCGAGGACCAGGGCGCCTTCGGGGAGTTCGTATCGCACGCCGGGGGCGGCGTGCATCACGAACACCACCTCGCACACACCTTCGAGCGCGCGGCGGTAGGTGCCGAACTGCGCCAGGGTGAAGTCGTCAGTCTTGTGGGCGTCGAACAGCAGGCAGACCGCTTCGTGTGAGCGCGTCATCACTTAGCGCGCCATCGCCGCGATCCGCGCGAGCATGGCCGGGAAGAATGGGTTCCACGACATCCGCAGCAGCGTATCGAGCGACATGATCAGCACGCCCGTCTCGCCGCGCGCCGCCACGCGGCCGATCACCATGCCATACTCCGGCGGCAGCGTCGCGGCGCCGCCATAGAGCGGGTCGCGCGCCGGGAACGGCACAGCGACATGCGAGAGCGAATGCACGTCTGGTGGGTAGGCGAGGCCGAGCGGCGTGTCCTGCGCCGCCGTGGCGCCCGCGGGCGTGCTGCGCGCCACCATCTCGGCGGTGCAGGTGTCGGCATTGGTGAAGAGCGTGAGCGTCCATGGCCGGGGCGCCGGCGGCAGGCGGTTCAGCGCCACGTCATCGGCGCTCGGCGCCAGCAGGATGCCGAGCGGCGTGGTGTGGTTGCGGTCGAACAGCACGAGTTCGCTGCCATTCGCCGGAAGCTGCGCGAAGAGCGTTTCCACCACCGCGCGCGCGCTCACCGTGAAATCCGTAACGGACTGGAAGGCCAGGATCGGCGGCATGCCATCGATGCGGCGATCCCGTGCGAGGCGCTGCAACTGGCCCTGGATGACCTGCGCCAGCTGGAAGGATTGGCGCGCCGCATTGACCGGAAAGGAGTTGTACTTGAACGGGTTGAACTCCGGCAGGATGCCGAGCCAGGCGGCGCTCGCGAAGGCTGGCAGGAAGGCGGGCAGGCCCGCGATGCCGGCGAAGCGCGCGAAGCCGCTCACCGCAATCATGGGCGAGAGCAGCACCAGACGGTCGGGCCGGACGGCCGCGCCGCCCTCGATGGCCTGCATCGCCTGGTGCAACGCCAGCGCGCCGCCGGTGGAGTAGCCCACCATGTGCAGCGGCGTGCCGGCGGGAGCGAGCGCACGCGCCTCGCGCATCGCCATGCGCGTGGCGGCGGCCCAGTCCTCCCAGACGGCGGTGGTGAGGCCGGAGGGCAGGGTGCCGTGCCCCGGCAGCCGCAGCCCGACCGCGACGAAACCGAGTTCCCGGTAGCGCTCGGCGATGTGGCGCAGGCTGTAGGGCGAATCCGTCAGCCCGTGCAGCAGGACCACGGCGCCACGCGGCGCGCCTTCTGGTTCCAGAATGTAGGAGCGGTTCCAGTCACGCGCGAAGCGGGCAGGGTGGTTGGCGCTTTCGGCGAAGTAGCGGTTGCCGGGGAAGCGGAGCTCGGGTGGCAGGCGGTCTGTCACTTCGCGCTGCATCTGGTCAAAGAGGCGCTGCTCGGCGGCGAGGTAGCCAGTCCAGTTGAGCCCGTCGATCGCGGCGGCGGCGGGTTCGTCGAGCGTCACGCTGTGCCACGGCTCCAGCGGATCGGCGCGCCAGCTTTCCACCGCGCGCACGACAATCACGGCGGCGACGGCGCCAATCGCGAGCCAGGCGGCGCGCTTCATCCAACGCGTGGCAAAGCGGCGCATCCCGGCCCTTCCGGTTGTTTCGGCCGCGAGTATGCCGGCGGCGGCCCAGACGAACTACCCCTTCGCTTTGCATCCGGCGTAAGCTCGATCCACGCGCCACGCCTTGGTGCCCCTCGCCCTCGCCGCCACGCCGGCTGCGGCCCAGCCGGAGATGGCCGCCGCCACCCTGCTGAACGTGCGCGCCCAGGTGGGAGGCGAGGCGCGCGACGTGCGCTTCGAATTCCTCTGCTCCTCCGACGCGCCCAACGCGACGGGCGCACTGATCATGAACCTGATCGTGCCCCGCCACGCCGAGCTTCGCCCCGCCTTGGGCTTCGACGCCTTCGACTTCGACGCCTTGGAGGGGCCCGACGCGAATGCGGGTGTCCGCACGGGCATCCAAACCGAGGGCGCGCCGGGCCGCTTCGCCGTGAGCGGCTGGATCGGCGTGGTGGCTGACCAGCCCTTCGTCTTCGGGCTTTCCGCCGCGTGGACGCGCTGGCAACGCAGGCGCGGTAGCTACCCCAGGCTCTCCCGCGCCTGCGTTGCCAGCACGTCCGCGCGTTCGTTCATCGGGTTGCCGCTGTGCCCGCGCACCCAGAGCCACTCGACCTCGTGCGGCTTGGCGGCGGCCAGCAGGCGCTGCCAGAGCTCGTAGTTCTTCACCGGGTCCTTCGCCGCATTGCGCCAGTTGTTGCGCACCCAGCCCTTGATCCAGCGCTCCATGCCATTGCGGACATATTCGCTGTCGGTGTGCACCACCACGCGGCAAGGGCGCTTCAGGGCCTCAAGCGCGGCGCAGGCGGCCGTCAGTTCCATACGATTGTTCGTGGTCGCGGCCTCGGCACCCGTGAGTTCGCGCTCCACATCGCCCAAGCGCAGGATTGCGGCCCAGCCGCCGGGGCCCGGATTGGGCTTGCAGCCGCCATCCGTCCAGATCTCGACGCGCTGCGGCTTCGCCTCGCTCATGCGCCGATCGCCTCGGGTGTGGCGGCATGGCCG
>Ga0105047_10014831_pt1 | contig 12328 bp, 17 predicted proteins | sample MAT04_FD_78384 | JGI IMG/M metagenome (GOLD analysis project Ga0105047, IMG submission 78384) | Freshwater microbial communities from Lake Fryxell liftoff mats and glacier meltwater in Antarctica - MAT-04 (megahit assembly) | ecosystem: Environmental > Aquatic > Freshwater > Ice > Liftoff... | reverse complement strand
TCCGCGTCGGCAACACATTGCCGATCCGCAATATCCCGGTCGGCTCGATCATCCATTGCGTCGAGTTGCAGATCGGTCGAGGTGCACAGGTCGTGCGTTCTGCCGGCACTTCGGCAACATTGCTGGCCCGTGAAGGCACTTATGCTCAGGTTCGCATGCGCTCCGGCGAAGTGCGCAAGGTCCATATCGACTGCCGCGCAACGATCGGCCAGGTGGCCAACGAGGAGCACAGCCTGCGCCGTCTGGGCAAGGCCGGCGTCAAGCGCTGGATGGGTATCCGTCCGACGGTGCGTGGCGTGGTCATGAACCCGGTGGACCATCCGCACGGTGGTGGTGAAGGCAAGACCGGCGAAGGCCGCCATCCTGTCGACCCGTGGGGTAACCTGACCAAGGGTTACCGCACCCGCAACAACAAGCGCACGCAGGTAATGATCGTGTCGCGTCGCAAGAAGTAAGGGGCACGTACATGACACGTTCACTCAAAAAAGGTCCTTTCGTCGACCATCACCTGGCCCAGAAGGCCGACAAGGCGGTGACTGGCAAGGACAAGAAACCGATCAAGACCTGGTCGCGCCGCTCCATGATCCTGCCCGAATTCATCGGCTTGACCATTGCCGTGCACAACGGCAAGCAGCACGTGCCGGTCTACATCACCGACCAGATGGTTGGCCACAAGTTGGGCGAATTCGCGCTCACGCGGACCTTCAAGGGTCATCCGGCCGACAAAAAAGTCGTGCGAAAGTAAGGCAACACCATGGAAACCAAAGCAACATTGCGCGGCGTGCGCCTGTCGGTGGACAAGGGCCGGCTCGTCGCCGACCTGATTCGTGGCAAGAAGGTCGATCAGGCCCTGAACACCTTGCAGTTCACGCAGAAAAAAGCTGCCGGGATCATCAAGAAGGTTCTGGAGTCTGCGATCGCCAACGCCGAGCACAACGACGGTGCCGACATCGACGAATTGAGGGTCAAGACCATTTATGTCGAGCAGGGCGCCTCGCTGCGCCGCTTCACCGCTCGCGCCAAGGGGCGCGGCAACCAGATCCGCAAGCCCACGTGCCACGTGTACGTGACGGTCGGCAACTGATAGAGGCTAAGAACATATGGGACAAAAAATCAACCCCACCGGTTTTCGCCTGTCGGTCAGCCGTAACTGGGCCTCGCGCTGGTATGCGAGCGACCGTGACTTCGCCGGCATGCTGGCCGAAGACATCAAGGTGCGTGAGTATCTGAAGAAGAAACTCAAGAACGCTTCGGTGTCGCGCGTTTTGATCGAGCGGCCCGCCAAGAACGCGCGCATCACCATTTTCTCGGCGCGACCGGGTGTGGTGATCGGCAAAAAAGGCGAGGACATCGAGAACCTCAAGCGTGAACTGGGGCGGCAACTGGGTGTGCCGGTGGCCGTCAATATCGAGGAAGTGCGCAAGCCCGAGATCGATGCCAAGCTGATCGCCGACAGTATCACGCAGCAACTCGAGAAGCGGATCATGTTTCGCCGCGCGATGAAGCGTGCGATGCAAAACGCGATGCGCCTGGGCGCACTGGGCATCAAGATCATGTCTTCGGGTCGCCTGAACGGCATCGAGATTGCCCGTTGCGAGTGGTATCGCGAAGGCCGGGTGCCTTTGCACACCTTGCGCGCGGACATCGACTACGGCACCTCGGAAGCCAAGACCACCTATGGCGTCATCGGCGTCAAGGTGTGGGTGTACAAGGGCGATACGCTGGGCCGTAATGACCTGCCGGCCGCGGCCGAGCCGCGCAACGATGACGACCGGCGTCCGCGCGGACCGCGTCGCGAGGCACGTCCGGGCGCCGATCGCCCGACGGGCGCCCGGCCAGCACGCCGTCCCGTGGGTGCCAACATGGCGCCGGCCGATGGCAGCGACAAACCGGCAGAAGCCACGGCGGCAGCGCCCGCCGACGCCACCAAACCCGCCGTTAAGCGCGTCCGCAAGGCAAGCGCGCCAGCTGCAGCAGCTGACGGTACCAAGACCTGATTCCAGGTCTAGCAATCGGAGAAAAACATGCTGCAACCCGCTCGCAGAAAATACCGCAAGGAGCAAAAAGGCCGTAACACCGGCATTGCGACTCGCGGCAATTCGGTGGCCTTCGGAGACTTCGGTCTCAAGTCCACCGATCGTGGCCGTCTGACGGCCCGCCAGATTGAATCCGCCCGTCGTGCGATTTCCCGCCACGTCAAGCGAGGTGGTCGCATCTGGATCCGTATCTTCCCGGACAAGCCTATTTCCCAGAAGCCCGCCGAGGTGCGCATGGGTAATGGCAAGGGCAACCCCGAGTACTATGTGGCCGAGATTCAGCCCGGCAAGGTGCTCTACGAGATCGTCGGCGTGCCGGAAGAACTGGCACGCGAGGCGTTCCGCCTGGCGGCGGCGAAACTGCCGCTGCGCACCACGTTCGTGGCGCGCATGATCGGCCAATAAGCGCCACTGCCCGGAGAACTATCGTGAATACCAAAGAACTACGCCAAAAAGACGTGGCTGCCCTTGAAACGGAAGTCAAGTCGCTGCAAAAGGCGCACTTCGGCCTGCGCATGCAAAAGGCCACGCAGCAACTCAACAACACCGCAACGTTGAGCTCGACCCGACGCGACATCGCGCGCGCCAAGACAATCCTGGTCGAGAAGCAACATGCGGCCAAGTCCGCCAGCGAAGGAGCGGCCAAATGACGGAAGAAAAAGTATCCCGCAAGCGGACCCTGATCGGCAAGGTTGTCAGCGACAAGCGGTCCAAGACGGTGACCGTGCTGATCGAGCGTCGTGTCAAGCATGAGCTCTATGGCAAGATCGTCGGCAAGTCCAGCAAGTACCACGCCCATGACGAAAATGGCGAGTACAAGATGGGCGATACCATCGAGATCACCGAAAGCCGTCCGCTCTCCAAGACCAAGAACTGGGTCGCTACCAAACTGATTCAGAAAGCAGCCATCGTCTGATGATGGCATTGCGCTGGCCTGCATCGTCCTGACGCAAAACGGCTCACAATGTGGGCCGTTTTGCTTTGCAGGTGCGAAGCAGATCTCACCGGCGGCTCCAGACCCGGACCCCGGACAACCACGAACGAAAGACAGGAGCGAACCATGATCAAAGTAGGCGATACCCTTCCCGAAGCCACGCTGATGGAATACTCGGAGGTCGACGGCAACGGCTGCAGCATCGGCCCCAACCCGGTACCGGTTTCCAAGTCCACGGCTGGCAAGACGATTGCGTTGTTTGCGTTACCGGGGGCATTTACGCCGACCTGTTCGGCCAAGCACGTGCCGGGATATCTGGAGAAGTTTTCCGAGCTGCAGTCGGCTGGCGTCGACGAGATCTGGTGCGTCAGCGTCAACGACGCATTCGTCATGGGTGCCTGGGCACGCGATCTGAAGTCCCAGGGCAAGGTGCGCATGCTGGGCGACGGCGACGCCGCGTTCACCAAGGCCACCGGGCTGACGCTGGACCTGACGGGCAAGGGCATGGGCCTGCGCAGCGCGCGTTACTCGATGCTGGTCAAGGATGGCAAGGTGGCGTCGCTCAATGTCGAGGCGCCAGGCAAGTTCGAAGTCAGCGATGCAGCGACCATGCTGGCACAGGCGAAGGCCTGAAACAGACTGAGCGGTTCGGTCAACGATTCGCCTTGAGGTAGTGCGACCCGGCAATCGGGTTGTAGTAGTCAGGCGGCCGGCCGCACGTACAGCCACTTCATCTCGCAGGCATTGGCATAGTCGGTGTTGTCCAGTGGGCGCAGAGCACAGCATCCGGCCAGCGCGCAGTCCACTTGCGCCAGCAGCATGGCTCCGCGCGGCGCCCCGAAATGGCTGGGTAAATGCACCAACTCGTTCTCGAAGTCCTGGAAACACAGGTCGATAGCGAGTTGGCTCGCGTACTCCCTCAGCAAAGCCCGCACAGACGCCCACTCCTGGGCCGTTGACGGCGTCAGCAGTTCGGTCATCGGTATCGCCGTCGATTCGCAGGTATTGCGGTCAACCGCCCAGCGAAACACCCCAGGTCACCAGCCCCGAGCACGCGACCAGCACCATTGCAGCTGCGAGGCGCGACACGGCGTCGTCTCGCGACCCCGGCAGCGGACCGGTCGTCACTGTCTTGTCGCCCGCGAGCATGGGTCGGACCAGGTTGTCACGTTTGGCGAAGTAGTAATAGGCGATGGCGAGCAGATGCAAGGCGATCAGCGCAATCAGCATGAACTTCCCGTAACTCTTGTGGTAGGTGGTTGCCAGGGATACGGTATTGCTGGAGACGAACTTCGCAAACGGTCCGAACGCCGCTATCTCGTCGTCGCTGACCACGCCGGTGGACACCTGCGCCACCAGAATCACCAGCATCGCAAACACTGACGCCGCCCCTAGCGGGTTGTGCCCGATGGCGTGTTCCGGTGCTCCCTGGCCCTTGAGATAACGCAGTACCGTGCGCGGGCTGTACAGGAAACTGGCGAACCGCGACCATCGGCCACCGATCAGTCCCCAGACCAGCCGAAACAACAACAGGCTGGCAATCGCAAATCCGAACCGGAAGTGCCAGACCATGGCGTTTCCGCCGATCTGGCTTGTGACGACCGAACCGATGATGCAGCCGACCAGAAGCCAGTGAAACAGGCGGGTCGGCAGGTCCCAGACCCGGATGGTGTCGCTCCCAGTGTGCATGGTCAGACCGTTTTTCGTAGTGGATGGAACAAGCCGCGTTGGCAACCTTTCATGCACAAGGCATGCGAGTGACGACGGACAATGGGCTGCACGAGCTCTTGGAGATAAAGTTTACGGCAGTTACCCGCCATTGCGTTGTCGCTCGGGTACGAACGGGCGCAAGATCTGGCTTTTGGCATCAAGGACAGGAAAGCACCATGGATCGACGATATTTCAATACGGCCACCAGCGCCATGCTGGCTTGCGTGATCTTGCTTTCCCACGAACGCGCACTCGCACTGACGCTTGGCGACCTGACCGACGCAGAAGCATCGGACGGGCTCAAGACGGCCCTGGAAAAGGGCGCTCTGGCGGCGGTCAGCCTGCTCGGGCGCAAGGATGGATTTCTGGGCAACGACAAGGTCCGGATACCTTTGCCAGGCTTCCTTGAGGACGCATCCAGGTTGCTCAAGACGTTTGGCCAAGGCAAGCGGGTCGACGAATTGCTGACGGCCATGAACCGGGCGGCCGAAACGGCGGTACCGATGGCCAAGGACCTGCTCGTGGGCGCGGTCAAGTCCATGTCGGTGACCGACGCCAAGAAGATCCTGACGGGTGGCGACACCTCGGTGACGGACTTCTTTGCAGGCAAGACGCGCGCCCCGCTAGGCTTGCAGTTCCTGCCGGTGGTGACCAAGGCCACCGAAAAAGTGGATCTGGCGTCCAAGTACAACCGTGTGGCCTCCAAGGCGGCCAGCATGGGTCTGGTGGGCAAGGACGAAGCGAAGATTGAAAACTATGTTACCGGCAAGACCCTCGACGGCCTGTATCTGATGATCGGGGAAGAAGAGAAGAAGATCCGCCGCGACCCGGTCGGCACTGGCAGCGCCATTCTGAAGAAGGTGTTCGGCGTATTCAAGTAGTGCCGCACCGCGGTTGGATAATCCGCCGATGCGTCGCCACCTCGCCCTCGCCCTGTCAGTCTGTGTTGTCGGCGTCCTGTCGGCCTGCGCACCGACCTTCAACTGGCGCGAACTGCCGATCGGCTCCACCGCGCTGACGGCGCTGTTCCCGTGCAAGCCGCAGACCGTGACCCGTACCGTGCCCATCGCCAATCAGGCGCACGAACTGGCGATGCGCAGTTGTGATGCCGCCGGTGTGACCTTCGCCGTTGCCCACGCCGTCTTGTCGGATCCCGCGCAGGCTCCGTCGGTGTTGTCTGCCTGGCGGGCTTCGGCGTTGGCCGGCGTGGGTGCGGATGCGGTCTCGGTGTCGTCGCAGCCACCCCAGGGCCTGCCGGCACTGCCCCAGCTGCAAGTCTTGCGCGCCGCACGGGCAGGCGGTGATGTCCAGGCCTTGAGCCTGCTCGGCGTGTGGTTCGCCAAGGACAGCGACGTGTTTGCCGTTTTCATGATGGCGCCGGCAATTCCGGCCGACGTGGCCGAGTCCTTCTTCGCCGGACTGCGCCTGCGATGACCTTCCTGTCCAGACGCACTGCCGTTGCGGTTTTCCTGGCCTTTGCATGCGCCTACTTCCTGTCGGCCCTGATACGGGCCATCACGGCCACGCTGTCGCCGCAGTTGACCGAGGAGTTCGCCTTGCATGCGCGCGATCTCGGCCTGCTGGCCGGTGGTTATTTCCTGGGTTTTTCAGCCACGCAACTGCCCTTGGGGACCTGGCTGGATCGATACGGCCCCAAACGCGTGTTGCTGTGTTTTCTGACTGTTTCGGTGCTCGGCTGCCTGGCGTTCGCGATGGCTGGCAGTTTTGCCGCTCTGCTGGCTGCCCGCGTATTGTGTGGCGTCGGCTTGAGTGCTTGCCTGATGGCTCCCCTGACCGGATACCGGCGCTGGTTCGCGCCGGCGATCCAGACCCGCAGCAACGCCTGGATGCTGATGACCGGCTCCAGCGGGATGGTCGCATCCACCTTGCCGGTGCAGTGGCTGCTGCCGCTGGTGGGCTGGCGGCCGATGTTCCTGGTGCTGGGGGTGTTGATGGTGCTGTCGATGCTGCTTGTTGCCTGGCGCGTGCCGGAGTGGGAGACCAGGGCCAGGCGTCCCACCGATGCGGTTCCGGCGCACGGTTATCGGTTGATCTGGGGCGACCCGTATTTCCGGCGCCTGGCACCGCTGGGGTTCTTCTGTTATGGCGGGCTGCTGTCGATACAGACCTTGTGGGCTGCACCATGGATGGAGAAGATTGCCGGCTTCTCGCCCCTGCAGTCGGCGGTCGGGCTGTTCTGGATCAACATCGCGATGTTGTGCACCTTCTGGACCTGGGGCATGGTGGGCCCCATGCTGGCTCAGCGTGGCCTGCATGCCGATCGCCTGATCACCTGGGGATTGCCCTTGAGCTTTATCGTCATGGCGCTCGTCATCGCGACACCCGCGGGCATGGGGCCGGCAGCCGGCGTGATGCTCGCGCTGTATTGCGTGTGCTGCAGCTTCGTCACGCCATCTCAACCGGCGCTGGGAATGTCATTTGCCCCCGAGCTGGCCGGGCGGGCGTTGACCGCATTCAATCTGGTGATTTTCCTGGGCGTGTTCGTGATCCAGTGGGGCATCGGATTGACGATTGATGCGCTGATGGCACTGGGATGGTCCGAGCCAGGCGCCTATCGGCTGGCGTTTACGACCTTCCTGTGCTGCGGCGTGGCGTCATACCTGCATTTCCTGCGTGGCCCGCGCCATAATCAAACGAGACCATGACCGCCGGCCTGTTGATCATTGCCCATGCCCCCCTGGCCAGCGCACTGCGCCAGTCGGTGCTGCACGTGTTTCCCGACGGCGCGCCACATCTGGCCGCGCTGGATATCGACAGCGACCTGCCGTTCGAACAGTTGCTGGATGAAGCCCGGCGCGCGATGGAGTCGCTTGGCACCCCGCGCACACTCGTGCTGACCGACGTGTTCGGAGCCACACCCTGCAACGTGGCGCAGAAACTGGTGGACGGCGTGCGTGCCCGGCTGATTGCCGGCGTCAACCTGCCAATGCTGCTGCGTGCCATGACCTACCGGCGCGAACCGCTCGACGCTCTGGTTGCCCGCGCCATGGCCGGTGGAGTGCAAGGCGTGATGCAGGTGGCGACCGCTGCGCCCCAGAACCAGCCCCGAAAGAAACATGATCAAGACCCCGGCGACCATCAGCAATAAGCTGGGATTGCATGCGCGCGCATCGGCCAAGCTGACCAAGCTCGCCGGCAGTTACCCCTGCGAAGTCTGGATGTCACGCGGCGAACGCCGCGTCAACGCCAAGAGCATCATGGGCGTGATGATGCTGGCCGCGGGCATGGGGTCCACGGTCGGGATCGAGACCGACGGCGAACGCGAGCAGGAAGCCATGGACGCGCTGCTGGCGCTGATCGCCGACAAGTTCGGAGAAGGCGAGTGACCTTTTCCATTCACGGTCTGGCAGTCGCGCGCGGCATCGCGATCGGCCGCGCCGTGCTGGTGGCATCGAGTCGCGTCAATGTCGCGCACTATTTCATCCGCGGCGACGAGGTGGCGACAGAGATCGAGCGGGTCCGGGCCGGCCGCAACGCGGTGATCGACGAAATCCATCGCCTGCAGCGCACGATCAGCCACATGGGGCCCAAGGAGGCGCCGCACGAACTGACTGCGCTGATGGACGTGCACCTGATGCTGCTGCAGGACGAAGAGCTGGTCCTGGGCGTCAAGCACTGGATCGCCGACCGGCTGTACAACGCCGAGTGGGCGTTGACGACGCAGCTGGAGGTGATCGCGCGTCAGTTCGACGAAATGGAGGATGAGTACCTGCGCGAGCGCAAGGCAGACCTCGAACAGATCACCGAAAAGGTTTTGGCCGCCATGCACGGCAAGGCCTCACCGATCGCCCATGCCGGGGTGCGTACGCCCCGCAAGGCGGCCCGGCAGGACCTGCTGCTGGAGACGACCGTCGACGTACCGTTGATCCTGGTGGCGCATGACCTGTCGCCGGCCGACATGCTGCAGTTCAAGCAAAGCGTGTTCGCCGGCTTCGTCACCGATGTGGGCGGCCGAACCTCGCACACGGCCATCGTCGCGCGCAGCATGGACATTGCGGCCGTGGTCGGTGCGCGCATGGCCAGCCACCTGATCCGGCAGGACGACTGGGTGATCGTCGACGGCGAAGCCGGTGTCGTGATCGTCGACCCGTCGGCCATCGTGCTGGCCGAATACGGGTTCCGGCAACGCCAGGGCGAGATCGACCGCGGGCGGCTGTCGCGTCTGCTGCACACACCTGCGCACACGCTCGACGGACAAAAGATCGAACTGCTGGCGAACATCGAGATGCCCGAAGACGCAGCTGGAGCCATTCAGGCTGGCGCGGTCGGCGTCGGCCTGTTCCGAAGCGAGTTTCTGTTCATGGGGCGCAACGGCCATCTGCCGGGCGAGGAAGAGCAATACGAGGCCTACCGGCGCGCGCTCGAGGGCATGCAGGGCCTGCCAGTCACGATACGCACCGTCGATATCGGCTCGGACAAGCCACTGGACAGAACGTCGCGCGACGATGCCCATCTCAACCCGGCCCTGGGCCTGCGGGCGATCCGCTGGAGCCTGGCGGACCCGGACATGTTCATGACCCAGTTGCGTGCCATTCTGCGAGCGGCTGCCCATGGGCAGGTCAACTTGCTGGTACCGATGCTGGCCCACGCCAGCGAGATCCGGCAGACCCTGGCGTTGCTCGACCAGGCGCGCACGCAACTCGACAAACGCGGTGTTCCGTACGGACCGCTGCGACTGGGCGCGATGATCGAGATTCCGGCAGCCGCCCTGATGCTCGATGTGTTCCTGAAATATTTCGACTTTCTGTCCATCGGCACCAACGACCTGATCCAGTACACGCTGGCGATCGACCGGGCCGACGAGTCCGTGGCCCACCTGTACGACCCGTTGCATCCGGCGGTGCTGCGCCTGGTTGCCGACACCATTGCCCGTTGCCATGCGCGGGGCAAGGGCGTCAGCGTCTGCGGTGAGATGGCCGGCGACATCGTTTTCACCCGGCTGCTGCTGGGCCTGGGTTTGCGCAGTTTCTCGATGCATCCGGCGCAGATCCTGGCAGTCAAGCATGAGGTGCTGCGGGCCGATGCCGGCAAGCTGGAGGGCTGGGCCCGATCGGTCATGGAGGCCGAAGACCCGGCCGCCGTGTTTGCCGGTTGAACCTACCTGCCGCGGGCGCCGGCCGCAGCGCCTTCAGCGCAGGCGAGATCCGACGATTGCGGCGCCGACGATCATCACGGTGGCCAGCGCGATGCTCCAGCGAAACGCTCCGGCGCCCGTCAGCATCAGCACCGCCGTGGACGACAGGGGTGTGAGGTAACTCAGGATACCGATCTGGCGTGGGTCACCGAGTTTGAGCGCCTTGTCCCACAACAGGAAGGCCACGCCCAGCGGCCCCAGGCCAGCAACTGTCAGTAGCAGCCAGGCATTTGCATCGAGAGCGGTCGCTGGTTCCAGCACCGCATGGCACAGCAGCGAGAGCAGGCCGGACAGCAACCCGAACAGGCCCACTGCCGCTGTCGGAAACGGCGGTACGCGCCGGGTGAGAAGGGAAAAGCAGGCCCAGATCAGCGCCGATGCCAGTGCCAGCAGATATCCCCAGGACCACGGTCCCCCGGCACCGTCGGTGCCACCCAGCATGGCAACGGCGGCGCCGGCAAAGCCCAGCAGGGCTGCCAGCACATGCAGCGGGCGCAGCACCATGCCGGGCAGCAGCAGCGGAGACAACACGACGATGAACAACGGCCACAGGTAGTTCACCAGGTTGGCCTGCAACGGCGGTGCGGTGCGCAGCGCCAGGAACAGCAGAAAGTGGAAACCGAACAGGCCGGTGACGCCCAACGCCAGTGTTGGCAGCGGAACCCGCCACAACGAGGGCCGCCGGGCCACCAGCGGCCAGGTCGGCACGCTGCCGATCACCAGCGCTACGCCAGTCAGCAGGAACGGCGGCACGTGCTTGAGCGCCACGCCCAGCGCTGCCAGCAGCGCCCAAAGCGCGATCGCGCCCAAGGCGTACAGGTTTGCGGCGCGGGGGTGATCGCAGGACATGGTCGAGCATAGGCCGAGGCGTCGTCGCGCTGGGACGGTGTGTCGTCGCAAACCGACGGCCGGTGCGCTGGCGAGGCCTGGATCAGTCGGCGCCCAGGTCGGTGCGCAGGTCGGCGCGTCGTATCGCCGCGGTCAGAGCCGACGCCGACTGGTAGCCACTGCGCCGCGCCGAATCCGCCACACGCATGCCGCTGCGCTGCAACTGGCGGGCATGCGACAGGCGCTGAGTGCGCAGCCACTGCATCGGTGCCAGACCGGTCTCCTGGCGGCAGCGCAGCGTGAACTGGGTCGGGCTCAGATGGGCGCGACGGGCCAGGTCGGCCACGGCCAGCGTGTTGTCGTGCCAGTGCGCGGCAGCCCAGGCGGCCAGCGCCTGCCAGTTGATCGAGCGCCCGGTCCGGGTCTGTGCGGGCGCACTGCCCCAGGCTTCCAGCAGTAACGACGGTCCGTGTTGCCATGCGTGCGAGTACGGGTTCGCCGGCTGATGCTGCGCCGACTCGGCCAGGAAACGGATCAACGACGGCAGTTGTTTGCCATTCGCAGGGGTATCGATGCAACGGGACCAGTCACCCCGGTTGCTGTCGAGCACCAGGCAGCGGCTGCCGCTGCGCGCTTCGAAGTCGTGCCTGGCACCGACGGGAACGATCCATGCGTCTCCAGCACGAATACGCCGAGCGCGGCCGTCGACTTCGAGCTCCAGTGTGCCCTCAAGCCCGAACAGGATCTGGAAATGCGGATGCGCATGGCTGCCATGCGAGGCGCCGTAGGCCCGTATCGACAACTGATCGTTGCCTGTCATGCCGGGCGGTCATGTGGGCACGGCTGGATTCAGCACGGCATGCGCCTGCTGATCCGCGTGGTAACTCGAGCGGACCATGGCGCCCACTGCGGCATGGGAAAATCCCATCCGGTAGGCCTCGTCCTCGAACATCTTGAACGTGTCGGGATGCACATACCGTTTCACGGTCAGGTGGCTGGTGCTCGGCGCCAGGTACTGCCCGATCGTCAGCATGTCGATGCCATGGGCGCGCATGTCGCGCATGGCCTGCAGGATCTCCTCGTCGGACTCGCCCAGGCCGACCATCAGCCCGCTCTTGGTCGGCACGGCGGGGAACAAGGCCTTGAATTTTTTCAGCAGGTTCAGGCTGAAGGCATAGTCGGAGCCGGGCCGGGCTTCCTTGTACAGGCGCGGTATCGTTTCCAGGTTGTGGTTCATCACGTCGGGCGGCGCGGCCTTGAGGATGTCGAGCGCGCGGTCGTCGCGGCCGCGGAAGTCCGGCACCAGGATCTCGATCCGGGTCTGGGGCGATGCCTCGCGGATCTTGCGGATGCAGTTAACGAAGTGGCCGCTGCCGCCGTCGCGCAGGTCGTCGCGGTCGACGCTGGTGATCACGACATATTGCAGCTTCAGGTCCGCGATGGTGTTGGCCAGGTTCTGCGGCTCGTTGACGTCCAGCGGATCGGGCCGGCCATGGCCGACATCGCAGAACGGGCATCGGCGGGTGCACTTGTCGCCCATGATCATGAAGGTGGCCGTGCCCTTGCCGAAACACTCACCGATGTTGGGGCAGGAGGCTTCCTCGCAAACGGTGATCAGTTTGTTCTTGCGCGAGATGGCCTTGGTCTCGTAAAAGCGGGTGGTCG
>Ga0105047_10014830_pt1 | contig 12329 bp, 8 predicted proteins | sample MAT04_FD_78384 | JGI IMG/M metagenome (GOLD analysis project Ga0105047, IMG submission 78384) | Freshwater microbial communities from Lake Fryxell liftoff mats and glacier meltwater in Antarctica - MAT-04 (megahit assembly) | ecosystem: Environmental > Aquatic > Freshwater > Ice > Liftoff... | reverse complement strand
ACGGGCAGGTGTTTGCCGAAAGCAGGATAGACAGTATGGAGCCTTTCTTAGGTCTGTATTACCCGGAAACCGATATTCCGGCGCAGGCAAGAGAACTGTTTTTACTCAACCGCATACGGATGATTGCCAATGTGCATCTGTCCAATGTGCCACTTTATGCTTTAGATGAAAAAGCCGATAATAAAAGCTTAGACCTCAGTCTTTCCACGCTGCGCAGCTCCTCACCCCTGCACATTCAATATTTAATTAACATGGGTGTTGGCGCTACTTTCACCATTGCCCTTATTAATCATGGCAAGCTGTGGGGCCTGATTGCCTGCCATCACTACGCACCCAAACACATTCCTTATCATGTGCGGCTGGCGGCGCACCTGCAGGGTATTTTTCTTTCCTCGCAAATTGATGTGCGCCAGGTGGCCGATGAATTTGAGCTGGTAAAAGAAACAGAAAAAAAACTGGATGACCTGCACAAAATAATGGCCGGCAGCGAGCAAAGCCTGGCCGAAGAACAAACCCTTATTCAATTAAAAAATCTGTTGAATGCCGATGCCGTGGTAATTGCTTACAAAGAAACTTTTTATAAACATGGCCTCCTGCCGCCAGATGAAAAATTAAATGATTTAATGAACTGGCTTGACACTTCCATTGATAACGGCGTTTTTCAAACCTCTAAGCTGGCCGACAGCTATCCCCAGGCTGCGGGCTTGGGCAGCCAGGTGGCCGGGGTGATTTACCTGCCAATAGGCAAACAAACTAAAAATGGCATCGCCTGGATCAGGCAGGAAGTGGAAAAAACAGTTAATTGGGGCGGCGATCCATCCAAAGCAATGCACAGAGATGCGGAAAACCAAAGCCTTATCCCACGCAAATCTTTTGCTTTGTGGAAAGAGGCCGTTAAAGGCCAAAGTGCAGCTTGGCAAAAGCCCGAAATCAAAGCAGCCTCTGTCATTTGCTCCTACATTCAACACCAATTTCATTTGGCCGAAATGCAGGCGGAAGAACTCCGCTACCTGAACCTGAACGAAAGGCTGCAGAAAGCCAACGAGGAACTTGCCAATATGAACTGGATAAGCACCCATGATTTAAAAGAGCCGCTTCGCAAAATTCAGGTTTATGCTTCGATTATTTTACAAAAACACCAGACCGATTTACCAGAATTGGTCATAAAAAACATCCTTCGCATGCAGAGTTCGGCAGGCCGTATGCAAAACCTGATTGATTCCCTGCTCTCCTATACAAAAGTTATAAATGAAGAAAAACAATGGGTGGATAGTGATTTGAACGTGATACTTGAAGAAATACAAACCGACCTCCAGGAAAGCATAGAAGAAAAAGGAGGAAGCCTGCGCTGGGAGAAGCTGCCGGTGATACAAGGCACCAGGTTTTTGATAAAGCAGTTATTAGAAAACCTGATCAACAACTCCCTGAAATTTACCAAAGAAGGCAGGCCACCAGTTATCATCATCAGTAGCCAGTTGGTTGCTGAAAAAACCATGAAGCAGACTATGCCCGATTGTAAACATGATTATTGTAAAATTACGGTGGCCGATAATGGCGTTGGTTTTGACCCGACTTATAAAAAAGACCTGTTCAAAATGTTTCAGCGTTTTCATGGCCAACAATATACTGGAACCGGAATTGGCCTTTCCATCTGCCAGAAAATTGCCGAAGCGCATGGTGGATTCATAGAAGCAGACGGAGAAGAAGACAAAGGCGCAGCCTTCCATATTTATCTTCCGGTAAATAAAATAATTATGACAAATCTATAACACAAGCGAAAATGGACACTGCAAAGAAAAATTCTGTCGCCACATCCGGGCAATTTCTCTCCCGCAGTGGCGAAATGGGTGCTTTAATGCGGGCATACAACTGGGAATCTTCTGCCATTGGTGGGGCAGATAAATGACTACAAAGCTGTTTCACGAAAATAAAATTAGCGTTATGAATAAAGTGTTACAAATAATCAATAGCTTAAACCTCCGGGTGCTTTCGGAAGAGACTCGGAAAAAGAGCGAAACGATTATCATTTGGATTGCGATTGCCAGTTTTATGATCCACCTGTTACTCATTGGTTTGGTGGAGTTGCATTGGCTGCAAATAAACGACACTTCTGGTTTGCTCAAAAATCCGATCGTGGCGATTTACACCCCTTTTTCCTTCATTTTGATCTATGAAGTCTATCTGTTGGTGCATTATTTGCCGCGTTCCATCACCCGTTACATCGGTAAACAGTATGAAATTATCACCCTTATTGTCATTCGGCGCATTTTTAAAGACTTATCAAAATTGGAATTTACGCCTGATTGGTTTACGGTTAGAAACGATTTGCAATTCACCTATGACATCATTGCCGTTTTATTGCTCTTCTTCTTAATTCTCGTTTTTTACCGTTTAAATCCTAAAAGAGTGGAAAAAGATGGTCAAACTATCGCTCCAAGCCAGGAAATGGCCAATTTTATCACCATGAAAAAAGCCGTTGCCACGTTGCTGGTACCGCTTTTTTTGATTTTAGCCACCTTTAATTTTGGGCATTGGATTTACGAAAACTTCTTTTCCATCAGCCTGATGGTTGACTCGGTGCGAGACATCAATAAAATATTTTTTGACGAATTTTTCACCGTTTTAATCCTTGTTGACGTGTTTTTGCTGCTTATTTCCTTTTTACATACCGATGAATTTAATAAGGTTATTCGCAATTCAGGTTTTATTATTTCCACCATTTTAATAAAAATTTCCTTCGGAATTGATGGTTTATTGAATACCGTTTTAACTGTTGTGGCAGTGTTGATTGGCGTAATTTTCTTAGCCATTCACAATCAATATGATAAATTATCCACTTGATTTAACGTCTTTTCAGGTTGCTCTACTTTTCTGCATTATTAGCGGAAAGTGGTCGTCCGACTTTGAGTCGGACGACCACTACCTGCACCTTTGAAAGTGTGCTACCTGTAAATTACACCTCGATCGGCTTATGATAAGCCGTATTCAGCCAACCCTTATACAGCGCATTGAACTGCCGCTGCATGATCGGGCTTCCGGCGATCACGTTCAGGCCCCAGTCGTACATCCGCCAGGGTTTGTAGCGCATCAGCAATTGATAAGATTTGATCTCGCCTTCCAAACGGCGATACACGGCGTGGTCGTAGTCTTTGAAAAATTCCGCGTCGAAGCGTTTGGCTTCCAGCGCGCGCTGCGCGAAATGCGCCGCCGCAAAACCCGACATCATGGCCGTACCAATGCCTTCACCGCTGGTCGGGCAGACTAACGAGCCAGCGTCACCGGCCAGCAGGTAGCCATCGCCGAAATCGCGCCGCCGCCGCGAGGCCAGCGGAATACCCCAGCCGATGGGCTCTTCCAGCGGTTCGCCGTCGGCAAAATAGGGCGCCGTGATCGGGTCTTCCTTGATGAATCTTTGCATCAATTGCCGCAGATTGTGCTTGCCCTGCGCAATCAGCGTACTGCCCATGCCGTAGCCGACGTTGGCCTCGCCATTGGGCAGCGGGAAGAAATAAAAATACGACATCGGCAGCCCCTTCGGCAAATACAGGTTGATCAGATTGTCGGGGTGCAGGCCGGTCAGACCCTTCCAGTATTGCCGCACGGTGCCCGCATAGTGGTCGCGCTCGATACGCCGCTCGCCGATGCTACGCAGCACCACCGAGTGGTCGCCGTCCGCGCCAATGATCAGCGGCGTGCGAATTTCCACCTCTTCTCCCGCCAGCGATTTGGCTTGTACCCGCCAGCCACCCTCCACGCGCTCTACCTTTTCGATGGGTAGCCCTTGATGGAAATCGGCGTATTTCGGATCCAGCCTTTTTACCAGAAAATGGTCGAATACCAGTCGTTTGGCGGTCCAGAGCACCGGTTGCAGCGGTTCGCCGGGTTTGCTCGGTTGCTGGCGGAACTCTCGGGTGCGGCCATTGGGCGTAATGATCCGGGCACCCCAGGAAGGAATGATTTCTTCCCCGGCAAACAATTCTTCGGTGGGAATATCAGGATAAAGCTGGTTCAGCACGCGAACCACTTTCAGGTCGAGGCCGTCGCCACAAACTTTGTCGCGGGGAAAGACGGAGGCATCCACTATGGTATGTGGGATGCCCATTTTGGCAAGAAAAAGCGAGGCGGTAGCGCCGGCCGGGCCGGCGCCGACGATGAGTACGTCGGTAGAGATGGTAGTGGTCATAGACCGCAAAGGTAACACTCCATTTGGAATACGGAATACGGAATGCGGAATACGAAATGGACAGTTCGCTATTTTTGAGCAACCAATGCTTTTTCTTTTCCCTAAGACCACTACTTTTAGGGCGTTTTAAACAATATCCGATGCAATACCTTCCTATCATCCTGCCGGCTTTCTGTACGCTGCTCGCCTGCCAGCCATCTGCTCCATCCACTACCACCAACCCGACCAGTCCTGTGCAACCTTCTGTGTTCAAACCCAGCCAATACACGGCCCCGCATGCCGAAAAGAAACCCCAAGAACTCGTCTCCGCCAGCGGCGATAAGCGCGTGGACGACTACTATTGGCTGCAGGAGCGCGACAATCCTGCCGTAACCGCCTATCTGGAAGCCGAAAACCACTATGCTGATTCGGTGCTCGCTCCGGTGGCCGGGCTGCGGGAAAAACTGTTCGAGGAACTCAAAGCCCGCATCAAAGAGGACGACCAGTCGGTGCCGTATTTCAAAAATGGCTACTGGTACCATACGCGTTTCGAGCAGGGCAAGGAATATCCCATTTTTGGTCGCCGCAAAGGCTCGCTGGACGCGCCGGAAGAGATCATGCTGAATGTAAACGAACTGGCCCAAGGCAAAGCCTACTGCCAGGTGAGCGGCCTCACGGTCAGTCCCGATAACAAACTGCTGGCCTACGGCGTGGACTATACGGGCCGAAATCTGTCCCAGTTGTATTTTAAAGACTTGACTACCAATCAGTTACTACCCGATATTTTTGACTATGCCGGTGCCGCCGAATGGGCCAACGACAACCAAACCATCCTCTATGATACGAAGGATAAATTGACGCTGCGCAACGACAAAATCTGGCGGCACGTCGTGGGCACCGACCATAAAAAGGACGTGCTGATGTACCACGAAAAGGACGAAACGCAGTACGCCTACCTCAGTAAATCCAAGTCCGATCAGTATTTTTTCATCAATTCCGCTTACACGCAGACCGTCGAGGTGCATTATTTATCGGCCAACGCACCGACCGGAATATTCCAGTCGGTACGTCCGCGCGAGCAGGATTTTTTCTATACCCTCGACCATTGGAACGATAAATTTTTGATCAGGACCAACTGGAACGCCAAAAATTTCCGCCTCATGGAAACTCCAGTCACCGCGCCGCAACGCGAAAACTGGAAAGACGTGCTGCCCCATCGCCCCGAGGTGCTGCTGGAGGGCTTTACGGTTTTCAAAGACTATCTGGTCACCCAGGAGCGTAAAGGTGGATTGAAACAACTGCACGTCATTCGTTGGGCCGACCACAGTGACCATTATCTGGAGGTGGGCGAACCAACCTACGATCTGAATCTGGCGGAGAATCCCGAGTTCGATACCAAACTGCTGCGTTACAGTTTTTCTTCCATGAAAACGCCCGCCAATACTGTGGACTATGACTTGGAAACGCGGGCTAAAACGGTGAAAAAAGTGCAGCCCGTGCTGGGCGGTTTTGATGCCAATAATTACCAGACGGAGTTTGTGTGGGTCACCGCCCGCGATGGCGTAAAAGTGCCCCTGTCTTTGGTGTATAAAAAAGGCGTGGCCCGCAATGGCAGTGCGCCCTGCTACTTGTACGGGTATGGTTCCTATGGTTTTTCCTACGATCCAGGCTTCAATCGCAACCTGGTCAGCCTGCTGGATCGGGGTTTTGTGTGCGCCATTGCCCACATTCGGGGCGGTATGGAAATGGGCTATCAATGGTACGAAGACGGCAAAATGCTGCATAAAATGAACACCTTCAAGGACTTCATTGATTGTGCGGAGATGCTCGTCAAGGAAAAATACACGTCCACAGATCGCCTTTTTGCCAGCGGTCGCTCGGCCGGCGGCCTGCTCATGGGTGCCGTGACCAATATGCGCCCCGACCTGTTCAAGGGCGTTATCACCGGCGTGCCCTTCGTGGATGTGGTGACCACCATGAGCGATGCCAGCATCCCGCTGACCACTGGCGAATACAGCGAATGGGGCAATCCCGCCGACCCGGCCGCCTACCAATACATGAAATCTTATTCACCCTACGACAACGTGAAGGCCCAGAACTATCCGAACCTGCTGGTAATCACTTCCTTCTCCGATTCGCAGGTGCAGTATTTCGAGCCGGCCAAATACGTGGCCAAACTCCGCGACATGAAGACGGACAACAACGCGCTGCTGTTTCGCACCAACATGACCGGTTCGCACGGCGGTGCCTCGGGGCGATTTGAAGTGCTGAAAGAACGGGCCTTGGAGTATGGTTGGATGCTGGGACTTTTGGGGATGGACGGGGCAGGGGCGAAGATGTGATGGGGGCAGCCCACCCCGTAAAGGGGCGGGGAATTGATACGAGAGGACTGATGATTTGCACTTTTCACCTAACAAAAGATTTAGTTAAGGCATTTACAGTCAATAAGTTACCCCACAATCAAGTCCCCCTCCCATCTATGCGGAGGGGCTAAGGGTGGGGCTTTTTGCCACAATATCCCCCACGATCTGCCGGGCATGCACCCGTGAGTTTTCGATGAACCACACGTGCGTATCCATGCCGCCACACACCACGCCCGCGAGATAAATACCCGGCAAATTACTTTCCTGCGTAGCCCCATCATAACTGGGGTAAAATTTGCCGTCGGCAGAAAGGGCAATGCCGATTTTTTTCAAAAAAGCAAAATTGGGCTGATAACCCGTGGCCGCAATCACAAAATCGTTGGCGATGGTCACGAGGCCCTCCGGCGTTTGAATATCCACTTCCAGCGGGCGAATGGCGTGCAGCGACGAGTTAAAATAAGCCTTGATGCTACCTTCTTCGATGCGGTTGACGATGTCGGGACGGGCCCAGTATTTCACCCGCTGACCGATTTCTGCCGAACGGATGACCATCGTCACTTCCGCGCCTTTGCGGTAGGTTTCCAGGGCCGCGTCTATCGCTGAATTATTGGCCCCCACCACCACGACTTTTTGTTTGTAGTAAAAATGCGGCTCCGCGTAATAGTGCGTCACTTTCGGCAGGTCTTCGCCCGGAATATGGAGTTTCACGGGCAGATCATAGAAGCCCGTGGCCAGCACAATGTTGGCCGTATGGTATATTTCTTTGGAAGTAGTGACGCGATATTCGTTCGTATCCGGTTCTTTTTCAACGCTTTGTACTTCCTCGAACAGCCGTATGTGTAGTTTTCGGGAATCCGCCACCCGGCGGTAGTATTCCAATGCTTCATTGCGCGTAGGCTTCGCATTGTTGGATACAAAAGGCACTTCGCCGATCTCCAGCCGGTCGGAGGTGGAGAAAAAGGTCATGTTGGCCGGATAGTGGTACAGCGAGTTGACCAGCGTGCCTTTTTCCAGGATGAGATAGCGCAGGCCGGCATTTTTGGCTTCCAACCCGCAGGCTAAACCAATGGGGCCGCCGCCGATGATGAGTAAGTCGTAATGGGACATTGGCAGAAAATTAATTTAAAAGGCAAAATAGCAAATGGGCAAAGAGAACGTGTACCTATATGAATAGTTTGTTGATGTGGATAAAGATGCCTCCTTACGACCCAAAATTGTCCATTATTTAAAAACATGATCGCCGCCGTCAGGGTAAGTTTCCATTCCCGTGTCTCCGGTAAAACACTTCACTTTTAAACATACAAACGATGCACACCAAACTGTTGCTTCTGGCCCTGCTCTTTGCTTCCTCCTCGCTTTTTGCCCAGCAGGAAACCGAAACTTTATTCAAAAACAACCGGATCAGTGGCGGCTTCGGCGGCCCGATCTTTTCGTGGAGCCACGCCAATAACCAAACTGGCTACGGCGCAGGCGGTGGCGGCGGGGTGGTCTTCCACCGTTTTTTCGTCGGCTTATTCGGTATGGGCGAGACGTTTGAACGCCCGCAAATTGGGGAAGATCAACTCGCGCTGGGCTATGGGGGACTGTGGCTGGGTTACACGACGCCTGCACACAAACTATTACACCTCTACACTTCCGTAAAAATAGGCGGCGGCGCAGTAGGCATCACCAACTTTGAGGATGATTGGGAATTGGAAGACGACTGGACCGATGCCACGCTCGTCCTTGTACCGGAAGCCGGCCTGGAACTCAATGTGGCCCGCTGGTTTCGGGTGAGCGGCAGCGTGGGTTACCGTTTTGTGGAGGGGTTCAAAGGCTGGGACACTTACAGTAAGCATGATCTGAATGCGCCGGTATATGCGCTTACTTTGCGATTTGGGTGGTTTAAGTAAGGCATAGCCCTATTTTTCAAAAGCAAAAAGGAGCGGACGATTATCTCGTCTGCTCCTTTTTATTTCGCCGCGCCGGGGTCTTTTGACCCGGTACCACTTCGTGAATAGCCAAGCAATACTATGTTTTTTTGAAGAATGTTTTTTACTTCTATTTTGTAAATTAATTAGAGATTTGTATGGGTGCATTGCAAATCTTCGCTTTATTGAACCAACTTGTCGAAAGTTCTAAACTTTCGACAAGTTTGCCGCGAAAGTTTGCAATGGACCCTATTTGATAATGGTCTGTAAGATTAACATTACCTGCTTTTTTGTTGTGGGGTGTCTGCTATGTTGCCGCCAACGTTTTTCGGCTTGGCGAAGGTGGGAATTTTTAGCACAAAAGTTTATGCGAAGCACCAATAATGAACCTTGTACAAATGTTTCTTCAAAGCCCGTTAGCCCGCCTTTTGCCAAACCGATGTTGCAATCTGGAATTTTATTACCTGGAAAGACGAATGGAAGGGTTTGGGCAAATCAATATGTTTGGGGCTGTTAAAAATAGGTGTTCTTCGACATAATCTTATCGTATCACAAATCAAGAGAAGATTTAAACTATGGCATTTAGTTTTGCTTCACAATTTTAGTGTTGTAAGAGTAGTTGCCTTCATCAAAATATATTCTCACTGAATAAATACCATTTGCAATAGATTGCAAGTTGGTGTTAATTATATTTTGCCCTTTATTTATAAATTGATAGGAGTCTATAACAAGTTGGCCAGTATATGTAAAAATTTGTATGTGCATATTTCCTTTTACAGGAGCAAAAAAATCAATACTTAATTGATCATTACTCGGATTTGGATATACGCTCGATACACCCATTTGAGCGTAATAATTTGAAATTACAGCCACATTTGAATAAGTAATATCCCCGTTAAAATCTGTTTGTTTTAGACGATAATAATTTTTGCCCATGTAAGGTGAATTATCATAACTAGAATAATTGAGGATAGAAGAACTGTTACCTGCTCCTTTTATTTTAGCTATTTCTTTGAACTCAAGTGCGTCTGCTGATTTTTCTAAAGTGAAATAATCATTATTTTTTTCACTTGCCGTTGTCCATTCCAGTTTGTTTTTACTTCCTTCTGAATGGACCGTCAATGATAACAATTCGATTGGCAGAGGGACAATAGGGTCTTCAAAATAAAATATACCTCTATTCGAAGTTCCAACGAATACCCTTCCAGGTCTATTCATATCGCCATCAATAGATGAAATATTGGCTAAAGAAATATGTTGGCCCATTAAAATATCCGTCCATGTTACCCCTAAATCGGTTGAACGATAGACAGACTCCATACCATTTATGGTACCTGCAACGAATAAAGTAGGATTTGTTGATGAGGAATATGGAGCACCCCAACCGAAATTTTGAACTCGTGTAATTACCGTTTGATTTACTCTTTGGAAGTCCGGTTGAATTGCAGTAACAGGTACTAGAGCATTTTGGCAAGGGAAAAGTTTAGTGCCAATTTTTATCCAAACATCGCCTGCAACAAGTGGATTTGGCTTTAAGGTTACTTTGTAGTTTTCCCCCCAACCAATATCCTGGCCATTGATATCCCATTGCTTTTGATAGTTATAAATTTTGGTAAAGTTTTGACCCCCATCAGTGCTTTTAAATAATTGGCAATAATTATTGTTTGAGCCATACCAGTTCGGAACGAAAGCATAAAATGTATTATTTATAACTTTGTCAGAAGCGACCATTTCCGAATTAAACCAATATTGCTCTGTACAACTATTGGAGGTCACACTTCCAAAATCAAAATTACATGCTGTCCATATTAAACCTGAGTTAAACGAATACACAGGTTTATTAGCGTTACCTCCTGATTGCTTTGCTGATGGAAACCAAACCAAATTTAAAGATGAATTATTCGGAGCATTTCGGGAAATGGCGATGTTACCATCGGTGTAAGCGCCCCATCCATTTGCAGTTGGAGTAGAAAATGGTGTCCATGTAATTCCATTATCAACGGAATAACCACAACCAACGCAAAAATCGCTATTTAAACCATTTGATCCTGGGTCACCACCAACTTTTACTATTACATCTGGATTGGTTTGCATCCAATCAATAGACGTTGTTATGCCTTGAGAAGCCGGTGTAAATTTAGTCGGTGGTGGGCTCGATTTGTCAGGATGCCTAAATCCTGCCATATCCGCCACACCACTAATCACTTCTGCTCCGTTTAATTTGGCAGGAACTTTCACCACATTCACCACCAACATTTCAAGACTGTTCATAGGTGTGTTCCATGTAACTGTTGGTAAGGTAATGTCTTCTGTTACATGAACAGCATATCCAGTTGTCACATATAGTTTTGAACTATTAAATGGGTCAACTGCCATGCCGCCACTCCACGAAAATTTAAACGATGAACCGGCATAACCCCAGATTGGGACATTGTATTGTGCTTGTTGATGGGTATTTGCAGGGTAGACACCAGGCCCGTCATCTGTAACAATTTTCCAGTTGACTCCACCGTCAATACTATAAAACACATCTCGGATGGACTCTCCAAATATTGAAGCATAGATTTTGTTAGAATTGTTTGGATCCACGGCAAGAGCCGCCCAAGCGGCGCAGCCATAGGTCAACGGTCCGGAAGAGCATCCTGATGGTGTGATATTAGACCAGGTACCTGTGGTGGGATTGAACTTATATATTCTTCCATTTGCACTAGGAAATCCTTGCCAAGTTGATGCGGCGTTTGAAGTGGTGGTAACATATAATGTTCCGTCAGATGCAACTACCCCTCGAACCGGGTTTTGTGTGTTTGGCGGTGCCCCTGCACCATTCATTACTGACCAGCTTAAGCCGCCATCTATACTTTTATACATTGAATAGGAATGAACAGTATTTCCAATTACACCTAAATATATATTTTTAGATCTGTTTGGCGAGGGCATTGTTTCAGTTATTCTGGGGTCTATGGCTACAAATGAAATCCCTCCCGAAATATATGACCCCCCTGTTCCACCATCAGTCCAAATTGAATTAGATTTTGACCACGTTCCTCCTGCGTTCATGCTTTTATACAAACCGTCTTCTCTTGAACCAAAGTATAAAACAGTGCTGTTTTGAGGATCAATCATTAGGCGTTCACCGGTATGCCTCCAAAATCCATTTCCATTAATGTACACAGAGTCTGGAAAGCTGGTTTTTGCCCAACTTTCACCCCGGTTTGTGGATTTTAAAATACCCTGAGAACTGCCGTTTGCTGCTGCATAAATGGTAGTTTGTGCTCCGGTTGTGTTTTTATCAATCGCAAAACTTTCTACTTGCATATAATTCCACGATGTATTGGTACTATCTAGCAACGCATGCCACTTCTGACTCCCATTGTCCCAACTAAACATACCTGCGATATCTGTCCTCACAAACACTGCATTTTGTTCACTTGGATTTGCGATGACACCCGTAACGAATCCCATTCCCTGAATGTTTACCGATTTCCAGTTGTTTTGACTATAAAGATGATTTGATACAATCACCATGATTATTAATAATGCAGATTTTTTCATTTTTATCCTTGCTTGTAACGTGACAATATGCGAACCTCGCACATCTAGCCCACAAAGGTGAAAAAAGGATCAGAACACTAAAAATTTCTCAGAAAGTATTTTTCAACAATCCCTAAATCAAAACCTTTGAATCATCAAATGTAAAATGCTGCCGCTGGCGCGAGGCTCCGCCTCGTGACTACTATTGGCAGGGCTTTGCCCTTTTTTGGGTAAAACCCAAATGTATAGCACACGCGGGGTTGAAACCTCACGCGAGCGGCGGAAATGGTGGAACAAGTGGTAAAATGCTGCCGCTGGCGCGAGGCTCCGCCTCGTGACTACTATTGGCAGGGCTTTGCCCTT
>Ga0105047_10014829_pt1 | contig 12329 bp, 12 predicted proteins | sample MAT04_FD_78384 | JGI IMG/M metagenome (GOLD analysis project Ga0105047, IMG submission 78384) | Freshwater microbial communities from Lake Fryxell liftoff mats and glacier meltwater in Antarctica - MAT-04 (megahit assembly) | ecosystem: Environmental > Aquatic > Freshwater > Ice > Liftoff... | reverse complement strand
GAGGTGAACTCCAAGGCCGTCCAGGCCTCCGACGAGATGATGGGACTTAGCAACAATCTCCGCCGGTAGTTCCGCCCACCCCAACGTCCATGAAACGCCGATTCTCCCCCATTCTCACCGAGGAACGCCCGGGTTGTTCCGAGACCGAAGGGACGCAACGGCTGCTCATCGCACGCCAGGCATCCTCCGATCGGGCCGTCATCCGGCGATCCGGAGCCGCCGGTCGGCGTGGCGTGGTGCTCCGCGCGGCGCACGTGGCCGGCCTCGGCCTGCTGTCGCTCTGGCTGGGGCTGGCGCACGTCGCCGAAGCCGCCGAATCGACCAAGGCCCAACTTCGCCCCCCTTCTCCCACTCTCGCCTTGGTTGAGTCCGCCGACGTCGATGGCGAAGGCATCTTTCTCGACCAGATCGTCACCGCGGTGCCGGTGACCTCGCTCCCCCATCTTCGACTCGCCCCAGCCCCCGCCGTCGGCCAGGTCACCCTGCTCACCCGGACCCAGGTCGTCGCCTGGATCCAATTGCGCGCGCCGGCCGTCGCCTCCACGAACTGGAATGGCCCTGACCAAGCCAAGGTCACCCGGCGAACCCGTCCGCTCGACGAGGTCGAGGTGAAGGAAATGCTCCGAACCACGCTGCAACAGGATCATGTGAAGGACCGGGGCGAACTCGAGATTCGTCTGACGCGCCCATGGACCAGCATCGCCGTTGCCGACGAGCCGCTCACCCTCAAGGTGGTCGACATTCCCGCAAGCGGCGTGGGAGCCAATTTCATCGTGCGCTTCGAGCTTTGGGCCGGTCAGGAACGGCTGGGTAACTGGCAGGTCGCCTCCACCGCCAAGGTGTGGCGTGACATCCTCGTGGCCGAATCGCCCCTCAAACGCGGGCAATTGCTCCGCACCGCGCCAATCGTCCGGGAACGCCGCGACGTACTGGCTCTCCGGGACGTGGCGGTTGTCGGAGTCGGCGACGAAGGGGGGGAGTTGGAGCTGCGGGAGAATGTGGCGGCCGGACAGCCCATCTATGCGCGTTCCCTGCGTGTGCGTCCGGTCGTGTTCCGGGGAAGCATCGTGGACGGCATGATGTTCGAAGGTGGGATGACCATCGTGCTGAAGGTGGAAGTTTTGGAAGACGGACTGCCCGGGCACGTGGTGCGTGTCCGGAATCCTCGGACGCGACGCGAAATGTTGGGAAAAGTGAAAAATGAAAAGACAATTCTTATTCCGATGTGACCGGGCGTTGGTTGTCACCGTAGTCGTGCTGCTCGGGGCGGCGCCACTAGCCGCAGCACAGTCCCTTTGGCGTGACGAGACCGCCCGTTCGATGTTCTCGGACCGACGGGCCCGCGCCGTGGGGGACATTCTGACGATCGTGGTCCAGGAGACCACGACGGCCACCAAGGCGAACACCACCAAGACCGCCAAGAACACCAGTCTCGATGCGGCGATCAATTCGTTCCTCTTCAGCCCGGCCGGGAGCACCTTCCTGTCCAAGAGCGGCCAGATGCCGGCCATCAACATGGCGTCGAAGAACACCTTCGACGGCGGCGGCTCCATCAATAACAGCGAGCGCATGAACGCCCGGATCGCGGTCCGGGTCACCGAGGTTCTGCCCAACGGCAGTTTGGTGATCGAAGGCCGCCGCCAGACCAAATTCAGCGGGGAAACCACTGACGCGGTCCTGCGCGGGGTGGTCCGTTCCGAGGACGTCTCCTCGCAGAACACGGTGTTGAGCTACAACGTCGCCGACGCCGCAATCCAGTACCTCTCGAAGGGCGTCGTCACGGACAGCCAGCGCAAGGGGTGGTTCTCGAAAATCTGGGACAAGGTGACGCCGTTCTGAGGAATGGTCCGACAAGATACGCCATGATCGCCATGAATGCTCACCTTCTGCGCTGGACCTTGGGACTCCTACTCTGTCTCGGGGGCAGCATCGCCACGTGTGGGATCAGCGCCCGGGTGAAGGACATCGCGACCATCAGCGGGGCGCGGGACAATCAACTGGTGGGCTATGGCCTGGTCGCGGGCATCAACGGCGACGGTGACAAGAATCCCATCTACACCCTGCAGGCGATTGCCAACCTCCTGCTACGCCAGGGCATCAATGTCCCGGCGGCGACGTTGTCGTCCAAGAATGTGGCGGCAGTGATGATCACCGCGGACATTTCGGCCTTCAAAAAACCTGGGAGCCGGATCGACATCACGGTGTCGTCGCTGGGTGACGCGAAGACGTTGCAGGGCGGGGTGCTGCTCCAAACACCCTTGCTTGGCGCCGACGGTGAGGTCTACGCCGTGGCCCAGGGACCGCTTTCGATCGGTGGGTTCGCAGCGGGCACCGACGGTGGCGGAGGCGCCAGCGTGCAGAAGAACCATCCGACCACCGGCCAGATCATCGGCGGGGCCCTGGTGGAGCGGGAGATTCCGATGGAGATCCTTCGCGACAACTCCCTGGAACTGCTGCTTCGGGAACCCGACTTTACCTCGGCGGCCAGGCTTGCCGTGGTGATCAACGGGGTCTTCACCAACAGCGCCATCGCACTGGATTCCACCACGGTCCGCGTTCAGTTGCCGGAGGGCATGCAGGGATCCACGGTCGATTTCATCGCCCGCCTGGAGGCCCTCGAGGTGAGTGCCGACAATCCGGCCCGGATCATCATCAATGAACGTACGGGAACGATCGTGGCGACGTCGCGCATCCGCATCGCTGCGTGCGCGGTTTCGCACGGCAATCTCACCATCACCGTGGCCTCCTCCCTCGACGTCTCCCAGCCGGCGCCCCTGGCGCAGCAGGGGCAGACCGTGGTGACGCCGCGCACCGAGACCAGCGCGGAGGAGGAAAAGGCCGGGTTAATTCCTCTGCCCGAAATGCCGACCATCGAAAAGGTGGCCTCCGCCCTGAACTCGCTGGGGGTCACCCCGCGTGACATGATGTCCATCTTCCAGGCCATGAAACAGGCGGGAGCGCTCCAGGCGGAGCTGATCCTGCGTTGACCGCGTTGTGCCATGAGTTTCACCGCCATCCAAACGCCCAACATCCGGCCGATCTCCGGCGATCTTACGGGTGAAGGTCTCGAGCGATATGCCCGCAACCCGCACGTCAGCGAGTCCGACAAGATCGCCGAGGCTTCCCGCCAGTTTGAGGCGGTCCTTTTGCGACAGATTCTTTCCGAGGCACGCAAGACGGTGATCCGCTCCGGGATGGAGGAGGAATCCTCCGCCACGGACGTTTACCAGGATATGATTAACGCGCATCTCGCTGACGCCATCACGGGCGCCGGCGGGTTGGGGTTGGCGCGCAGTCTGCAGCTTCAGGTCAACCGTCCATCCCAGCCATTGGACGACCAGGAGACCGTACCCGAGGGGGATCTGCGGTCGGTGACGGGATTCACCCACGATGGCTTCCAAGCCCGCCATGATTGACACACTTCAACATCTGATCGAGACGCTACGGCACGAACTCCAGCAGTATGGCGAGATGCTCGCCCTGATGGACCGCGAGCAGGATCTCATCGTCCAGCGGTCCAGCCAGGAATTGTACGACACCGTGTCGGCGATCCAAAGCCAGGCCGGATTCATCCAGGACGCGCGGGCAAACAGGGAACAGGTCCGGGCCGAACTCGCCGAACGGCTTGGGCGCTCCGAGAATGCGTCTTTCGACGAGATCGTACCCCGGGTGCCGGCCGAGTATCGGCCGCTTCTCGAGGCGCTCGTCGGCGAGAACAATCAACTCCTGTTCCGGGTGCAGCAGCGCGCCCGGCAGAACCACCTGCTGCTCAGCCGTTCCATGGAACTGATGCAACGGTTTCTGTCGACGTTGTTCCCGACCCGGGACAGCCAGGTGTACAACGACCACGGAACCAGGCCCATCTGGGCTCCCACCCTGCGACCCCTTTACGAAGCCGTCGGCTAGGAAACAAAGGAACCCATGCTCGGACTTTTTGGCACCCTGAACCTCGCCACCCGATCCCTCGCCACCCAGCGCGGGGGAACGGAGGTGGCGGGCCATAACCTCGCCAACGTCAGCAACCCGGCCTATGCCCGGCAACGGATGCGCATCGAGACCTCGGTCGCCATGCTCTCCGAGCTGGGACCCCAGGGGACCGGTGCCGACGGCGTGTCCATCGAGCGGCTCCGAAACACGCTGCTCGACGGTCAGATCGTTCAGGAGGCGAGTGTCCTGGGTTCGTTGTCCTCCCAGCAGCAGGCACTCCAGTACGCCCAGGCCAATCTCGGTCAGCGTCTCGACCGCCAAGCCTCCGGAGCCGAAGGCGCCGCCGCCGCGTCCGGTGTCGGCGGTGCCCAGGGACTTGCGGAAACCGTCACCGGACTGTTCGCGGCCTTCCAGGGGCTCTCGACCAATCCCACCTCGCTCACGGACCGCCAGGCCGTGATGATCAAGGCCCAGGATCTCGCCACCCAGTTCAACCAGGTCTCCCGCCGTCTCGGTGAGGTCAACACGCTGCTCAATAGGTCGGTGTCGTCCGAGGTCGACCAGGTCAACGCAGCCATCAAGGACATCGCATCGCTGAACGCCCAGATCATGGGCATCGAAGGCGCCGCTGGAATGGCCAACGACCTGCGGGATGCCCGTCAGCTGCGACTCGAGGAACTCGGGAAGCTCGCCAGTATCACCGTGACCGAGAGCGGGAGCGGCGCCGTGAATGTCACCCTTGATGGCGTCGCCATGACCGCCGGCCGCAAGGTCGTCGAACAGCTCGAGGCCTATGACCCCGGCGATGGCCGGTTGCTCCTGCGCGGACAGACTTCCGGCACCGCTATCAACCTCTCCAGCGGCTCCCTCCAGGGCACCATCGAAGCCCGCGATGGAGATGTCGCCGTGCTTCAAACCCAGATCGACAAGCTTGCTGGCGCGCTCATCTCGCGCGTCAACGCGGTCCACTCCGCCGGATATGCCCTCGATGGTTCCACCGGCGAAAACATCTTTGGCGGAACCGATGCCGCGACGATTTCCATCAACGCGCTGCTGCTCGATCAGCCCGGTCGCGTCCAGGCCTCGGGCGTCGCCGGATCCGTCGGCGACAACCAGGGGATCCTGGCGATGGCCCGCCTGTCCGAGGAATCCCAGGCCAGTCTCGGTGGACAGACGTTCAGCGAGAGCTACAACCAGGCGGTTTCCCGTCTGGGTTCGTCGTTGTCCTCCCTCAACGGGCAGATCGACAACGAAACCCTCGTGAGCGACATGCTCATTCGTCAGCGGGACTCCGTCAGCGGCGTCTCGCTCGATGAGGAAATGACCGACCTGATCCGCTTTCAACGGGCGTTCCAGGCTTCGGCCCGGCTCGTGTCGACCGTCGATGAAATGCTCGAGATCGTGGTCTCCATGAAACGATGACGTCGTCACGCCCCACGGCCGGCTGAGGCTTTGCCTTGGCGGACCTCACCCATTCGAACCCACCTTCTATGCGCGTCACCTCGAACACCTTCCCGAACACCTTGCGGGAGCAGCTCCTGCGGTTGAACCAGCGCCAGAGTCGCCTCCAAACCCAGGCGGCGACCGGGCAGTTGCTCGCGCTGCCCGAAGACAATCCCGCGGCCATGCGGCGCGTTCTGGATATGCAGAGCGAGGCCGGCTCGGTCGGTCAGTATCGGAACAATGTCTCGCGCCACCAGGAACTGGCCAAGGCCACGTATTCCGGATTGAAGGCCCTCCGCTCGCTGGTCGATCGCGCCGGAGAGATCGCCACCCTGGCGGGGGGTATCCAGCCCGGACGGGATCTGAAGTTGTACGCCACCGAGGTGAACGGTCTCATCGAACAGGCCGTGCAGATCGCGAACAGCCAGAACCGGGGTGATTACCTTTTCGCCGGCACCAAGGCCGACCAGGCGGCGTTCGTGGCCACCCGCGATGCCAACGGCAACGTGACTTCCATCGCCTACCAGGGGAACACGGATGTCGCGGAGAGCGAGGTCTCTACCAATCTTCAAATGAGCACCCAGGTTCCCGGCGCCAATGCCAGCGGTGTTGGAGTGCGCGGGCTCATGTCCGATTCACGTTCCGGAGCCGACCTCTTCCAACACCTGCTCTCGCTGCGGGATCGGCTTGAAGCCGGGGACGCCACTGCGGTCTCGGACCAAAGCCTCGATGACCTCCTGGCCGACGAGGAACATCTGCTCGTCCACATGGGAGCCAACGGCGCGGCGCAGGCCCGCCTGGAAACCACCGAGTCCCTTCTCAAGGACCGCTCCGCATCCATCGAGGGGCTCGTTTCCAAGGAGGCTGACGCCGATCTGGCCCAGACGCTCGTCCGCCTCAGCGAAATCCAAACTGCCTATCAGGCCGCCCTCCAAAGCGGTGGCTCGATCCTGAACAAGTCGCTGCTCGACTACATCCGCTGACACCACCGTTCACGCCGCGTCGAACTTCGGCTCCGCCTCCGGTGGCCAGGTCGACAGGAAGTTCAGCAGCCGGGACACTTCCGCGTGGTGGAACGACATGCGTCCCCGGTGCTGTTCCGTGGCTTGGGTCCTCGGGTTCACCTCGGCAAATCGAAGGTCGCATCGGCCCGGTTCACGGACCGCCGCGTGACACAGCATGGCGAGATGAGAATAGGCCCGTGTCACCGCGGGAGTCCGGCTGCAGGCGGGATAGAAAAAGGCGGCGGCCATCCGCGCCGCATAACGAGGGGCCTGCGCGGGATCGGGCAGGAGGGAGAACAACCGGCAGATTGTATCGCGCACCCGATGGCTTTGTGGCACCTCGAAGGGCCGGAGCTCGATCGTCCGATGGTACTCCACCACCTCCTCCCAGGCTTCATGAAGCGCCGCATAGATCTCCACGTCCTGACGTCGAACCTGTTGTTCGAAGGCGGCTTCGAAGCGCGCGACAATGCACAGAGCTGGATCGTGCGACTGGAATTGGACGGAGGTGGGGGTGGCCATGGTACGACATATGGAGGCTTCGGGACGACGCGCCTTGGGCTCGCGGAACCGGTCTCTCGCCGGGTCATCCGGCCTGGACGTGGACCTGTTCACCTCTTTCTTAGCATGGGCCGTGCCAGCGGAATCTTCACCGAGGTAGAGCTTTGCAGCTGAATCGTTTGAGGTCCTTTGCTGTCCCCCTGCCCACTGACGGTGGCCGACAGCTTGGGCCGTGAACGCAGTCCGCTGCATTGCATGTGCATTGCGCCTCCCGAGACCTTCCGAGATGGCCGCCCTCCCACGCACCTCGGTGAAGCTATGGTTTCGGGCCGGGCGCGTTAAGGACGCGGTAGCCGGCGAAGGCCGATTTCCGTTAGCCAATCTATTGAGAACCGGCGGCACTCCAGGACGGCGGCGAGTCTGCTTGCTGTCGGTTGGAACCGCCCAAACCCCTGATCTCCTTGTTCCTTGAGCGTTGCGCGGGTCGCCATGCACGCTCCTCACCTTGAAGCGGTTGACCATTCACACCGACGGCGGCTGCCATGGGAATCCCGGCCCGGGCGGATGGGCCGCCGTATTGACTTACGGAAAGTTCACCCGTGCCCTGAGCGGTGTAGCACCTGAGACCACCAACAACCGAATGGAACTGACGGCGGCCATCGAGGCTCTCAAGGCCCTCAAGGAACCCTGCGCCGTGGAGTTTTATACCGACTCCCAATACCTCCGACACGGCATCACCCTTTGGATCGAAGGCTGGAAGCAGAATGGCTGGCGGACCAAGTCCAAGGAACCAGTTAAGAACGAGGATCTTTGGCGTGCACTGGACCAACTCCGGGCCTCCCACAAGATCGATTGGCGTTGGGTTAAAGGGCATGCAGGCCACGCCGAGAATGAACGCTGCGACCGACTCGCCACCGAAGCCATCGCCCGCCTCCGGCGATCACCGCCATAGACCCGGAGTGGGCAATTCCACCACATGCTGGCTTGAGCATGTCCATGGCGAGAGGTTGGCGGTTTTCGGATACATGGGGAAAGGCCGGGATCCATGGAGGAACTCCGCGGCAGTCGCTCGGGTGTGAAGGCGGCTCGCATGGCATGACAGGGCCGTTTCAGGGTGTCCCTTGACGGCGACGGCGTCGTTCATGCTTTGCTGTACATCGGCGTCCCTGTCCGCCGTTGGCGTGTTCTCATCCCCGAACGCCTGCGGAATGGTGAAGCCGCTGCCCGCTTCCCCGGTCTTGAAGAAGGCGACCGCTTACAGCATCGAAGCAGGGTCCAGCCAATGCACCACCACCACCGCCCGCGCGGGCAGACGCAACCCGTTCAGCTTACCTAGCGCATCCGTCTTGAGTCGTTGTTCCTGCCGCTGCTCACCCGCCGGGAAGATTTCCAGCAGAACCGGGAACTGGTTGTCCACCGAGTCCTCCTCCTTTTCCGATGGCACGTACGCCGCGAAAAACCCACCCAACGCCGGCCCCATCCGTTCCACCAGCGCGATCGCACGGTCGGCAGTCGGCCACACGTTCCAGATCCGCCGACTCCGCCTGAAGTTCCGTCAGATGCGGCAAAGCAGCCAGAGGCGGCGTCGCCCCGCCCACTGCCATCACCCCCACCTCTTGCCCCATCTCGCTCGACCGTTGGAGAGACCGAGAAGAACCCCCATACAGCTCCCGCCAAATGTCCCACCACTCCCTGAGCGTGCTCGCCGCCCCGTCCGTATCCTCGGGCAACCCCGGAAGTGCACCCTCAGCTTGCTCCTTGATCTCGTTGAGAAACTCATACCGCGACTCCACCACGTCCGGAACCCGGCCACCGGCGTCACGCCCGCCGTGCCGTACTCCAGCGCCACCACTCTCCCCGGTTGCCCATCACGATCCAGATCCAGGCTTCGACCACTCGCATCGCTCCACCCCGTGCCGTCCAGGTAGACCCGAACTCGTGCATTCGCCGGAGCGGGTTCCAGGTAGAACAGCGACAGGGTGCGACGATCCCCCCACAGGTCGGCCCGCGTGAGCAACCGCCGACCGCTCGCTTCCGCCCACACATTCGAGGTCCCGGCCACCGTTCCCGGAGACGCGCGCCCAATCCAACATCAGCCCCAGGGCGACGGCGGTCTGGGAATGTTCGCCGGAGCGCACGGGATGGTTGAGTTTCGGCAACCAAGCGCTGACGCGGCGGACCACCTCGTCTTCCAAGGGTCGGAGCGCCGCACTCCATGCCTTGGCCTCCGGTGCCTCCCATTGCCGCAGTTCGGCACCCAACTGAAGCACCCAGGCCAGTCCATAGGGCCTTTCGAACGAAGCACGGCCAGGGCCCGCCACGTACCGTGCTTTGGCTTGCAATCGCTCGGGTGTCAGGTTTCGCGCCAAAGCCGCCCGCGCGTCCGCAGCCCAAGTCGCGTCCGGATACAGACGCGCGCCCCGGGCGAGCAACCAGTGACCATGCACGGCGGAATGCCAGTCAAAGCACCCGTAGAACGCAGGGGTCAACTCCCGCGGGGGTTTCACATCGGCATCGCCCTGCGAGACATGCGCGATCTTGTTCGGGTATTCCCGATGCACGCAGTCCAGCGCCATGCGCACAAACCGCCCCAAGGTTTATTCCTTCAGGTCGGTGGCTGCCTCGGCAGAACCGGCGCCCAGCGCGTGAACGGTGTTATGGATGCGCCGCTCAAATTCCGAGCCGTTCGCGCCGCGCAACCGGCAGACGATCTCCATCCCACGCGTTGGCGTGAGGTCCGGAATGGTGAGCGTCACGGTTGTGCCGTCAGCGGAAAGCTCGGCGGCGGTCACGCCCATCGGGCGTTCGTTGAGATGCTTCGAGCCGTAATTCTTGGAGCGCAGCAGATCCCACGACTTGATGGTGAAATTGCTGGGATCGGTGGCAGTCGCACGATCCACCGGCTCCGTGAATGTGATGACATACGCGCCGCGCCGCGCGTGCAGTGCGGTAGGCAGGTTCAGTGGACGGCCGGTAAGCCGCACGCGATAGAAGCCGCCGTCGTCCTGCTGGTTGCCCGCCCAGGCGAACATGCCGACGGCGTACAACTGGCCGTTGACCGGGTGCCAGCGCCCACGCATCACACCCGTGGGAAAGCGCTCCAGGGGCAATCGCACCACGCCTCCCTGCATGTGGCCGCTCACCGTTTCGTGCGGAACGATGAAGATGTCACCCGTGCCGTACGACAGGTTGAGCAGGGAACCTTTCAGCGGCCCCCAGGCCTCGCTGGTCACCCACAGCAATTCGCCGGGCGAACGGTCCATGTCATTCGTCACCCAGACCACAGGCTCCTCCATCGCGTCGTCGCTCTGGCTCGCCGGCGCCCCATACGACCACATGTTCCCATAAAACCCACCAGGCTGGATGCGGTTGATCCGGTTCTTCGGAATCCAGTGTCCTTCCTGATCGGTCACGAAAAAGGTGCCGTCCGGGTTCACGCAGACGCCGTTCGGCGCCCGAAATCCGTTGGCCAAAATTTCCGTCGTCGCACCATCCCGGCTCACCTTGAGCAACGTCCCGTGCTGCGGAATCAGGTCGGTCTTCGCGTGGCGTGCTCCCTTGCTGTAGTAGAAGTTGCCAGCGGCGTCGGTCTGCAAGCCCATGGCGAATTCGTGGAAATGTTCGGTGACTTGATGGTCGTTGTTGAAGCACTCGATCGAGTCAATCTCCTCGTCGCCGTTCACATCCAGCAACCGCGCAATCTGATCGCGGCAGGCAACATGAATCACCGAGTCCACGATCTTCAGGCCGAGCGGCTGGAAGAGGCCCGAGGCGATCCGTCTCCAACGGACGTTCCGCAGATCGCCATCGACCCCCCTGACCAACCACACATCGCCGTTCCAGGTGCAGAGCGCGGCAGTCCGGCCGTCGGGGAAGAAATCAAAGCCACCCGGCCGCATCCAGGCTTTCCAAGGGTTGTCCCCCATGTTCGGCACGGGAATCACGTCCACGGCGAACGGTCCCCCGTCGTCACGGGTCTTGCCAGCAACCGGAATTTCCCCGGACCAGCGGGCCGGACCACCTCGGATCAAGGTCCTAAGATCGGGCGCTCCCGCGCTCTTCATCGCCAGGACGGACAGCGCACCGCCAGACGAATCGTTCTCCCGCCGCGCGAGCAACACTTGAACGCGCGCTTCCTCCGAGCCGGGGGGAATCCTCAGCACATGAAAGCCGTCTTCCGCCGTCAACTCGCCCTGGCTGCCGCTGGCCAACGCCACCAACGTGTCCGCCGGCGCAACCCGAACCAACAGGCCACGATCGCGAGCAGCGATTTGGAACATGCGACGGATCACCAGCGGGTTGGCTGCCTGTTCCAATCCAGGCGATTCCAGAACACGCACCCCACCAACGGTGTAGTCGATCACCACCCGGTCGCCGCTCACAAAGGTTCCCCGGTACTGCGTCCAGTCGCGAGCAAGCGGACCATACGGCCTGCCTTCCTTGTCCAGCGGCCGGTTGTCGGCGAAATTGCGCGTGCCCGGTTTCGCCCATCCGGGACCCACCGGATTCACGAACAGTAGTTCTCCCACGATGCTCGTATGCGTCCCGTGCGAGCCATCGAAGGCGATGCCGCTCCAGTCGACAAATTCGTCGCCACTCCAGGCGGCAGCCGCGCGCAGGGTGTCGTGGTCATACACCCACCAGACGTTCCCCCGGGAGATGCCACCGGCCCCGGGATCCAGTCGGACCGCGATCCCTTTCTGCGCGATGTTCCCAGGCGCGACCTCCAGTGTCCAAAAAAGCACCGGCCCAAACTGCATCCGCTTCCACTTGGGGCCGCTTTCGTACTCCTCCGTCGCGCGCGAGCGGACGAAGGTCTGGCCCCTGGGCAGCCCCGCCAGGTACTCGTCCGTGACGGCGAAGTAGGCGGCGGGATTGTGAGGTTTCACGAAGGCCTCGCGCAGGTAGTGGATCACGTCGTAGCGCAGTTCGGGCGTCAGCCACGGCCACGCGGGCATCTGCCCGAAGCCGGTGGTGATCGTCTTGTAGAGGCTGAACGGGTCCGCCCCATTCTTGAACGGCTCCAGCCAGAACGGCCGCGAGGTCGGCAGCGACCCCGGCTGTGTCAGGTTGCCATGGCAGGTGATGCAGGTCGCGTCGTACAGCTTGCGTCCTCGCTCAAAACTCTTGTGGTTCAAGCCTCGGATGATCTGCGCATGATCGGCTTCGGTCGCGGGATCCGCCTGCCCAAACACCAACCCGGCTCGCAACAGCCCCCAAAACCACAGAGCAACCCACACGAACATCCCCTGGGGACGGCGCGGCGCAGGATAAGTCGGATTCATCGCGGGAGTGTAGCGTCCGGCCGATGCGCGCCCAGAAATTTGCCTTTCGGGTGGCGATGTGTTCCTCGGAGCGGCAGGGGTGTACCTGAAGGTCTCTCGGAAGCCCTCTCGGTCGTGTCGGTGACCTCCCCGGCGTCGGTCACTCGAAGTGCAGTTTCACCTCGTGAAT
>Ga0105047_10014828_pt1 | contig 12329 bp, 1 predicted proteins | sample MAT04_FD_78384 | JGI IMG/M metagenome (GOLD analysis project Ga0105047, IMG submission 78384) | Freshwater microbial communities from Lake Fryxell liftoff mats and glacier meltwater in Antarctica - MAT-04 (megahit assembly) | ecosystem: Environmental > Aquatic > Freshwater > Ice > Liftoff... | reverse complement strand
TTTCCTGTTTCATCTATTTTGTAAATACCATTATTGCTGCCAATAAAAATATTATTTTCCTTACTTGTAGCAAAACACCTCACATTACCGGTGTTTTTAAGAAGAACCCTTTTAACCTCCAAAAAGGTATTGGCATCCATAAAAATCAATTCATCGTTGCCATGAATGAGAATAAAATTATTGTGCAGCAAACCACCCATAATGTAGGCTTTACTCACTTCGTGTTCAGAAACAGTATTATCAATAAAATTAGTTCTGTATAATTTGCCTTGTGTTTGAAGAACGGCACCATCTTTATTTTGAAATAAAAAATTACCAAAATAATGAAACCCTTTTTTGTTTTCAGGAAGTACGGAGGTAATAGGTCCAGGTTGGAAGGTTGAAAAATCATTTTTTAACATCCACCATTGTTTTTCGCCTACATTAAATAAAATATAATCGCCCCTGTTGTTCTTTATGATACAATTGGGAGAAAAAGGCAGATTTTTACCGGGAAGTATTTTAATGTGCTTTAGTAAATTTTGTAGCGTATCAAAAATGAGCAGCCCGTTGTTTACTGTACCAGCTAATATTCTGTTGTTCTTTTTGTCAGTTAATAGGCTTAGTATATTGTTATCTTCTTTTTTGAGCGTGCCATAATATTTAATCGGGTAATTATTACCTATTATTTTTTTTATTCCACTGCTTATTGTCTGAATATACAGGTTGCCATAATTATCCTCTTTAATACCATTGCCTGAAATATCTGAAATGCCGGCGATGGACTGGTTTTTAAAATCTACCAGTTCTGATTTTAAAGAAGTAAAGGAAGTGTCTGTTTTAAATAATCGGTTATTGAAAGAAATAAGAAGATTATTTTTCCAGGGGATAATATTGCAACGGCTAATCTGTTTATCGTCTTTACCATTTATAAAAAGGATACTGTTTTTTGCAGTTGAAAAATTATAGAGCTGTAGTCCTATATTTATCTTATAAGAGAAATATAAAATTTCCCTGTCTGATTTTAAATGCAGCAAATACCCTGCAATATCTGGGAGGGCGGTTGACACAGCAAGCATTTTTCGCAGTTTTAAATTCCATAAATACAATTTGTAATTAACATTTATACCAATTGTATGATTAATAATATTGTCGCTAAATACAGGCGTATAATTTGCCGGCGAAGCAAAGGCCATTAAATCCGTTTTTGTTTCTGTTATCATTTTTAAGGTTCTAAGTTCAATTCCTTTAACCGTTCCCTTTTCTGTTAAAAAATAAACGATTTCTTCATCTTCTCCAATGAAAGTGATTTCTTTAGTTTCACCTTGTGCGCTTTTATAAATGTGAGAAAAGCCATTGCGGGCAATTTCATATTTGCTGATTCCCTGAGGATGACTAATGAATATGTCGCCGTTGCTGCATTTAAAAAAATGTACAGCTTTGTTGTCGGGCAGTCCGGGCTGCACTGTTATATTAATAAAATTTCTGCCGTCAAATTTTTGAATACCGTTGGGGTAACTGATCCAGCAAAAATTATTTTTATCAACAGCAATACTTATTATCGTGCTTTGCAACAATCCTTCATTTACACTATAACTAAAAGAATTATAACGTTCTATCGGTTGTGCTATTGATAAAGATGTAGTCAGTAAACAAAAGAAGTTAAGTAATATAGTAACAGATTTTTTCAAACTTTAAGGCTGTAGTGTTTTATCTTTTTCAAATTACGGTATCTATATTAAAGATTGTTGTTATCCAAATGGATTATTTGCCAAGCGCCATTTGTTTGCTTTATTTGGAAAATAATAAAGGCAAATTTTACAATGGAACAATGTGCAGCATCTCCATTATAAAAAAGTCAATCTCCATTTTAATTCTCCTTAAAAAATCATTGCGGCTGTTTAATACACCTTAGCCTTGCGTTTTGTCCAAAAAAATGAATGTATAAATTATCAGAGGAATGAAAAAATTTTACTTTACAGCAGTTCTTGTTATTTTCTGGTTTTTAGGATTTTCACAAACTGCAGAAACTGAACCGAATAATACTTTTAATACTGCCAACGAATTTATAATTGCCGAAGAAACGATAGGGAGTACAAGCGTTGTCGATACAGTAGATTTTCATAAGCTTAATTTTGCTTTTGACGCAGGCCTTTACATGATTGTAGAGGTGACAAATAATGGCAGTGCACTTTCTCTTTTAAGCTTTGATCTTTACAACACCTTACAAATTAATGGAGAATATTTGGGTAATTTTTACGGCACAGGATATTCCCTTACACCTGGTAGTACATTGAACGATACTATACGTGTGTGCGGCAAAGCTGCTGATAGCTTTTATGTAAAGTTAAAAAGCAGCGGTACTTTCAACTACAAAATAACATGGTACCCTTTAAGCGCAAACTTTAGCGGCACATTTAACAACACTATTGCCACTGCTACGCCGTTTAGCTTTAATGTATTAACGGAACAGGGTATTGGTCACGAATTTTGGGGAGATATCTACTACGATACTGTAGATTACTTTATCAGTACCCTGCCGGCAGCAAACTACGACAGTGTATTTTTGAAAATTAATGCGCAAAATACGAGTTGCCAGCCCAATAAATGGCTTAAATATTTTTGTTATAAAAATGGGAGTACTATACCATTTGCTATGGGTTTTGTTGGCAATGACTCCGCGGTAAATGCCTACTTTAATGTAAATACCATCCTTCCTTTAAATAATATGCAGGCGGGTGATAACCTGCTTATTAAATATGTTTCTAATGCAGCTTTTAGTTACAAATTTAAATATAGCCAGCCCGATGAGTTTGAGCCAGATGATGAGACGGGCGATTTTTATTTGAATGCGCCTACTATATCTGAAAATGAAACTTTTACCGGAAACGTGGGTGAATACGATAGCAATGTTGATGAATATGTAGACGAGGCCGACTATTATAAAATTGTATTGCCGAATGATGGGGCATTTAAATTATTAGTGAAAGCAAGAAACGACGAGTGCGATGTAGAGGTTTATAACTTATCTGTGGACGTATTGGATGAAAACGGAAACACTTTAACAGGCGATGGATTAGTAAGCTGGGAAAACTTTCCCACCTGTGGTACTATATTGTTTGATACGAGTAAGCTAAGGGCTTTTGTTGGGGGTACTTTTTATTTAAGGTTAAATACCTCGGGCTCTTATGGCAAAGTGAGTTACAATATAAGGTACCAAATTGCAGATAGTACAGCAAGTGACTCGTTGGAAACCTACGGAGGTAATGGTTCTACTGACCTTGAAACAATTGCAGCCGGACAAACAAAAAAAGGGCATATTCGATTTAGGAAAAATGCCTACCAGTTCGATCCGCAGGATCTTTATCAAACAACCTTACCGGTTGGAGGAAGCGTAAGAGTATTTTTAAAAGCAACCTTTCGTGGGGATTATGAGGAGTTCAACTCTGCCAACGCTGATAAATTCAGCTTTTCAGGCTTTGGTATTTCAAGAAGATTGCCTGCCAACCCTCCTGTTTCCTTCATATCGCCTGATGCAGTGTATAGGGATACATTTGTGGTATGTGGGCTTAATGCAGGTGTATCTAATTTTTTATTGAGTTCTGCATTACCCTATGAATATGAAGTGCGCTACGAAATGGTAGATACTGCTGATACGGATGATGACATAGAGCCCAACAATAGTTTTGCTCAGGCTACGCTCGTGCCGAGTACATTGGTAAATAAAGGGCATATAAATTATTATGGAGGAGCTTTTGCGGTAGATACCTACGATTATTATAAAGTGATTGTTGGTACCAGCGATAGCGTAAAAATATTCATGCAGGGCACTAATAAAAGTTGTGAAAATAATAAGAATGTAAGAATAAGGGGTTACAATAAAAATCAGGTATCAATTTTTAATAGGGTATTTGCTTTAAACAACAATGTATTGGCCAACCAAACTGTTATAGATAGTTTTAAGATTTTTGTGAATGCACCAGATACTATATATCTGAGATTTGAGGCAACTGCACCTTTTAACTATCAGTTTTATACAAAAACATTTAAACCTACTTCACTTTTTAAAATTGAAGGTGATAGTACGGTATGCCTTGGCACACAAACATATATTGCAAAAAACTCAGTACTACCCGGAGATACAGTTACGTATAACTGGAGTCTACCATTAGGCGGTGGTACACTTAGTTTTGTAGACAGCATAGCCACCGTGGTGTGGAACAGTACGGGCAACAGATCTGTACAGCTTAGTTTATCCAACGCTGCCGGCAGCTCGGCTATTAAAACCCTTACCGTGGTAGTAAATAGTAGCCAGCCTACGCAAGTACCTATTGCATTTAATTTTGCCCGTACCCTTAGTACCCAAAATATACCGGCCGGAGCTAATGCGCAATGGTACAACAATAATGTATTGATTGCAGGAGCATCCGAGTCTTCTTACTATGCTGCACTTGCGGGTACTTATACCGTAAAATTTGTGAATGACTGCGGTGACGGTACGGCGTCTAACGCCATTAGTTTTCCGGCAAATGCTATTACCCAAACGATCACTTTTCCACATGTGCCACAGCAAACGATGTCTCCTACGCTTAAAGTAAAACTAAATGCGACAGCTAGTTCAGGGCTGCCAGTTTTTTATCAAAAAATAAGCGGAAGTGGAACTATACTGAATGATAGTGTAAGTATTACCGGTGTAGGTACGTTCATTGTGAGAGCACTGCAACCAGGCGATAATGTATATAGAGAAGCCACGGCAATAAATGATACTATAACAGTTGTAAAAGGTAACCAAACCATTCTTTTCGATTCTGTATTTAATCAAATATTTTCCAGCACACCAGTACAACTAAATGCAGTTTCCTCGCAACAACAATTTATAAATTATAACATAGTTTCGGGCAACGGAATAATTCAAGGCAATGCCAACAGAATAAACCTTACAGGTGCCGGCATAATTACTGTGCAAGCTAGGCAGAATGGCAATGCAAATTATAATGCCGCGGTACCAGTGCAACGAAGTTTTTGTGTTGGTGTTCGAACAATTACTCCTATTACTGGTGATCCGAATCCGTGCCTTGCAACATACAAATATGCTACACAAAAAATACCCGGTGCTTTATATAGCTGGACATTGAGTGGGGGTGGAATTTTAACACAAAACAATGATACTGCAATAGTGCAATGGCAAACACCCGGCAGTTATACCTTAAAAGTAAAAGCTACCACAGTTTGCGATCCAATATTTACAAACGAAGTACAATACCTTATTACAACATCTAATAATTCGCCTTCCGTGGTTACAAATATGTTGCCTGCAAATAATGCAATAAACCAACAGTTGCCATTGCAACTATCATGGATACCGGGTGCCAACACGGTCAACTACGATTTATTTGTTTGGGATGCAATATTAACACAACCTGTTACCCCTTACGCCGCTAACATCAACGGCATTAATTTTACTTTACCCCTCAATTCATTTGCGTTTAATAAAACGTATAAATGGAGAGTGGTTTCTAAAAATCCTTGTACACAAACTCCAGGGCCGGTACAGCAGTTTTCTTTAATTCCATTGCCAGATTTATTGGTGAGCAATGTTCTTACACCTTCGTCAGCCAATTCAGGCCAAACGATCACCATTAGCTGGAGGGTAACCAATGTGGGTCCGGGAAATACTACTACTAATCAAAGTTGGAAAGATGCCGTATTTCTTTCATTTGATACGTTGCCCAACTTTACACTTCCACCAAACGTAGGGGGAAACTGGTTTGCGGCTGATTTTCCTGTGCGCACTAAATTATTGGCTTCTGTACCAAACCTTACGGCTTTAAATAATGGGCAAAACTATATCAACAGCATTACTTATACATTGCCGATAAATTTTAGTGTTCCTATTTATGCATATGTAATTACCAACTATGCTCCCACTGCCAGCGCTCCGCTGCAGGTTACAAGGTTAAATGATACTGCAAGGGCGGCACAACCAATTTTAGTTACATTATCACCCACGCCTGATTTGAGGGTGGATACAGTTTTTGCACCATTTACTACTTTTTCAGGTAGTACCATTAATCTAGCTTACCGCGTAAAAAATTATGGTGTGCTCACTCCTGCCGGGGCTACATGGAGAGATTCTATTTTTATCTCTCAAAATCCGTTGTTTGATAGAAGTACAGCCATTCCTTTAAAACTGCCAAAACCAAACGGAAGTTTTTATCCAAATGCTGCAGATGCTGGTATTGGCAATAACACACAGATATTGGCCGATAGCTTTTTTACAAAAAATGTACAGGTTTTAATACCCAATTTTATATTTGGCACTTGGTTTATTTATATAAAAGCAAATGCAAATACCACACTATATGAAGGAGCGCTTAATAATAATAATGTAAATAAAACACAGATTCAACTTTATTTAACACCCACGCCTAAGCTTACTATAACTAATTTAAATATACCTGTAACAACAGCAAGCACCACACAGCCACTAGGTATTACCTGGAATATATTTAATGACGGACTTACTGACAATATACAAAAAAACAAAGGACATTATTTTAACCGGTTTATTGGATATTGCCCTTGTTTTTGTTCTGGCTGTGGCCCTGGTCAGGTTTGCATTGGCCCTCCGGCTTACTATGATAGTATAGGGCTGGGATCCAGTTTTTGGATAGATAGGGTTTATTTAAGCGCTGATTCCAGCGGGTTCCAAATAGGCAACTCCGTTTTGTTACAAACAATAAACCATGGAGTTGAAAATTCAGGATTTTTTGTATTTGAAGATAATTTTCCAACATTTGTTGGAGGTTTAAGATCCAGTTGCGGTTTTATCGGACCCACGAATGTAAGTAATGTAATAAATCCTCGTTCTACTTTTCCTACATCAGCAGGGTTTTCCATTCCTGCCAATTTGCAGCCGGGTAATTATTATGTTTATGTGGTTGCCAATCCTACAAAAACGGTTTTTGAATATCCAGGTACCCTGCAGGTAAAAAGAAGCACTTTACCTATTACTGTTCAGCGGCCAGATGTAGTAGTTTCCTCTATATCCGTGCCGCCTGCAGTAAACGCTGGGCAGCCAATTTTGTTAAACTATACGGTGCTTAACAGTGGTTTGGGAGCTGTGTTTAATAGTGTGCGAAGAGATAGGATTTATGTAAGTAATTTTCCAAATTTTGATGCGAGTGCACAATTACTAGGTACGCAAACTTTCACTGAAAATATACCGGTAAATACCCCTGTTGGTCATACCTATAATTATACTTTTACCCCAGCTACAACAGGAGCGAAATACTTTTATGTGCATACCAATTTTGATAGCTCATTTAGAGAAACCAATGCAACAAATAACTTTAGTGCAGCAGCGGGGACAACAGTAACAGCAGCAGCCGCCGCCGATTTAGTGGTGTCTAATATTCAAATGGCAGATACGGTTTTTTCACTTTTTTCCAGCCGAATTATTTACACAGTTACCAATAATGGACCAGGCATTACTTCTGGCACGTGGGTAGATAGTATTTATATAAGTTGCTCGCCTTCCTTTAATACATCAAACAATAAATTTGTGGCAAGAAAGACCCAGCTACGAACCATAGCTGCTGGCGGCATTTACACAGATACTATTTCTTTTACGCTGCCACAAATGTCGTATCAAATAAACAACTGCTTCCCTGTATCCGGAACACACACCGCATACTTTTTTGTAAAAACCAATGCAACTGGCAGTTTATATGAAGGAGCCGGTACAAGTAATAACAGTCTTGGGTCAGGCACCAGGGTGCTTGTAAATCCATTGGTAGATCATATTGTTACCGAAGTTTCTGGAGCTGATTCTGGTATAGTTGCAAGGGGTTATAGGGTGGATTGGGTAGTAAAAAATATTGGATACCGTCCATCATCGGCCTACTACAATGGCTGGAACGATGGCGCATTCTTCTCTTCAGATTCAGTGTTTAGTAATACAGCTGTTTTTGCAGGGGAGTTATCGCAAAGGGATTTAATACCCCGAAACTTAACATTATCATCCAACAGGCTGTTTACTGTTCCTAATATTCCATCTGGAGACTATTACGTTTTTATAAAAACAAATCACAGAAATGGCATCATTGGAGAATTAGCCATTAATAATAATACCAATTTAATAAGGGAGCCAAATGGCACAGCAAAAAAGATATACATCACACAGTTGCCGTTACCGGATTTTACTGACAGTGTTATTTCTGCCACTACTACTGTTGCGGTGGGGCAGTCTATAAAATTTAGGAACAGAATGACCAACATAGGCGCGGGAGTCAACTTTCCAAATAATTATACAAATAAGTTATGGTTGTCTACCGATTTTGTAACTACAGATACCCTGGGAGATAAATTGCTTTCCGCTAGAGGTTTCTCCCGAACAATTAATCCAGGTCAATCGTTTGAAGACAGTATACAAGTATTTATTCCTTTAAATACTGTGCCCGGTAATTACATATTAAAGAGCAAGGTAAACGGCACTGGCACCGTATTTGAAACCAATGACCAAAATAATTTTTCGTTTGCCCAATTAAACATTTTTATACCACCGGCGGCAGACTTGGTTATAGACAGCATTAACAAGCCTGATACCGTTTATTTAGGGTATAAAGTGGATAGTATAAAATGGAAAATTAAGAACATTGCAGCAAACGGTGCTTACGGTATGTCCACATCAGGGGTGTACCTCTCAAAAAGCATTGCTCTAGATTCTGCTGCTGTGCTCATTGGTTTGAAAACAAAAAACATCAGCATTGACCCGCTTTCTGCCATTAGAGATACACTTACACCGATTGTAAATAATTTAACGGAGGGAAGCTACAATATGCTTATAAAAACTGACCTCCTGAACAATATTGTAGAAAATGATAAGGATAACAACGTAACTGTAGCAGCTACGCCTATTTACGTAGGAGTACAAGAGCTTCCACTAAACGTGCTTACACTTAATACATTACAACGAAATGCCCGTTATTATAAATTAATTGTGCCCGATTCGTTGCTCGGTTCTACCATAAAAATAACCTTAAAAACAAATGACTCATCGCTTGTAAGAAATGAAATGTATGTGGGAGGTAACTTTATTCCATCTTCTGCAAATTTTGACTATAGGTTTGAGATACCGAATTATGGTAACCAGCAAATTGTAATTGCTGATGTAGTGGATACGCTTTATTACATCGTTTATAACTGTGTATCGCCAAATCCACCAACGCAAAATGTAACGTTGAAAGCCGAAAAACTTCCATTCTCCATACTTAATGTAAACACCCCATCTGGTGGTAATATTGGCAATGTAACCATAAAAATTTCTGGCTCTCTTTTCAGGGATAGCATGATGGCAAAGTTAAGTAACGCAGGCACTACCATTAATGCCTCTGCTGTATATTTTACAAACAGTACGATCGTGTACGCCACGTTTAACCTTGCAGGCAAACCGTTAGGATTGTATGATGTAACACTAACAAAACCTGATAATACAATAGCGGTCATGCCAAACGGCTTCTCAATTGTACCGGCAAACAATGGCGGACTGATAACAGGCAGCGGTGTGAATTCTGTACCCGGCAATGGTAATGCACCGGGTTGCGATCCGGGCGCAGCAAGTGGGCTAAACTCGCAGCTAGTCGTGGAAATAGTAGTACCCGAGTTCGTCGTAGTCAATTGGCCATTCACCATCCAATTAAATTATAGCAATCCAACTAATGGAGATATTACTGCACAAACTCGAATATTGTATAGCGAACTCGGTGTAAAAATGGCGCTGTCACCGGGTGGAGTTTCGAGCGGAAGTACATCGCTTTATTTGGAGTTGTCAGAACCTGGTGGTCCTCCGGGAATTATCCGGGCAGGTGGTAGCGGAACCATTACTATTTATTCAAAATCTCCTACTTTTCTCACTAACGGTTTCAGAAGACAAAGTGCGCTATTTAAGTTAAAATAAAAATTGACAAGCTATGCAGTTGGTAACAAAAATTATAAAAATGCAGTTTTTAATTAGGCTAATTCTTTTCGTATTTGCTATGCAATTATCATTTACAAGCAATGCGCAAAATATAAACAATCCCAATAAGCAGGGGCCGCTAGGTACGCAGGTAAATACTTACAGTGGTAACTTCTTTGTAAATCGTACAGACCTGTACATACCTGCACGAGGTTTTGATCTTGATATTTCTTTTAAATACAACAGTTATAATTTTGATGTTGAGAATTCTTACGGAAAAGGCTGGAGTTTTGAATACAACATGAGGTATGCCACAGATACCCTTAATGGCAAAGTAATTACATGGGGAAACGGTAGGGAAGATACTTATGCATTACTGACGGGTGGTACCTATAGGGCGCCCCTAGGTTTTTTTAATACATTAAACCAGTATCAACCAAATAAATTTTTACTGACCGAGCTTGATGGAAGAAAGTATTATTTTGATAATAGCACCCACAAGCGGCTTACAAAAATGGAAGAGCCTAACGGTAATTTCATCAATTTAAATTATACTGATTCGTTGTTAACTTCTCTTACAAACGGAGCAGGGCAAACCATTTCATTTACTTATAACGCCACGGGCAGATTGGCAACGGTGGTTGACGCCATTACTGCACCCACAAGAACCTACACTTACACGTATGATAACCTTGGTAATTTAAAAGAAGTGACAGATCCATTAGGGGGTAAAAATAAATATACTTATCTGATTAACGGCCCTATGAAAACCCTGGCTGATAAAAATAACAATGTGGTAAACATTATTTACTTTTCTGATTTAAGTGTGAGTGAATTGATTGGTTGTAATAAAAGACTAAGTTTTTCTTACGACACCACATCACTTACTACTGTCGTCACAGATCACCTATCTACTGGTAACCAGATAACCACTTATAAATATCAAACAAAAGAAAATCTTGCCTGGCTGATCAGTATGAGCGGTAATTGTTGCGGTTTTAATATGACCTACGAATTTGATAACAATGGTAATAAAATAAAAGAAACAGACGCCAATGGAAAAATTTACACATACAGCTACGATGCTCGCGGTAATATGCTCACCATGACGGACCCGCAGAACCAAACGAGTACTTATACTTACACAACAGCATTTAATAATTTAGCAACTTACACAGACCCTAAAGGAAATCTTTATACACTTTCGTATAATGTAACAGGTAATCTCACCCAATTGGTAGCACCAAGTAATTTAGTTTATGCAGCAACCTATGCTGCTAACGGTGATATTGTTAGCAGCACTGATCCAAAAGGAAATGTTTACACTTACAACTACGATACCTATGGAAACCCAACAAATGTAACTGCACCAAATGGTTATAATGCCATACTCGCTTTTAACGCAAGAGGAAATCTTTTGGCATATACCGATGCTAGAGGCAATACCCATACTGCGGAATTTGATATACTGGATAGACTCAAAAAGATCACTGATCCCAATAATAATTTTATAAGAAATAATTATGATGCAGAAGGAAACGTAATATCGGCGATATCAAAAAACAACGAAACAAGTTTGCTCAGCTATGATGCATCTAACCGGCTGGTAAAAATGAAAGACCCAATTGGAAATACCACAGAAATGATATACGACGGAAAGGATAACGCTATTGCGGTAAAGAATGCCTTAGGTAATACGATGAATTTTAGTTACGACAACCGTAACAGACTTAAAACAAGTAAAGATCCTCTAGGAAATACAAAGTCATTTAGCTACGATGCCAATGGAAACATAACTGCTGCAACTTTAGCAAATGGCCAGCAACTCACCTACACCTACGATAATGTAAATCGACTTAAAACCATTAGCGACAATAGTGGCTCTATTGCACAAATGACGTATGACAAAAACAGTAATGTTACAAGTTATATCAATGGCACAGGTGCAGTAACTACAGCTACCTATGACAACCTAAACAGACCTAAGGTAATAACTGACCCCTTAGGAAAAATAACAAACTACAACTATGACGATAATAATAATATCACAGCGATCACTGACAGAAATGGTTTTACTAAAACCTACACCTATGACAGTTTAAATCGGGTAAGAACTTACACCGATAACAATGGCTTTGTAATAACAGTGGCGTATGATGCTGAAGGAAATATCGCATCTGCAAAAGATCAAAATAATAATATTACAAGTTATACCTACGATAATTTAAACAGACTAAAAAGAACAACCTATCCTAATGCAACTTATTTGGAAAACACTTATGATATCAAAAGTAATGTAGTAGGAATACGCCTCACAGATGGCAGCAGCATTAGTTTACAATACGACTCTCTCAACAGGCCGATCCGTAAAACATTGCCAGATGGTGTTATA
>Ga0105047_10014827_pt1 | contig 12330 bp, 12 predicted proteins | sample MAT04_FD_78384 | JGI IMG/M metagenome (GOLD analysis project Ga0105047, IMG submission 78384) | Freshwater microbial communities from Lake Fryxell liftoff mats and glacier meltwater in Antarctica - MAT-04 (megahit assembly) | ecosystem: Environmental > Aquatic > Freshwater > Ice > Liftoff... | reverse complement strand
TGCCGACCAGCGTGGTGCCGGCGCGCAGCCCGTCGCCCAGCGGGTCCTCCGTGCGGGTCGGCGGGCGGCCGAGGGTTTCGCCGAAATAGGTCTCGGTCTCCATGCGTTCGCCGAAATGGCATTCGCGCGTCGCGCGCTCATCATCATCCGCGACGTGCAGGTTGACGACGAGGCGCCATTTGCCGCGGTCCATCACCTGGCCGTGCTTCGCGGCCTCGGCCTCCGCCATGCGCCACTGCTCGGCGAGTTTCTGCGGCCCGCCGGGCAGGCCGGCGCCGAGCGAGATGAGCCCGAGCCCGTGCTTCGCGGCAGCCAGCGCGCCGGCCGGCGTGGTGGAGGAGGCGACGGAGATGGGGAAGCACGGGTGGCTGTAGGGCGCGAGGTGCAGCCGCGCCTCGCGCAGTTCGAACCAGTCGGTCTTCATGGTCACCGGGCCGTCGCAGGCCAGCAGCCGCATGATGGCGGAGAGCGCCTCCTCCATGCGCGGGCGCTGGGTGCGGGCTTCGATGCCCATCATGTAGGCGTCGCTCACCAGGGCGCCGGGGCCGCAGCCCATCATCGTGCGGCCGCGCGTCATGTGGTCGAGCTGGACGAAGCGTTGCGCGACGAGAAAGGGGTGGTGGTAAGGCAGGCTCGTGACGCCCGAGCCGAGGCGGATGTGCTTGGTGCGTTCGGCGGCGGCGGCGATGATCAGCTCCGGGCTGGCGATGGTTTCCCAGCCGGCGGAATGGTGCTCGCCGATCCAGGCCTCATCGAAACCGAGCTGGTCGAGCGCCACCAGAAGATCGAGGTCGCGCCCGATGGCCAGCGTCGGGTTGTCGCCCAGGCGGTGGAAGGGGGCGAGGAAGATGCCGAACTTCAGACCGGCATGGGGCATGGGGGCGACCTCCGTGTTTCGGCAAGGCTGAGCCCGGCGGGCGCGGAGGTCAACGCCGCAGCTTGGGTTTCGCGACCACCATGGCCACCCCGAAGGCGGCGACGGCGGTGCCCCCGATCGCGAGCCATGTCATCTCGTCACCCAGCACGACCCAGGCGATGGCGGCGGCGAGCGGCGGCACCAGGAAGAACACCGAGGAGGCGCGCGCCGCCTCCCCATGACGCAGCATGGCGAAGAGCAGCGAGAGCGAGATCAGCGAGTTGACGAAGACGAGGTAGGCCAGCCCCACGAAGAGGTCCGGCGCCCACTCCACCCGCATTGTCTCGGTGAGCACGGCCAGCGGGATGGTGGCCACGAGCGCCACGAAGCACATGACGAGGTTGGCAGTGACGAGGTGCGTCGGCCGGCCGGATTTGCGCTCCAGCAACGCACCGCCCGTCATCACGCAGAGCGCCACCAGCGCAAAGACCAAGCCAAGCCACCCGCTCGCGCTGAAGCCGGAGCCGGACAGGATCACCATCGCCGCGCCGATCATCCCGAGCGTGAGCCCGGCCCAGCCGCGCTGGCCGACAGGCGGGTCGCCCACCACGGCCGGCGCCAGCAGGGCGACGACCACCGGCTGCAGCCCGATCAGCAGCGCGATCGTGCCCGCGCCCATGCCGTTGGCCATGGCGAGGTTCATCGCCGCGAAATAGGCGAACTGCACGAGCAGCCCCATCCGCACGAGGTGAAGGAGCGTGGCGCGGTCCGGAAGCGCAGGGCGCAGCGCGAGCCAGAGCGGCAGCAGCAGCGCGACCACCGTCGCATAGCGCAGCACCTGCAGCGTCAGCGGCTCCACATGCGGCAGGCAAAGCTTGATGGCCGTGAAACCGCCCGACCAGAGCGAAACGAAGAGGATGGGCGCCGCGGCCAGCCAGGCCGGTCTTGGCAGGGTTGGCCGCGGCGCGGTGCGGTGATCCGGCGCGCTCACCGATCCGCGGTGCGGAAGGCCGAAGGCCCACCTTCGACGCGGATGCGGTCCGGCAGGGGGGTCAGGCGCTGGCCGTCGAAGCCGAACACCTGGATCTCGCGCTCCACCATGTTCTGCACGAAGACGCGCGTGCCGTCGCTGTTGAACGCCACGCCCTGCCCCCAACTTCCGACCTCGGCCTGCGCCACGCGCACCAGGCGCCCGTCATCGATGCGCAGCATGACCAGCAGCCCCGGCCCGCGCATCGGGTGGTTTGCCGGGCGGTTCGATCCGTTCATCACGGTGACGGCGACATGGCGATTGTCGGGGCTGACCTGGATGCCCTCCGGCGTCGGGCCCACGGCGATGGTGTCCACCGTGCGGAACGGCTCGGCGGCGAGCGAGATCAGGCTCACCGTGTCTTGATCGCCGGAACTGCGGCCGATATTGGCGGCCACCGCCCAGCGCCCGTCGCGCGTGATCCCCATGCCGTAGGGGCGGATGCCGGCGGTGATGTCACGCCCGGCGAGCGTCACGTTCTCGCCCTCGACGCGCAGCACCGTGACCATGGAATCGCCGTCCCGCGTCACCAGGGCGAAGCGGCCATCCGGCGTGAACTGCGCGTGGCTGACGCCTGACGCCGGCGGGCCGACCGTCAGCGTGGAGACGGGGGTGAGGCGCCCATCAGCGATGCGGAACACGCTCACCGTGCCGGCATTGCGGTTGGCGACCAGCGCCAGCGTGCCGGCCCGGTTGACCGAGACGCCGGAGGGCCCGGCACCCGTCTCCACGGTCTGCACCACCGCGGGCGGCGTCGCGCGCAGGTCGATCACGGAGAGCCGGTTGTCGGGGATCTGCCGCGTCGAATTCGCCGGATCGATCCGTTGCGCCGACGCTACGAGGCCGAAGCGCTCATCGGGTGTCAGCGCGACCGAAGTCGGTGGCCCCACGACCGAGTGCGGCGCCTGGACCTGGCCCACGACCCGCGGCGGATTGGCGCCGAGGTCGAGAATGGTGACGGTATCGGGCGGCGGGTTCTGCACGATGCGAAGCGTGCCGTTATCCAACACCGCCTTGCTGTCATTGCCGGAGAGGGCGATCTGCGCGGATGCCTCCCCGGTCCACAAAACCAGTGCCGCGCCACAGAGCCAGATGCGTTTCATCGGTTCCCTCCCGGGTTGCTTCCCCAAGCCCCGCTTGTTGCCGCGGGAGGCGCGAGCTTGGGTCCGATGTGCCCCGGCCGCAAGCGCGCCTTGAAGGTCCTTGCGATCCGGGGCAAGTATCTCTCAATAACAAGATGATGATCACGGGAGACGTCAGCACATGACCCAACGTCGCACGCTTCTTCTCGGGGCGATGGCAGCACCTGCCGCGCTGTCGATCCCTCGCGCGCAGGCCCAAGGGCAGGCGCCCGAGGTGACGCTCCGGCTGCACCACTTCCTGCCCGCCGTCTCCAACGTGCACCGGCATTTCCTGATGCCATGGGCGCAGAAGCTCGCCAGCGAGAGCCAGGGCCGGCTGCGCGTGCAGATCTTCCCCGCGATGCAGTTGGGCGGCGCACCGCCGCAGCTTTACGACCAGGCGAAGGACGGCGTGGTGGACATCGTCTGGACGCTGCCGGGCAACACGCCCGGGCGCTTCCCATCGATCGAGGTGATCGAGCTTCCCTTCGTCCCCCACAAGCGCGCGAGCGTGAATTCGCGCGTCGTTCAGGAGCTCTACGAGACGCGCTTCCGCCAGGAATTCGCCGACACGCACATCCTCTGCGCCTGGGCGCATGATGCGGGCGTGATCCATTCGCGGCGTGAGGTGCGCCGGCAGGAGGACATGGCCGGCCTCAAGCTCCGCTTCCCGACGCGCCAGGCGGGCGAGGCGCTGCGCGCGCTGGGTGCGGCGCCGATCGGCATGCCCATCCCGCAGGTGCCCGAGGCGTTGGCGCAGGGCGTGATCGACGGCGCCGTGGTCCCGTGGGAGGTCGTCCCCGCCATCCGCCTGCATGAGACGCTGCGGAACCACACGGAATTCCCCGGCAGCCCGACATTCTATGTCGCGAGCTTCGTGCTCGCCATGAACCGCGCGAAGTACGACGCCCTGCCGGCCGAGCTGAAGACCGTGCTGGATGCGAACAGCGGCCAGGCGGCGGCCACCATGGCTGCCCGCGTCTGGGACGAGCAGGGGCCGATCGTCGAGCAGATGGTCCGCCGCCGCAGCAACGCCATCGTCGAACTCAGCGCGGAGGAGGCCGAGCGCTGGGCCCGCACCACGCAGCCCGTCCGCGACAACTGGGTGCGCGCGATGGCCGAGCGCAACATCAATGGCGGCGCGCTGCTCGAGGAGGCGCGCGCGCTGATCGCCCGCCATGGCCAGGGTGTGACCTGAGTCGACCATGAGCGAGGCGCCGCCGCGCGGCCCGATCGCCCGGCTGGCCGCCACCCTCGCCTTGCTGGGCGGCGGGCTGCTGCTGGCGACGGCCTTGCTGACCGTCGTTTCCGTCATGTCCCGGTGGCTCACGAACCATCCCGTGAAGGGTGATTTCGAACTCGTCTCGATCGGCTCCGGCGTGGCGGTGCTGAGCTTCCTCGCCTGGGGCAGCGTGACGCGCTCGAACATCGTGGTGGACAGCTTCACGACCTGGCTGCCCGCGCGCATGAACGGCGCGATCGACGCCTTCTGGTCGCTCGTCTGGGCGGTGGCGACGCTGCTGATCGCCGAGCGCATGTGGACCGGCATGTTCGACACCTGGCGCAACGGCATGCGAACCATCGGCCTGCTGGCGCTGCCGTATTGGTGGGCCATCGGCATCGGCTCCCTGTGCTTCGCGCTTTCGGGCGTGGCCGCGGCGCTCGCCATTCCGCGCCTGCTGCGCGCGCCCCGCTGATGGCTCCCGAATTCGTTCTGGCCGCGACCGGCTTCGCGGGGCTGATGCTGCTGATCGTGCTGCGGGCGCCCATCGCGCTCGCCATGCTCATTGCCGGTGCCGTGGGCTACGTCCACATCCTGGATCAGGCGGCGCTGTTCAACTACCTCAAGACCACGCCCTACCACCTCTTCGCGAGCTACACGCTCGGCGTCATTCCGCTCTTTATCCTGATGGGCGCGCTGGCCGAACGCGGCGGCCTGGCGCGCGACCTCTTCGCCGCGGCGAACGCGCTGCTGGGGCGGCGGCCGGGAGGTCTCGCGATGGGCGTGATCGGCGCGAGTGCCGCCTTCGGCGCGGTCTGCGGTTCCTCCGTCGCGACCACGGCGACGTTTGGCCGGGCTGCTCTGCCGGAACTGCTGCGCTACGGCTATGCGCCCGGCTTCGCGACGGGCACAATCGCGGTGGGCGGCACGCTCGGCATCCTCATCCCGCCCTCGGTCATCCTCGTCGTCTATGCGATCAGCACCGAGCAGAACATCGCAAAGCTGTTCATGGCGGCCCTCATCCCGGGCGTGATGGCGGCCGGATTCTACCTCGCCACCATCTGGATCTGGATGCGCTTCCGCCCCGCCCTCGGCCCTCCCGCCCCGCTGCCGGAGCCCGGTGAGCGTGCGCGCGCATTCCGCAACGTGCTCCCCGTGCTGTGCATCGCGGTAATGGTCGTTGGTGGCATCTATGGCGGCATCTTCACGCCGACGGAGAGTGCTGCCGTTGGCTGCGTCGCCGTTCTGGCGCTCGGCCTGCTGCGCCGCAGCCTTTCCCTGCGCGACGCCCGCGCCGCCCTCCTCGCCACGGCGGAGACGACGGCGATGATCTTCGCAATCCTGTTGGGGGCGGAGGTGTTCAACGCCTTCCTCGCCCTTTCCCAGGCGCCGGACCTCCTGGCGCTCTGGGTGACGGAGCAGGATTTTCCGCCCTACGGCGTCCTGGTGGCGCTGCTGTTCACCTATATCATCCTCGGTGCCGTGATGGATGAACTGGCGATGATCCTGCTCACGCTTCCGGTCTTCTTCCCCGTGGTCACCGCGCTGGATTTCGGCATGACGACGGAGGAGACGGCGATCTGGTTCGGCATCCTCGTGCTGGTCGTGGTCGGCATCGGGCTGACGGCGCCGCCGATCGGGCTGAACGTGTTTGTCATCTCCTCCATCGCGCGCGAGGTGCCGATCGCGCAGACCTATGGCGGCGTGCTGCCCTACCTCGGCGCCGATCTGCTGCGCCTGGCGCTTTGTGTGGCCTTTCCGGCGCTGAGCCTATGGCTCGTCCGCCTGCTGACCTGAAAGCCGGGGCTGATTCACGCCCTTGGTTCCACCAAGGGCGATCAGACCCTAGGATCACCCCATGTCCGACCCCATTCCCTACGCACGCCCCCTGCCCGGCACGCAGCCGCCGCTCGACAGCCCCGCCTATGGCAGCACGCGCACCCGCGCCCCCCTGCTGCCACCGATCCGCGCGCCGCACACGCTGACCGAAGCGACCTCGCCACGCTTCTCGCCGGCGCATTACCCGGCCCATGCCGACATGTCGGTCGTGGACGGCCATGCGGCGATGGGTGAGCGCATCATCGTGGCAGGCCGTGTGCTGGACGAAGCCGGCCGCCCCGTCGCCGGCAGCATGGTCGAGGTGTGGCAGGCCAATTCCGCCGGCCGCTACCACCACGTGCGAGACCAGCACGACGCGCCGCTCGACCCGCATTTCGAGGGACGCGCGCGCGTCTTCACGGATGCCGAGGGGCGCTACGCCTTCACCACCATCCGCCCAGGCGCCTATCCCTGGCGCAACCACGCCAATGCATGGCGGCCGGTGCACATCCATTTCGGCCTGTTCGGCGCGAGCTTCGCGCAGCGCATGATCACGCAGATGTACTTCCCGGGCGACCCGCTGCTGCCGCTCGACCCCATCTTCAACTGCACGGCGGACGGAGCCGCGCGCCAGCGCCTGGTCGCCGCCTTCGACCTTGACGTGACGAAGCCCGAATGGGCGCTGGGCTACCGCTTCGACATCACGCTGCGCGGCCCCGCGGCAACGCCCTTCGAGGAAGAGGAGCACGCGTGATGGCGACGCCGCACCAGACCGCCGGCCCCTATTGGCACCTGATAGACTTCCCCGACTGGGCCGATGTGCTGCGCGAGGACGGCCCCAATGCGGGTGCGGCGGGCGAGCGCATCACCATCACCGGCACCATCACCGATGGCGACGGCGCGCTGGTCACCGATGCCATGGTCGAGATCTGGCACGCCGATCCGGATGGCCGCTACGACGCGGCGTTCCAGGGCTTCGGGCGCTGCGCCACGGATGCCGAGGGCCGCTTCCGCTTCACGACCCTCAAGCCCGGCCCCGTCCCCGGCCGCGGCAACACGCTGCAAGCGCCGCACGTGCAGATCGCAATCTTCGCGCGCGGCCTGCTCAGCCACGTGACGACGCGCCTCTATTTCTCCGGCGAGGCGCTGAACGAGAGCGATCCGCTGCTCAACCTGGTGCCGGCCGCACGCCGCAGCACGCTGATCGCCGCACCCGTCGGCCCCGGCACCTGGCAACTCGACCTCCGCCTGCGTGGCGGCGCGGAAACCGTTTTCCTGGATATCTGAACCATGCCCGTGAACCCTGCCGACGCACCCGTGATGGGTGTGCTCTACGGCACCGATGCCATGCGCGCCGCCATGGGCGAGCACGCCTTCCTGCAACGCATGCTGGACGTGGAGGCAGCGCTGGCGCGCGCCCAGGCGCGCCTCGGCATCGTGCCGGCGGAGGCCGCCGATGCCATCACGCGCGCCGCCAATGCCGACCGCCTCGATCTTGCGGCGCTGGGTGCCGCCACGCGAAACACAGGCTACCCCGTCGTGGGATTGGTGAAGCAACTCACCGCGTTGGCTGGCCCCGATGCGGGCCGCTGGACGCATTGGGGAGCCACCACGCAGGACATCATGGACTCTGCCGTGGTGCTGCAACTGCGCGACGCCCTGGCCCTGATCCGTGACGACCTCGTGGCGCTCAACCAGGCCCTCGGCGTGATGGCGCAGCACCACCGCGGGACCATCATGGCCGGGCGCACGCATCTCCAGCACGCGCTGCCCGTCACCTTCGGCTACAAGGTCGCCGTCTGGCTCTCACCGCTGATCACCATGGTCGAGCGGCTGGACCAGCTTCGCCCCCGCGCGCTGCGGCTGCAGTTCGGCGGTGCCGCAGGCACGCTGGCTTCCCTGGGCGAGCAGGGCCTCGCGGTGCAGCGCGAGCTGGCGGCGGAACTCGGCCTCGCCTGCCCCGACATCCCCTGGCATGTGGCGCGTGACGGCCTGGCCGAGGCGGTGTCTTTCGCCGGTCTGCTGTGCGGCGCGCTCTCCAAGATCGCGACCGACGTGATGCTGCTCATGCAGACCGAGGTGGCCGAGGTGAACGAGCCGCACGTCGCCGGGCGCGGCGGCAGTTCCACCATGCCGCAGAAGCGCAACCCGATCGCCTGCGAGTACATCCTGGCCCAGTCGCGCGGCGTGCATGCGCTCGTACCGCAGATGCTGGCCGCGATGGCGCAGGACCTGGAGCGCGGCACTGGCCCCTGGCAGGCGGAAGCGCTGGTGATCGGCCAGACCTTCAACCTCACCCATGGCGCGCTGGTGCAGGCGCGCTTCCTGGCCGAGGGGCTGGTCGTCGATCCGGCGCGGATGCTGCGGAACCTTGCCTCCACCGGCGGGCTGATCGCGGGTGAGCAGGTGATGATGGCCCTCGCTCCCGTCCTCGGCCGGGGCGAGGCGCATCATGTGGTCAACCATGCCTGCGACGTCGCCATCGCGCAGGGCATCACCCTCGCCGCCGCCTTGCAGATGGATGCGGGCGTGGCCTCCCGCATGGATGCCGCGCAGATCGCCGCGATGTGCGATCCGCAAGGCTACCTCGGCAGCGCCGGCCTTTTCGTCGACCAGGTGCTGGCGCGCATCGGCCGCGAGTGAGCACGCTTGGGCGGCGACAGCAGGGCCATGGCCAGCGCCGCCACCCCGCCCAGGATTCCGAAGCTGATGCCCGGACGCAGCATGGCGGAGGTGTAGAGGCTGTGGCGGAGCTGGTAGCCTTGGTCGCCGTGGCGCTGTCCGTCCTGGCCGGGCTTGTGCAGGTTGCGCGTCGTTGAGCGGGGCGGTTCGCCGGCCTTGCGGAGCATCCGATACAGGGTCGTCGCCAGCAGGCGATCGGACAAGGCCGGCGCCATGCGAGAAGCGGCGATCATCGCGCGTCCGACACCGCCCACCACGATGTTGCGTGTTGGGTGCTGCGCCGCGTGCAGCACGACGTCGGCCACCAGTTCGGGCGCGTAGAGAGGCGCCGGGATCTGCGATTTCTCGCCCATCTGGTTCAACGCATGCTCACCAAATGGCGTGTCGATGGCGGATGGCTGGATGAGGGTGACCTCAACCGGCGCATCCTCGTGCAGGAGTTCGATGCGGAGGCAATCGGTGAAACCCTTCACCGCGTGTTTCGAAGCCGCATAGGCGCTCAGCAGCGGCTGCGGCATCTCGGACGCGATCGACCCCATGTTGATGAGGGCGCCGCCGCGCTGCTTCAGCGTCTTCAGCGCCACAAGCGAACCATGGACGACGCCCCAGTAGTTGGTGCGGAACAGCCGCTCATGGTCCTCCAGCGCCATCTCCTCCAGCGTGGCATAGGCACCGACGCCGGCGTTGTTCACCCAGGTGTCGAAGCCACCGAACTTCTCGTGCGCCACTTCGGCGATGCGCTCCACGTCGGCCAGCACGCCCACATCGGCGACCACCGTCTCGCACCGCCCGCCGCGATCGCGGATCCCCTGGCAGATGGTGTCCAGCGCCACCTCGTTGCGGGCCGCCAGCACCACCGCGGCACCGGCGGCGGCGGCGCGGCATGCGATGGTAAGCCCGATCCCGGAGCTGGCGCCGGTGACGACGATGACTTGGTCATGCAGGGGCTTGAGCTGATGGGACATGGCTTCCTCGCGTTGGGTTCAACGCATGAAAACCATCGCATTGCGTCCGGGTTCACCGCTCACAGGTTGAAAGCGACCGCCCCGGTCTCGCTGACGTCGTAACCGCCCATCTGGGCGGCACGCGCCACGAAAGACGCCTCTCGCGTGAAGCGAAGCAGGCGCTGCATCGCCGGCTCGAAGGCGTCCCGGCGTTGCGTGACGAGATCGAAGCGCTCACGGATCAGGGGAACGAACCCAAGCCCGAGGCGCAACGCCTCGGCGCGGATGCCGAAACCCGCATCGGCCGCACCGGTGACGACAGCAGCGGCGACCTCGTCCTCGGCCAGGGCGGGCTGCAGCAGAAGTGCCACGTCGCGCAGAGCGATGCCGGCGTCGCTCAGCAGGCCGATGAGCAGCACATGGCTGCCGGCGCGCGGCTGCCGGCCGATCACGCGCAGGCCCGGACGCGCCAGGTCGGCGATCGTAGTGAGGGCGCGGGGATTACCGGGCGGCACGATCAGCCCCTGCTCCCGCCAGGCCCAGGTCAGACCAACGAGGCCCGCACCCGGCATGGCAGCACGCACGGCCGCCTCGTTGAAGCCCGCGCCATCGGCATCCCGCAGGTGCACGGCCGCGACCATCGCGCTTCCATCGACGAGCCCATCCAGCCCGTCCAGGCTGCCGCCCGCGCGCTGGGCGAGCCCGCAGCCCGATTGCCGAACGGCCCAGTCCAGCAACGGGTCATGGCTACCGGCCAGGATCGGCGGCGGTGCGGGCCGCCCACCCGCCTCCGCCTGGCGGGCAAGCCAGCCGCGCAGGGCGTCACTCGGGAACAGCCACTTGCCGCCGACCAGCGCCGCAGGCAGCCGGCGCGCGCGGGCGAGGTCATAGAGGGCGCGCTGCGAGAGGCGGAGGAAGGCCGCCGCCTCCTTCAGGGTCCAGATTGGGGCTTCCATTCGGCAGATATCGGCAAATGGCGGCAAATGCACAAGGCTTGGCGCTGTTGTGACAAGCGCCGCGGAGCCCTACAGCCTTGCTGATGGAGGATCTCGGCAGCGCATTCCGTCAGGCGCTCGGCCTCGTCGCCGCCGGCGATGCCGGGCTCTGGCAGATCATCGCCCTCAGCCTGCGCGTCTCGCTGACGGCGACGGTGATCGCGGGCTGCATCGGCCTGCCGCTCGGCGCGCTGCTGGCCGTCGCGCGGTTCCCCGGGCGGCAAAGCCTGCTCGTGTTGCTGAACGCGCTGATGGGCCTGCCGCCCGTCGTCGCGGGGCTGCTGATCTACATCCTGCTGTCGCGCTCCGGCCCGCTCGGCTCCCTCGGCCTGCTGTTCTCGCCGACGGCGATGGTGGTGGCGCAGGCCGTGCTGATCACGCCCATCCTGGCCGCCCTCGCGCGCCAGGTGCTGGAGGGGCTGTGGGAGGAATACGCCGAGCAGTTGCGCTCGCTCGGGTCCGGCCCGCTCCGCGCCACCGGCACGCTGCTTTGGGATGGCCGCTTCGCGCTGCTGACGGTGCTGCTGGCGGGCTTCGGCCGCGCCTCGGCCGAGGTGGGCGCCGTGATGATCGTGGGCGGCAACATCGAAGGCTTCACCCGCGTGATGACCACGGCCATCGCGCTCGAAACCAGCAAGGGCGACCTGCCGCTGGCACTGGCCCTCGGGCTCGTGCTGATGGCCATTGTCATCGGCGTCAACGCCGCAGCGCAGATCCTGCGCGAGGCCTCGGCACGGTGGGCCGGATGAGCGGTCCCGTCCTGCATGTCGAGGGCCTCGGCTTCGCGGCCCGCGGCGTGACGGTGCTGGACGGCGTGAGCTTCACGCTCAGCCTGGGTGCGCCCAGCTTCATCATCGGCCCGAATGGCGCGGGAAAATCGGTGCTGCTGCGCCTCCTGCATGGCCTGCTGACGCCGAGCGCCGGGCGCATCGCCTGGGCCGGCGTCGGGCGTCAGGCGATGGTGTTCCAGAAGCCGGTGCTGCTTCGGCGCAGCGTCCGCCAGAACATCGCGCATGCGCTCTCGCTCGCCGGCATCGCCGAGGATGCACGGATCACCGACACGCTGGCCGAGGTGGGCCTTCCGCACCTGATCGACCGCGCGGCCCGCAAGCTCTCGGGCGGGGAGCAGCAGCGCGTGGCGCTCGCCCGCGCTCTCGCCCTCAAGCCCGACATCGTCTTCCTGGATGAGCCCAGCGCCAGCCTCGACCCCGCCGCGGCACGTGCCGTGGAGGACGTTCTGGCGCGCGTGGCGGCACGCGGCATGAAGCTCGTGATGACGACGCATGACCTGCACCAGGCGCGTCGCCTCGCGGGTGAGATCCTCTTCCTGCATCGTGGCCGCCTGATCGAGCAGACGCCCGCCGCCGAGTTCTTCGCGCAACCCCGCAGCGCGGAGGCACAGGCCTTCCTGCGCGGCGACATCCTGGGCTGAGCCGCATGTTCCGCCGCACCCTTCTCGCCGTCGCGCTTCAGGGCATGCCCGCCCTCGCGCAGGAGCGTGTGATTACCGTCAGCAGCACCACCAGCACCGAGCAGTCGGGCCTGTTCGGCCATATCCTGCCGATCTTCCGCGAAGCGACCGGCATCACCGTACGCGTGGTGGCACTGGGCACCGGCCAGGCGCTCGATGTCGGCCGGCGCGGCGATGCGGATGTGGTGTTC
>Ga0105047_10014826_pt1 | contig 12330 bp, 10 predicted proteins | sample MAT04_FD_78384 | JGI IMG/M metagenome (GOLD analysis project Ga0105047, IMG submission 78384) | Freshwater microbial communities from Lake Fryxell liftoff mats and glacier meltwater in Antarctica - MAT-04 (megahit assembly) | ecosystem: Environmental > Aquatic > Freshwater > Ice > Liftoff... | reverse complement strand
TTCGTTATGACCGACTCTTTGACCCTTGTCGTTTTTGATGAGGATGTTCCAGTCTTTCTCGCCCTGCAGATAAACCTCTTCTTTGCCGATATGGTCTTCAAAGCGCAGTTCGTTGAAGTTAGCGTCGGTGCCGCCGGGGGTACTTCTGGTTCTAATGCCGCTTTGGGTTTTGTTGGCGGGCAGGCTGTAATTGGGTTGTTTGACTGCGTTGACTACGCTGCCGGTTATGATCGGATAATCCATGTCGCCGTTGACAAAGGAGACGAGGACTTCGTCACCGATGCGTGGTATGAACTGGCTGCCGTAACTGTTGCCGTTCCAGAACTGGATTGTACGCAGCCAGCAGGAGCTTTGTTCGTTCATTTGGCCTTGACGGTCAAAGTGAAACTGGACGTTGACGCGGCCGTACTGGTCAGGCCAGATTTCTTCGCCTTTAGGGCCGGTGACGATGGCAGAGAGAAGGCCGGGGACTATGGGCTGTTTATGGCGCTGTTCAGGCCGGTAGGTTACGGTTGATGGTATGACCATGAAGATGTTGTTGTACTTCGGAGTGGCGTCTTCTGGGGCCTGTTCTTTGAGGACGGTTGGTTGCTGGCCTTGATGGGCTATTCCGAACAGGAAGTATTCCTGGTTGAATTGTTCGATGCTGTGGTTATTTAGGGAGAATGTGGCGCCAGCAGTCAGGCGGGTGCAGTTACTTTGGCCGCGCCCTTTTTCCTTGAGTGCGGCCATGATTTCCAGCCGGATTTGAGACAGGCGGTCGCCTCTTTTTGTTTCTCCGTGACTGCCGGGGTAGCTGTAGACTTCAAATTCTTCGTCCGGGTTGTTGTATTGGCTTTTGCTGTCGGTTTTAAGGTCGGCGGACGGTGTTTTGAAGTTGTAGTTGTTATGGGTGTGTACGCTGGATCTGATTCGGTCCGAGTAGTCGAATGAGGAGATGCTGATCGCGTTTGCGCTGACCATTCCACCGCTGTTGAACGGGACTGATGTATTGCCTTCTATGTCCCGGTAATATGCGTCGGTGTCGCAGAAGACCAGTACATGTCTGTCCTGGTAATGTTCAAAAAAATAGAAGATACCTTCATTTTCAAGCAGGCGGAAGATAAAATGCAGGTCGGTTTCGTTGTACTGGATGTTGAATTTGTTGAAGATGTCTTCATGTTCGAGGCGGAATTCGTAGAGGTCGGAGGTGATGCCGCTTTCTTCCAGTAGCTTGCCGATGATGTCCTGCAGTTTTGTGTCCTGAAAGATGCGGCAGTTTTGCCGTAAAGACAAAAGCCACAGTGATGGAACCAGTTGCGCTTCGTATATGTGAAACCGGCCTATGGTTTCTGTATGTCTGAATTTACGGATGATGCCGTGGAAATATCGATCAGGGTTGCCAATTCCTTCCGGGTTAAGAATAGTTAGCAGACCTTCCTGACTGACAATTTCTTCACAGGGAATAATCTGTTCACTAACCAGAGTCAGGTTCGCACCAGAGACATGGGATACATTCTCGGCCAGGTCAAAGCCAAGGACTGATACGTCATAGTCCAGATCTGGAAATTTAAATAGGAATTGGGCACTACTGGCGGACATTGAGGGACTCTTTTTTACTTTTGGTTGCAAAGTAGTAACTTGTATTGATTAACCTTGTGCCATCGCCGAACATCTCTTAACTTAGGTCGGCCACAACCATAAATCAAAACCGGTTATAGAAACTAACCATAATCGATGCATGCAACCACAAATATAACCAATAAAGCATCACCAATGAACATGTCAAGCATTGAAATAATTTTAATAAATGAGGCTTTTGAAAGCCGTCATGAGGAGGCCGTTATGCACGGCGTCAAGCGAGCGGCAACACAGCAGAACGGACCCACTGTTGCAAGAACCTCAAATAACAACAATTAGCAAGTTGCAGGCAGCGTGTTCCATATTTGTCAGTTTTTTAGAAGACCTGGCTATCCATTAGTTGTTCAAGAACAGACAGCCCAAATAACTATTGCCGCTGACAATGTAAATATGCTATAAATCTAAACAATATGTGAACCACGGGGGTCACCCTCTGTGGTTTTATTTTTTTAAGGAGTTCATACACGATGATTTCAGCTTCAAACGTAACCCTGGCATATGGCAAAAGAGTCCTTTTCAAGGACGTCAACATAAAGTTCACACCTGGCAACTGCTATGGCCTGATCGGTGCCAACGGTGCCGGCAAATCAACCTTTCTAAAAATCCTTTCTGGCGAAATCCAGGCAGACAAAGGTGACATCTCTGTCGGTGCCCGTGAGCGAATCGCTGTTCTGAAACAGGATCAGTTTGCCTTTGATGAGGAAACCGTTTTCAACACAGTCATCATGGGACACAAACGCCTTTATGACATCATGACCGAGCGTGAAGCGATCTACTCAAAAGTCGATTTCAGCGAAGCCGATGGCGTCCGCTCTGCGGAGCTGGAAGGCGAATTTGCCGAAATGAACGGTTACGAGGCCGAGTCAGAAGCGGCTGTACTGTTAAACGGCCTGGGCATATCGGAAGAGCTGCGCACCAAAAAAATGAAGGAACTGGAAGGCGGCGACAAGGTGCGTGTTCTCTTGGCTCAGGTGCTGTTCGGCAACCCGGACATTCTGTTGCTGGACGAACCGACCAACAACCTGGATCTGAAATCCATTACCTGGCTGGAAGATTTCCTTTTCCGTTTTCCCAATACAGTTATCGTCGTTTCCCATGACCGTCACTTCCTGAATCAGGTTTGTACACACACGGCGGATATCGACTTTGGTAGAATTCAGGTTTATGTCGGCAACTACGACTTCTGGTACCATGCAGCACAATTGAACCTGAAACAGAAGCAGAACGAGAACCGCAAGGTGTCCGATAGAGCTGCCGAGCTAAAAGAATTTATCCAGCGTTTCAGCTCCAACGCATCTAAAGCCAAGCAGGCGACCTCCAGAAAGAAGCTGCTGGACAAACTGACCTTGGAAGACATGCCGATTTCATCCCGCAAGTATCCACATGTCATGTTCAAACCGGAGCGTCCCTGCGGCGACATTATTCTTGAGATCCAAGGCCTGACCAAAGAGATCGATGGCGTCAAGGTACTGGACAATCTGGACCTGATCATTCGCAAGGGAGACAAAGTTGCTTTTGTAGGTGGCAACACCCTTGCCAGGACAACCCTGTTCCAGATTATTGCAGGCGAGCTGGAACCGGATAGCGGCAGTTGCCGCTGGGGAATAACGATCACAACTTCCTACTTCCCCAAGGAGAACAGCGACTATTTTGACAAGGACATTAACCTGATTGAGTGGCTGGGCCAGTATTCACCTCCAACCGAAGGTGAGACCTTTGCCCGTGGTTTCCTGGGCAGAATGCTGTTTTCAGGCGAAGAAGCCATGAAAAAGACCAGTGTTCTATCTGGTGGCGAGAAAGTACGCTGCATGTTGTCACGCATGATGCTGACCGGTGCCAATGCCCTGATTATGGATGAACCGACCAACCATCTGGACCTTGAATCAATTACCGCGTTGAATGACGGTTTGATAGCTTTCACTGAAGTAATCCTGTTCGCTTCACACGATCATGAGTTTGTATCTACGATTGCAAACAGAATTATTGAGATTACTCCGGGTGGAGTTATTGATCGGGTAATGGGCTTTGAAGAATATCTGGAAAACGAGGATGTATCGCGTGAACGGGATGAGTACTACCACGGCCATGCGGAATTGACGCTTTAAGACAGGGGAATGGTTAAGCGGTGAAGGGGTGAAGCGGTCTAGGGGCTAAGGGAAGTCAAAGGTTTTCGCCAGTCCCCATCTTCGCTTCCTCGCTTCCCCACATCACCGCTTCCTGCTTTTCTCCGGAACCGGCAGCTTCAGCAGTTGCAGCACCTGGACCATATCTTCCCACACATCCCAGAACAGTCCGGCATCCCCCTTGTTACTTGACAGGTAAGAGGGGTGATATGTCGGCATCAACGGAACGCCATGGTAATCGTGGAATTTTCCACGCAATCTGGTAATGGGATCATTGAGCCCCAAAAGTATTTGGGTGGAAAACTTACCCAGTGTCACAACAACTTCCGGCTTGATGGACTGAATCTGTTTTAGCAGAAACGGCAAACACGACTCTATCTCTTCCTGATGCGGATCACGCTTATCAGGCGGGCAGCATTTAACCACATTGCAGATATAGATCTCATCGCGCTTAAGCCCCATTGCTGTAATGATCCGGTTCAAAACCTGACCGGCCTCACCAACAAATGGCTCCCCCTGCTGATCCTCATCCACTCCCGGCCACTCACCGACAAAAACAATACGGGCCTGCGGATTACCAACACCAAAAACCAGTTTTTTCCTGGATCTTCCTAGCTGACACAACTGGCAGTCGCCGAGATCTTTTCTTGTTTTGTCCAGTGACTCGTGCCGGGTATAAACAGTTTTATCCTGCTGAGAAACTGCTGTTACCTGGACAATCGGTGCCACAGCGGGCGAAGCTTCAATTGGCTCAAAACTAGCCGACCTTTCCCGAGTCACGAGTCCCGAGTCCCGGCCTTCACCAGGTATCCCATCAACACCACTTTCCTGAAGTCCGAGAAGATAATCTTTTATGGACGCTGTAATACTGTATGGTCTTGAGTCAGGTGACACGCGTATCACTCCTGTGGTATCATTAAACAAGCGGTTTACATTGAAGAACTGTAACAGCTAGATCTGCTATCTGTCAAAACAAAGGTTGGTGAAATAAATGTTGATATTCTTTGTCGCTCTGTTTGCCCTGTTAATTCCTGACTCCGTCTGGGCCTGGGGTGGAGGTATGCACCTGCAGGTCGGACTGAATGTACTGGAAAACCTGAAAATGCTGCCTGCTGATGTCGCAGCACTGCTGACAACCTACCCCCGTGACTTTCTGTATGGCTGTATTTCAGCAGACATAACCCTTGGCAAAAAATATACACACTATCTGCTGCACTGCCACCGCTGGAGTATTGGCCGCAAGGTGCTGCAAAAGGCACAAACAGAGGCCGAGCAGGCCTGCGCCTATGGCTATCTCTGCCACCTGGCGGCTGATGTAGTTGCCCACAACTGCTTCGTGCCATACAAAATAATGCAATCTTTTGCAACGGTAACAATGAAACATACTTACTGGGAAATGCGCTTCGAAACCTTTGTCAAGAAAGACATCTGGGACCAGGCCAAGGATATCTGTCGTGGCGACCAACGTGCCAACGATGTCCTGTTGCGTAAAGTACTGACACCAACCATTTTCTCCTTTGGCATCAACAAGCGCATCTTCAACTCCATCATGCTGTTATCGCGACTGGAACGCTGGCAGAAAGTCATGCAAACCCTTTCTGACAACTCACGCTTCATATTGACCGAAGGGGAACGTAATGAATATTTCGAACTGACAATGGAGATGGTTAACGACTTCATGCAACATCCTGAAGAATCGGAGCTTTTAATAACCGATCCCACAGGTGAACGAGCCCTGACAGTGGCCGAAGCGGTGAGAAAAAATCTGCGATTGCTCTACAAGAGTGGAAGACTGACAAAGGCTGAGGGACTGGAACAGGTCAACGGAGTAAGAATGAAATTGCAGAAGGCGTTACATGATCCTCAACTACTGAATGAATTACACAGTGCCTGAAGTTATATTTGCAAAATAGAAGCTAATAAATCAAAACCTGACAAACCGGTTTCTGCCGGTATGCTTTGCCTCATAGAGCGCCTCATCGGCCCTCTTTAACAACGATTCCGGTGTATCGTCACCGTTAATACTTGAAATTCCGAGACTGATTGTAACACTAACCTGATTGCCTTCAAAGCTGCTTACCATCTCCTCAATCTGCATCCTTAGATTCTCGGCCACCGCTTCAGCGGCAGCAGGATCGGTTTCAGGGAGCAGACAGCAGAACTCCTCACCACCATAGCGCGCCATAACGTCAGTTTTTCTGATTATTAAAGACGCTTTTTCAGCCACCGCTTTCAGGATATGGTCACCGCACTGGTGACCGTAGGTATCATTGACCTTCTTGAAAAAGTCAATATCGATCATCATCAGGCTAAGAGGCCGTGAATATCTGTGGTGTCTGTCACATTCCTCTTTCAGACGGGAATCCAGAAACCTCCGGTTATAAATACCGGTCAGCATATCTTTAGTATTCATTTCAACCAGTTTCTGCTCATAGGTAGCCAACTCGGTGACATCCTGAATGATCATGAAAAGGCCTGAAATTGTGTTGTCCTCTGAACGAATCGGCCCCATGGTACAACTCTGCTGCATCAATTCGAATCGATAACCGAAAGAGCTGTCGGGCTTAAAAGGAAACAGAAAGTTGTGCAGTTTCTGGGAGAAAAAGGCGAAGTTTCCAAATGAAAGGACTGTTTTACAGTTTTTGTTAAAACTTTTTGTATTCAAATGTGGGAAAAAATCATAGAGAGGCTCGCCAAGTATCTGTTCAGACGGCAGCCCGCTGTGCATAACCATCCAGCGATTCCAGTAGGTTATCTTTATATCCCTGTCAAGAACGACAAGACCAATATTAACGGTATCAAAAATCTGAGTCAGTTCATGCAGATTCATTCATACTGCTCCATAAAAGTAACCAGCGATTTTTTAAGCCAAAGGATAGAATCATGACTGGTTACCAAAAACAGAAATCCGTTCACATTGCGTTCTTGAAAAGAAAAAACAGTTTTAAGCACGATTGCTGACGCAGAGGGGTCAAAGAGACTGGCCGGAATGGCGTCATTCGGGGTATTCTCTGTAACAACTCTTGGAGGAGAATAAGTAACCGAGTCCCTTAGCAACTCTGCCAGCTTACCTACACAGGCACCGATCAGAATATTGCCGATTTCCATCAGTGTTTCTTTTTCCAGTGCAGCCGCAGACTCCATACCGAAGGAGTCGCTATCATCACCAAAAATGGCTATCAGTTCACGACCGGCACTCGCCTGAAATATCAGGAAAGCACTTCCTTTAAAATCTCCCCAGAAATTCTGTTCAACAATGCTGATCCTGTCATAATTGTTAATCTGTTTTTTCAGGTATTTCGGCAGTTCCTGCGCCCTTAGCATCTCAATGTGAGGCACACTTAAAACCACGAATATGTTTATAACTTCTGCAAGATCAGCAGCGGCCTTGCCGAAAGCAATATTCATTATTTCCTGAAGAATCTCTTTTTCTTCTTCCGAAATTGCGTTGTAGTCGTTATCCATGGGTTATCCTATCTGGGCTTCTGCTTTGGCCAGAGCATCCTCGACGGTTTCTTTTGATGGTGGTTTTTTGACAATCATGAAAGCACCAACACCCAATACATTTGTCAAAGATTTTATTTGAATATCCGCTGTACAGACAATAACAATTGCATCTTTATCATATTTTACAATTTCTTCGGTTGCCTGGGTGCCATCCATAACCGGCATGGTCAGATCCATGAACGTCACATCCGGGGAGTGTTGTTTATAAGCTTCCAACCCAGCCAGACCGTCCCCTGCTTCAAAAATCTCATAATCACGATCCTTGGGAATACAACTCTTAATAATCCTTCGGGAAATGGGAGAATCATCCACAAGCAGAATTTTTTTAATCATAGATTATCTACCTTTGTGCAGGATTAGTTTAGATGATATAAAAAAAGAGCTGATATTAATGCAAAAAACAAAAATACTTCGCCAATCTAGTTAAGAGAGGATGATTAGTCAAGCTACATCTTTTAATCCCTAACCTTTCCTGCGCTGTAATTCGTCAAAAACAATGTTAAGAATCTGTTCAGACAATTTATCTTTTGACATCAACTCAAAATCAATCGTACGTCCATCCCTGTAAATCAGAATGGCGCGGTTATTTTCCACATTAAAACCGGCATCAGCCTGGCTGACATCATTTGCAACAATCATATCAAGATTTTTATCTACCAGCTTAGCCGAAGCATATGATTCCAGGCTGCAGGTTTCTGCAGCAAAGCCGACCAGTAAGGGACGACGCTCCATGCGCCCGAGTTCCAACAGGATATCCGGATTTTTAACCAGATCAATAGTCATACTGCCAGCCTGTTTTTTTATTTTGGTTGCTTTACGTTCCTCCGGCCTGTAATCAGCTACTGCAGCAGCCTTTATAACCGCATCACATTCACCCACATTTGCCATAACTACATCAAGCATCTGCCTGGCATTTTCAACGGCAAAAAGCTCCACGCCACAAGGTGGCAACAAATTTACCGGGCCGCTGACAAGAATCACACGAGCTCCTCGACGAGCAGCATTCCAGGCTAGGGCATAACCCATCTTTCCCGAGGAATGATTGCTGATATAACGGACCGGATCGATCTCTTCCCTTGTCGGTCCTGCCGTCACCATGATCGTTTTGCCAGCCAGATCCTTTTTAGTCAGCGCGGAAACAGCCGCCTCAAAAATGGTTTCTACTGCGGCCAACTTCCCTTCACCTTCCCAACCACAGGCCAGCGGCCCATTTACCGGAGGAACAAACAGGTAACCGAATCGGCGCAGTTTTTCTTCATTTTCCCGGTAAATCGGATTGGTAAACATGTTAACATTCATGGCAGGAGCAATCAGCACAGGTGCCTTCGTAGCCATAACCGTAGTGCTGAGCATGTCATCTGCAATGCCGTTGGCAATCTTGCCGATAATATTAGCTGTCGCTGGCACAATCAAAAAAAGATCAGCACGATCTGCAAGGGAAATATGGCCAATTTCACGCTCGGCGATCAGATTGAACAGCTCGGTATGAACCGGATTGCCGGAAAGCGTCTGAAACGAGAGTGCTGTAACAAACTCCTGTGCCGAACTGGACATGACCACATGAACATCTGCGCCGGCTTTTTTAAGCAGACGTAACAATTCCAATGACTTGTAGACCGCAATTCCGCCGCTGACACACAATACTATTCTTTTATCTCGAAGCATGCCGCAATCTCCTTAAACCCTGATAAACAGGATAATGCGTTAACTGACTAAAAGTCCGTGTTGTCCGGTTTGGTCTTTGCATTGGCCTAAAATCCCCCTCTCTTTCAAGGGGAGGGTTAGGGTGGGGATGGGTTTTAACCCGAAAATTTACCCCATCCCCCTCCTAACCTCCCCCTTGGAAGGGGGAGGGACAAGGCTGCAAAAAGCTAACCGGTCACTGCTGACTAAAAGTACGGATTATGGCGTTTTTCATGACCAATCGTCGTATTCGGGCCATGACCGGGGTAAACGACCACGTCATCCGGGAGAGTAAACAACTTGGACTTTACTGATGCCAGTAACTTTTCATGGGAACCGCCCGGTAAGTCTGTTCTGCCAATAGAATCCGCAAACAGGGTATCACCGACAAAAATCTTTTTTTCCGCTTCAAAATAGAGGCAGCAACCACCCGGACTATGACCCGGAGTATGCAGAACTTTCAGACGACATTCACCAAAAGTAATATCCATACCATCAGTCAGGTAGATGTCTGCAGCAGGCGCATTCTCGCCACGAATACCATATGCCCTGGCAACATCGGCGGCCCGGTTGAGCATCGGCGAATCATCCTCATGAATCAACAGCTTGGCACCAAAATGTTCAGCAACCTCCCTGTTGGCTCCGATATGGTCAAAATGTCCATGAGTATTAATAACATGAGTTATATTAAGATGGTGGCGCTCCGCAGCAGCTATGATATGACTGGCGTCACCACCTGCATCAACAATAATACCCTCACGACTTTTTTCACACCCCAAAACAAGACAATTAACCGCCAAAGGCCCGACTACTACAATTTCACATATCATGGAAACTTCTCCTCATTTTCAAGAATTAAGTAAATGGTAAAATCAACTCTGCCCTGTTGACAGAGTACCTATGCTGATATACATTCCTAATAGCTGTCACAAAAAAGGGAACCAGCATGAAAAGACCTTCTGTGGATCAGGAAAGCTGTATTAGCTGCGGGCTCTGCATATCCGTATGCCCTGCCGTTTTTCGCTTTAACAAATCCAAAAAGTCCGAATGTTATAATGCTGACGGTGCCACTGAGGCAGAAATTCAGAATGCCTTTGACGCCTGTCCTGTTCAATGTATCAGCTGGAGCAACAACTAAAATAAAAGGAGAATGCTATGGAACGTTGGACCTGCACCATCTGTCAGTATGTTTACGACCCCGAACTGGGCGATCCGGACAACGGCGTCGCAGCCGGAACATCATTTGAAGATGTACCTGATAGCTGGGTTTGCCCCCTCTGCGGAGCCAGCAAGGACGTATTTGAAAAAGAATAGCTAACCACAAGCCCTCGCCTGGCGGGGGCTTTCTTTTTATTCATTACCTGCCTGCCGACACACCGACGACTAAATTAAAGCCATTCTTTAACTCAACCTTAACCTCAGCCTCAACCTGTTCCACTACATCTCAACCCTCGTTACAACCCCCTGCATCTTTGCCGCCGGCAGCTTGTTAAACTGTACAAAATTAGGTGTAATCTTTTTGAGCAGAGAAAAAAACCGCCAGATCGGGTTTTTGGTTTCAATATCCTCAATGCCGTAGAAAATAACTTTCTCCTGTATACCATGTTTTTTGAGAGTACCTTCAATATCAAGCACTTCCATGTATCCAGCCCGCATTTCAAAAAACTCCAGCCCCGTTCCCACCTGAGTATTATGGTGACAGCCGACGCCAAAGGGTTCATCCGTGCGCATAATTGAAATGAAAACATTGCGTTCATAGATAATATTTGAACGAATTATGCAGTGGACAATGTATGGCGGAATAACCTCCAGCCCCTTCAGGAAAAAAAGAGCCGTACCCGGAATATTCTTGTCCTTGGCATAAATCTGCTCATAGGAGAGCATGAATATATCCGTATCAAGCGGTTTCAAGGCTTTGTAAAGTGCTCGTTGACCGTTGGTCCAGAGCAGAATGGTCACAAACGGTATTGAAGCCAGTATGAGTGACCAGTAAGCACCATGTGAAAATTTTGAGAAGGTGGAGGTAAAATATATCAGGTCGATGGCGCAGATCAAGACAACAATAGGTACTTTCCACTGCTTTGTGGTCTTTGAAAAAACCATGATCATCATGATCGCTGTAATCGTCATTGAGCCGGTAACAGCCATACCATAGGCCGCGGCCAGGTTGCTGGACTTCTGGAAGAACAGCATTACGAAGATGACAGCGCACATCAGCGTCCAGTTGATGGCCCCGATATAAATCTGCGACTGGATTTGCGTAGAGGTGTATTCAACCTTGAACAGCGGCATCAGGCGCGTGGTGATGCCCTGGTAGACAATCGAGAAGACCCCGCTGATGATTGCCTGTGATGCGATAATCGTAGCAAAGATAGTTAATATCAAAAAAGGGATGTAAAACATTGCCGACTGGCTCTGGATCATGGCAAAAAGAATATTTTTGGCGTCGGGATTGGCGATAATGAAGGCCCCCTGTCCAAGATAATTGATGTAGAGTGCCGCAAAAACAAAGTACCAGGCTCGAATGATCGGCTTTTTGCCAAGATGCCCCATATCCGCGTAAAGTGCCTCACCACCTGTAGCGCAGAGAATAACCTCGGAAAGCACAATATATCCGGCAAAACCATTTTCCCTGAAGAAATCAAAAGCATGAATCGGGTTGATTGCAGAAACGATGCTGATATCCCCTGAGATGGAAACCAGCCCAGAAACAAGCAGGCACATGAAGTAGACAACCATGACCGGTCCAAAAATACCGGCCATTTTGTCGGTTCCCCGTGATTGGAAATAGAACAGACTGAAAGCTATAATGGCTGCAATCAGAACCAGTACTCCCTGCCTGGTAGCTTCCAGCCCCGGAATCAACAGAAGACCTTCCACAGCGGAGAGAATAGAAATAGCGGGAGTAATGACACCATCACCCAACAGGAGAGAAACACCCAGATAAGAGAGGAATCCGGCAAAACCAAGCACTCGCCCCTTCTTGAACAGCTTGATAATAATCTCGCGAAGAACAATCTCGCCCCCCTGCCCCTTCTTGCCCAGACTCATAGCCAGCCAGGCATATTCAGCAGTCACAAGAATTGTCATGGTCCAGAAAATCAGACAGAGAATCCCGTACACATTTTTTACGGTCGGTGTAGTTAAGGCGAAAACAATTGTAAGGGTATAAATAGGACTTGTGCCGATATCGCCAAACACAAGCCCAAGTGCCTTGACAATACCGCCGAAAAACGAGTCTTCGTGTTTGATGTTCATCAGTTAATAACCCTCGAAACCAGTCGAACAATAGAAAAGAGCGACATAAATGCCGCTCTAATTTATAAACGAAAAACAATTGTTTTGCCATAACAGAATCGTAGAATCAGATTAAGGTTAAGGTTAAGGTTAAGGTTGT
>Ga0105047_10014824_pt1 | contig 12330 bp, 11 predicted proteins | sample MAT04_FD_78384 | JGI IMG/M metagenome (GOLD analysis project Ga0105047, IMG submission 78384) | Freshwater microbial communities from Lake Fryxell liftoff mats and glacier meltwater in Antarctica - MAT-04 (megahit assembly) | ecosystem: Environmental > Aquatic > Freshwater > Ice > Liftoff... | reverse complement strand
GGTCGGCCAGTTCGCAGATCGCGGACCGGGCGACGTATACGGCACGACCAAAGTCAGCGCCCCACCACACGCCTTCGTCGAGGCCGCGCTGCACCTGTGAGACGCGCCCGTCCACGATGAGGATCAGGTTCTGGCGCAGACTCGCCCAGCTGCCGTCGTCGATGATGTCGGCACCCAGCGCGCCGATGGAGAGCGTGCCGTCGCGTGCGATTGCGACCGTGGCGTCGCCGTTGCGAAGCGGCCTCACCACCTTGCGTTCGGTCATGTAACCGCCCTTGATGTGTTCGAGGCGGAAGCCGCCGTTCATTGCGGCGAGCAGCGCAGGTCGTAGGTCGCCAGGCACTCGGCTGCCGCGTACCCAACTGCCACCCGGTTCCTCGCTACCGTTGAACATCCCGGCGCGCAGGTCGGTCTGGTCGATCACCACCATCGAGGCGACGACGCCGCCGACATCGCCCAGCGGGCGGATGCTGGTGGCCCACATTGCGTCGTGGCCGGCGGCCTGGGCGACGGGGACCCACTGCCCTTCGCCGGGCAGCGCCGGGCTGATCGGCGGCGTGAGTGCGGCGGGCGACTGAGGGGCGAGAACGGGCGCCGTCGTCGTGGGCGCCTCGGTTGCTGCGGTCGGCAACGTGGTTGCGGTCGTGGGTGCAGTGGTCGACGGCGCGGCGGATGGAGCAGTCGTGGTCGTTGCGAGTGTGACGATGGGGGCGAGCGACAGGTCCTTGGCGGGCTCCTTCGAGGGCGGCGTCGCGTATACCCACGTCTCCAGGCGGTCGATCACCGGGCCGAGGCCGTGGTTGCGTGCCCACGTTGCCGTTCGCTGGCTGGTGGTGTCGCCGTTGTCGGGAACGACGTAGCTGGCGAACGAGACCCCGATCCACAATGCGCCCGCGACGAGGAACCAACGGGCAGCGCGCCATGCCTGGCGGTGCCGGCGCTGCCAAGCATTGAGGGCGCCGTCGGCGTCGCGGTGCCGTCGAAATGCCCAACCAGCGAGTGCGCCACCGGCCAGCACGCTGGTCACGAGCGCGCCCAGCCCGCCCATCAGCGCGAGCAGTGCGACGCCGGCGAGCAGGACCAGCGCGACCAGAGCCAGGCCCACCAGTGTGCGGGGCGGGACAGCGCCCTGCCCGGGCTTGGCGTCGCGTGCGGCTGCGTCGTTGTCGCTCATCGCCTGTTCGATTGCTGCGGGGAGGCTCGTCGATGACCCGAGCCGGAACTGCAGCCATTGCTGGCCGTGAGCAGTTTCACTCGTGCCGTACGCGTGGCCATCGTGGCGCGTACACCGGTGATGACTCGGACGCCAGGCAAGAGATCGACGAGCGGTTCGACCGCCGAGTTGGCGCGGACCCGCCCGAGCTGTTTGCGCCACTTTGCGTCGAGCGCTTCGATCAGGGCAGCGTAGGCCTCGGCGTCGCAGGCCGGCGGCGATGGCCACCGACCGCCGGCCGGCAACCTCTGCTGCATCAGATCGATGTCGAGTTGTAGTTCGAGCTCGCCGCGCTGGCTCTTCGACGAGTGTCTGAGGGTCCGAGAAGGGCGTCGCCTTGACCGAGTCGGAGCCGCTCAGACCTGTTGGATCATGGTGGAGTAGCCGTTGAAGGTGGCGATCTCGATGGCGTTGTGCACGCCGATGGAGCGGGTGAGCATCTCGAAGGACGAACCTTGGTCATTGCCGATCTGCATGCGGGTCGCGCCTCCGGTGCTGCCGCGGCTGCGTGGCCATGTCCGCGGCGTGCGTGTAGTAAAACTGCGCCGGTGCTCGCGAGCATCAGACCGGAGGACTTACACCATGACCAACAAGCGGGCCGCCGACAATGCTCCAGTGATCGAGGCGTTGGAGCGGGTGTCCTTGTTCGCCGGTCTCTCGAAGAAGACGATGCAGCTCATCGCCACCATGTGTCATTCGCACACGTTCGAGCCCGGTGACGAGATCGTGACGCAGGGCGATAGCTCGGGGCGCTTCTACATGATCATCAGCGGCAACGCCGAGGTGCGCGTGAACGGTCACGTGGTCAACGTGTTGGGCGCGGGCCAACATTTTGGCGAGTACGCCGTGATCGATCGCGAGCCGCGTACCGCGTCGGTCGTTGCCACCACTGAGGTGCGCGCGTTCTCACTTGCCTCGATCACGCTGCGACCCTTGCTGAAGGAGCAGCCGGAGATCACCTACCGCCTGTTGCTCAACGCCTGCGAGCGCCTGCGCGCTACTCAAAAGTCTTTCGCCTGACATCTGCGGACCGACTACCAGGCAATCCACGGCTGCCGCGGACGCAGCTCATGCTCCGCTCGTCGATGGTCGGCATGGAGGCGGCATCGACCCCGAACGCGGTCTTCGTCATGAAGCAACTTCCTCAAATGCGATGAGTGCCTCGTTGCGTCGCCTGATCTTTGGGAAGGTGCGCTTCGTGACGTCCAGTCTGTGGGCAACACGACAGACGACCATGTCGTGGTGAGGCAAGATGTTCGACGACGACCATTGCATCGCTGGAGATCTGCACCAGCACCGAGGTAGGGGATCGATGGATCAGTTCGACGCATTCATCTCATACAGCCACGCAGCCGATGGGCAGTTGGCGCCCCAGGTGCAGCGTGGCCTGCAACGACTGGCCAAGGGAACGTTCCAGCGCAGAGCGCTGCGGGTGTTCCACGACAACACGGGGCTGTCCACCAACCCTCACCTGTGGGGCTCGATCGAGTCCGCTCTCACCGGATCGGAATGGTTCGTGCTGCTCGCCTCGCCGGAAGCAGCCAGGTCCGACTGGGTCGCCCGTGAAGTGACCACGTGGCTGGCCAGCAAGCCCCTCGACCACATCCTCATCGTGGTCACCGACGGTGACATCGGCTTCCTGCCCGATGCCGGCGTCGACAGAACGCTCACGACGTGCCTTCCGGAGGCACTGATCGACGCACTCGACAACGAGCCGCGGTGGCTCGACATGCGCTGGGCGCGAACCGATGAGCAGCTGGACCTGCGCAACGGCCGCTTCCGCGCCGCAGTGGCCGACCTCGCCGCCCCCATCCACGGTGTGGCCAAGGACGATCTGGAGGGCGAAGACGTCCGCCAACAGAAGCGGGCCAAGCGCCTCGTCACTATCGGGATCACTGCGGTCGCACTGCTCGCCGTCGTGTCGATGATTGCGGCGGTCGTAGCGATCGATCAGCAACGCGAGGCCACGGCTCAACGCGACGTCGCCGAGGCTCAACGCGCACGTGCGAACGAGGAGAGCAACAAGGCGACTTCGCGCGCGTTGGCTGCTCAGGCCGCTGCGATCAGCCCTTCCGACATCGACCTCGGGCTGCTGCTCGGCGTCGAGGGGTATCGGCGCGACCCTTCCATCGACACCACCACTGGCCTTCTCGCCGCACTCAACAACGCCAAGGGCATCACCAAGTTGGTGCGCAACTTGCCGCCCGGAATCGTCGACGTCGAGGTCAGTCCCGACCGTGCCATCCTGTATGCAGTCACGGCGGACGGCGACGTCTGGGTGGTCGACACCAAGGGCTGGACGACCGTCGGCGATCCACTGCTCTCCGGAGTTCCCGGCCCATTCGGCATCGACGTCAGCAAGGATGGCAGCCGCCTGGCGGTCAACAGCGAGAGTGGCGTGACGGTGGTGGAGACCGGAACCGGTGAAGTGGTGGCCACCGGCATCGGTGAGGGCACCGCTGGGTCGCTGGCCCTCAGCGACGACGGCACGCTGCTCTCCGTCGGCCTGCTCGCGGAACCGCTGGTGCAGGTCTTCGAGCTCGACTCGCTGACGAAGGTGTTCGAGGTCGAAGCGCAGGACGCTGTCGCTGTCTTCCTGCCCGATCAGCGGCTGGCGGTCAACTCGCTCAGTTCCTCATTGCTGGGGGTGTACGACCTCGATGGCGACCCGTCCGTGCCGGTTCTCAGCCGAGACGACCTGCAACCTGGTGGTGGTCTCACCTTGAGCCCTGACGGCACCGTGCTGATTCAAGGGGGTTTGGCGGGCACCGGGATTCTGCTCGATGCTGTCACGTTGGACTCGCTGAGCCCGGTGCTCTCGGTGCGGGGAAGTCGCACAGGCGATTTCTTCTTCAGCCCCGACGGAGCGCTGGTGGGGATGGGCAGTGACGATGGCAGCGTCCGGGTGTTCGACGTTGCGTCGTCCGCGGAGGTGTTGGAAATGACGGGCATGACCGGTGCCGTATGGTCCGAATTCGTTGATGACTCGACGCTGTTCTCAGCGAGCTACTACGACGATGCCGCCGTCGTCTGGGATGCGGGTCGCGCCACCCAGCTCGGTGTCGCGCAACGCGCGGGCCGTACGTTGTCGGGTGTCGAGGTCATCGACGGCGGCCGGCAGATGGTCGTCTCCATCGTTGGAGATGTCGTCGTGGCTCCCGTTGGCGACATCGACAGCCCGACCGCCAAGGTTGCGACCGGCACGTTCAACCGTGCCCTCGATGTTGCCGAGCAGGCCGGGCTCGTCGGTGTGCACAGCTTGGAGATCGAAGAGGTCACCGGAGAGGTGATCGACCGCAAGGTCCGGATTCTGCGGTTGCCGGACCTTTCCGAACAGGTGGCGATCAGCTTCGGCGAGAACTCGATCGAGAACATCTCGCTCAGCCCCGATGGCACCCTCGTGGCCGTCGGACTACGCGATGGCAGCCTCGCCGTCTACGACACCGTGACCGGCGAACCGGTTCTCAAGCCGCTACCCGTGGATGAGTTCCCGTGCTGCATGGGTCTTCTGGTGTGGAACGCCGATGGCACTCGGCTGCACACAGGCGGCCAGGACGGCACGCTGCGCACGTTCGACACGGCGACATGGACGATTCTCTCGGAGCACGTGCTCGCGCCCGACGCGAGTGCACTGCGACTGGGCCGGTTGACGCCCGATGGCGCACAGGTGATCGTGCCGACCGAAGCGGGCACGGTCTTCCTTGTCGACGCAGCCACCGGCGAACCACTAGGCGAACCGTTCGTCGCTGCGGGCACCCAACTGCAGAACGCAGCGTTGGTCAACAAGGGCACAGTGCTTGCCGCGATCAGTCGCGACGGGAAGCTCCGCCTGTGGGAGGTCGCCAGCCGTCGTGCCATCGGACCGGCGATCGCGGGGCACGTGGAGTTCGCGATGGCGCTCGACAGCATTTCCGACACGGTCCTGATCTCCGGCGGTCCAGTCGATGGGCGGCTGATCACCTGGACGCTGGACCCAGCGTCCTGGGTGGCGCGCGCCTGCGAGCTCGCCGGACGCAACCTGTCGCGAGCCGAATGGGATCGCTACGTCGGCGGCGAGTATCAGTCCACCTGCCCGCAGTGGCCGGAGGAAGCGTGAGCGAGGCGGCCGCTCACGTTCGCCAACTACTCGGCCGCACCGAGTACCTCCAAGCGTTCGACGCCGCTGATCGCGCGCTGGACGATGCGGTCGACGATGCCGAGTTGCAGCATCTTGCAGTGCTGGCCCTCGCCAGGGCAGGCGCGACCGACACCGCTGCCGAGCGCTTGCGCAGTTCCGGTCTACTCGAGAGGGCTGACCAGCTCGCCGTTGGGCTTGCCGAAGACGTCTTCGCGCTGGAGGCGCGAATCGCCAAGGACCGTGCCACTGCGGCATCGAGCGACCGCCGTGGCGCGTTGGCTGAAGTCGCCGCGCGGACCTACGAGAGCGTGTTCGAGAGGTTTCGGCGCACGTACACGGGGGTCAACGCGGCCACGATGTGGTGCGTCGCCGGTGATGTTGCCCGGTCGCGTCGACTGGCAGCCGAGGTGCTCGACATCCTGGCGGACACCGGCGACGGCGCGCCCATCGACTGGAGCGACGACTACTGGTCGGCTGCGACTCGTGGTGAAGCGCTGCTACTACTCGGCGACATCGCCGGAGCGCAGCGGGCGTTGGTGGCCGCCAGCGACTGTGGCGCCGACATCGCCAGTAGGGCATCCACCCGTCGCCAACTCGCGCTCATCTGCGAGGTTCTCGACTTCGAGCCGACAGTGCTCGATGCGCTCGCGGTGCCAGTGGTCATTCACTTCTGCGGCCACCTGCCCACCGGTGCGGCCGGCACAGCAGGTCGGCTTCGCGGTCCCGACGAACGGCGTGTTGCCCGTGAGATCCAAGCGCTCATCGCGCGCTGTGGTGACGTCATTGCCCACGGGTCACTCGCAGCAGGTGCCGACATCCTCATCGCCGAGGCCATCCTCGCATCTGGTGGCGAGCTGCACGTGGTGCTGCCGTTCCCGGCGGAACAGTTCGTCGAGACCTCTGTTGCCGGTGCGGGCGAGGGCTGGACAGCCCGTTTCCACTCGTGCCTCACTCGCGCGGCGTCGGTCACTGTGGTCACGGGAGGTCGCCAGGGCGACGACGACGCGGCATACGCCTACTGCTCGTCGATCGCAATGGGCGGTGCGCTGGTGCGTGCACGGTTCATGGCGTCACGCGCCGAGCAGCTTGCGGTGTGGGATGGTCGTCCCACGACTCGCGAAGCGGGAACCGCCGCCGACATCGATCGGTGGAGGAAGACGGGGTTGCTCTCCACGGTCGTGCCTGTGAGACCGCCGTCTTCGAACGCTCCGCTACAGGTGCCAGTCGGGCCGCAACGAACGGTACGCGCGCTCTTGTTCGCCGACGTGAAGGGCTTCAGCTCGCTTGTCGACCAGCAGATACCCGCGTTCGTCTCGGGCGTGCTGGCGCCACTGTCGGGGGAGCTGTGCGCGGCGGGTGTCGGCTATCGCAACGGGTGGGGCGACGCGCTGTACGTGGTGCTCGACGACGTCGGCGCCGGCGCTGAGGTCGCGTTGCGGCTGCAGGAGGTCATGGCTGGGATCGACGTGTTGGAGTTGGGCCTGCCGCTCACTCTGAAGCTGCGTATTGGCCTTCACGCCGGCCCGGTCTTCGTGCTGCACGACCCTGTGCGCGAGGAGATCTCCTACTTCGGCGAGCACGTCACACGCGCAGCCCGCATCGAACCCGTCGCACCTCCCGGCGCAGTGTTCGTCACCGAAGCGTTCGCCGCACTGCTGGCGCTCGAGCGGCCCGACGGGTTCGTTTGCGAGTACGTCGGTCGCGTACCGACCGCGAAGTCCTTCGGGCCGATTCCAATGTACTTGTTGCGCCGGAACCTGTCGGCCGTGCCCACATGACCGGGGGCCGCGAGATCTCGAACGCGGTCGCCAACTTCACCGTGGTCCAGATCTGAGCTTCCGGACGGGTGTGCGTCCAACGTGCGCGCCGATACGTGCGACGACCTATTCCCGCACGCGATGGAGGGCCCGACGGTGACGTCGGGCCCTCCATTCGCCAGTGCCTCGGTTCCTGGCGCAACCGGGACCGCTCAGGGGCGGAACTTCCCCATGTGGCCTTCGGTGTCGTCGGCCGGATCAACCTCCGGTACCCGGCCGGACTTTATTGCGTGACCCTCGGTGTCTTCGGCCGGATCAACCTCCGGTGCCGGGCGGAACTTCATTGCGTGACCCTCGGCGTCGTCGGCGACGTTGTTGTCGTTCTCGGTGTTCATGGTTGTCTCCTGGGTTCGGCGGCCGTTGAGCTCGCTGGTGATGTGTTCATCGTGCGCCACCTTCGAGACTGGCTCCGTATCGATGCCGACACATCGAACGTGTCGGTGCCGACGCCGTCAGCGAGCGCGCTTTCGCAGCGCATCAGGATCGAGCACCAACAGCTGGCCACGCGAGACGGTGAGAACACCGTCGGCCTCGAGTTGCTTGAGCACCCGATTGGCCGTAGGGCGCGTCGTGCCGGCCATCGACGCCAAGTCCTCCTGCTTCAACGGAATCTCGACCGCGCCCGGCTGGCCCGCATAGAGATCCACTACCTCGACCAAGCGACGAACGACGCGCTGGTCGGCAGGCGTGTACAGCGCGTCGAGCAACTGTGCGCTCAGTCGGCGCACTTGCTCGGCGAGTACCGAGGTGAGGAACCGCTCGACCGTGGGGTTGTCCTTGCGCAACTGCTCGAACTCGTTGCGATGCAGCGATCTGGTCTCCACGGCATCGAGCGCAACAGCACTCGCCGTGCGCGCGGCAGCGTCGGTGAGCAGTGCCTGTTCGCCGAAGCTCGTCCCTGGGCCGAGCACCGTCAGCGTCGCGACGTCGCCGTTGCGTGTCGACAACCGGACCGCGACATGACCCTTCTCGATCACATGCAACGTGTCACCCGGATCGCCCTCGTGGAAGATCGTGTCCGACTTGCGAAAGCTCCGCCGCGTCATCTTGCTGATGAGCGCACGTCGGTCGTCGTCGTTGAGTTGTTGGAGCAGGCCACCGTCCATCGCGCTGACTCTAGCCCTAGGCGACACAACACATGCCCGTGGCCGGCTCCCCGCGCAGCAGGCCCTATGTCGCCGTCGGGCCCTCCGCGTCGTCCGCGTCGTCCGCGTCTGGGTTTCCGGCCGACCGGACCACTCAGGGGCGGATGCGCACTCCGTGGCCCTCGGTGTCATCCTCGGTGCCGGCGGGCTCGACGCCGTTGCCGCGCGCTGCGTGGCCCTCGGTGTCGGTGTCGGTGTCCTTGGTGTCTTCACCCTCGACACCGGCAGGCTCGATCCAACGGATCCGGGGCATGTGACCTTCGGTGTCTTCGGTGGCGGTGATATCGTTCTGGGTGTTCTCGGTGTTCATGGCTGTCTCCTCGGTTCGGCGGCCGTTCGCTCGCTGTTGATGTGTTCATCGTGCACCACGTTCGAGGCTGGTTCCGTGCCGATGCCGACACATCGAACGTGTCGATGCCGACGCCGTTGCGTTGTCGACGCACCCTGCAGTCCGCCGACCCATCGCTGACGTTAGGCGCTGCCGCGACGGCCCTGCGTTGGTGCGTTCTCGGCGATCGAGGCGAGCACGGTACGGGCTTGCCACGGCGCGATGCCGGGGTGCGCCGACACGATCCGGGCGAGGTGGCCCGAAATCACCGGGGCAGCGAAGCTGTTGCCGGTGGCGGTCACGGTCTGGCCACCGTTCCAGGCGATCTCGACATCAATGCCTGCGGCACCCCATTCAGCAGGGCCGGACGGGTTGCACCACACCCGCTCGCGATCTTGGCCAGGCGCGCACGCAACGGAGAACACACCGGAGAGCTCGCTCGGGATGGTGCGCCGACGTTCGTTGTTCATCGCCGACACCAGCATCAGGTGACGGTAGGCGGCTTGGTCGATCAGGTCCCAGAACGTCTCGAGGTAATCCTCGTTGGCGGTGGAGAGGCTGAGGCTGATCACGTCGACATCGTGCTCGATACACCAGTCGAGCCCACGCGCGAACGCGAACGCGCTGCCCTTGAGGTTGGTGTTCAACACGCGCACGCTGATCAACTCCACCTCGGGCGCGAGCGAACGGATGATCCCGGCGCACGCCGTGCCATGGCCGTAGAGGTCGTCGTGGGGACCTTCCACGAACCGCACCCCATCGGGCGCGTCCTCGTCGAGCTCGACCGCCACGAAGGTGCTGACGCCGCCCACCATTGGATGATCGGCGTGGATGCCCGAGTCGACGACGGCCACGCGCACTCCCCGCCCGCTGCAGTCACCCTCGGCCCACTCCCGGGTGGGCGTTGCCGGCATTCGAAGAAACGGTGCGGGCGCCACGTCGTTGGCCAGGAACGGCTCCGACCAGGCGGGAATGATGTCACTCATCGGCGACGGCGCGGCGTGGCCAACTCGACGATGTCGGCGATCAGGCGAATGACCCGGTCACGGGCGACAGGGTCCATCGCTCGCACAGCAGTCAACGTCGCGGCGATCGTGGCCAGTTCGTCATCGGCGGCGGGAAGGTCGCGGGTCGCGCGGGCGAGGCCGCTCGCCAACGCGTCGTCGGATGTCGCGGCGGCCGCCTGCACTGCCCCGACGAGGATCCTCGCCAACCGGGCGGTGTCTTCGACCATGTGAACGATGAGCGACGCCGAGGTCGCGAACGCAGCCGCGAGTTCCAAGGCGTCGTGGCCCCCCGATGCGCGATCGAGCACGCTCAACACGCCGAGCGTGTGGCCCGACTTCGACGAGATCGGCGTGATCAGCATGCTGCTCGGGATGAAACCGGTCGACTCGGCGACCTCTCGGGCGAACCGCGGATCGTCAAAGGGCCGCTCGATTGCGAGCGACTGGCCGGTCTGGGCGACGTAGCTGGCAAGCCCGGCACCGAGCGGCAGCCGCGTGCCCACGATCTGCTCGGCGCCGGCGCCGGACGACGCGACGTAGTGCAGAGCAATTTCGTCCTCGACCACGGCCACCGACACAGCAGCAGCACCGAATGCGAGTCGCGCCGACCTGCACAGTTCGCGAAGTTGCTCGGTTGCCGGGGCCGCTGTCACGACCGACTCGAGGTCGACGGTCAGCTGCGTCAGCTGATCGATCAGATCACGACGTCTCATCCAGCCGAATCGCCATCGGTGCCGGACGGGCGGACGCTGTTCGGCGGTGGACCGTCCTGGCGGAAGTTGATGTGCCCCTCGACGTCGTCGTCCTCGCTTCCGACGGGAGTGAAGCCCTTGCCACGGGTCACATGGCCTTCGGTGTCGTTGCCCGAGATGGGATCGGCAGCGCCGTGACCGCGCAGTTCGTGGCCCTCGGCGTCGTCGACGGTCGGATCGATCTTCTTCAGTGGTGTCTTGCTGCTTTCCATGGTGGAAGCCCTATCTGCTAGAGACGTCGTCGGTTGACGGCATCGATGATTCCGATGATGCGCCGAACAGACCAGTCCTTCCGTATCGGTGCTGACACACCGAACGTGTCGAAACGGACGCCATGCCCGCGCAAGTCTGGCAGATCACTTGGTCGCAATGGACCGACGGTCGCCTCGCCCGACCGCTGTGTCGATGCGAGCTGCGTGGTCGCCGCGTTGTCGGTCAATCGGGGTGGTTGCCGCGCAATACGCTGGCTGTGTCGGCTTGCGGACAAAAGGCCGCGCGGATCGAGCGCACAGTTGGCTCATCGAACACGCCGCACGACGGCACGGAACCAGGGGAACATGATGAGCAACGAAAACACCACCACCAACCCAACCGACGACACCGAGGGCCACGCCAGCAAGTTCCGCCCAGCACCCGCAGTCGACCCAGCAGACGACACAGAGGGCCACGCCGTTGGTTCGAGGCACTGAGCCGGGGTACAGCCCGGCCACCAAGCATTCGGGTGACGACAGACGAATTCGACGGATCAGACGGGACAGCGGGATGCGAGTACGGGGACAGCGTCAGGAATGACGGGCACCAACAAGCCCATGGTCGGCACCTTTCGGTCGGCGTGGCGACATCGACGGTGGCGGCGATTCATTGCTGCGACCGCGGTGTCGAGCACCGGCGATCTGCTCTACTCCGTCGCGCTGGTGGCGTTCCTGATCGAGTCCACCGGGTCGGCGGGCTGGGTGGCCGGGGCGTTCATTGCGAGGATGATTGCATGGACGGTTTTCGGGCCGTTGGGCGGCGTGATCGCAGACCGGTTCGAGCGCCGCAAGCTGATGTTCGTCCTCGACATCACCCGGGCGGTGGTGATGACCACCATTGCGCTCGTCGTGGCCGCCGACGGTCCACCCGTACTGGTGATCGCACTCGTGGTCACGTCGTCATCGCTATCGACGCCGTACCGCCCGGCCGCCGTCGCCGCCACGCCGCTACTCGTCCCCGAGGACGACCTCGCTGCCGCGAATGCAGCCGAGGCCAGCGTCAGTCAACTCGCCTGGTTCGTCGGTCCGGCTCTCGGCGCGGCCGTCGTCGCCCTGTCGGGCCCGTCGCTCGCCTTCGGGGTCAACGCCGCCACGTTCGCGTTCTCGGCAGTTCTGGTCGCCGGCCTCGGCAACGTCGGCACGGGTGAACAGGTCACCGACCACGAGCCACGGGTCGGAATGGCCACCCAGATGTTGGAGGGCGCGCGAGCGATCCGCACTACACCAGGACTCCTCGCGATGACGTTCCTGTTGTTGGCGGTGCTGTTCGCCGCCGGCGTGGAATCGGTGGTGCAAGTGGTGGTCGCGACCGAGCGGCTCGGGATGGGCGCCGACGGGGTCGGCGTGCTCACCGCCTGCATCGGCGCCGGAGGATTGCTGGCGGTTCCCTTCTCGGCTCGTCTCGGTCGACGCCCCGAAAGTGGACAACTGCTCGTCGCGGCCGGCGTGATGATGGGGCTTCCGCTCGCGCTGTTGTCACTGACGCACAGCCCGGTGGTCGCCGGAGGGCTGATGGTCGTCGAGGGACTGGGCAACATCATCCTCGACGTGCTGCTGATCACGATGCTGCAACGGGCCTGCCCCGACGCGCTGCTCGGCCGGGTATTCGCCCTGCAGGACAGCGGGGGCTCGTTGGCTCAGCTGCTGGGCACGATCGTCGCGCCGGTGTTGATCACGACAGTCAGCCTGGAGGCGACGCT
>Ga0105047_10014820_pt1 | contig 12332 bp, 10 predicted proteins | sample MAT04_FD_78384 | JGI IMG/M metagenome (GOLD analysis project Ga0105047, IMG submission 78384) | Freshwater microbial communities from Lake Fryxell liftoff mats and glacier meltwater in Antarctica - MAT-04 (megahit assembly) | ecosystem: Environmental > Aquatic > Freshwater > Ice > Liftoff... | reverse complement strand
GCCGCGGCACGTGGGATGTCCTGCACCGCAGCGGCGAGGAAATCAGCCGGCGTGCCGGACGTCCCATCCGGATCAACTGGATCGGCACCCGCACGCTCGACAAGGCGCGCGAGGGCACGCGCGGCATTACCGGCGTCAACCTGACGAACGATCCGGCCATTGTGGTGCGGCACCCCGATGTCGACATCGTGTGCGAACTGATGGGCGGTATCGAGCCCGCCCGAACGCTGGTGCTCGACGCCATCGCGCACGGCAAGCACGTGATCACCGCCAACAAGGCGCTGCTGGCGCAGCACGGCAACGAGATCTTCGCGGCCGCCTCCGCCAAGGGTGTGATGGTGGCGTTCGAGGCGGCCGTGGCCGGCGGCGTGCCAATCATCAAGGCGCTGCGCGAGGGGCTTTCCGCCAATCGCATCGAATGGATCGCCGGAATCATCAACGGCACCTCCAATTTCATCCTGTCGGAAATGCGTACGCGCGGCGCCAGCTTTGCCGACGTGCTGGCGGAAGCACAGGCGCGCGGCTATGCTGAGGCCGACCCCACCTTCGATGTCGAGGGCATCGATGCCGCACATAAGCTGACGATCATGTCGGCCATCGCGTTCGGCGTGCCGATGCAGTTCGACAAGGCCTACGCCGAGGGCATCAGCAAGCTGACGCGCGAGGACATCCGCTACGCGGAGGAACTGGGTTACCGGATCAAACTGTTGGGCATCACGCGACGCGCCACCGTGAACGGCCGCGAGGGCATCGAGCTCCGCGTGCATCCGACGTTGATTCCGGAAAAGCGCCTGATCGCCAACGTCGAAGGCGCGATGAATGCAGTGCTGGTGAAGGGCGACGCCGTCGGCGCCACGCTCTACTACGGCGCCGGCGCGGGGGCCGAGCCCACTGCCAGCGCGGTGATCGCCGACCTCATCGACGTCACGCGGATGCATACGGCAGATCCGGAGCAGCGGGTGCCGCATCTTGCCTTCCAACCCGACCAGCTCACGGACCTGCCGTTCCTGCCGATGGGCGATGTCGTCACCAGCTACTACCTGCGCATGCGCGTGGACGACCGGCACGGCGTGCTGGCGGACATCACGCGCATCCTGGCCGACCGCGAAATCTCGATCGATGCGATGATCCAGAAGGAGCCCGACGAGGGCGAGGACCAGACCGACATCATCCTGCTCACGCACCAGTCGGTGGAGCGCAATATCGTGGATGCGATCGCGAAGATCGAGGCGCTGCCCACGGTGCGCGGCGCGATCGTGCGCATCCGGCTCGAAGAACTGAACTGATGCGCTACGTCAGCACCCGGGGCGCGTTCGCGGATTCGCCGCAGCCTTTCTGCGCAATCATGCTCGAAGGCCTGGCGCCGGATGGTGGACTGGCCGTGCCGCAGCACTATCCCACGTTCACCAGCGCCGAATTGCAGGCGCTGCGACCTCTTGGATACCGCGAGCTGGCGTTCGCGATCCTGTCGCGCTTTATCGACGACATCCCCGCGACAGCACTGCGCGACATCATCGACCGCACGTACACCGCGGAAGTGTTCGGCAGCGATGACATCACGCCGCTGCGCACGCTGGAACCCGGCCTCCACCTGCTGCAGGTGTCGAACGGCCCGACGCTGGCCTTCAAGGACATCGCGCTGCAGCTGCTGGGCAACCTGTTCGAGCATGTGCTGGCGCGCGAGCAACATTCGCTCAACATCCTGGGCGCCACGTCCGGCGACACCGGCAGCTCGGCGGAGTACGCGCTGCGCGGCAAGGAGCGCGTGACGGTGTTCATGCTCTCGCCGCATGGCCGGATGAGCCCGTTCCAGACGGCGCAGATGTTCGCGCTGGACGACCCCAACATCCACAACCTGGCGATCGACGGCACCTTCGACGCATGCCAGGACATCGTCAAGGCGCTGAACGCCGACGCGCCGTTCAAGGCGCGCCACCGGATCGGTGCCGTCAACTCGATCAACTGGGCGCGCATCGCGGCGCAGGTCGTTTACTACTTCAAGGGCTACTTCGCCGCCAGCAGCGACAACACGCAGCGCGTGGACTTCGCCGTGCCCTCCGGCAACTTCGGCAACATCCTGGCAGGCTTCGTGGCGCGCAAGATGGGTCTGCCCATCGGCAGGCTGATCCTCGCGACCAACGAAAACGACGTGCTGGACGAGTTCTTCCGTTCGGGCCGCTATCGACCGCGCGGTGGCGCCGAGACCCACACCACGTCGTCGCCGTCGATGGACATTTCCAAGGCCTCCAATTTCGAGCGCTTCATCCATGACATCGCCGGCGGTGATACGGCGAAGGTGCGCGCGCTGTGGGCTGACGTTGCGAGCGGCAAAGGTTTCGACCTTGCCGGCACCCCGTTGTGGGACGCGGTGCGGCAGGCCGGGTTCGTGTCCGGACGCAGCACGCACGCCGACCGGATCGCCACGATCCGCGACATCCATGCGCGCTTTGGCGTGATCGTCGACCCCCATACAGCCGACGGCCTCAAGGTGGGATTGGAGCAGCGTACGGCTGGCGTGCCGCTGGTGGCGCTAGAGACGGCATTGCCGGCCAAGTTTGCAAGCACCATCGACGAAGCACTCGGCACCGTGCCGTCGCGGCCTTCGCATCTGGTGGGCCTCGAGTCGCTGGCGCAACATTGCACGGTGCTGCCGGCGAACGCGGCGGACGTGAAGGCCTTCGTCGAAAGGCACGCGGCCGCGGCATGACGCCGGCCGCCTCCACCGTGCGCCACACGCTTGCCAATCTGCTGCGCAACTTGCGTGCGGGGTTGCGCCTGGCGGCCTTCCTGCGCGTGGAGCGGCTCCAATTCAGAATCGATCTGCCGCAGTTGCTGCTGCTGTTCGGTGTCTCGGCACTGATCGACATCGTCGGCGATGCGCTGCGCGTCGACGAACCGCGGATATTCTCGCTGTTCGGCGCGGGTTCCGAGCTCTACGCCGCCGCGCTGCTGCTGTTCACGTCCGCCATCATTTCACTGATCAACCGGCAGCGGGACCTGGCGCTCGCCATCCCCGCGCTCGTGCTGGCGTCGTTGCCGGTCGTGCAGGTGCTGCACTACGCGCTGGTCATCTTGGCCACTGATCCGGCCGGGTTGGCGATCGCATCGATGCTTGAGAACGTCGTCATTCTGTGGATCGTCATGGTGCTGGTCCGCTGCGTGGCCGTGGCGTTTGCGCCACCGCCCATGTATCCATGGCTGCGCGCGATCGGCGCCGGATTGCTGCTTGCGTCGCCCATCTGGTTCGCGAACGTGCTCTTCCCCAACACGCCGTGGTGGCAGGAAGCTGCTGCGCCGGTGACGGATGGCGGCCTCAATGCCGGCAGCGAAGCTGTGCTGGCCACGCAGAGCTTCGTGCTCAACCATGTGCTCGACAGCCTGCAGGAGGAGCGTCCGGGTCGCACTGACCTCTACTTCGTCGGCTTCGCGCCGTATGGGCGCGAAGACGTATTTCGCAAGGACGTCGACGCCGCACAACGGGTGATGGATGCGCGCTGGGGCACCACTGGCCGCTCGGTGCTGCTGATCAACAACCCGAAGACGCTGATCAGCGCGCCGTTCGCCACGGTGACCAACCTCCGCGAGTCGCTCAACGAGATCGGCAGCATCATCGACCGTGAGGACGACGTGGTGATGGTCTACCTCGCGAGCCATGGCAGTTCCGACCACCGGCTGGCGACATGGCAACCGCCGCTCTCGCTGGTGGAACTGTCACCGGTGGGATTGAAGCAGCTGCTGGACGATGCCGGCATCAAGTGGCGGATCATCGTCGTGTCGTCGTGCTACTCGGGTGGCTACATCGCGCCGCTGAAGAACGAGCACACGCTGATCATCACGGCATCGCAGGCGGACCGCGTGTCCTTCGGCTGCGACGACCGCAGTGATGCCACGTTCTTCGGCGAGGCCTTCTTCCAGCAGGGTCTCGCCCGCGACGACACGTTCGAAGCCGCGTTTGCCACGGCGCAGGCGCGGGTCGATGCGCGCGAGAAGGGCGAGGGCTACACCCCGCCGTCCAACCCGCAGATCGACATGGGCAGCGAGATGGCCGGGAAGTTGAAGTCCCTCGGCCGCCGCGGCGGCGGCGCGGGAGCGACGGTGCGCGCGTCCAAGGCGCCGGACCAAGGCTAGCGAACCGCTTTACACTCCACGTCATGCCTGCCTCCGTCAGCGTTCGCGCCCTGGACCACGCCTACGGCGATCATCGCGTGGTGCGGGGCATGAGTTTTCATCTGGAGCCCGGCCGCATCGGCTGCCTGCTGGGGCCATCCGGTTGCGGCAAGACCACCGTGCTGCGCTGCCTTGCCGGCTTCGAGCCCATCCAGGGCGGCGAGATCGGGCTGTCGCATCGCGTCGTTTCGCGTCCGGGACTGCAGGTTCCGCCGGAGCATCGCGGCGTGGGCATGGTGTTCCAGGACTACGCGTTGTTTCCGCATCTCGATGTCGCGCGCAATGTCGCGTTCGGCTTGACCCGCATGCCGACTGCCGACGCCGCGCGTCGCACAGCTGCAATGCTGGAACTGGTCGGTCTTGCCGGCGTGGCGGCGGTGTATCCGCACGAACTCTCCGGCGGCCAGCAGCAGCGTGTGGCGCTAGCGCGCGCGCTGGCTCCGGCACCCGACCTGCTGCTGCTCGACGAACCCTTTTCCAATCTCGACGTCGACCTACGCGAGCGGCTCTCCCTCGAGGTGCGCGACATCCTGAAGACCGCCGGCACCACCGCGATCCTGGTGACGCACGACCAGTACGAAGCCTTCACGCTTGCGGACGAGATCGGCATCATGAAGGATGGCACGATCGAGCAATGGGATTCGGCCTACAACCTGTATCACCGGCCGCGCACGCGTTTCGTCGCCGATTTCGTCGGGCAGGGCGTCTTCCTGCGCGGCGTGGCCGCGGCCGATGGCCACATGCAGACCGAACTGGGACAACTGGAGGGCGAATGGCCGGTGCCGGTCGCCCCTGGAAGTGCCGTCGACCTGCTGCTGCGGCCCGACGACATCATCCACGACGATGCCAGCCCGTGGCTGGCGGATGTCGTGGCCAAGGCCTTCCGCGGGGCCGACTTCCTCTACACGCTGCGGCTGGCGTCAGGCACGCGGCTCCTGTCGCTGGTGCCGTCGCATCACAACCACGCGATCGGCGAGAAGATCGGCATCCGGCTTGCGATCGACCACGTGGTGGCATTTCCCGCCCAATGAATTAGTTGCACAGCCACGACCGCATTTCCCACATTGTCAGCACCCGCCGCTTGCGCTATAATTCGCGTGCGGGGTGGAGCAGTCTGGCAGCTCGTCGGGCTCATAACCCGAAGGTCACAGGTTCAAATCCTGTCCCCGCAACCACTACTAGAAGCATCCGCGCCGGCCGCCAACAACAGGTGGTCCGCGCGGGTCTTCACATCAGCGCGAACCTGCTCGCCCACTCTGCTGAGCCGGACGTCGCCCAAGATATCGGTAGGGGCGTTGCGGGTCCCTGGAGGGCAGGGAAGATGCTCATCTTCCCAATAGCCTATACCAGATTCACAATCTCTTGCTCGATCTCGCCCAGCCGATCCTTGTCCGCGTGATCCTGCACGGACCACGCCTACCCTGATCTATCGGAGGACCAAGAATCTCTGCGCGGTCCGGCTCTTGTTTGTCCATAACAAACTTGAAAGCACCGTCCGATATCTCCGAATCGAAGAGAATGACGCCCTGGAAGTGGCGGATCAGACCGAGTTTTGATCGCCGGCGGCTGGCCGTAAAAAATCATGACGGCTCGGCGCGATAACGCGCTTGCGTTCGGGCGGGCACTTTCAGCCGGTCAGCGGTCATTTCCGTGCCACCGACGGAGTGGGGCAGTCGGTAAGAAGCAGTCAAAGCATCATGGGCGCAGAAGCGCACTACCTAAGCAATGCCCACACCCATTGCTCGCTCCGGGCTTCAGCGCGGAATGCGTGCGATCGCGTCGGCGATCAGGCGCTCTGCCTGGGCCGCTTCCTCAACCACTCCGCCGAGTGTGAAGAACGGATGAATCATGCCGGGAAAGCATTCGTAGTGTGTAGGCACACCCGCATCCTCAAGACGCTTGGCGTAAGCCTCGTTCTCGTCGACCAGAGGGTCGTACTCGGCACTGATCACGAGCGCAGGTGCGACGCCAGCCAGCGAGGGGTGCAGCAATGGCGACGCGCGCCAATCCGCGCGCTGTCGCACATCGGGAACGTAACGCTCGATGAACCATCGCAGCGCAGCGGCCGTAAGCATGTATCCCGACGCGTTCCGCACATACGATGGCGACTCGCGCGTCAGGTCGGTGGCTGGATATATGAGCACTTGCAACGCGATGGCGGGCCCATTTTCGTCGCGAGCCTGCAGTGCCACTACCGTGGCAAGGCTTCCGCCTGCGCTGTCGCCGGCGACAATCACGCGTGAAGTGTCTATGCCGAGCTCAGTGGCTGCGGCGACGCACCAAGTGACCGCGTCCCAAGCGTCATGCACGGCCGCGGGGAACGGGTGCTCGGGCGCGAGCCGATAGTCGACCGACACAACTACGCAGTCTGCTGCTAACGCCAGTCGACGACACGACGTGTCATAGCCCTCGAGGCTACCTACGACCCAGCCGCCACCATGAAAGTACACAAGGAGTGGGCGTGGCGCGGTACCGCCAAAGGGGACATATACGCGCGCGGGGATCGGCCCGTCACGTCCCGGAATTGATATCTCGCGTACCTCCGCCACTTCGGGACGCGGAGGTTGCAGCTTCATCCGCTCACGGGTGTACACCTCGCGCAATTCCTGGGGCGACAGACCGGTTGGAAGGTCGCCAGCGAGTTGAATGGCTTGAGCGGCTTGTGGTGAGAGCATCGCGGAACCTCCGAGATAGGCGGCAGTGCCGCGAGGATCAAATATATCAGAAGAAGTTTGACATATCAGAATGCGGATGAGATATTAGATCGCCTGCTATCCGCTGCCCGTATCTTTCCCCGCCTCCGGAGGTTCGCCATGGCTTCGTTCTCTCGTCGTGAGTTTCTCTGTACCACTGCAGCGCTCGCGGCAACCGCCGGCGCTCCAGCCCTTGCGCAAGGGGTCATTCCCATCCGCGTGGCGAATCCCGCGGCGGATGACGATCCGATCGGCGTCGCCGCGGCATTTTTCGCCACCCGGGTGAAGGAACTTGCCGGCAATGCCGTCGCCGTTCGCATCTTCTCGCGCTCGGCACTCGGCAACGAAAGCGTGGCGCTCGAAAGCACGATCGCCGGCAACATCGACGTCGACATCGTGAGCAACACAGTGCTAAGCGGCACGGTGCCGGAACTCGCCGTGCTTGACGTCCCGTATGGTCTGACGAGCGCGGACCACGCGTGGAAGGTGCTTGACGGGGATATTGGCAAGTCGTTCAACGAGAAGATCCAGAGCAAGGGCGTGCGCGTGGCGGGCTGGGCATATGCAGGCAGCCGCTGCCTCATGATGCGCAACAAGTCTGTGGAAAAGGTGGCTGATCTTGCGGGCATGAAACTCCGAGTGCCGCCGAACCAGACATACAACGATATTGCCAAGGCGTGGGGAACGATTCCCACCACGGTGCCTTGGCCGGAGACCTATCTCGCGTTGTCGCAAGGCGTGGTCGATGGTATCGAGACGGCGCCGGGACCCTCGTTCGACCAGAAGCACTACGAAGTGGCCAAGTATCTGGTGCGCACCGGGCACCTCATCTATTTCCACCTGTGGGTGATCTCGGAAAAGTCCTACAAGTCTTGGCCCCCGCAGGTGCAGGTAGCAGTCACCACTGCTGCCGCGGAGGCGGCCCTCCTGAATCGCAAGTTGCGTCTAGCGCAGGAACTTGGCATCTATGACGAATTCAAGAAAAAAGGGGTGATCGTGATCGAGCCCGCGCGACAGGAGTTTGCGACTAGGCTCCGCAGCGTACAGGATGCAGTGAAGCCCGAGTTACTACCTACATTACAACGCATCCGGGCCACGACGTGACGGCTCCCGGCTCCGCGCTCGTAGAGCGCGTAGCCGATGCTGCTCGTCTCGCCGCGGGAGTGCTACTCGTGGCAGTGACTGCGGCTTTGCTGCTCGTGATTGTCGGACGTTACGCCGGCTTCGCAACCGCGTGGGCGGACGAGGTCGCCCGGGTTTCCTTCATGTGGTGCGTAGCACTCGGTGGCGCGTCGGGCGCGTATCGTGGTCTCAACTTCGCCGTGCCGCTCATCGGCACGAGCCTGCGTGGCCGCAACAAGGCCGTGCTCGATAGCGTGCTCACACTCGTGGTGGTCCTGATGTGCGGATTGCTGCTGTGGGCCACCACACAGTCTTTGCCGGTGGCTGCACTCGCGCGCCTGCCGGCGCTGGGCATCAGCGGCGCGTGGTTCCATGCTGCAGTAAGTACGTTCTCCGTGCTTACTCTCTTCTTCATGTTGTCGCGCCTGCGCGGCTACTGGCGCCCGGCGGTATAGGCAGCGTGTTCTCGCTTGTCATCGGCGCGGTGGCAGTGCTTGCACTGCTTGCGGGCGTGCCGATCGCGTTCGTGATTCTGTTGGCCTCCTTCCTGCTAATCGCTACCGATCCGTTTGTGAGCCTGGGTGCGGTACCGGCAATCTTCGTGCAGGGCGTGGATTCCTTCATTCTGTTGTCCATTCCACTGTTTGTCGTCGTCGGCGTAATCATGAACGCCGGCGGCATCAGCCAGCGGCTCCTCGATCTTGCCGTGGTGCTGGTGGGTCATTTCAAGGCGGGCATCGCGCACGTCAATATCGTCGCCAGCATGATTTTCTCCGGCATGTCGGGAACCACCACTTCCGATGTCGCCGGACTCGGCCGCATCGAGATCCCCATGATGGTCAAGGAAGGTTTCCGTCCCGAGACGGCCGCCGTGGTGACCGCCGTGTCGGCGACGATCGGGCCGATCATCCCGCCTAGCGTGCCTTTCATTCTCTATGGGGCTTTGACCAGCACCTCGATCGGCAAATTGTTCCTGGGCGGGTTAGTGCCAGGCGTTCTGCTCGGTCTATGGCTGATGGCGGTGATTGCCTGGCTCGCCCACCGTGGCCGCATCTCATCTGCCCGCTACACGCGCGAGCGTGCCAGCGTAAAGCTCATCGGCCGCGCGATAGGGCGATCCTTCTGGGCGCTTCTGACGCCGTTCATCCTGGTCGGCGGGATGATCACCGGCTGGTTCACGGCCACGGAGGCAGCGGGAGTGGCGGTGGTGTACGCCATCGCGGTCGTACGGTACGTTTACCGCACTGTAACGTGGCGCGAGCTCTTCGGCATGTTCTGCGAATCGGCCGAGTACGTAGGCGTGATCATGATCATGGTGGCCGCCGCAAGCGTGTTCGGCTGGCTGGTGATCCAGGGGGGCGCCGCCGAGAGCCTACTTTCGTGGCTGATGGCGGCACGCCTGGAGCCCATGATGACGCTGATCCTGCTCAATGTTGTGTTGCTGGTACTTGGGATGTTCGTCGAGGCAACGTCGATGATCATCCTGCTCTCGCCGATTCTCGTGCCGATCATCAAGCTGACCGGCATCGATCCCGTGCATTTCGGCGTGGTGTTTGTCCTCAACATGATGATAGCGACGATCACTCCGCCCGTCGGTATCTGTGGTTTGATAGCATCCCAGATTGCCGGGGTATCGGTGCAGAAGTTCTCGCTCGAGGTCATTCCCTATGTCATCGCGTTGATCTTGTTCCTGTTCGTCATTCTCTTCGTGCCACCACTCGTGACCTTTCTACCGAACCTGGTCTTCGGCTGAATCCCGTTGCCTTCTCCCGACAACTCGCTGCGCTCGCAGGCGTATAAGCTCCTGCAGGAGTGGATCGTCACGCAGGTACTCAAGCCGAATGCCACGGTGACGGAAGAGGAACTGGCGGAGAGGAGTGGCATCGGGCGCACGCCGATTCGCGAAGCTCTGCAACGGCTCGCCCGCGAGGGCCTGCTCTCCATTCGTCCGCGGTCCGCGATCGTGGTGCTGGAGATGACGCAAGCACGACAGCTCCAGCTCCTCGAGGCCCGGGCTTCCTTGCAGGAGCAGACGGTGCGCTTGGCCGCACGTCGCGCCGATGCGGACGAACGTGCGCGGATGCTTATGCTGGCGTCCGCAGTGGAGGATGCGGCGAAGATCGGCGATGGTGAGCTTTATCTTCGAATCGCCCGCGACATTCACACCTTGCTTTGTGCAGCCGCAAGAAACGAGTTCCTCGAAGGCTTCATGGGCAGCCTCTATACTCTTTCGCGGCAGTTCTCGTTCACGCACCTGCGCGATGTGGATATTCCTCGCGCGTCCGCCACTCATGCAGGCATCCTGCGGGCCATAGCGGCACGCGATGAAGACGCTGCCGCTCGTGCCTCGCAGAAGATGATGGATTTTTTGTATGACTTCACCGAGGCGCGGCGAAAACCCACGCGCGCCATGGCAAACAAAAAGGAGAAGGCGTCCGCCCGTGTGGTGGCCAGGCGCTAGAGAACACGTAGGAAACTCTTTCGCGCTCTCCGCGTCATATCCTTCGTTGGATTGACGAGGGCGATGGATGGGCGGATACGTTGAAGGTAATGAGCGAACCCAGATTGTGCGCCGATCAACGCTCCCCAGACGCTGGCGCTGACCGCGGACCCCGAGGCCAATGTTGGACGCTATGACGTCCTGCCGGGAACCCGCCGTGCAGCTTGAGGCGATGGTAACGACGCTGCACACGTTGAAGCGATTCGGGATGTCCCAGGCGGTGACCGAACTGGCCCAGCAAGGGCCGCCGGCGTATCAAGGGACGCAGACCATTCTCGGCAGTCTTCTCAAGGCCGAGATGGCGGAACGCGAGGTGCGTTCCGTGGCTACCAGATGAAGATTTTCCGCTTCCCGGCCTTTCGCGATCTGGCCGGCACCTGAGCTTCGCCGAACGGGCCGCCGCATTCGTCGATCCGAAGATGACCACGGCGCTGCTCGATCGCCTGACCCATCATTGCCATTGCGCTACTGCGACTAGCAAGCAAGCCTGCTGCGGCTTGACATGCCTGCGACCGGTTTGTAACCTCAATAATTATTTCTGGAGAATTCGCGCTTGATCGTCAAGGCCACTGTCAGACCGGGTTCTTTGACCACGCAGGTCACCGAGCGCTTGCGCAACGCCATCCTGGATGCTGAGTTCAAGCTGGGCGAAGCGCTGTCGGAGGACAAGCTCGCCACGGCCTTGAAGGTAAGCCGAACCCCAGTTCGCGAGGCGCTCACCGCGCTGCAACTACAGGGTCTCATCCACATCCAGCCGCAACGCGGCAGTTTCGTGTTCATGCCATCGGTTGCCGATCTCGCCGAGTTGTGCGAGTTCCGCTGCATCATCGAAGTGCAGGCGCTCCACCTTTGTTTCGCCCACAGCCGCAAGGCCATGCTTGCACAGATGAGAAGTGCCTCCAGCGCCATGGCGGCTGCCCGCGCGGCCAAAGACCCTCTCGCCAGTGCGCGTGCCGACAGCGCGTTTCACGAATCTCTGCTTGGCAATTGCCAGAACCACTATCTCACCGAGGCCTACCGCTTGGCCTCGGGCAAGGTCTCCGCCCTGCGCGCGCACAGTTCCACCGCGAACGTACGCACCGCTGCCAATGTCGAACATGAGCAGATCATCAAGGCGGTCGCACGCAACGACCTGCCCGCCGCCGAAGCCATCTTGACGGATCACATCCTCAAGATGCGCCAGCGGTATGAGCCGAAGTCGCGGCAGTCCGCAACACCGCGCACCGCCGACCGCCGGCGACAGGCGGACGAGTCGATCGCCCTGCTCGACGACTAGACGTTTCCGCAGTCACGGGCGAACCTCGGCGTTCCCCTGCTCGTTGTCGGTCGGTTTGCACTGCCACGCGCCAAAATTCTTGACTCCGATATCTGACATGGTAGTATGTCAGTGCTAAATCGACGCAGACCACCGCGCGAGGTAACGCGAAGGTGGACGCTGACTCGTCTACGGCGTGCACGGAGGCTGGCTGGATGCAAAACGCGAAGCGCAGCACCGAGCCAGCACGGGTAGCGATCATCACCGGCGGCGCCGGAGGTCTCGGCTTTGCCATTGCGGAGCGCCTGAGTCAATCGGGCGTACGTATCGCGCTCTGGGACGTCGACACTGCGAAAGTGCTGGAGAGTGCGCAACGCCTGCCTGCGAGCCGCGGATACGACGTCGACGTCACGAACTATGACGCCGTGGAGCGTGCCGCAGCGGACACGGTGCGTGACTTCGGCCGCATCGACATACTCGTCAACTCGGCAGGCATCAACGGACCATTGGCTCCGCTCGTCGATTATCCGCTCGATGGCTGGCGGAGCACGATGGCGCTCAATCTCGACGGCGTCTTCCACTGCTGTCGCGCCGT
>Ga0105047_10014818_pt1 | contig 12333 bp, 15 predicted proteins | sample MAT04_FD_78384 | JGI IMG/M metagenome (GOLD analysis project Ga0105047, IMG submission 78384) | Freshwater microbial communities from Lake Fryxell liftoff mats and glacier meltwater in Antarctica - MAT-04 (megahit assembly) | ecosystem: Environmental > Aquatic > Freshwater > Ice > Liftoff... | reverse complement strand
TGGTGTCGGGCGCCGTCTCCGCAGGGACGCTGTGAAAAAAGGAGATTATGAAGACTGGGGGCGTCGCCCGGAAGCTTGTTGAGAACCCGCCCCCCCCCCCCCCACTATTGTACGGACATGGGACTATTTCGCCGCATATCGTCGCTGCTTCTCGGGGCTGCTCTGCTTGCGGGCAGCGGCGCCGCGGGCTGGTATGGCTTGCGGGCCGCGCCCAGGGTGCCGGGCCTGTTCGCCGCGGTTGAAGTCGTCGAACTCGGCACACACGGCCAAGGCGAAACGATCTCCGCCGAATTGACCTTCCGCAACGACCACGACGAACCGGTGACCACCATTTGTGCAGGCAATGAGTAAAACGAACACTGAGGTTGTTATGCGAATCGAAGCGTTCATCTTGTCGCTCGCGCTGCTTACATTGTTTCGTGGGCCTTGTTGGTGTCAAGACGACGCCAAGGCGATCCTCGCACAATCCGTGGCTACCCGCTCCAGTATTAAGAGCGGCCGGATCGTTTTGCATTCCAGCATGAAACTCGAAGAAAAAGGTTCGGATCCGAGCACAATCGAAGAGGACCGCTCGATCTGGTTCGACGAATCCAAGATTCGCAACGACAAAACCCGGAAGTTGTCGCGCGAAGAAAAGCTGCGGCAACGGGAAGTTGAAATCAAAAACTACGACAAAGACGGTCGCTGGCTGGCTTACCGCGAAGCTTCGGGGGAATATGTACTCGTTGGACGAAATCCGAACCAGCCAAAAAACGCCCCCTGTTTGAAAATTTTGAGCGTCTTTGATGCGCGTGTCCTCGGCTACAATCTTGGCTATATTCACGGTTTTAGTTTGGAGTCGCCGAATCTAGCACAGATATTTGACGAACCCGTTTTGCAAAATTCCACAGTTCACAAAGTCGGCAGACGTAGTGGTGATGAGTACGAGATTGGATCCACCTACCGCGATACTGAACGGTCCGTGATTAGGATTTTGCCAGCCTGTGGATACATCCCGGTATTCATCAGTGGTGAAGGTGGCGATGCGACCTACAGTTATCGCTACGAGATCGATGTAACACCCAAGCTCTACGGCGATAATTGGTTTTTCTCCAAGTACACCCTTATCCAGAAAAATACCGATCGTCAGTTCACCGAGGTCGTCACCATCAAGGAGGCGGAGTTCAATCGGCCGCTCGATCCGGCGGTGTTCACGCTCAAGGGGATCGGGGTGCCGGTGGGGACGGAATTGAAGGATTGCGATACCGGCAAAAAGACCCGCATTACGGACGGCGTGATGATTCTGCCGGCCCAGGCCGAAGCGCCGGACCCGCAGGCCCAACCGCTCGCACCGGTGCCGGGGCGGTTGAACGGCTGGGTGCTGGCCGGGGTGATCGTCGGTGTCGCACTCGGCGTCTTTTTCCTTTACCGGGCCTTGCTTCGCCGCGGATAATGCAGCCATGAACCGACGCGGCGCGAGCCTGATCGAACTGTTGGTCGTGATCGCCATCATCGCGGTGTTGGTCGGCTTGACGCTGCCCGCCGTGCAAAAAGTGCGCGACGCGGCGGACGGCTTGCGCTGCCGCAATTACCTCAAGCAACTCGCGCTGGCGTCCCACTTGCACCACGATGCCTTCGATCATTTGCCGGCCGGTCACGATCGCCGGCCGCCGAAGACCTTCGGCGTCGGGCCGGTCGTCTCCCTGTTGCCGTTCCTGGAGCAGGACGCGCTCGCGGCACAGTCGCAGGCGGCGTTCGCCGCGGACCCCGATCCCTTTTCGGATCGACATCGGCCGACGCGCATCACCGTCCTCACCCCGGCGAGTTGCCCGCTGGACAATCGAACGAAAGTCGCCTGGCGCTGGCGAGAGACGGACATCGCGCTGGTGTCGTACCTCGGCGTGTCGGGGACGAGTGCCGCGAAGCGGGACGGCCTCTTGTTCTTCAATTCCCGCAACAAGCTGCTCCACGTCGCCGACGGCACGAGCAGCACGCTCTTGTTCGGCGAACGCCCGCCGAGTTGGGATGTGCGCTACGGTTGGTGGTATAGCGGCACGGGCCTCGACACGCGCGGTTCGCTCGATCACCACCTCGGCGTGCGGGAATTGAATCCTTTGTACGGCGTCTTCGCCCAGTTTTGCGAAGCGGGTCCGTTTCCGTATCGAGCGCGGGGGATCCTCGACAAGTGCGCCCACTTCCAGTTCTGGTCCCCGCACGCCGGCGGCAGCAACTTCGCCTTCGCGGACGGCTCGGTGCGGTTCATCCGCTACGAGGCCGACGCCGTACTGCCTGCGCTCGCCACCCGCGCGGGCGGCGAAACCGTGTCGCTCGATTGAGGACCGGTTTCGTTCCTCGCGATCGCGTCACTTCGCCTCGTACCAAACGCCGCGTGCATCCTGCTTCGCAACGACGTAGTCGGTATCCAGCACGGCCTGCAACTCCGGGTACTTGCGGCGGATCAGGGTTTCATAGTCGTCCTCCTTCCGGCAGACGTAGACATAGGCGGGGCGCCGGTCGCGGACCTGCTCGGCCAGACGCCGGCCGATCGCGGCGGGCCACATCTCCAGCGCCCAGCCCGGCACGCCAATACCCAAGCGGCGATCGGCCAAGAAGGAAATCAGCGGATCGCCGGCGACGAAGATGCAGCCGGACTTGCGTTCCGGCTGCCGCAGCCAGTCGGCTTCCGATTGGGCAAACTCATAGGCATGACCCTGGCTCGCCCGCGCGATCGCCCGATCGGCGGTGGTGAGGCCGAAGCGGTGCTTGGCCCCAACCAGCCACTGATATCCGCCGGCGGCAATGAGCGGCGCGGAGGCGAAGAGAAACGCTGCGGCGAGGACGAGCGTTTCGCGAACGCTCTCGCCGCCGAGGAGCCGTTCGCGAAGCGTCGCGGTGATTGCGGGGAGACCGTAGCCACCGAGTGCCGCGAGCAGCCCGGCCGGCAGCATCGCGTGGTAGGTCCACCACGAGAGTCGTTGCGCCAGGATCGCCGGCACGCTCAGCATCAGCAAGACCACCAGACTCACAGTAACGGGATCGCGGCCGTGCCGAAGGGAGCAGGCGACGGCGACCAAGGCCAAGGCCGTCGGTCCGGCCAGAGTCGCGGTCGACCAGCGGGCCAGCACCACGAGTCGATTCGCGCTCACAGGCTCGGCTTCATTGAGGATCAGCGTCGGGGCTTCGAACGTGGTCCACAAATAGTCGCCCAGGGCATCGTGCGCGGCGAAGTCGGCACAGGTGATCGCCAAGGGTGCGACGGCGCCGAGGCCGATGAAGAGGCTGAACAGTCCGAGATTCCCCAGTTTCGAGCCGTCTCGCCTGCGGCTGAACTCGACGGCAAGAACCAGCCAAGCCAGGATCGCTACGCCGCCGAACATCAGCTTGAAGACGGGAATCAACCCCCCCGCCAGACCGCCGACCAGCAGCCACAGCCACGCCCTGCGGCCGGCGGTCATCGCGGCCGTCGGGCACCAGACCGCGAGGAAGAACAGGAAGGGGATCAAGCCCTCCACGCGGGCCAGGTGGTTCGTGTTCGAATAGCCCGCAAGATAGTAGACGGCGACCACGACCGCCCCCGGCAGCACCGGCAACCTCGGCAGGCCATAGGACCGTTTGGCCGCGATACTGACGGCGAAGGCAAAGGCCGTCTGCCACAACGCCTCCAGCAGCCGCACGCCGTCTTCGGTGAAGCCGAAGAGCGTGCCCGCGACTTGGTAAAACCAGAAAATGCCGGGATTCGTGACGTCCCAGTTGTCCCGGTAGAGCACTTCGCCGAACGCGGTTTCGCGGGCCGTCGTCAGGTAGCAGGCCTCGTCGCCCCGGAACGGCATCCAGAAGCTCGGCCATGCGGCCGCCGCACACACGACCAGCAGCACGACGTGGCGCATCAGTTCTTTTTCTTTCGGGTGAAGACGACGATGTGCTGCCACGGCAGCGTGCCGATGGTGCGGGTGTGCTCCATGTCCACGAACTCGGCCATCTCCTTGAGGACTTGGCGCTCGCTCATCTTGTGGACGAGTTTGATCGGCACCATCGGGTCTTCCAGTCGGAATTCGACGAAGACGAGCCGACCGCCGGGCTTGAGGGACGCAACCATCTTTTCCGTCATCTCGTAGGGATGGGAGAACTCGTGGTAGACGTCCACCATCAGGATGAGATCGACCGAGTCCGTCTTGAGCTTGGGGTCGGTCTCGGTGCTCTCGACGGTTTCTACGGTGGCGATCTTGTCCTTCTTCGCGCGCTCGTTGACCAGCTTCAACATCTGCGGTTGGATGTCGACGGCGATCACCTTACCCTTGTCGCCCACCATCGGCACCATGCGGAAGACGTGATAGCCACTGCCTGCGCCGACGTCCGCCACGGTTTGGCCCGGCTGAATGTCGAGTGCCTTCAGAAGCGCCGCCGGGTCCTCCTCCTTCTCCCGCTCCGGCCGCTCCAGCCAGCCGACGCCCTGCCAACCCATGACGTGGGCAATCTCGCGGCCGAGGTAGAACTTGCCGATGCCGTCCGGGTCGTGGACCTTCTTCGTCTCGTAGCGAACCTTCGCCGGCGGATCGTCCGCGACGGCGACACCGGCGAGGAGGAGGAGGGGAATCAGGAGGCGCATGGGATGCTCCAGGTCGGTGGGTCGAACGGATATCGTTGTTACTTCCCGCAGTAGCTCAGTGCCAGCAGGGCGTACGCCGTCACCAGATGCGGGTCGCCTTCGAGCCAGCGGTCGGTGTCGTTGATCCAACTTCCATCGGGTTTCCGGCGCTTGGCCAACGCGTTGATGAGGTCGGCCTTCCAGTCGTGCTTCACCCCCTTGGCGTCTGCAAAGGGGTGCTCGCCCAACAGGGCAAGGGTCTTCGCCATCGTGTGGAAGTAGTAGTAGAGGCCGCGGGCGGCGAGTGGGGCGGGCATGCCGGGGTTGGCGTCGACGGTGTAGTTGGTCCGCAGCCAGGTCAGGGCCGTCTTCATCCGCGGGTCGTCCTTGCTCAAGCCGCAGTAGATCATGCTCTTGATGCCGGCGTAGGTCATGCTGCCGTAGCCGGTCAACGGGGCATCGGCGGCATCGCTGGTCTTGGTGCTGCCGCCGCCTGCCGCACTGTAGATGAAGCTGCCGTCGTTGATCTTGCCGGCCCACGGTCGGTCGTTGTGTTCGCTTTTGAGGTTCTGGCAGCGGCTGACGAAGACGAGGACCTTCGTGAAGGCCGGGTCGTCCTTCGGCACGCCGGCGTCCTTCAGGGCATCGAGGAAGAACTGCGTGTTGGAGAGGTCCGGGCGGGACTTGCTGTCGTAGCCCGCGCCGCCGTAGTAGTCGTCCTCGGCGGGCTTCCCTTCGCCGTCATCCCACTGCAGCTTCTTCAGAAACTCCGCCGCGTTCTTCAGCACCGGCTTGTACTTGTCGTCCCGCTTCGCCGAGGCCAGCGCCATCACATTCACGCTGGTCACGTAGTTCTGCAGGCCGATCCGCGGATCGCTTCCGGCAATGTGACCGGCCTTGGGATTGATGAGCTTCTCGATGAAGTCCAGCCCCTTGGCGGCAACCGGATCGTCGACCGCCGTGCCGGTCTTGAGCAGGGCCGACACCACGATGCCGGTCACGCCGATGTTCTGCTTCGTGCTCCAACCGCCGTTCTCCTCCTGCCGGGACTTGAGGAACGCCGTCGCCTTGGCGATGAGTTCCAGACGCGTCGCTTCGGCAGTCGGTTCTTGAGCCTTCACGGACGGCAACGACAGGAGTATGCCGGCCGAGAGGAGTAATGTGAGCAACGAACGCATCGGCAGGCCCCACGGGTGATGCAAGAGCGGACCGAGTTATCCTACCGTTTCGATTCCCCGAATGACCGGCTGAAATGTGACCTCTGCCGGTTAAAGCCTGCTCAGATGATCCGCTCGATCAGCGCCGCCAGCCGCGCGACCGACGTGCGGGCGGAGGTTTCCACCTCCGTATGGCTCAGCGGGCCGTCGCCCAAGCCGGCGGCCTTGTTGGTGATGCAGGACAAGCCCGCGACTTCCATTCCGGCAGCCGATCCGGCGGCCGCTTCCCGAGTTGTGGACATACCCACGGCATCGACGCCGACGGCCGCCAAGGCGCGAATCTCCGCAGGCGTCTCGTAGCAGGGACCGGTCAGCGCGGCATAGGTACCGACGAGTCTCTTCGGCGCGGCGGCGTGCAGGGCCTCCACCAAGGCCGGCGCAAACAACGGCAGCTTAACCTCAAGCGTCTTCCAGCAGTTCCGCGTCAGCAGTTCGACAGCGTCGCGCAGGATGACGATGGTCCCCGGCTTCGCCTCCGGATGCAATCCACCTGCAGCATTGGTGAGGATCAGACGCCGCACACCCCTCGAGGCGAACAGATTCACCAAAGTCGCGACGCGGTCCCAGGAATGGCCTTCGTAGAAATGGACGCGGCCAAACGACACCAGCACGGCTGCTCCGTTCCGGACGCCCAAGGCGAGTTGCCCCTTGTGCCCCGCAACGGTCGGCGGCACGAGGCCGGGAACGTCCCCGAAACTCAGCGTCGCTGTGGTCTTGAAGTGCGAAGCAACGCCCGTCAGACCCGAACCGAGGACTACAGCCGATCGTGGTGCCGCGCTGCGGACGGCTGTAGCGAAATCGTCGAATGCCGACATGAAAAGCCCATCGAAGGACGCGGACGTGCTTTCCCCAGCGTAAGGAGTGCCGATTGCCGACAGGGAAATGAGGAAAAATCTCTTGGCGAGCGGGAGACGTTCCCCGCTCGCCAAGTGCTGCTTCTACTCTTCGGTCAGGCCCGGATAGTTGCGCATCACGAGGTGAGAGTTGATCTTCTGCACCAAGTCCAGCGCTACGCTGACGACGATCAGGAGGCCGGTGCCGCCGTAAAAGGCGGCGACCTGGAAGGGAACGCCGAGTTCCGTGGAGACGATCGTCGGGATGATCGCGATGATCGCCAGGAACGCCGCACCGACGTAGGTGATCCGCATCAGTACCCGTTCGAGGTAGTCCGCCGTGCTCTTGCCGGGGCGATAGCCCGGGATGAAGCTGTTTTGGTCCTTCAGGTTTTCCGCCACTTCCTTGGGGTTGAACTGAATCGCAACCCAGAAGTAGCAGAAGATGTAGATCAGCCCGACGTAGACGACGTTGTAGAACCAGCCCGAGCCGCGTTGGAACGCCTCGCCGAGCCAGTTCGCCCAGACAGCATCCGGGGCGACGGCGTAGACCGATTTGAAGAGCAGCCCGGGAATCAGCAACATCGTGCTGGCGAAGATCACGGGCATGACCCCCGCGGCATTCACCTTCATCGGCAGGAAGGCCTTGGCCCCGCCGACCTGACGGCGACCGCGGACGTGCCGGGCCGACTGCATCGGAATCTGCCGCTTGGCCTTGGTGATGGCGATCACGCCGGCGATGACCGCGACGAACAGGATCATCAGGATGATGAAGTACTCCAGACTGATGTCCCCGCCGTCCCCACCGCCGAGGGTGAAGAGCGAGGGGTTAAGCGTCGTCGTGCCGGGGACGAACAGCAGCATGCTGGTCGCCTGCGGCAAGCGGCCGACGATGCCCGCCATGATGATGAGCGAGATGCCGTTGCCGATGCCGTATTCGTCGATCTGCTCGCCGATCCACATCAGGAACAGACAGCCCGCCGTCATGATCGTGACGGCCGCCAGCCCGAAGAAGAACGGATCGTAGCCCGGCAACAACAGGTCCAGCCCGTTGTCCGCCTTGGTGCCGAAGAGATATTTGACGAAGAACAGCCCCTGCAGAATGCAGATGGGCACGGTGAGGTATCGCGTGTATTCGTTGATCTTCTTCTGCCCCGCCGCCCCCTCCTTGCGGAGTTTCTCGAGGCTCGGGATGACCCCCGACGAGAGCAACTGCAGGATGATCGACGCGGAAATGTAGGGCATGATGCCCAGCGCGAAGATGCAGGCCTGACTGAGGTCACCGCCCGAGAAGAGCGACACGAAGCCGAGGATCTGGCCGAAGGTGCCCTTGGAGGCATCGGCGATCTGCTCGGCCATGCGGGCCTGATCGACCATCGGCAGCGGCACATAATAGCCGATGCGATATACGACCAGGAACAAAAGCGTGATGAAGATTTTCCGACGCAGCTCGGGAATCTTGAAGATCGTTCGGATGATCGAAAACATGGTCGGTCCCGTCGGTGCGATCGAACTTCGGCCATCCTAGCGGAGGGTCGGTCGAACGGCGACGGCAACCAGTTAGGCGATCACCGGTTCGCCGGACATCCGTTCCAGAGCCAGTTGACCCCAATACCACAGTTCCCGGCCACCGAGGCCGTAAAGCACTCCGGCGGCTTGGTTCGCCTTGGCGTCCCGCTTGGTTTCGTCTTCGATGCCGCCGACGTAAATCGCCACGACACCGCCGCCGGACTTCAGGACCCGCTCGGCCTGCTGCATCACTTCCAGTTGCTCGGAGAGCACTTGGTCGATGCCGCGACGCAGGCGGGTGAACATCCCCTGATGCTCGGCCTTCAGGTCGTATTGAGCAGCGCCCTGCTCACCCTGCAGGACGTGGACTTCGCGGTCCTCGTATCCCTGCTCCAGAATGGCGAGGCGAACCTCGACCATGTCGGTGCCCGGGGCGAAGAGGGCCGTCACGCAGTGCGTCGGCTGGAAGATGTAACCGTCCGCATGCGGATCCGCATTGACTGCCGGCATGATGGTTTTCCCCACAAAGATGAAATCGACGTTGATCGATCTCACCGTGTGCAGAAGTCATGCCGAGCGGCCTACGCGGTCGCTCCGGGGAGCGGTTTCTTTTTGCCGCCGTGCGCTGCTTCCAGAGCCTTCTTCGCAGTACCCATCTTGTTGCGCGTCGGCTTGGCCGGCTTCGGAATCAGCGTCGCGGTGCCGCCCTTGGCTTCGATCTTTTCCTTCGCCGATTTGGTGAAGTGATCGGCCGTGACGGTGACCTTCTTCGTCAAATCGCCGTCGCCCAGGATGCGGACGCCGTCGAACGTGCCGACCACGAGGCGCTTTTCCTGAAGCGTTTCCATGGTCACGATGCCGCCATCCTCGAACTGGTCGAGATCGGAGACGTTGACGATGGCATAGACCTTGGCGAAGGTCGCGTTCGAGAAGCCGCGCTTCGGGAAGCGACGATGCAGCGGCGTCTGGCCGCCGGCGAAGGTCTTCGCGGGCATGCCGGCGCCGGCGCTGGCGTATTGACCCTTGTGGCCGCGGCTGGCAGTCTTGCCGTGGCCGGAGCCGATCCCACGACCGACGCGCTTCTTGAGCTTGCGCTTCTTGACGCCGGTCGAAACTTCTGTCAGGTCCATTAGAGTGCCACCCCTCGCAAGCGGGCGACTTCTTCACGGGTCCGCAGTTGTTGCAGTCCTTGAATCGTCGCCTTGACCAAGTTGATCGGGTTCGTGCTGCCGTGCGTTTTCGACAGGATGTTCTGGATGCCCGCAGCTTGGAGCACTTCGCGCACCCCCGGCCCGGCCTTCACCCCCGTGCCCGGCCCGGCCGGAACGAGAATCACCAGTGAGGCGCCGAACTTGCCGATCACGCGGTGCGGGATCGTCGTGCCGCGAAGTTGCAGCTTCTTGGTGCGGCGGGCTTGCGCTTCGCCTTCCTTGATGGCCTTTTCCACGGCCGGTGGCACTTCGTTGGCCTTGCCGTAACCGAAGGAGACGCGGCCCTGCTTGTCGCCGACGACGACGAGTGCGTTGAAGCTGAAGCGGCGACCGCCCTTCACCACGCACGCGCTGCGGCTGATGCGGACGACGTAGTCCACCATCGCCTGTTCGCGGGAGTCGCGTTCCCCGCGATCGGATCGTTCTCGTGCCATCGTTCACACCCTGTTTGCCGTATGTGGAATTAGGACGGCCGGCGTTGCGTTCTCGCCGAGTCGTCCCGCGATTCGTCAGACTTTGACTTTCTTCTTCTTGGCCGGCTTCTTCTCGGCTTCGGCCGACGGAGCCTTCTCGACCTTGACCTTGTCTTCAAGCCCGGTGCAGATCAGGCCCGCGAGTGTCGCCGCCCGAGCCAAGGCTTTCACGCGACCGTGGAAGCGATATTGGCCGCGGTCGAAGGCGGCCTTGGTGATGCCCTTGGCCTTGGCCTTCTCGGCCAGTGCCGCGCCGATCACGGTCGCGGACTTGACGTTGGTGCCGGCGTCGACCGTGGCGTCCTTGTCGTTGGACGACGCCGAGGCGATCGTGACTTGCGCTTCGTCGTCGATCAGCTGGGCGTAAATGTGCAGATTGCTGCGGTACACGCTGAGCCGGGGCATCGCCGCGGTGCCGCGAATGCCCTTGCGGACGCGGAACTTGCGGCGTTCGGCCTGGCGTACCTTGAGTTTCTGAGCGTCCATATCGAAAGATCCCGTAGCGTTGTGTTGAAGGAAGCGTCCGGCCGAACGCGAACTTTACTTGGTGAAGGTCTTGCCTTCCTTGCGGCGGACGACTTCGGTGTCGTAGCGGATGCCTTTGCCCTTGTACGGCTCGGGCTTCTTGCGGGCGCGGATCTCGGCGGCGAACTGGCCGACCTTCTGCTTATCCGCCCCCGTCACCACGATCGTCGTCGGGTCGGGCACGGCCACGGTCACACCGTCCGGCGGGCTCATCAGAATGCGGTTGGCAAACCCGACCGTCAGTTCGACGGCCGCACCCTTGAGCGAAGCCTGATAGCCGACGCCTTCGACTTTGAGCTTCTTCGTGTAACCGGTCGTCACGCCGACGACCAGATTGTTGATGAGCGCCCGCGTCAGGCCGTGCAGGGCACGGTTTTCGCGGTCGTCGTTGGGTCGTTCGACGAGGATCTGCGATCCGTCGATCCGGACCTTCATGTTGGGATGGTGCTCGATGGAGAGCTTTGCGCTCTTGCCTTCGACCAGGATTTTTCTGCCGGTCATCGAGACCTTCACGCCCGCCGGGATGACGACGGGTTGCTTGCCGATACGAGACATAAAGAACCTCCAGGCTTCACCGGGCACGCTCGTGGAGAGACGACCCGGAACGCGGCCTCGTGTGGGAATCGTTACCAGACGGTGGCGAGAATTTCGCCGCCGACTTTGGCTTGCTTGGCCTGACGATCGCTGAGCACCCCACGCGAAGTGCTCAGGATGGCGATACCGAGGCCGTCGAGCACGCGGCGGATATCCTTGTAGCCCTGATACACGCGGCGGCCGGGCTTGGAGTAACGGGAGATGTGACGGATCACCTTCTCGCCGTCCGGCCCGTATTTCAGGAAGACCTGGAGCGTGATGTGGGCTTCGCTCATATCAGTCGTTTCCACGAATTCCTCGACGCCTTCCGCGTTCTTGACCTGCTTGCCGACGCGAAAGCCGATGACGAACCCTTCGTCCGTCAACACTTTGGCGATGGCGACTTTCAGCTTGGTGGCGGGCATGTCGACCGCGCGGCGTTCGACGTTGCTGGCATTGCGGATGCGGGTGAGCATGTCCGCAATCGGATCGGTCATCATAAGAAAAAAACTCCGAAAGCCGTATGCGGGGAAATGCTTACCAGGAGGCCTTGCGCACGCCGGGGATCAACCCGGAGGAGGCCAAGTCCCGGAAAATGATGCGGCTGACGCCGAACTTGCGATAGACGGCCCGCGACCGGCCCGTGATGCGGCAGCGGTTGCGGATCCTGATGATGGCCCGCGGCTCCATGACCTTCGAGAGATCACGCTGGCCTTCCGGCTTCGCCATCTCCAACTTGTGCGCGTTGAAGGCGGCCATCTGCCGCTCGTACTTGACCATCTTCGCTTTCGTCGACATCGTTCAACTCTCCGGGAGCCGGGCCGGGAAAAACCGGGAAGTATGCTGGATCGACGCAAAAAACGCAACGGCTCCGCGAGCATTCGCGAAAACATCAACGCCGGAAATCATCGGATCGGGAAGTGAAGTCGGGATTCGCATCCGCAACAGTCAACTTCACGGCGTACCCACTCGGCGGCAAGTCTGCCTCGAATCGGCCGTTCCGCAGAAATCAGAATCTGAAGAATAGCGGAAACCCAGGCGCTGGGAAGGGGAGTTGCGGAGGTTTCTAACGACCGAGCAATTGCGCCACAATCGACCGCAATTGCGCTGCCTCCGCATACTGATGCTTCTCCGCTGTCGCCAACGCCCACAGCAAATGCTCGCGCCCTTCCGCCCGCTCCGCAGCCGTAGCCGATGGATGTTGAAGTAGATCCATATCGATATTCCATCGACAAGTGGAAATCTCACGCACGTCGCCGAGTCGTTCGAAGGCGGGGAGTACCTCCTCGAGGCGGATGCGGAGGGCCTTGTCGGTCTGGCCGCGTTGCTGGAGCACGTCCGCGATCTTCCCCATCGTCACCGCCTTCGACCGCAGGTCGCCGAGTCGTTCGAAGGCGGGGAGTACCTCCTCGCGGTAGATGCGGAGGG
>Ga0105047_10014815_pt1 | contig 12335 bp, 11 predicted proteins | sample MAT04_FD_78384 | JGI IMG/M metagenome (GOLD analysis project Ga0105047, IMG submission 78384) | Freshwater microbial communities from Lake Fryxell liftoff mats and glacier meltwater in Antarctica - MAT-04 (megahit assembly) | ecosystem: Environmental > Aquatic > Freshwater > Ice > Liftoff... | reverse complement strand
TCGGCGGCGGTGGCGCAGCAACAGGCTCTTTGCGTTCCGCCGGAACTTCCTTTCCCTTGGGCTTCTCGGCATCCGGGTCATCCTTGGCGGATTGAGCCTCGAAGAAGCGGAGCAAGGTCGCGCGCCATTTCGGAATCGTCAGCCGCACCGTCAACTCGTTGCCGACGAGTGATATGCGGACTTCGACCGTCGGCACCACGTCCCGCAGCACGAGGCTCAACGGCGTGAGCGGGTCGGACGGATCGTCCCGCACCGGCGGCGGCTGATTCCCGTTCCGGGACTTCGGTTGGACGGCTTCCCCGAAAAAGAGCGTCTGTCGCGCGTCCACAAGTTGATGCAGAGTCAGCGCGCCGACCATCGGCGTACCCACTGTGGCGAAGGCCCGTTCGTCTTCCTCGTTACTCGGTTCAAGGGTAGGCAAAACCTCGATCTTTTCGGCGGTGACGACGATGCGAAGGCGATTCGCTCCGCCGAGGGTGAAGACGTGTTGTTTGGCGTCCTCCTCCCTGCCGAAGGGCGCGGTCGAACCGTAAATCTGTTTCAGGATCGTTCCGACTTCGGCGGAGCGTTCGGCGAGCGGCCGCTTGACGCCGAGGTGCAGTTGCCACACGAGGCGGGCGTCCGTCGTCACGGCCAAACCGAGGCCGGCGCCATCATTGAGCACGTCCCAGGCTTTGGTCTTCTCCCAATCCGCGAGCAGCAGCGACGGCTTCCTGCCGAGGCGACCCTGCGCTTGGGCCACGGCATTGAGGATCGGCCCGAGCGTCGTCCGGTTGGCCGGCCCGTTCGGCAATCGCAGGGCGAGCCGCACCGCCGCTTCCTTCGGCAAGTGTTCGCCCCAGGCCGGATCGACGGCAGCGAGGGCGAAGAGCGGCCGCAGCGGGGACGTCCCCAACCTGCCCGAGCCGATCAGTTCCAAGGCGTCCCGCTTCATCGTAAGGTGGGCATGAAACTCGGGCAGTTGCTCGATGCCGACCAGGAAGCGCAGGTAAGCAGCGAACGAGGCCCCCAACACCTTCGGATCGGCTTGGCGCATCGCGGCATGATCGGCCAGCAGCTTCGCGGGCTTGGCGGAGATTGCAAGCAGCGTACCCTCGGGTCGGGCCGCCCGGCGTTCGCGGTAGTCGGTCGAGGTCGCCAAGGAAGGAGAACCATCCGCGCCGCGAAAGCGCCGCACCACGTCCGTCGCCGCGGCGACATCGGAGGCAACGACGATCAGCCCCGGCAGCATCACCAACGTCGGCTCGTTCGTCCCCGGCGCCCAAGCCTGTTCCGGCCCTTTGGCATTGCCCTTACGAAAGTTCGGATCAGGCAGCCGACGCTGAAAGATCATCGCCGTTTTTTCCAGCATCCCGACGCGACGCCAACCGCCGTCGGTGAGCGTCAGCCAAGCCCGCATCGCCAGTTCCACGACCTTGCATTCGCCGGTCAGCAGCACCCCCGCCCAGCGCGGTTGGCGCTTCTCATTCAGCCCGAGGTAGGCGAAGCCGCAGCCGCCGAGCTTGCGGAATTCGGTCCGCGCTTCCGGCGCGGTCAGCAGCGTCAACTCGGGCAGCGGATCGCCCTTCCAGAGGCCCTTCTCGTCGATCCCCTTGCCGTCGAGGCGGTCGTGCAGCGCCGTCAGCGCGTCCTCCCACGGCGTCCCGCGGATGACCTCTTCGACGATCGCGACGACAAGCTTCGGCTCCGCGGTTTCGATGTGGAAATCAAGAGCGGGCGGAAACAGCTCCGCCGGCGTGCGGACCTGCGCAAAGGCCTGTGCGGCGACGACAAACGACAGCACAAGTGACCCAGCGATACGGATCATGGGGCCGCCTTAGGTGCGGCCGGCCGCACCGGCAAGCCGTCGACCAGCGACCACTGCAGCGCCTGGGTCAACAGCCGCGTGAAGGCTTCGATCTCGAAATCCTTGGCATGACCGAGCGAGGTGTAGAAGACGCGCTGCGTGCGGCGGTCGTCCAGTTTCCGCAGCCGCACCCATGCCAGCGGCGCGGTTTTGCCGTCCGCCTCGCCGCGCAGCAGAATCGTGACGTCCTTCGCCGGTGCCGTATTTTTGTAGAGACTTCCGAGGGAAGTGAACGGCTTCACCCCCTTGAGGATGGGATGATCGGCCGCGCCGGCATCGAGGCTCACCGCACACGTCGGCCCGACCTTGTGGTGCCCGGCATAGTCTCCGCCGAAGATAAGCTTGTCCATCTCCAGGAAGTTCTGAAAGCCGTGGCTCGCGGTCCTCAGCCCCAGCACCGGCTTACCCGAATCGAGGTATGCTTTGACGGCCGCGAGTTGTTCCTCGTTCGGCTTCAAGCGTCGCGTGAAGAAGATCGCCGCATCGCAGGATGCAAGTTTTTCCAACCCGGGAATGTCCGTATCCGACTTCCGCAGCATCGGCACGATGGTGACGACGAACGCCTTTTCCAAGGCCTTGCCGTAGGCCGTCAGCGACGCATCCGAGTCGTATTCCAACGAGCCGGACACGAGCGCGATCCGCGGCGGCTCGGCAGCGCGGCCTTCGAGTGCAAGGACCAGTAGGAGACAGCAAACGAATGCGGCACGCATCGGGGTGGATCCTCTTGAGTTAGCCGATCGTACCCGCAGGCATCGGGCGGGGCAATGGCCGGGGTTGACACCGCCGGCCTTCCCGGTTTATCAGGCTCGGCATGGAACACATTTTCTTGAGCCACGACCCGCGCCTCGGGAGCAGTCCCGAGTCGCTGTACAGAATTCCCGCGTCGTGGTCGCCGCCGACGGATGCCTCAACCGTGCTGACGTTCCGTCCGTGGGCCGGACATGCGCCGACGCGATCGATACCCAACATCAACGCAACCACGCGCTTCAGCGGGACGTTCGGTCCGCACGTCTGCTTCCACAGTCTGGAAACGGACACGATTCTCGCGCCGCTCATCCTCTGGGATGTCGCCCACACGCTGCCCGTCGGCGGCACGATCGCGATGGTCGGCGATACCGGCACGAGCTACCTCACGCTCAAGTACTATGCCAAGTCGTTTGAAGTCGCAACGAAAACGCCGGCGGGAACGACCTACCGGAAAACCGCACCACTGCTCATCGAACAGGACCGCGGGCTAAAGCGCTGGACCTTCGGCATGCCGACCGGACCGGGCGACGCCACGGGGCTGAACGCGGTGATGAAGCGGATTCTGGAACTCGACATTCCCGAGTTCGAAGTGATCCTGTGCGGCCGGCCGGGGCCGAACTTCAAGTACTTCGACCGCGTGAAGATCATCGGCGAGGACCTGTCCAAGCCGCCGGTGCTGATCGGCAAAAAGAAGAACGTGATCGCCGAGGCGGCGAGCTACGAGAACCTGTGCCTGCTGCACGACCGCGTGTTTCTGCCGAAGGACTTCTACAACGCGGTCCAGAGGTTCGGGGACGACTTCCCGCTGACCTCGCTGCAGGCGCTCTGGTTCGACGACCCGTACAACCTGATCGCCAAGCGCTACTCGGACTACAACCGCGTCCGCAACGGCTGGACGCTCGACGCCGTGACGGACCCGACCAACCGTGCCGCATTTTTCGCCAAGGACTTCTTCACGATCGAACCCAACGGCGGATTTTACTATGCCAACCCGTTGCGCTATAATCGCATGAACTACTGCAACGGCAGTTTATATTTATGTAAGCGATCGCTGTGGCGCAGTCAGCCGCAATCTGATGTGTTGGAATGGTCTCAATATGAGGATGTGGAGCATGGTCTGCGGCTCTCCGGCCTCGGGGTGCCGTCCCGCATCAACCCCTACGCCTTCTGCCAGACGATCTTCGCCCGCATCGGACTGCTGAATCCCGCCATCCTGTTCGAGACGCCCACCGCACGGCTGGAACAGCACATCAGCCCGCTCGAAGCGATGATCTTCACCCGCAAGCCGCTGATGCGTTGGTCGACCCAGGAAGCCCAGGAGCGATTGCTCGCGTTCGCCAGGAAATATGTCCCGAACGAGTTCAAGGAACATGTGCTCGGGGAATTGAACAAGCCGTCGAACTCGACGATCGACTGGTGCCGCAAGATGGCGGTGGTGGTGTACGCCTCGAACCCGCGCTTCGGCGAGGAGGCGGCAACCGAGTACATCAACGACGCCGAAAAGTACATCATCGGGGACACGGTCTCGATGGGCGGCAAACGCTTCTTCCTCGAATCGTTCGCCACCCACGGCCCACGCGCCCGCGATCACTTCGTGGAGAATTCGGGCTATATCCGAAACATGCTTTTCTATCGGCGTCACAAAAACATGTATTACGATTCGCTCGCCGAATACTTCCCGGAAAACAACTGGAAGCTGCGCCGCGGCACGGCTTGGACGGCGAAGCGAATGCACCGCCACAACGGACTGTTGTTCTACCATCCGGACGGCCAAGCCGGCTACGAAAAGGCGATCCTGAACTCGACGCCGTTCCGGGACTATTGCGAGGCCCAATCATGAAGCTGGTGCTCCTGACCGGCCGCGTGCTCCCGGAGCGCTTGCAGGCCGCACTCGAAGCCGCACAGGCCGAAACCGACCCCGACCGCATTCTGATTCTGCCCGAGGAAACGACAGCCGCGCCCAAACCGCACGACTGCCCGATTCTGGAAGTGCGACAGTGGTACAGCCGCGACGGCGGTTTCCAACCGCTGCGGCTGGCCCGCAGCCTCAAGGGCATTCCGCCGGAGCGCTTGGGGACGATCGTCCTCGACGGGGACGACGGCATCATGCAGGTGCTGGACACCTTCGGCAACCGCGCCGGCGAACTGCCCTACCACTTCATGAAGCAGTTCTTCTATGCCGGGCCGCGACCGCACACCATCGTGCACTTCGTCGCCCCGCAGGTCGTGCTGCACGCCGCCCGCTTCTGGGCCGAGTGGATCAAGTACCCGCCGATGGAATCGACCTCGAGCCACCTGCACGACGACGCCATGGGCCGCCTGAACCACGTCGTGACCAACATGGACCAACTGCGCTCGATCTACCACCCGTGGGACAAATTCAAACGCATCCTCCGCGGAAAAATCGCCAAGCTGAAATTCTGGCGCCGCTAGGATCGGCAGTCCTCTCTAGAAAAACGGGGGTACCGCGCTCGCCGAGAGCAGCCCCGCGTTCGGAGAGGATCATGAGTACGGACATCGTCATCATCGGCGCGGGCTTGGCGGGGCTGGCGTGCGCGAAACGGCTCTCCGATTGCGGTGTCGCGTGCACCGTGCTCGAAGCGGCCGACGCCGTCGGCGGACGCGTGCGGACGGACCTGCTCGATGGCTTCCGGCTCGATCGCGGCTTCCAGTTGTACCTGACGAGCTATCCCGAAGGCCGGCGCGTGCTCGACTACACGACGTTGAACCTGAAGGAGTTCGTGCCGGGCGCACTGGTGCGGGCCAAGGGGAAGTTTCACCGCGTTGTCGATCCGCGTCGGGAGCCGCTGGCGGGGCTGCGGTCGGCCTTCAACCCCGTCGGTACGATCCGGGACAAGATGCGCCTTTTGCCGCTGAAGGCGGACTGCGATAAGTACGACGAGGAATCGGTCGGCACCTCGCCGGACGGGACAACCCGGGACTATCTGGAGAAGGAATTCGGCTTTACGCCCGCATTCTTCACGACCCTGCTGACGCCTTTCTTCGGCGGCGTCTTTCTCGATCCGACGCTGCAGACCAGTGCCCGCTTTTTCCGCTTCGTCTTTCGCATGTTCGCTTCGGGTCCGGGGTCGTTGCCCGAACTCGGCATGCAGCGGATTCCCGAACAAATTGCGGCCGGGCTGCCCGCCGGCACCGTGCGGCTGCACGCGCCCGTGGACCGCATCGAACCGGGCCGAGTCGTCCTCGCTTCCGGCGAGGTGATGCCTGCGAAGGCCGTCGTTGTCGCCACCGACGGCACTGCGGCGGCCCGGCTGACGCAGGGGAAGATCGCGGCACCGGGATGGAACGGCAACGCGACCCTGTACTACACCGCCGAGAAGTCGCCCATCGGCGAAGCCATCCTGGCGGTCAACGGCGAAGGTGCCGGGATCGTCAACACCGTCGCGGTCCTGTCCGATGTTTCCCCGGCGTATGCACCGCCGGGAGCCGCCCTGATCTCCGCTGCCGTCATCGGCGTGCCGAAGTTGACGGATGCGGAATTCGATTCCCAAGCCCGGGCACAACTTCAAGGCTGGTACGGCGACGCCGTGCTCCGCTGGCGGCTGCTTCGGATTGACCGCATTCCGCAGGCGCTCCCCACCCAGGAACCCGGTATGCTGGAGCCATGGCGCCGGCCGACGCGGCTGACGGACCACGTCTTCGTCTGCGGCGACCATCGGGACAACGCCTCGATCGACGGCGCGTTGACCAGTGGCTACCGCGCCGCGCAGGACGCGATGCGAACCTTGGAAGAGACGACCGCCCGATGAAGATCGTCATGATGGGGACCGGCACCTTCGCCGAGCCGACCTTCCGTAAGCTGCTCGCCGCCGGGGAGAACGTCGTCGGCTTGGTCACGCAGCCGACCAAGGAAACCGGCCGCAAGGTCGGCAGCACGCGCCAGACCGGAACGGGCCTCAGCGCTATGGCCGCCGTCGCCGGCGTTCCCACGACTCAACCGGAGAGCATCAACACGCCCGAAGGCTTGGCGGCGCTGGCCGCGTGGGAACCCGACCTGCTGGTGGTCGCCGCCTACGGGCAGATTCTCAAACCCGCCGTGATCGACTTGCCGAAATTGGGTGCGATCAACGTTCATGCGTCGCTTCTGCCGAAGTATCGCGGCGCTTCGCCGATCGCCCACGCGATCAAGAACGGTGAGACGGAAACCGGCGTCACCATCATCCGCATCCGTCCCGGGCTGGACTCCGGCGAGATGCTGGCGAAAGTCGCCGTGACCATCGAGCCGCACGAAACAACCGGCGAACTCGAAGCCCGCCTCGGCCCCCTCGGCGCGGATCTCTGTCTGGCGGTGCTTCAAGACCTGAAGCGGGGCGAAGTACTGGGTTTCTTCCAGGTCGAAGCCCTCGTGACCAAGGCGCCGAAGTTCGCCAAGGAGATGGGCGAAATCGATTGGCTGAAACCGGCGGCCGCGATCCAGTGCCACATCCGCGCCATGCAGCCGTGGCCGACACCGTTCACCTTCCTGTTCCGGCCCCAAAAAGATGGCGTCCGCGTGCTGATTCTGAAATCCGAAGCCATGCCCGGCTACGGCGAATCGGGCCTGATCTCCGCCGGCCTGATCGTCGGCACCGGCCACGGTCGGCTGCGCGTCCTGGAACTGCAACCCGCGGGCAAGAAGCGCATGCCTGCCGAGGAATTCCTGAACGGCAACGTCCTGCCGCCCGGCAGCCGCTTCGCCCGAGAAAGTTACCGCTCCTCATGACGCCCACCCAACCATCCGCCCGCACGCTGGCCCTCGATCTGCTGACCGCGCTGCGCGAACGCCGCGGCTTCCTGACGGACCTGATCGACGATGTGCTGCCTCGGGTGATCCTGTCCGGTGCCGATCGCCGATTGATGACCGCGCTCGTCTTCGGCGTCGTCCGCCGCGCCGCGACCCTGGATGCCCTGATCCGCCCGCACGTCACCCGACCGTGGGACAAAGTCGAACCGGTCTGGCGCGACGTGCTGCGGCTGGGCGCGTATCAACTCGTCATGCTGAATCAGGTGCCGCAACATGCGGCCGTCCACGAGACGGTCGAACTTGCCGAGCACGTCGGCCGGCCCGAGGCCAAGGGTTTTCTCAACGGCATTCTGCGCCGCATCGCCGAGACGACGACCGATGAATTCTTCGACGAACCGGACGTGGACACCGTCCCCACCGACGACGGTCGCTACCGCAAGCTGACCGAAGAAGTGATGCCCGACCCCGTCGAGGCGCCCGCGGATTACCTGGCCCTCGGCTTCGGCTTGCCGGCGTGGTTCGCGGACCGGCTGCTGGCCCGCCACGAGGACACCGAAGCGTTTCGGCTCGCCTTCCACTTCAACGCCGTGCCCTCGATCTGGCTGCGCGCCAATACCCTGCAACTGACTCGGGAAGCCTTCCAACAAGTCCTCGAACTCGGCGGCATCCGCAGCGAACCCGGCGACGCCCCACAGGCCCTCCTGCTGTTGGACGGCGTGCCGATTCGAGACATCCCCGGCTACCACGCCGGCGAATTCTGCGTGCAGGACCACGCCAGCCAACTCGTGGCCGCGGCGTTGCAGGTCGAGCCGGGTATGACCGTCCTCGACCTGTGCGCGGCCCCCGGCGGCAAGACGACGCACCTCGCGGAGTTGATGAAGAACCGAGGCAGAATCATCGCCTGCGACATCGACGCCGACCGTCTGGCGACGGTGACGGCGCTCGCGGACCGGATGAAGATCACCATCATCGAGACGCACTTATTGAGCGAAGCCAACCCCGCGCCGCTTGGCCCGTTCGATGCCGTGCTGGTCGATGCGCCGTGCTCCAACACGGGTGTCCTGGGCCGCCGGCCCGAAGTGCGGCACCGCTTCCACCCGCGCGAATTCGAGCACCTCATGCGGCTGCAGACCGAACTGCTCGAAACCGCCGTGAGCCGCGTTAAGCCCGGCGGCGCCATCGTCTATTCCACATGCAGCATCGACGAGGGCGAAAACGTGGGTGTGGTCAACGACGTCCTCAACCAACGCCCGCGGCTGCGTCTGGAAGCCGAAGCCGAAGCCGTCCCCGGCCGCCCCAGCGACGGCGGTTACTGGGCCCGCCTGCGGCTGGGGTGATTTGCTTCCACCAGCAACACCTTGGTGCCTCGGAAGACGACCGTCCAATCGGCCGGCGGCACGGTGACCGGCATTTCGAGATCGTACTGGACGGAGGCCGCGTCATTGAGCTTCGCGAGGACGGTTTTTCTCGACGAAGAAATCGACGTCGTCCGGCGCGTCCGGACTGAGGGCCGTCAGCCGGTGGACGTTCGGGCTCTCGGTGGAGATCATTTTTCCCATCGGTCGCGCACCTTTCGTCGGCGGGCCGGTAGCCATTTTTTGGCGAGCGGCGGATGGTAATCCGCCGAGTTTTGATCGGTCGCAGACTCCGCCGGTTACCACCGGCGGCTCGCCGAAGTGCAGCAGGGGTCAACGGAAAAGTGGTGAGGCTCGATGCACGAAGCGACCATCGGCGGATTATTCCAAGCCGGCCGATTCGCCGCCGGCGCGGGTGGCGAGCGCGGGCAAGATCGCATCGGCTTGATAGGTCAGAAAGCGCACGCTGCCGTCGCACAAGGCAAAGTTCGCTCCGCCTTCGTGGACGGACCAGTATTGAAAGACGCCGCAAAAGTCATCGAGCCTCCGCGGCACAAAGTGATGCGGGCCGTCCGGGCAGTGCCGGTACCAGGAGTATTGCGGTCGCAGCGTCGGCTCGCGGACGGTCATGACCATGTCGTACACGGCCGTGGAACCCACGCCCGCACCCGCGTACCACCAGCCGAAGAGCATCTCCGGGCTGGGCGGCCGCTCGCCGGCAAGCAGCGTCGTACTGGTGCCGTCGGTCACGTGCAGCAGGTTCGTCTTCGCCCCCTTGTAGATGACACCGTCCCGCGCCCGATTCCGCGTTCCCGCGTTGCCCAAGTACGACGACACGGCAATGGGCTTGTAGCGGCTGACGTCCGGAATCGTCCAAGCCCGGCGCGTGCGCTCGTCGCCGGGGCAGCCAACCCACGGCAGCACGGTAGCGAAATGCTTGTGGGGATCGACCGCGTCGTATGGCGACGGCCGAGTGCGATAGTCCGCGACTACGTCCGCCCACATCGCGTCTTGTTCAAGGTAGGGAAGCAAAAGCGGCAACCAGCTGAGATTGAACAGGTTGCCGTTGCCCGCGCGGACTCGCGGCGGCGCGGGCAGCGACCCTTGAACATCGTGGTACATGTGGGCCGCAAGGCCGATTTGCTTGAGGTTATTTTGGCAGGACATCCGGCTCGCGACCCGGCGCACCGCCTGCACCCCGGACAACAACAGGCCGACCAGAATGGAGATGATGGCCATGCTGACCAGAGCTTCGATCAGCGTCGTTCCCCGGCGCGGCATCATGACTTCCACCAGCGACGCAGGAAGAACATCGCACAACCCATGAGCACCACCGCCGCCGCGATGACCTCCCAGCGCGGGCCGGAACGGCCGCCCGCCGCTTCGGGCACAGGCGGCGTCCCCGCCGGCACGTCCGGTTTGACGCGCATGATCGAATCCGGTTTGTATTGGGTGAATGGGATCGTCTTGCCGTCGACGTAGGCGAGGAGATATTTCGGTTTCAATTCCGGAGTCGTAATGACCTGACCGTTCTTGAGCTTCAAGCCTAGGAGACAAAACGGGTCGGGCACTTGATCCTCGGCTTTCATCGGCTCCAGTTCGATCCGCTTCGTCTCTTTCGCCGTTCCACCGGCGATGATCTCTTCGGTCGTCACCAAATAAGGGATATCCGTCACCTTCTCTTTGAAATACGATGTAACTGTGTAAGCATGCTTGTAGCCGCCCACGACTTTATCGAAGACCTTCAGTTGGAACTTCTTTGGATCGCTCCAGTCGTAAACAAACTCTTTATCGATGGGCAGCAATAGACGTTTCAACGAGGTTTGCGATACGACCTGATCCTGATAGATCGTTTTGCTTTCGTTGAACCACTCGGAAAAGATCCCAAACGACGGCAGGTGACAAAGATCCAACGTGGCCGGATCGGGATAAATCTGCAGCATGTCGGAGGTAAAGGTCCCGTGCTCATTGTCGCGGGGCGAGTAGACGATGAGGCTGGAATTGCCTTCTAACAGGTGACATTTCTGTCGTTCGCCGTCGTAGCCGATGCAGAAAATCTGACGCTTGTCGAGTACGCGACTGTTGTTGTCGCCGCCCCCATACTCCTTGGCGGCAAGGACGGTGTGGTCCATTCGGAAGCGAACTCCGCGTTTCCAGATCAACGCGCGATAACTCGGCTTACCATGCTCCGTGCCATGAACTTGCAGCGCAAAGTCGGCAATCGCTTTACGCTGGGCGATGATCTGGTCCAGCGATAAGTCGGCGGCGTAGGAGACGCTGCAAAATATAACAGCGGCTACCATAAAAGATGTTATTTTCATGTCTTATTTCCTAAGCATCGAAGATTGTCCGTAGAAAATTGATGAGTACTTGTCAGTTGACATAGTAGCATCGATCTGTTTCCACTTTATACTCGTCTTGATCTTGAATCGAATTTACACCCTTGCAGAAGCCGCCTAGAAAAGTACAGGTTCGATACTTGTAGCACGGCACTCGTACACCCGTCTTCAGGTAGTCTTGGTAAGCGTTTGCATCGTAGGACGTCGTCGTTCTGTTGGGGTAGTTTTCACGATGATGCGCGTACCCTCGCAGGTCAAAAACGTCGTGTACGAACTGCACTGGGTGCCGATCGGCAGATACGTGGACGGCGTCGGGCAGTCGCCGCTTTGCGGAACCAAGTTGTTGCAGGGGCCTTCGGCCGTCAACACACCGAATGAGACGGCCATCGCCACGAGCACCAGACTGGTTCGAATCGCATTCATCGTCTTCATCGTCGTTCATCAACAGGGGTGGAAAGATTCAGTCGCAGCCATTTGCTTGCTTTGGCGTCCGTCTCGCACAGGACCGTCGCTTCGTTGAAGCCGGCCAGGCTTTCGCCCACGAAGGTCACTTCGATACTCTTGGCATCCGCAGCGATCCGGACGCGGACCGACTTGGATTCGCAGAAGACGTTCAGGAACGTGTACGCGACTCCGGCGGGCGATTGGAGATTGATCGTGTGCGTTTCGCCGGGCGACTTGAAGAACAGCCGTTCGGTGCTCAACTCGCATTCGGGCACCACGTCGGCACGGATGGCCAGGGTTTCCATCGTGACTTTACTTGGCTCGCCGACGACCTCGAACTGCATCGTGAGCACATCTTGAACGCGGCCACGCTTGGATCCGGTGGCCCAGGTGATGTTGATCTCCGTCGATTCGCCCGGTGCCAAGTTCGGGTTGCCGATCGTAAGGTCGACGCAGGAACAGCTTTTCGCAATGGCCTTCACCGTCAGTGTCGACTGCGTGTGGTTGATCACCGTTGCCGTGGCATTCAGTTTTTTGTTTTGGTCGACACGACCCAGATCGATGACGGCTTGCGAAAGAAACGTTGGTGCTTGCCGGCTGACGGACGCGCTGCCCTCGCTGCGGGGCTTCATCAGAAGGGTACCGCACACGGCAACGCCCGCAAGCGAGGCCAGCCCCAGCAAAAGATGACCGAACTTGGTAAGCACGATGCACCTCGTTCGGATGCACCTCGTTCGGATGCACCTCGTTCGGATGCACCTCGTTCGGATGCACCTCGTTCGGATGCACCTCGTTCGTATTGTAACTTCTCCCTCGTTACGGGATCAAGCATAAAAACAAAAAATATTCAACTACAGCGT
>Ga0105047_10014814_pt1 | contig 12336 bp, 10 predicted proteins | sample MAT04_FD_78384 | JGI IMG/M metagenome (GOLD analysis project Ga0105047, IMG submission 78384) | Freshwater microbial communities from Lake Fryxell liftoff mats and glacier meltwater in Antarctica - MAT-04 (megahit assembly) | ecosystem: Environmental > Aquatic > Freshwater > Ice > Liftoff... | reverse complement strand
GCGTTGGCGATCGCCACGCACTCGATGTGCCACCCCGGTCGACCGCGACCCAGAAGGCTTTCCCACGAAGGGTCATCGCCCTTCTGCGCCATCCACAGCAAAGGATCGAGCCGGTTTCGCTTGCCAGGCCGATCAGGATCCCCACCGCGCTCACCGAAGAATCCGATCATGTCGGTATCGCTCATCCGGGCGACGTCACCGAACTTCGGGTCGGCCGTGATGTCGAAGTACCAGTCGTCATCAACCTGGTAGGCAACGCCCAAGCCCTTGAGCTGCTCGACCAGTTGGACGACGTCAGGGATCGATTCCACGGCGCCGACGTACTCATCAGGGGCCAGAACGCGCAATGCCTGCATGTCGATGCGGAAGCGCTCGATCTCGCGCTCGGCGAGATCCGACCAATGATCGCCGGTCATGATCGCCCGCTCGAGTAACGGATCATCGACGTCGGTGACGTTCTGGACGTAGCGCACCGCATGACCTGAATCACGCACGATGCGTTGAACCAGGTCGAAGGCCACATAGGTGGAGGCGTGGCCCAGGTGGGCCGCGTCGTAAGGCGTGATGCCGCAGACATACATGCGAAAGGGACGGGTGGCGTCCAACCCGGACAGCACATCGGTAAGCGTTCCAGACGCTGTGTCGTGAAGCTGCAGGCCAGTAGCAGGCTCGGTCACGCCATCGACGAGCGAAGGCACGTCGGGTGAGATCCATCCACGCATGGCCGGATCCTAGCGAGGCACACGGTGGGGACCGGGTGGCCGAGCAGACCTTAGAAGGCCGGCCAGGGAATGGCTGGCCAGCCATCCGTGGGATGGGCGAGTGTGTCGTCGTCGAGAAGACGGTGAATGCGCTCGAGGGTCGTCGCGATCTCGTCACCGGCAAGGTGCTTCGCCACCGATCTGCCAAGGTCGCCGCCCGACAAGGCTCCCGCCAGTTCTGCGAGCAAGGTTCGCTCGTCATCGGTGAGAGGCTCCCCCGCCCAACCCCAAAGGACCGTTCGGAGTTTGTCGTCAACGTTGAAGCACAACCCGTGGTCGATCCCGTACACGCGTCCATCGATGCCCGGGAGGATGTGCCCACCCTTGCGATCGGAGTTGTTCGAGACGATGTCGAGCAATGCCATCCGACGCAGTTCTGGAGCATCTGCGTGAATCAAAACCAACGGCCGACCATCGTCGCCCAAAGCGCGCAGCACACTTCGCCAGCCTGAGGGCACTCTGTCGGGCGCGACCACGTCGACGAGTTCGGTGGACTCGTCGACGTCGATCCACAGTTGGCACGCACCGGCACCGAAGGGACCGTCCTCGCGCCACACGGTGAGCGGAACCGGACCTGGATTCTCCTCACCGGCCAACTCGGCAAGCGCGTCGGAGACCAGGCAGGTCGCGACCTCGCGGTGCCCCAGCGTGCGGTCCGGGAAGTCCCACAACGGACGCTCACCCGCGATCGGCTTGTAGACGCACGTCAGCGTGACCCCGTCGATGGTCGCGGTGGCATACAGGGTGGCGTTTGAAGCACCAGCCAACCGGCCTTCGATCTCGATGCGCCCATGCGTGAGGACCCGCGCCGCATCGGCGCGATCGATCTTGGACACGGAGCCGTTCACAACTCAGTGTTACCGGCGATAGCCGTTGGCGCGAGGGCAGACGTGCCCTGCCGGATCAAGGGGAAGCGAGCAGAACGGGCAGGCCGGGCGTCCAGCGCCCACCACCGCCATCGCACGCTTGACGAACGCACGTGCAGCGCTTGGCGACAGAGTGACCCGAAGCAGGTCGGGGCCCTCAGGATCCTCGTCGTCGAAGGGTTCATCCTGCTCGACCTCGGTAGGGGCCTGCGCTTCGATCAAAATGAACTTCTCATCCTCATCCCAGCCGAGGGCCAGCGAGGCGGCGCGAAACTCCTCCTCTACGGGTGTCTCGAGCGGGTCCAGATCTTCCAGTGCAGCTGGCGCCATCGCGGGGATTTCGGGATTGTCTTGGCGCATGAGCTCATCGAGGAGGTCGTCGAGTCGTTCGGCCAGCACTGCCACCTGCTGCTTCTCGATGGCCACGCTGGTGGTCCGTGTGCCCGTCCGAGCCTGCAGATAGAACGTCCGAGCCCCTGGCTCGCCTACGGTGCCGACGACGTAGCGGTCAGGGTGCTCGTGGATGAAGAAGCTGCGGGGCATGATTCGACCCTAACGATCGTGTCCGGTGCCGCCACCCACCACGGCATCGGAGGATTCGTCTCCGGCGTTGCTTGCTTCGGCGCTACCAGAGGGATGAGCCGGCGGCGCAGGAGTAAACACGTCCAGCATCCCGGAGGTGTCGTTCATGCGATGGACAAAGGGCCGGCCCGGTGTATAGGTGACCACGCTCACCGAGCAAGGGTCGACGACGATCCGTTGGAACTGGTCGAGGTGCAGGCCCAGAGCATCAGCAAGTATCGACTTGATCACATCGCCGTGGCTGAAAACTGCGTACACCGCGTTGTCGCCTAGCCAGGTATTCCACTCACGGATCGCCGCTACGGAACGGTTTTGAACCCCCTGCAGCGGTTCGCCTTCGACACCGGGAAAAACAGCAGCGCTGGGATGCTGCTGCACGATCTTCCACATCGGGTCATCGACGAGGGTCTTGAGCTCTCGTCCGGTCCAGTCGCCGTATCGGCACTCCGCCACGCGGTCCTCGGTCACGATGGTGAGGGGGCGGCCTGCGAGCGCCAGCTGTGCGGTCTCGAGGCAGCGTTCTAAGGGGCTGCTGATGGCTCCTGCCAGCGGGAGGTCGCCCAGCCGCTGAGCGAGACGGTCGGCCTGCTGCCGGCCGACCTCGTCCAGGTGGACTCCCGGTGAGTGGCCGGCCAGTACGCCCGATGTATTCGCCGTACTGCGGCCGTGGCGCACGAGCAGAACAGTGGTCATGTCACGACCCTAAGCCGGGACGCTGGCGTCCAGCACTCCGGAGGCGAGCAAGATGAGCACCACCGTGCCGAGCGCTACCCGGTAGATGACGAACGGCATGTAGGAGCGCGTGCGCAGGTACTTCAGCAGCCAGCCGATGGTCAGATAACCGACCACGAAGGCGACAGCCGTGGCCACGAGCGTTTTGGGGAGACCTGGTTCGGCCGAAGCCGAAACATCGCTGAGCTGAAAGAAGCCTGAGGCCAGGACAGCCGGGATTGCGAGCAGGAAGGCGTAGCGGGTGGCCACGTCGCGCCGGTATCCGAGGAAGAGACCAACGCTGATCGTCGCACCGGAGCGCGAGACACCCGGGACCAGAGCAAGCATCTGGCCCAGTCCGTAGAGGATGGAATCACGCAATGTGAGCCGGTCAATGTCTTTGCGGCCCAGGTTGACGCGGTCGGCGATGCCCAGGATCAGGCCGAACACGACCAGCATGATGGCGATCAACCACAGGCTGCGGAATGTGGTTTTGATCGTCTCCTGGAACAGGACTCCGGCGACGGCGATCGGAATCGTCCCCACGATGACGTACCAGCCCATTCGCGCGTCCAGGCTGCCGCGCAGTTCTGGCCTGAACAGGGACAGCACCCAGGCGCGAGCGATGCGCCAGATGTCGTGCCGGAAGAAGATGATGACGGCGGCCTCGGTGCCGATCTGTGTGACGGCGGTGAAGGAAGCTCCTGGGTCAGCGAGGCCGAACAGCTGTGGCGCGATGGCCAGGTGGGCGCTGCTGGAGACGGGGAGGAACTCGGTCAACCCTTGAAGGACGCCTAAGAGGATGGCCTGCAGGTAGCTCATGCGCGTCCGTTCCTCCCGCCGCCGCCATCCTGCGGTGATCGTCAGGAATCTAGACCTCGCGTGCTTCCCCCCAGGCATCGCCACGCTTCGGTAGCGTCACGGCATGCAGAGACGCGCGGTGGGCCGGTCGGGACTCAACGTCTCGCGAATGTGCCTCGGCACCATGACCTGGGGGCGCGACACCGATGAGCACGAGGCGCGCGCCCAGCTCGCCGTCTTCGTTGAGGCCGGTGGCGACTTCATCGATACCGCCGATGTCTACGGCGATGGCGATTCCGAGCGGCTTCTCGGGCGAATCCTGGCCGACACCGGCTCGCGGGAGGAACTAGTCATCGCCACGAAGGCGGTGGGTGTCACGGGCGGCGAACGTCGTCGGGATGCCAGTCGCCGGCACCTGCTGAAGGCCCTCGAGGACTCGTTGCAGCGACTGGGAACAGACCACGTGGACCTGTGGCAGATGCACGCCTGGGATCGCCAGACCCCTCTTGAGGAGACGCTGGCCACCCTGGACGAAGCGGTGCGGTCGGGAAAGGCTCGCTATGTCGGAATCTCGAACTACTCCGGGTGGCAGACAGCGCAGGCCGCCACCTGGCAGGCCGCGGTACCCGGTCGGGTTCCGGTAGTGACGACGCAGATCGAATACTCCTTGTTGGCCCGGGGCGTCGAGCGTGAAGTGGTCCCAGCGGCCGAGGCATTCGGTATGGGATTGCTTCCGTGGTCGCCCTTGGGGCGTGGAGTTCTCACTGGCAAGTACCGGAACGGAACGCCAGCAGATTCGCGCGGTGCCTCCTCCCACTTCGGCGGATTCGTCCAGCCCTACCTGGACGACCGGGCGAACGGCATCGTCGATGCCGTCATCACCGCGGCGCATGGCCTTCAGGTGGCTCCGCTGGAGATTGCTCTGGCGTGGATCAGGGATCGCCGAGGCGTTGTCGCCCCCATCGTCGGCGCGAGGACGGCCGCTCAGCTAAGGGCCGCGCTCGCATCCGAGGCCCTCGAACTGCCCGATGAGATCAGCGCCGCCCTCGACGAAGTGTCGGCTCCGAACATCGCCTATCCCGAGAAGGCGTTCTGAACCATGGCTGCAACCAGCACCCGCGTCCCGCGCGCAGGTGAGTACGAGATCCGGGAGATCACCGTCCCCCGCGACCTCAGCCGGTCGGCCTTGGTGCGGTTGCTTACCGAGCAGGCCGAGTACGGGCATTGGGAACTCGCGCGTCTCAGGCTCTACCCGGACGGCCACCGTCGCGTGTGGCTTCGTCGGCGCTCGATTCGCGTCGCCAGGACGGCCTGAGGTTCAGCAGGTTCGCAAGAAATCGGTGAAGACATCGACGCCGAAGTGCAGCGCCGACACCGGAACGCGTTCGTCGGCTCCGTGGAACAGCGCAGCAAAGTCGAAATCGGGTGGAAGCTTCAGCGGCGAGAAGCCGAAACAACGCATCCCTAGTTCGGAGAAGGCTTTCGCGTCGGTTCCTCCGCTGAGCATGTAGGGCACCACTCGGGCCCCTGGATCGTGGCGTTGAAGCGAGGCGATGATGGCGTCGACCAACTCGCCTTCGAAAGCGGTCTCGACGGAGATGTCGTCATGCTCGTTCTCACGTCGCACAGCGGGCCCCAGCAACGCATCGATGGTGGCCAAGAACTCATCGCGGCGCCCGGGCAGGAATCGCCCATCGACGCTGGCGTTGGCACTGCCGGGGATCACGTTCATCTTGTAGCCGGCCGACAACATCGTGGGATTGGCGCTGTCCTTGAGCGTGGGCCCCACCATTCGACCGATGGCCCCCAGGCCCTGGACGATCGCCTCCGCCTGCTCGATCGCATCCGATCCCCTCGGGTCGAAGGGCAGGCTCAGCACCTCGGCAGCCTCGAACAGCAGGCGCTCGACCGAGGGGGCCAGCTTCACCGGCCATTCGTGGGCGCCGATCCGCGCGATCGCTTCAGCCAGATGAACGACGGCGTTGTTGTCGGTGCGCATCGATCCGTGGCTTGCTGTGCCATCAGCCACCAACCTCATCCACGCGATGCCCTTCTCTGCCGTTTCAATGAGGTACATGCGCTGGTCCTTGACCGTGATGCTGAAGCCGCCCACCTCTCCGACGGCTTCGCTGCAGTCGGCCAGAGCGTCGCGGTGCTCGGTGGCCAGCCAATGGCTCCCGAAGACTCCCCCGGCCTCCTCGTCGGCGGTGAAAGCGATCACAACGTCTCGCGCTGGTCGCTCACCGCGTGCAGCCAGTCGTTCCAACGAGGCCAGGATGATGGCGTCCATGTTCTTCATGTCGACGGCGCCGCGACCCCACACCTGATCGTCGTGGATCTCGCCAGAGAAAGGTGGGAAGGCCCAATCGGCAGCATCGGCCGGCACCACGTCGAGGTGACCGTGGACAAGCAGTGGAGGCCTGGTCCCGTCGTTGCCTTCGATGCGCGAGAGCACGTTCGCGCGCCCGGGTGCTGACTCCAGGATGCGTGGTGCGGCGCCGATCCCGTCGAGGACGGTCGCGACGTATTCGGCGGCCAGCCGCTCGCCGGGGCCGCTGCCCTCTCCAGAATTGACCGATGGGATTCGGATGAGGTCGCGGCACAACTCGACGACGCGGTCGAGGTCGGCTGCTGGCTCCCCGGACGCCGAACCGGGGGTCGGGCTGCTCGTAGTCACCTCCCCATCCTGCCCGCCGCGGTACTGACGCGCGGCTGCGCCGCCCCGATGGTGGTTTGGTAGCCTGCGTTCGCGCCGTTGAGTACGTGGGCGCACGTCCGGGTGGCGGAATTGGCAGACGCGCTAGCTTGAGGTGCTAGTTCCCTTTACGGGGAATGGGGGTTCAAGTCCCCCCTCGGACACTGTGAGATTGACACAGCAGCCGCAGGTCCAGGACCTGCGGCTGCTGACGTAGAGATCCGATGTCGAGCGTGGCTAGATCGCCTGCAGATCGTCGACCTCGTCGCGGATCGAACGATTGTGGATCCGCCGAGCGACTAGGTCGAGCGCAAGCACGATCAGCACTCCGGCCGCGAACAGGCTCGTGGCGGCGAGCACACTCTCACCCGGACTCTCGAGGCCTACGCTCTCGACTCCCTCGGGCCACGGCCACAGCACCCGCAGCGAGCCCACCATCAGGCCGATCATCAGCGAGAGAACGACTTGGTAGTGGTGGTTCAAGGCCCAGTGCAAGAGCCGGCTGAACAGCGCCAGGCCAACGATGCAGCCGGCGAGAAAGACCCCGAGAACGAGAAAGTCCCTTGTGTTGACAGCTGAAAGAACTGCGGCATACATCCCCACGGCGACCAGGAGAAAGGCGCCGCTCACCCCCGGCAGGATCATGGCGCAGACGGCGACTGCCCCGGCCACGAAGAAGGCCCACAGCGGGTGCGAGGTGCTGTCCCCCGCTGAGCCATCGGGCGCCAGCCCGAGCAGGACGAAGAAGCCGAGTCCTGAGGCGCCGATCAGCATCCACTCCCGTGTGCCCCGGCGCGACAGGAGTCGTAGCGCCAGGACGGTCGACCCCAGGACGAGTCCGAGAATCAGGCCCGCCATCTGGATGGGGTGGTCAAGCAGCAGCGACTCGAGCAGACCTGCCAGGACAACGATGGCGATCGCGATGCCGCTGAGCAGAGGAACGATCAACGTCCACTCGATGGAGCGCCACGCTGCCATGGCGCCGCGGAGATCGAGTGTCAATCCCCGGCTGAGGACCATTGACCCGCTGCGGATCGAGTCGACGAGCCGGGGATAGATGCCCACGACGAGAGCCACCGTGCCGCCAGAGACCCCAGGAACGGCATCAGCCGCGCCCATGGTCAATCCTCGAGCGAGGTTGAGCGACACCTCGCCCAAGCTGCCTCGCGCCATGACGACTCCTGCCTCAACGACAATTGAACGAAGCCGATAGTGCCAGGCTGCGGATGGACCGACGAACGTGGTGGTTCAACGCGACGTGCACCGCAGGGAGGCGACTCAGGAAACTCGGTGTGCCACCGGGCCCCGCCGCCACGTCGATCGTCCATCCCTGCCTCGTGCGTGACCCAGCCCCTATGGGCGGAGGAATCAGAAGCCGCTTCTGCTGATGTGGTGGAAGTCGCGCTTGCCACCCCACCACGTCCAGCCGTTGTTGCGGAGCGACACGACCAACGCGCTACTGCGATACAACATCCCGGGTCGACGGTTGGTTCGGTTGACGTAAGCGGCCGAGCCCGCGGGGTAGATCCGCCCTCCGGTGACGTATGGATTCTCCCGCGGATTCACATCGATGGAGCTCCCCCAGCTATGCGAGGACCGTCGACCAGGGTGCCCCACGACGGCTCGGCAGTTGAACCCTGATGTGTTGTCAGCGGACATGGACGCGATGTCGGCCGCCACTCCAGAACGGGTGCCGCCCTTGTAGTACCTCTCGATCGGGATGACACTGTGAATCGGGAAGCGGGCCACAAAAGCTGCATGGAAGGCGGATCTGATGTGGGAGACGCTGCCTTGGTCGACGATGAGGGTTCCTCTCTCAAACCCGCCACCGAGATTCCAGTAGTTGAAGGTGATGCTCCGCAGACGCGTGTAATGAACCGGGCACCCTGGCCGCCACGAGTACTGCACATCGACGCGGCTCACCCGACCTACCACGGAGTTCAGAGAGGCGGTCACCGAAACGCGGACCACAGGCGAAACACCGGCTGCCAGCGCGGTGGTTTGCGCAGCTACGACACGCCACGATGTGCTGCCAGACACCATGACAGTGCTAACAGTTGAGAACCGTGATGCCGCGTCGGTACGCGTGTACTGCACATGAATCCAACGCCCGCGGCTGTAGGTCTGCAGCGCGATACGAGCGTTGGGGTGCGGTGAGGCCAACCTCCCTGCGAACGTCAGGCGCGATCCGAGGTGGATGCGCGAATGGTTGGCCGAGAGAGTGAGTCCGCGGCGCACCGTGATGAGGGACGATGTCGCGCTGCCACCGAGCCGGCCCGGCCCGCCGTCCACACGCGCCCGCACCACTTCGGTGGCCAGAGGTGTGGACAGGTGCTGAAAGCGGAATGATGCGTCGACGGTCACGTCGGAGAGGGCGCGCCACGACGATTCCCAGGCCGCCTTCTCGTCCAGAACGACCACCATCCCCGTCGGCAGGACGCCGGAACTGGGGGCCACGGATCCCGAAGCACGCGCCGCCCCGCCATACACGAGATCGTCGGGAACGACTGTGAGTTCAACCCTGGTTCCACGCGCCGTGGTGGTGGCAGCTTGACCCAACCCTGCGTCGTTCACCGCGCTCACCGAGATCAGCACCTCTTGGCCATCGGTCGGAAGGCCGACGAGGTCGCACCTCAGCTCCGTGGTCGAGCACCTCGCCTCGGAGTCCGAGGCGCTCACCAGATAGCCGGCAAGCGGGGATCCTCCGCCGTCCGCCGGAGGTGACCAGTGGATCGTCGCCGCCCCGACACGACCTTCCAGGCGTAGCTCGAGGGGAGGGCCTGGAAGGGAAGAGTCGTTCGGCGCGGCCGGATCGGCCATCGCACTTGCCCGGTGGTGCGGCGTTGCCGCCGCGCTCGAGCCTTCAGCGACCGTGGATGCCGTCAGGAGGCCGATTGAGATCGCAGTCACGATGGCGCGTCGATTGTTCATGGTCGGCCATCGCACGGCGCCACCCCCAAGTGGTGGCCGGGTCCGCGGTCCTCGCTGAGGCGAGGACTCGTCGGTCCGGCCCATCGACGCCGACCATCAGGCCGCCGTCCATCTCCCTGATCATCCACGGATTCGGCACCCTGCGTGGCAACGTGCTGGGCGGCGGCCCAGCCGGATGGTGTGCATGATGGGCGACGGTCTATCCGGCCCGTGTGAAAAGTGCAGACCGACCGGATGCTCCAACCGTGCAGCGCCTCTTGAAAGAATGGGCGGATGGCAGCCACGATGCAGGCGAAGGGCATCAGCGCGACCCAGGGCGATCGAGAACTCTTCTCGGGTTGGGATCTGGTGGTTGCGCCAGGCGACGTCATCGGTCTGGTGGGCGCCAATGGTGCGGGAAAGTCGACCCTGTTGCGCATCCTGTCAGGGGAGCGAATCCCCGATTCCGGATCGATCTCGGTGTCGCCGGCCGACGCCCGGATCGGATTCCTCCACCAGGAAGCTGATCGGCGTGAGGGTGAAACCATCCATCACCAGTTGTTTCGTTTGACGGGCGTCGCGGCGGCGCAGGACGAACTCGACCGTCAGGCCGCCGCCCTTGCCGACGCTGTGGCCGGCTCCGATGACGCCTATGCGCACACCTTCGAATCGTGGATGGCGCTGGGTGGCGCCGACCTCGACGAGCGGATGGCGGTCGTCTCCCGGGACCTCGGTCTTGAGGTCGACCGCGACCAACTCGTGACGTCGCTATCGGGTGGCGAAGCCGCGCGCGTGGGACTGGCCTCGCTCTTGCTTTCTCAATACGACGTGTATCTCTTGGACGAACCGACGAACGATCTTGATGTCGATGGCCTGGACAGACTTGAGGAGTTCGTCGACGAGCTGACGGCTCCCGTCGTGGTGGTCAGTCATGACCGGGAGTTCTTGGCGCGCACCGTCACCACCGTGGTGGAGATCGATCGCAGCCTGCAGCGCATCACCACGTATGGCGGTGGATACGAGGCCTACCTGGAGGAGCGCTCGGTGGCCCGTCGGCAGGCGCGCGAGGCCTACGACGACTACGCCGCTCGTCGATCGGGTCTTGAGCAGCGGGCCCGCACCCAGCGTGCCTGGATGGAGAAGGGCGTCAAGAACGCCCGGCGCAAGTCTCGTGACAATGACAAGGTTGGCCGCAAGTTCCGCGCTGAGGCGACCGAGAAGCAGTCGGCGAAGGCACGCCAAACCGATCGTCTCATCGAGCGGCTCGATGTTGTCGATGAGCCCCGCAAAGAGTGGCAGTTGAAGTTCTCGATCGCCGAGGCACCGCGTTCGGGTTCCATCGTGGTGGTGGCACGTGGAGCGCAGCTGATGCGTGGCGGGTTCACTCTCGGACCACTCGACCTGCAGCTCGACCTGCGTGATCGGGTGGCCGTCACCGGTCCCAATGGATCCGGTAAATCATCCCTGCTCGCTCTGCTGCTCGGTCGGGTTGCGCCCGATGCCGGCTCAGTGAGCTTGGGTTCAGGCGTCGTGGTCGGCGAGGTCGACCAGGCTCGGCAGGCTTTTGAAGGTGCCGATGACCTCGGTACTGCCTTCGGGCGCGAACTGCCCTCGTGGGCCTCGGCCGATGTTCGAACGCTGTTGGCCAAGTTCGGTCTGGGTGCCCACCAGGTGGTGCGGCCAGCCGCCTCCCTGTCGCCGGGTGAACGGACGCGCGCTGCCCTTGCCCTTCTGCAGGCCCGCGGGGTCAATCTGTTGGTGCTCGATGAACCGACCAATCACCTCGATCTTCCAGCGATCGAACAGTTGGAGGAGGCGCTCGAGGCCTTCGACGGGACACTGCTGCTGGTTACCCACGATCGGCGAATGCTCGACACCGTTCGGCTGACGCGCCGGTGGCACGTGAGCGATGGACAGGTGAGGGAGATCGCTTCGGACTGAGGAGTGACTCCGTTCACCTCCCGAGGCGGTCGATGCGCGCCCTGAGGAGCGCTCCGATACGTTCGAAGGAAGCCCTTTTGGGCGCGCGTGCGCGAAATGGCTGATCTGAGAGGGAGAATCAGTGCTCGACCTGACCACCACCGTCTGGGTGGGGACGATCGGCCTGATCGTAGGCCTGTTCGTCTTGGACCTCGTCGTCTCGACGAGGAACCCCCATGCCGTGGGATTCCGCGAAGCCGTCGCCTGGTCGGTCTTCTACATTAGTGTCGCCATCGGCTTCGGAGTCTGGTTCACCCAGTACGCCGGCAGCGAATTCGGGGCGCAGTACTTCGCCGGATACATCGTCGAGAAGTCATTGTCGGTCGACAACCTCTTCGTCTTCGTCATCATCATGACCGCCTTCGCCGTGCCGGCGGCTTATCAGCACCGTGTGCTCACCTACGGGATCGCGATGGCTCTGGTGCTCAGGGCCATCTTCATCGCGATCGGCGCCGCGCTACTTGCTGCATTCTCTTTTATGTTCGTCATCTTCGGCGCCATTCTGATCTTCACGGCCATCAAGCTGTTCCAGCACCGCAATGAGGATCCGGACGTTAAGGACAATGGTCTGGTGCGGATTACCCGGCGCCTGGTACCCGTCAGTCCCGAATACGACAAGGGTCGGCTGACGACCAAGATCGATGGTCGCTTCGCCGTCACTCCCCTCTTCATCGTGCTGGTGGCCATCGGTGGAACCGACATCCTGTTTGCGTTGGATTCCATTCCAGCCGTCTTCGGCGTGACTGAAGAGGCCTACATCGTTTTCACGGCCAACGCGTTCGCCCTCCTGGGCCTGCGGGCGCTGTTCTTCCTGGTCAAGGGCCTTCTGGACCGACTGGTGTACCTCTCAGTCGGTTTGTCGTTGATTTTGGCGTTCATCGGCGTGAAGCTGATTCTGCACTTCCTGCACGGCATCGAGCCTTCGGTGCCCGAGATCGAGACGAGCGTGTCTCTGGCCGTGATCGTGGTGGTTCTCTTCATCACCACCGTGGCCAGCCTGATCAAGGTGCGGCGTGACCCCACAGCTGTG
>Ga0105047_10014813_pt1 | contig 12337 bp, 9 predicted proteins | sample MAT04_FD_78384 | JGI IMG/M metagenome (GOLD analysis project Ga0105047, IMG submission 78384) | Freshwater microbial communities from Lake Fryxell liftoff mats and glacier meltwater in Antarctica - MAT-04 (megahit assembly) | ecosystem: Environmental > Aquatic > Freshwater > Ice > Liftoff... | reverse complement strand
CCGTCCTTCAGTCATGTCCGCCGATGCGAGTGCCACGCCTTCGGTGCGAGTGCCACCGCGTCGATCCGAGTAGCAGCTATCCATGCGAGTGGGTACTCGCACCTGGGTTCAGCGGACTCGATGGTCTCCGACGCGATCATCTCGGCGACACAGCACCAGCGACGCGCCGCGTCACAGTTTTGGGACACCGCAAGCACGTAAACGAGACCGCCGCCGCTCAGTAATCTCACTAAGGGGTATCCACTTAACCGGCCTTGGCCTCGCGTAGGTTCGGGGCGATCCCCAGCCCGATTGCGGCCGTGACTACCCGTCATCGCTCGGCGAGTTCCTGGCCTGGTTCAGGACTGACCCCGACTGCTTGGACTATCTCGAGTGGCTGCGATGGCCGAACGGTTTCGTGTGTCCGTCGTGCGGCCATCACGGCGGCTGGCGCATGAGCGACGGTCGTTTCCGCTGCGCTGGCTGCGGTCACCGAACGTCGGTGACGGCTGGGACGATCTTCGATAGGACACGTACGCCGTTGACGGTGTGGTTCATGGCGTGCTGGATGTTCGCCACCCAGAAAGACGGGGTGTCCGCGCAGAGTCTCCAGCGCTCGTTGGAGATCGGCTCGTATCAGACGGCCTGGGCGATGTTGCACCGGTTCCGGTCGGTGCTGATCCGTCCCGGCCGCGAACGACTTTCCGGCATCGTCGAGGTCGATGAGACGTTCATCGGCGGTGAGGAACCCGGACTGCGTGGTGGACGGGCACGAGATAAGAAGTCCCTGGTAGCTGTTGCTGTTGAGCTTCGTGAACCGAAGGGCTACGGCCGCTGTCGGATGACGATCATCCCCGACGCGTCTGCAGTGTCGCTGCAGTCGATGATCGCCGATCACGTCGAGGCAGGTTCGGAGGTGATCACCGACGGCTGGCAGGGCTACCGCAAGATCGACAAACTCGGCTACGTCCACGACAGGCGCAGTCAACGGGCAGCAAAGGCACGTGGTGATGACCCCGCCGAACTGCTCCCCGGTGTGCATCGGATAGCGTCGCTCGCGAAACGCTGGCTGCTCGGCACCCACCAAGGATCGGTCGACGAAGCTCACCTGCAGAGCTACCTCGACGAGTTCGTGTTCCGCTTCAACCGGCGCACCTCGCGCAGCCGAGGACTCGTCTTCTACCGGGTCCTCGAACTCGCAGTCAGCCACGAGCCTGTCCGCTACCACGACCTCATCGTCACCTCGACACCTGCCAAGAACCCACCGACAACACTCGGCGGCACAGGGCATCCACCGAGCCTGGAGCGCTCGCCGGCGACCCGACCATGGCGAGCCGCCTGACCAGGCCAAGGCCGCTTAAGTGGATACCCCTGATCTCACTTATGATCAAAGTGATCTTACGGAGGTGTGGCAGTGAACGATCGCGTGAGCTGGCCGGCTGTCGAGTTCGAAGAGTACGAGTGGCTGAGCCGTGACGATCTACCTTCGTCGCCCAGACCCGCCTGCTCGCCCGCCAGTCGTAGCGGGCTGCGATCCCGTCGGCGAGAGCAGTCGCGCAGGTCACACTGCCGGCAGCCGCCGACTGGCATCCGCCAGCGGCCGCGCTGACACGGACACCATCACAGCAGCCAGCGTCAATTGACCCCGCGCTGCGTAGGTTGGGGCGATGCGAATCGTTGTCGTCGGTGCCGGTCTCGCGGGGCTCACCGCCGCCCGTTCCCTCGACGATGTCCATGAGGTGGTGGTGATCGACAAGGTCCGCGGTGTCGGAGGTCGAATGGCCACCAGGCGAGTGGGCGATGCGACCCTCGACCACGGTGCACAGTTCTTCACCACGCACACCGACGAGTTCGCGGCAGAGGTTTCCGGCTGGCAGGCAGCCGGGGTGGCCCAGCCGTGGTTCCGCGGCAGGCTCGGCCCGGCGGGCATCGTCGACGCCGACGGCCACACCCGCTTCCGCGGGACCGAGAGCATGAACGCCGTGGTCAAGCACCTGGCCGCGGGGCTCGACGTGCGCACCGGCACAGCAGCCACCTCCATCACCCGCGCCGATGGCGCGGACGGTTGGACGATCACCATCGGAGATCACTCGCTGCAGGCCGATGCAATCGTTCTGACGCCACCGGTGCCGCAATCACTCGCGCTGCTCGCCGCCGGCGAGGTCGTGTTGGCAGCCGACGACCTGGCCGCGCTGACGGCCATTCGCTACGAACCGTGCCTGGCGGTGCTGGCCGTGCTCGACGGGCCCAGCGATCTGCCGGAGCCAGGTGCGGTGGATCCCGACGACGGACCGATCGACTGGATGGCCGACAATCAGCGCAAGGGCATCTCAGCATCGCCGGCAGTCACCATCCACGCCACGGCCGACTTCAGTCGCGAACACTGGTCGTCACCCGACGAACTCGTGGTCGCCGCGCTACTCGAAGCGGCAGGGTTGCCCGCCGCACCGTCTGCAACGCAGGTGCAACGCTGGCGCTACGCGCGCCCGGTGGATGTGCATCCTCGGCGTCACCTGTTGGCGCAGGGCCTACCGCCGCTGATGTTCGCCGGCGACGCGTTCGGTGGCGCCAAGGTGGAGGGCGCGGTGCTCTCCGGCCGCAGCGCCGCCACCGCCCTCGACCCGAAGCCGGGTGGCAGCCCTCGTCGCTGAGTAGCGTGGCCGACGTGACCCGACCGCACTCGCCCTGCTCGACGCCCAGTGGGTAGCGGCGTCACCGAGGGTCTTGCCCGAGTCGTCGCCGCACTACCCGCGGCGGAGGAGCGACCGGGGCAGCAAGAGATGGCACTTGCTGTGGCTGATGCCATCGCGACGGGCAAGCACCTCGTGGTTCAGGCCGGAACCGGGACCGGCAAGACACTGGGCTACCTCGTGCCGGCCATCGTCGCCGGCAAACGAGTGGTCGTCGCGACCGCGACCAAGGCATTGCAGGACCAGTTGGCGGCAAAGGACCTGCCGTTTCTGGAAGCTCACCTGGGCATTCCGTTCGACTGGGCAGTACTCAAGGGCCGCAGCAACTACGTCTGCATGCAGCGCGTTCGTGAGGTGCAAGGAGCGGACAAGGGCCAACTGGAACTCGAAGAGTTCGCCGCCGCCACCAAGGTGGAGATCAACAAGCTCGTCGCCTGGTCGGGCACCACCGACACCGGCGACCAGGCCTCGCTCGACTGGGCACCCAGTGACAAGGCGTGGCAGGCCGTCAGCGTGGGCAGCGATGAATGCCCGGGCGCCACCCGTTGCCCGATGGGCGCAGTGTGCTTCGCCGAAGCTGCCCGCACGAAGGCATCGGTCGCCGACGTGGTGGTGGTCAACATGCATCTCTACGGGCTGCACGTGGGCAGCGGCGGAATGCTGCTGCCCGAGCACGACGTGGTGGTGATGGACGAGGCGCACCAGCTGGAAGACATCATGAGCGACACCGTTGGCGTGCAGGTCGCGGGCGGTCGTTTCACCACACTGGCCGCAGCGCTGAAGCGGATCATCGATGACCCGAAGCTGGTCGGCGGTGTTGCCGAGTCGTCGCTACTCGTGCGCGACGCGCTCGTTCCGTTTCTCGGCCAACGCCTACCACGACCGTTCCCGGAGCCCGTTCAAACGATGCTCGTCGAGGTGCGCGGTCGCGTGCAGAAGGCGCTGACCGCGCTGGCGGCAATCGAATCGACGGTCGAGGACGCGAAGGCACGCAAGATGCGCGGCCAACAGTTGGCCACCCGACTGCAGGACAGCATCGACCTCGCGCTGGACGATCGCGAGGGCTTCGTGGCCTTCGTCAGCGGCGGCCCTGACTACCCCCGGCTGGAGATCGCACCGCTGGAAGTCGGGGGTGTCCTGTTCAACGGCATCTGGTCGCAGCGCGCCGCCATCCTTGCCAGCGCAACCATTCCTGCCTCGCTCGGCGCTCGCGTCGGTCTGCCGTCCAGCGGGTTCCGTGAGCTCGACGTGGGCAGTCCGTTCGACTACGAACACCACGCAATGCTCTATTGCGCCATCCACATGCCCGACCCGCGCTCGCCCGCATTCGGCCCGGCTGTGCACGAAGAACTGGCTGCCCTGATCACTGCCGCCGGCGGCCGTACGTTGGCGCTGTTCACCAGTTGGAAGGCCATGGACGCGGCAGCGGAAGCCGTTCGGCTGAAGGTGGACGTGCCGATCTTCACCCAACGTGACCTGCCCAAGACAGCCTTGGTCAAAGCGTTCAGCGAGGACGAGCACTCGTGCCTGTTCGCGACCGCTGGCTTCTTCCAGGGTGTCGACATACCGGGCCGTACGCTCAGCCTGGTGGTCATCGATCGCATCCCGTTCCCGCGGCCCGACGACCCGCTGTTGTCCGCTCGCCGCGACCTGCTCGGCGCGGCTGCGTTCGGTCAGATCGATCTGCCGCGTGCCTCGATGCTGCTCGCGCAAGCGACCGGCCGGTTGATTCGCACCGCCAACGACCGCGGCGTGGTCGCCGTGATGGACCCGCGGCTGGGAAAGGCCAACTATCGGTGGGACATCGTGAAGGCACTGCCCCCGATGAAGCGCACACGCCACCGCGCGGAAGCGGAAGCGTTCTTGCGCGAGATCACCGCGGGTTGACGGGCGGCAGGCTCGACGCAGGCGGGACGATTGGCGACTGCAGCATCACTCCGGTGCAGCCATCGAGCAGCGCCCTGCCCTCGGCGCGAGTGGTCGGCAACGAAACAAGACCGGCGCCCTCCCCTACTCCTGCAAGCCGTTGCACGTGATGCAGGCGGGCCATGTGCCACAACCCGCGGTCTGCGGCGGCGGCAGGATCCAGCACTGCGATGTCGGCGATGATGCCACCGATCATCAGGTCGCACGCGTCGAGGGCGTCGGCGGCGGACAGAACCCGAAAGCCCTGTAGCTGCAGCTCGTCGACGAGTAGCTGACGGGAATGGTCGTCCGCCACCACCACCAGGGCGAGCCCGGAGTCGGCCGGCTCGACCAGGGGGAACTCAATTCGGAACGATGTGCCCTGGTCCGGCGTCGACTGGACATCGATCCAACCTCGACAACGGGTGACGGTGCGCTGCACGAGCGCCAGGCCCAGACCGCAATGGGTGCCGGTCTTCGTGCTGAAGCCGGTGTCGAAGATGCGTTCGATCTGGTCGGCGGCAATACCTGATCCGTTGTCCGAGACGACGATGAACGCGACAGGAACCGGAGCGAACCCGTCCACAGCGCGCACCCCGCGGCCGCACTGCACTCGAATTGTCCCTCGACGCTGGGTCGCCTCGGACGCGTTGTCGACCAGGTTCACCAGAATCTGCAGGATGCTGGTGCCGTCGATGCGAGCGAATGCCGACGCGTCGCCACACGACATCTCCAGCGTGACGGCGGGGGTGGCCAGGCGACGCAGCATCGGCTCAAGTTCACTGGTGTGCAGGCGGAGGTCGATGGGATGTTCCTCGGCGTACGGGAGCCGGCCAGCCTTCATGAGATCCGTGGTGGCCATCAGTCCACTCTCGGACGCATGCAGGATCTCGAGCACCAGGGCACCGGCCTTGCGACCGTGCATCTCGTCGTACAGATCGACGGCGGATGCTTTGACCACTGCGAAGACGTTGCGCAGGTCGTGAGCGATCGCCTGGCTGGCTTTGGCCAAGAGCTCCATTTCGTGAGCGATTTCCCGCTCGCGAGTTGCGAGTGATTCGACTCGACGCGAGCCGAATCGGCGTTGAGGCGCGAAGAGCAGCGCTGTCGCCACTTTGCGTCCATTGAACGGGCGCCCGCGCCCAGTCATCTCCCGTGCCATATGTCCGCTTCTCCCGTGGCGAACCGTATCTGACGTTCTTGTCACACGCCAGGAATATTTTGTGAATGTCTCGTAAGGTATGCACGGTGTCTGATGGGACGAACACAACCACGAGCAGCGTTGCACTGTTGATCGACGACAACAGCGATATTCGCCGGCTGGTCCGCGACCGCCTGGTAGCGGCCGGGTTCACGACACTCGAGGCCGAAAGCGGTGAGGATGGCTTGGCGATTCTGGCCACCTCGCGGGTGGATGTGGTCGTGCTCGATGTCGACCTTCCCGGGCTCGACGGTTTCGCAGTACTGCGGGCAATACGCCAGACCAGTCTGGTGCCGGTGCTGCTGCTCACGGCCGCCGGCGACGAGGCCGATCGGGTACTCGGCCTCGAGATCGGGGCCGACGACTACGTGGTGAAGCCGTTCTTACCGCGCGAACTGGTGGCCCGCGTACGCGGCCTGCTGCGCCGGGTGGCGCCGGCCGCACCCAACCCGGTGCTCACCTTCGGCAACATCGTGATCGACACTGCGGCCCGCCTTGTCACCGTCCGCGCCCAAGTCATCCCCCTCACATCGCGCGCGTTCGACCTGCTCGCGTTCCTCACCGCCCGTCCTGGGCAGGCATTCACTCGCGAGGAGCTGCTACAGCAGGTGTGGCACAGCGAGCCCGAGTGGCAGAACGTCGCCACCGTCACCGAGCACGTCCACCGACTGCGCCGCGGCATCGAGGCCAACCCCGACTCGCCGCGACACCTGGTGACCGTGCGCGGCAACGGCTACCGGTTCGACGCCTGACCCTTCCGGCGCAGCCGCCAACCAACCAGGACGACGATCACCAGCCACACCGCCGCGCTCATCGCTGCGATGGGCGCCCATGAACGAGTGGAGAGCACCGTTTCCGCACGCGGAGCCGGACGGCGATCGATCTGCCAGGTGGAAACGAAGACCGGCACGGGCACGGTGGGGCGAGCGACCGCGACCTCGATGCGATAGCTGCCCGGATTGTCGATCGCGATGTCGGCCCACTCGAGCACCCCGTTGTCGGGAACGCCTTCACGCTCGGCCACTGTGGCGCCATCGCCCCTGACGAGGCGCACCACCACTGACTCGATCACACCGAGTGGCGGCCGACGTGTGTCGAGCACCCGCACCTGCACCAGGTTCGGTCCAGGGCGCCCCGGTTCGATCGACGCGCTCACGGTGAGGTCGCGTACATCACCGGTGACGACCTGGGGAAGGTTGGGCGGCACCGGCGAGAACTGCTCGCCACGGGCGGGCGCCGAACTGGCCAGCAGCGAGGCCAGCGCGAGCGCGACGCACGCCACGGCGAGCTCGAGTGGCACTCGGGCCGGTGCCTTGCCACCAGCCACACGGCGAGCGGCCATGAGGCCCATGATCGCGAGCACGGCGAGCACGGCAAGCTTGCCGACGATCGCCCGACCGTAGGTGGTGGTGAGCAGCGCGGTGACCGTCGCGACCACCCGCCCACTGAGCAGCAGCCCGGTTGCACCGGTGACGGCCAGCCCCAACGCGGCCAGCCGGCTGACCTCGGGCCACAGTGCCCGCAGCTCAGGGATCTTGCGACCGAGAAGCCACGCAGCAGCGACCGCGCCGATCCAGATGCCGAGTGAGCCGTAGTGCAGCGTGCGCAGGACGATACCCACCACGTAGTTGCCACCGACGCCGGCGTGGCCCCCGAACGCAGCGGTCGCCACGAACGCGCCGGCGATCACGCCCAGACACTGGGAGATGAACCATCGTGCGGGGGCAGGCGCATTGCGCAACATTCGTGCCGCCCACCACGACCCCACCGCCAGCTGTAGGCCGACCAATGCCCGGCGGCCGGGGTCGCTGCCGGTGATCAGCGTTGTCCAATCGGCGTGTTGCCAGCCCACATCGCCGACATCGGCGAGGAAGAGCGCGAACCATCCGATGGCCGTCGCAGCGAGGCAGCGCGCTGCCAGTCGGGTGGACCCGTCGATCGCATCGATCTTCCGACGCACGGCGAGCACTATGACGACTACCGCCCCGACACCGAGCAGCAGCAGTCCGTCGGCGATGGTTCGGATGCCCACCGTCCACCCCGAGCCGTCGATGCGGGAACCTTCCTGCGACGGCGGCGCCTCGACACCGATGCCGAACGAGATCGTCCCGACGGTCTTGTGCAGGTCGGCCGGGTCGATGGCGACGAAGCGCAGGATGTAACCCCCGCGCGCCAGCTTGGGCAGCTTTGCCTCTATGGTCGCCCCACCGTCGGCAGCGACGAGCGGCAGTTCGGTGCTGTCGCCGGAACCCAGCTGCAGCAGCGTGACGGTGCTGGCCTTGAGCAGCACTTCCTCGCTGAAGCGCAGCTGTGCGAACTCGGGGGCCTGGGACAGCACGGCGCCGTCGGCAGGGTCGGAGCCGAGGAACTCGGCATGCGCAAGTGCCGGACTTGCCGGGATGACGAGGAACCCCAGGACCGCGCACAGCAGTGCAACGCCGCGGCGTTTCACAGGGTCAGCCGCCGGTCGTGGCCGGGGCGGTGGTATCGGGGGTGACTGCGGAGCCAGGGGTGAGTGTGCCGTCGGCGCCGATCTTCACTGCGCCGATGGGGCAACCACCGCAGGATGAACCGTTGGGCTTCTGCTCGAACGTGGGCAGCGGACCGGTGTAGGTGCCTGCGAATGACCCGTCACCTTGAACCGTGATGGCGTGGTCGCCGTTCTTGCCGATGCCGTTGAACGGCACGAACTGGGTTCCACCCACATCGGATCGCGAGATCGTGATGTCATCGCACTTGCCATCGAAACACAAAGTGAGCTGCTCCTGGGTTCCTGGCGAGAGAGTGCCAGCAACACCGGTGAGGTAGAAGGTGATGCCTTCCTTGCACGGTTTGCTACTGCAGTCGTTGCAGGCGGTGAGGAGCACGAGCGCGGCGGCGAGGAAACTGAGTCGACGAGACATGGCTGCGAGTGTAGGAGTGTCAGCCGTCAGTCGACTGGCACACCGCGCAGTTCGATGTCGCCGATACGAACGGTGACCTTCATGCCGGGGCGAACACCGCCGCCGGCGTTGGCGAGCAGCAGGTTGTCACTAGTGCCGGCAGCACCGACCTTGCCGACGTGGCTGTGGCCGGCCATTCCCGGGTCGGAATAGACGTGCCCATCGGGGCCGATGACGACCGCTCCTGAATCGTCGCTGTGCAGCGCTTCGGCCTTGTCGCCATCGAGGATCTGGTAGCGAATCTGGATCATGCCACCTGCGGCCGTGATGTCGACGGAGCTGAGCCGAATGCCGTACGTATCCTCGAACTCTCTGCTCGTCGGCACGGTTGTGCCGGCGGCCGAGTTGTTCGATGACTTGTCGGCGAACGGCCCCCAACCTCGAAGGCCGAGGATGGTGCCCATCATCAGCGCGAGGCCGACGACGAGCACCACCTTCGACAAGAGTGGTCGGGACGGACGAGAGCCGCGATCAATCGACTTCGTTGAGCGGTCGATCGTTGCTGATTTGTCCATCGTCTCCACATCGTAGGTCAGCATCACACCACCACGAAGGCCGTGGGGTTGTTGGTGGCTGTGGCCGAGTCCGTGATCTGAACCCAGATCGCCGTGCCAGCGACGAGACCGGGATCAACCGTTACCGATGCCGGCAGGTTTGCCGTCTGGTCGGTCCAAGTGGTCGGAGCCGTGGACTCACCGGCGGTCACTGCGGTCTGAAGGGTGAAGGTCGACAGCGGCAGCTGCGGGTCGACCAAAGCGGTCAGCGTGAGGAGGCCCGTCGTCGTGTCGTAGGCGGTGATCGCCGCTGTCGGAGCGTCGTACGGAACCAGCCAGCCGGAGGTCGTCGCCGAGTTGTTGTTGGAGTCGACAACCCGCACCCACAGATACTTGCCGTGGTTGGCCGACACGTCGACCGTGAAGCTCGTCAGATCGGCGACGCTGGATCCTGCGCTGAACGCCAGGTCAGCCGGTTGTGCGGCATCTTGTGTGAAGGCGATCCGATAGCTGCCGAGCGTTCCAGCACTCGCTGCAGCAGTCACCGACTTCAGGCCGGTGCCACTGTCATATGAGCCGAGCGTGACCGTGGGTACTGGCAGCGGTGTGATGCTGGCGGCTGCGCTCCACAGAGTCGTGTCCAGTTGGACTCGGACCCAAACGAGATCACCCGTCAGTGGTGTAAGACCGGATACAGCCACTGCACCATCTGCACCGGCGGCGGGAGCCGGCAAGAAAGCTGTCGAGCCGACCGCCGCCCATTGGATGGCGGTCGGCTCGGTCGGCGAGGTGGTCACCTGGAAGTTGGTGAGCGTACGGGTCGCACTGTTCGTGTGACCGGTGGCCGTCAACGTGCCGGTGGCAGTGGCGTAGGCCAAGCCGTCGACGGTGGGAGCACTTCCTGCCCAGACATCGATGAACGTGAGGGCGCCGCCGAAGCCTTCGCCGGTACCGTGGTTCATCTGCTTGCTCTGGTCCATCAGCGAATACTTTTGATTTGCGAGTGCGGTGGCCGGGATCGCCACGGCCACGTCGGCCGTCTCACCAGGACCGACCAGCGGTGCGATGAGGGTCTGCGGATCGACGTATGCCGAAGCGTTGCGGCCGAGCACGGTCTGACGCAGGCCGAGCAGGCCCATGTTCTTGTCCTGCACACCGGCGTTCACGTAGCGCAGCAGCAGGTTGTCGCCATTGCGCACGTCGATGACGTCAGTGAGCGGGAAGGACTTGCCGTTGATGACGTGGTACACCCGCCGGGTGTCCTGCTGTGCGTCGCCAGACTTCCCGAAATACGACATGTCGTACGTCAGCGGGCTCTGGGCGAAGGCATAGTCGAGATCGGTCATCGCCACGACGGTCTCGTCCTGGAACGGCAACGCAGCGTCGTATGCGCAGGCTGCACAGTCGGAAGCCGGGACCAAGGGATCGGTGACAGTTGCAGGGACTGCCGGGATCTCCGGGGTCACGATCAGCACGCCGACGAGCCCCATTGCGACCTGACGCGGCGCGGTTTTGTTCGCGCCGGGCTGGAACACCATGGTGCCAACCTTGTCGGCCGTGACTTGCCAGCTGGTCTGGCTGATCTTGTCGACATGGGTCAGGCTGGGGAACGACAGATCGATGGGATCGACACCAACGCCCAACTGCTGCAGCGTGATATCGATGGTGGTGCCAACCGGAACCTTGATGATCGATTGTGGTGTGCCGGCGAGGCCGACGGCTGGCTGAACGGTCGTGTCAGGACCCTTCACGCTGAAACCCCAGAAGGGAACGTTGACGTTGCCGTTGACATCCGTCACCGGAACCGTACCGGCGTCCGCCACGAGTGTGACGGCGCACGGATCACCCGTACAGGTGGATGGGATCGTCGGCCACACCGGCGGCGCGGACACCGACAGATCCTGGCGAGCGCCAGCCTCGTAGGCCCGGGCGCTGAACGGATCGGCGTGGGCCGCGATGGCCCCGCCGATGAGTCCGCCGACGGTGACGGCTGCGACGAGCAGTCGTAGTGGGTTGCGTGTGACGCTCATGGAATTGCCTTCCCGCCGAGAGGTTCGTGATGCGTTGATCGAGATGTGGTTCATGGCTCGCGTCCTCACCCGTTGCACGTGTTGTTGTTGTCGCCGAGACCGCCGAGCGGTTCGACCTTGATCAGCGTGAGCATCCCGCCGAACGTGATGCCATAGTTGGTCACCTGCGTCAGGTCGTGGTTGTGAGCGACGTGGTAGTACTCGCCGCACTGGGTCTTGCCGATGATGCCGGGGTTCAACTTGCCGGTGGTACCAAGGTACGGAGAGGCGCTCCAGAAGTCACCCTCGAGAAGGTTCGGGCTCTGCGGCCACTGCACCGGCACTCGGGCGCCGTCAGCGTCCTCGTAGCCCTCCTCATTGGTCCAGCGGAACGTGGCGTCAACCGTGGAACCGGCGCCGACGAGGATGTTGAACTTCTCCTCGGTGTTGTCGTTGCCCGTGTTGTACTTCATCAGTGCGCCATCTTGCGCAATCACATGTTCGTGGTTGGAGTGGGGGTGGAAGTCGTACCCAGTGATCCCCACACCCACGTAGCGGATGAAGGCGTCGAGCGGGTTGATCGATGCCACCCATGGCTCCACCGAGGCCAGCGCGCCGTAGGGCTGAGCGGGGAGCCATGGAGCGAAGTTAGGGGCAACGGTGTCGGGCATGGACCGGCCGTTGATCATGAAGTAGTGCGCCTCGTAACCAACCGGGTATGCATTCCAGTTGAGCTTGGCGGTGTCGCCGGCGAGCGAGGCCTGCTCCATGAAGGAGTGCAGGCCAGGGTCCACCTCGGACAGAATGAGAATGTTCTCACGGTCCTTCTCGTAGATCGCGTGGAGGTCGCACTTGTCGGGGACACTCGCACTGCGGTAGGCGCAGGCGGCGTCGTTGGCAGCGATGTCGGCGGCGGCCAGCGCTGAAAGGCCCGCTCCGCCGTTGGTCCCTCCACCATCGACCGGGATCGCCCGAATGTCGTCGCCGGTGATCGGCGCCGTGGTACCTGCGTTCGGGAAGGCCGGGTAGACCACGAGTGCACCGAACAGACCCATCTGCACCTGCAACTGCGGGTCGCTACCGCTCTGATAGAGGTAGGTACCCTCGTTGGTGGCGG
>Ga0105047_10014812_pt1 | contig 12338 bp, 13 predicted proteins | sample MAT04_FD_78384 | JGI IMG/M metagenome (GOLD analysis project Ga0105047, IMG submission 78384) | Freshwater microbial communities from Lake Fryxell liftoff mats and glacier meltwater in Antarctica - MAT-04 (megahit assembly) | ecosystem: Environmental > Aquatic > Freshwater > Ice > Liftoff... | reverse complement strand
GCGCGCCGTCCACTGCTTGCGTTCGATCAGGAGTTCTTTGAGGACGTGGGGCCGGTCGGTCATGATCCCGTCCACCCCGAGGTCGAGCAGGCGGTGCATCTCGACCGGATCGTCGATCGTCCACACGTGGATATGCACACCCATGCGGTGAGCGCCCTTGACGAAGGACCGGGTGACCAGCGGCAGGCCGGACTGGTGACTCGGCACCTGGGCGGCGCCCTCCACCCAGGGGCCTCCCCGGCCTACCCGGCGGGTGGCCGCCAGCAGCCGGGCGACGCGGCGAGGTCCCATGCTGGTGCACAGGTCAGGCCCGAGGAGCTCGCGGATCCGGTCGAGACGCTTGTCGCTGAAGGCGCCGATGCACACCCGGTCAATGGCGCCGGCATCGCGGATGGCCTTGGCCAGGGGCTCGACGGCGTTGTCGTTCTTGGGGTCGATGTTGATGCGGATGTCGGGGAAGCTCGCCAACAGCTCAGCGAACACCACGATGGGCTCTTGGCCATCGACGCGGGCCTTGGCCACCGTCTCGTAGGGAAGCTCCGAGATCACGCCCTCTTGATCGGTGACGCGGTCGAGTCGGTCGTCGTGGAACGCGACCAGCACCCCGTCGGAGGTCAGGTGCACATCGGTCTCGATGTAGCGATAGCCCAGATCGACCGCGCCCTGGAAGGCGGGCATGGTGTTCTCGGGCCAGTCGCCGGCACCGCCACGGTGGGCGAAGGCAATCGGTCCGTCGTGATCGAGGTAGGCGAACCGTGCGCTCATGGGCCTTGTCTAGCCGCGTGCGCTCTGGCCGCGCTCCGCCTGCCCGACCGCTCCGCCCGGCCCCAGTGCGGCTCGGCAGCCCGAAGTAGCGCGCAAGCGTGCAGGTAGCTGCACGTTTCCGCGCTATATCCCACCCAAATGGACCGATGCCACGACCCAACCTTCCCGGGACCCAAGGGTCTCGACCCCTGCCTGTCGGTTCGGCCAAGGCGTGCTCCGTCTGCGACCTACCGATGTCTCATCCTCAAAGGGCCCCTACGGCGGAGGTCCCTCCATCACGGTGACCACGCCACTTGCGTTTCGCCGTGTTCGGCCGGTCGGCGGGCCTGGCGAGTGGAACATCAAAGGCCACCTCTTTGAGGTCGTCGAGACGGAGACTGACGACGTGATTGAGTTCGCGGTGCCGAAGGGCTCAAGTCGGATGATCGTCCGACGTTTGACAGGAGCCGGCTGAGCCGGGCCCCGCCCGCCAGCCGGAAGTAGCGCGCCAACGTGCGGCTACGTGCACGTTTGCGCGCTACTTGGTCCGATCGGTGCCGCCAATCAAGCGGCGACGGGCCTCGACCCTTCGTCGCACTCGGCGGTGAACCGTGCTCGGGCTTCGGATGGCTCCATACCCCAGGTACATGATGCCCCAGCCCGCGACAGAGGCCTCGTCGTCGCGCTGGTCATCGCTGGCTTCGGCCTCCTCACCGAAGTGATGCCGACGGCTGTGGGCTTCGACGCCGAGCATGGCGTCAGGGATGGCGAGATCCAGGCGGCAGACAAGGCGACCGTCCTCGTCGTACAGCGGATGCTGGATGGTGACCTCGCCGAAGAACGAATCCCTGAGGCACATCTCCACCAGCTTCTCGAACCAAGAGCCCCTGACGATTCCTCGCCGCTCATGGCGGTCGAGAGCTTCGAGGAGCACGCCGGTGCCGCGCTGGCCGGGGCGATGGAGTCGTTCAGCAGTCTGGCGGATCCAGGCGGCGCTCTTGCCCCGCCGCGGCACGTCGTCGAGCGCCCGTTCGACCATCAGCGGCTCGCACACCGAACCAAGATCACACAAGGTTCGAGCCAGGTTCGTGACCGGCACGCCATCGATCTGATGATGGTGGGCTGCCGAGACGTGGGAGATCGCGCTGGGCGAAGTCGCCGTCACCGCCGCAACGGCACGATCGCTCCAGCTCGCCTCGCCCGGCGCCACAACAAACACACCCCTATGCGGCTCGGATATGAGCCCGGTGTCGCAGAGACCAACGAGGGTCCGTCGGCTGAGTCCATGGAGGGCGGCCTGGGCTGTGGTGAAGACGTTGTGCTGAGATGTTGCGAGCTCGGACACAACGCGCAAGGCGTCGTTCCGCATGACGACAGGCTGCCACGTGCCACCGACAATGAACCGATGAGCTGGCCGGGCCAATGCGAGCCCACTGCGAGTTCGGCGCGAGACAGGGTTCGCCTATCGGTCGGGGAGCGCTGTCGGTAGGTTGGCACCGATGGATCCTTCCGCCGATTTCGCCGAAGCGGTCCAGCGCGCCGTGGTCAACCCGCAGTTCGTGCCGCTCGACCGGTTGGCGCTGCTCATCGCCGCCAATGCGTCGCCCGCAGTCGACATCGACCTCGAGTGCGGGCGGCTGGATCAGCTCGCCCACGACTTCGGCGGCGGCAGCGCCACCGACCTCATGGCGTGGCTGGCCGTCCGGGGATTCCGCGGCAATGCCGAGGACTACTACCACCCCGACAACTCGATGCTGAACCGGGTCATCGACCGCGGACTCGGCATCCCCATCAGCCTCAGCGTGCTGGCAATCGAGATTGGCCGCCGCTGCGGCATCGAACTCGACGGCATCGGCCTCCCCGGCGAGTTCATTGTCGCCGAACGCCACCAGCCCGACCGCTTCCACAACCCGTACCGACAGCGCTCGATGGGGACCGACGAAGTGCTCACCATGGTGCGCCGATTCGCCGGCCGCGATGCCCAGCTCACCCCCGCCATGCTCCGCCCGGTCGACGAACTGTCGATCATTCGCCGCATGCTCACGAATCTGGCCCACATCTACTCCCATACCGACCGGCCCTCCCAACTCGAGTGGGTGCTCCGCCTGCAGACCTCGCTGCCCGGCATCGACCTAGCGGTACACCGTCAGTACGCCGCGGTGCTGGCGCGGCTCGGCCGCTTCTGGGAGGCCTCCGAAGTGCTCAGCCGCCTCATCGAGTCGACGTCCGATGACGTCGACCTCCAGGGCCGCGAAGAGATCGACAGCGACCGCGCTGCTCTGTTGCACCTGCAGGCGCGGCTCAACTGACATGGCTCGCAATTTCCGTATCCTGCGACTGCAATGATCGACCGCGACATCAAGCGATGCTTGGGCCAGATGATCGAGGGCGTCCAGGTGGTGACCGCCACGGCTGACGGAGTCACCCGCGGCTACACCTCGCACTGGGTGAGCCAGGTGAGCTTCGAAGAACCCATCGTGATGGCGTCGGTCTCGCCCAAGCACGACACGTACCCACTCATGGTGGCCAGCGGCCAGTTCACGGTGTCGCTGCTGGGCGGCGATCAGGTCACGGAGGGCCAGTACTTCTCGTATCCCGGCCACCGCTTCCGCTACATGGCGCCGGAGTACCTCACCGAGGTCGGCCACTCCTACCACCGGGGCCCGGTGCACGTCGTCGACCACTGCATCGCCTGGCTTCGCTGCGAGACCTTCTCGGTGGAGGAGTCGATCGGGGGCGTCGAGCTCGACCATCACCTCTTCTTCGCCCGGGTGACCGAGGTCGGCGAGTTCGGTCGACTCAAGGACCCACCGCTGTTGTACTCGTCGCGACTCGGGTGGCGGGTAACCGGCGACGCCGCCCGCACCAAAGGCGCGTCGGTGCGCGACGAGTTGTTGAATAGGTTGGAAGCGTTCGAGATCCAGGGGGACCAATGACCGTCACAGAAGACAACAGCGTTGATACCGCGACTGCCCGGGTCGAGGCATTGGCCGACCAGTTGCTCGCCGAGCACCCGCCGGCCACCACCTCCGAGCGCGACTTCCTCGGCGCTCAGTACGACCTGGGCCTCGCCTGGGTGCACTTCCCGGAGGGCGCCGGCGGACTCGATCTGAGCCCCAAGTTGCAGCGCAGCGTCATGTCCAAGATCTCTCGTGCCGGCGGCCCCCAGGGTGGCATGAAGAACCCCATCGGCTATGGCATGTGCGCGCCCGCCGTGGTCGAGCACGGCACCGATGAGCAGCGCGCCATGCTCCGCCCACTGTTCACCAACGAGCACATCTGGTGCCAGCTCTTCAGCGAGCCCGGGGCCGGTTCCGATGTGGCGTCGCTGGCGTGTCGCGCCGATCGGGACGGCGACGAGTGGATCCTCAACGGCCAGAAGGTGTGGACCACCCTCGCCCACATCTCGTCCTACGGCCTGATCATCGCCCGCACCGATCCCGAGCAGGCCAAGCATCGCGGTATGACGGCGTTCATCGTCGACATGGCCGCCCCCGGGGTCGAGGTGCGGCCGCTGCGCCAGATCACCGGCGAGGCCGAGTTCAACGAGGTGTACTTCACTGATGTTCGCGTCCCCGACTCGATGCGGGTGGACGAGGTGGGCCGGGGTTGGGGTGTCTCCATCACCACCCTCATGAACGAGCGGGTCTCCATCGGTGGCGGCACCCCGCCGCGCAACAGCGGACCCATCGGTCAGCTGGTCGACCTGTGGAACCGGGTCGGCGAGACCAATGCGGCCCGCCGTGACGAGTTCATGCAGCTGTGGTCCCAGGCCGAGATCAACCGCCTCACCAACATCCGGGCCAGCCAGAACCGAAAGGTGGGCACGCCCGGCCCCGAGGGGTCCATCGCCAAGCTGGCCATGGCCGACCTCAACAAGGCCATCTATTCGTTCGCCATGGACCTGTTGGGGGCCGAGGGCATGCTGTTCAGCTCCTACGCCATGCACCAGCCCAAGATGGCACTGTTCGGTGATGACCTCTCGAAGAACTTCCTACGGGCCCGGGCCAACTCGATCGAGGGCGGCACCACCGAGGTCATGAAGAACATTCTCGGCGAGCGCGTCCTCGGCCTTCCCGGTGACGTCCGCGTCGACAAGGAACTGCCGTGGAGCAAGGTGCCGCGTAGCTAGAAAGTCTGAGAACAGTTGGCGAACCGACAGTCTGTTGGCGGGCTCGGACGGTAGATTCGAGCCAATGCCACGTAGAACCAAGATCATCGCGACAGTCGGCCCCGCTTCGGACGACCCTGTCGTGATCCGCCAGATGATCGATGCCGGTGTCGATGTCTTCCGCATCGGGTTGGCCCACGGTTCGCTGTCCGATGCCGTGCAGCGCTACCGCGCCATCCGCGAGATCGCTGCGGCCTCGGACCGCGTCGTCGGCATCCTCGCCGATCTTCCCGGCCCCAAGGTGCGTCTCGGCCAGTTCGAGGACGGCGGCGTCGCGCTCGTGCCGGGCTCCACGGTGATGCTGCGTCCTGGCGACCCCACATCGTCGGCCACGAGCCTGGGCGTCGACTATCTCGACCTCCTCGTCGACCTGCAACCCGGCGACAGCGTCGCCCTCGGCGATGGCACCGTTCGCCTCACCGTCATCTCGGTCGATGCCACCTCCGCCAAGGCCGAGGTCACCTACGGCGGCATGGTGCAGGGTCGTCCCGGCCTGCACATCCCGTCGGATCGCCTCGGCCTCGCCACCCCTACCGCGGAGGACCTCTACAAGCTTGATGCGTTCGTCGAGGAGGGCATCGACATGGTCGCCGTCAGCTTCGTGCGCTCGGCCCACGACATCCGCCGCGTCGGCACCGAGCCCTACCCCCGCGGCCCGCTCATCATCGCCAAGATCGAGACGCGCGCCGCGGTCGACAATCTCGAGGGCATCATCGAGGCCTCGGGTGCCGTCATGGTCGCCCGCGGCGATCTCGGCATCGAGATGGGCATCGAGGAGCTCCCGCACCTGCAGAAGCGCATCATCCGCGAGTGCATCGCCTACGGCCGACCGGTCATCACCGCCACCCAGATGCTCGAGTCGATGATCACCGCCGCCACCCCGACCCGCGCCGAGGTTTCCGATGTGGCCAACGCCATCTTCGACGGTTCCTCGGCGCTCATGTTGAGCGCCGAGTCCGCCATCGGGGCCAGCCCCGTCAACTCGGTGGCCACCATGGCCCGCATCGCCGAGCGCGCCGATGCCGAGTTCGACTACGAGGCGTGGGCGCTCAAGCTGCGAGAGATCCGCAAGGTCCACGTGGCCGACGAGGACGCCCGCGTCACCGACGCCATGACGGGCGCGGCGTGGCGGGCCGCCACCGAGATGGGCGCCACGGCCATCATCTGCATCAGCGAGTCCGGGTTCACGGTGCGTTCCATCGCCCGCTTCCGACCGTCCATGCCCATCTTGGGCTTCAGCCCCAATCCCCGCACCGAACATCAGCTCTGCCTCAGCTGGGGCACCACCCCGCTCACGGCGCCCCGGGCCTCCGACGATGTCGAGACCATGGACGGCCTGGTGGTGGCGGCGCGAGAGGGCGGCCACATCCGCTCGGGCGATCACGTGGCGGTCCTCGCCGGCGCAGCCACTCCCGGAAGCCGGGGCAAGTTCACCGACATGCTGCGCCTCGTGCGGGTCCCCTGAGCGCTCCCGAGCCCGGCTTTGTCGATGGGCTCGCCGTCGAGCGCTACCGCCCGTTGGGCGAACCGGTCGGCCCACCCATCGTCATTGCCCACGGAGGTATGGACCGCTCGTCGGGCTTTCGACGCACGATCCGGCATCTGGGCACCCGAAAGGTGCTGTCCTATGACCGGCGGGGCTACTCGGGTTCGCGAGACCTTCCCGTGGCCGAGGTCATGGCCGACCACGTCGAGGACCTCGTGCGCATCTGCGCCGAGTTCGACGAGCTGCCACTCATCGTCGGGCACAGCATGGGTGGCCTCATCGCCCTGCTCCTCCTCGACCGCTCCACTGCTTCGACCACCGCCGCCGGTGCCGTGGTCTGGGAGCCGCCCCTTGCCTGGAACAGTTGGTACGTCTCGCGCGGTGAGGGCCTGCTGGGCCTCGATCCGGCGGACGCGGCCGAGAGCTTCATGCGCAGCGTCATCGGCAGCAAAATGTGGGAGCGGCTGCCCCAGCGCATGCGCGACGAGCGCCGCGCCGAGGGCGCGGCCCTCATGATGGACCTCACCGGGGCCCGCACGCCCGATGCTGTGGTCGCCTTCGAGCAGATCACGTTGCCGGTGCTGGTGGGCTGCGGCACCCGGTCGGCAGCGCACCACCAACGTTCGGCCCACGAGGCGGCGGCCGAGATCTCGTCGGCCCGGCTCGTGGTGGTGGAGGGGGCCGATCACGGCGTGCACCTGAGTGACCCCGCAGCCTTCGCTGCGCTGATCTCGCGCTGGCCCGGGTAGGTTCGGGCCATGGCCAAGGGTCGTCCACTGGGCCGTCGCCGTCAGCGCATTGCCCTGGTGCTCAGCGGTGGCGGCAATCTGGGCGCGTTACAGGTGGGCCAGCTACGAGCCCTCGCGGAGCGCGAGATCACGCCCGATGTCGTGCTGGGCTGCTCGGTGGGAGCGCTCAACGGTGGGGCCTACGCAGTCGACCCCACCATGGCCGGGGTGCGGCGACTCGAGGAGCTGTGGCGGTCGGTGCAGCACGAGCCGGACACGCTCATGCCGGGATCGTGGATGCCCAATCCGGTCATGTTGTTGCGCAAGGGCGATGCGCTCAATTCCAATGAGGGGCTACGGACCAGCGTGGAGCGGTTTCTCGGCGGCCACGAGATCTTCGAGGATCTCGCGGTGCGGTTCGAATGCGTCGCCACCGATGTCGACAGCGGCGCCGAGACCTGGTTCAGCGAGGGCGAGCTGGTGGAGCCGGTGCTGGCGTCCGCCGCTCTGCCGGCGGTGTACCCGATGGTAACGGTCGGCGACCGGCGCTACCTCGACGGCGGGGTGCTCAACAACGTGCCTATCAGCCGGGCCCTCGAGCTCGGCGCCCGCAAAATCTTCGTGCTTCATGTTGGGTTGCACGGCCGCCCCACCCCGCAGGTGCGCCGGCCCGCCGATGCCGCGCTGATCGCCTACTGGATCGCCCGCAACGGACGCTTCGCCCGCGATCTGGCGTCGTTGCCGAACAACGTGGAAGCCCTCGTATTGCCGCCCGGGGCGCGCCCCGAGATCCGCTTCGACGACTTCAGTCGTTCCGAGGAACTCATGGAGCAGGGCTACCTCAACGCCCGCGACTACCTCGACCGGCTCGACGCCGACGATGCCGACAGCACCGCAGCGGAGCGGGCGGAACGGCTGCGCGCCGATGCCCGAGCGGTCGTCGACGAGCTTCGCGGCAAGGTGGTCGGCCGCTGGAAGGGCCACGGGCCGCGCCCGGACCCCTAGCATCGGCACCATGTCACAGATCAACATATCGCCGTCGGGTCCGCCCGAGACCGTGCTCCCACCCGCCGACCCCGCCATCACCGCCGGCATTGCCGCGGCCCTGGCCCTACCCGAGGCCGAGCGCCGAGCTGCCGTGGCCGCCATTGTTTGCCGGTTTCCCCGCGACAGCACCGCTTGGGCCAGCCTCGGCGACCTCGGCCGCGACCCCATCGAGCGTTACGCCGCCTACCGGGTGGGCTACCACCGCGGTCTCGATTCGCTGCGGGCCAACGGCTGGCGCGGCAGCGGCTATGTACGGTGGCGTCACGAAACCAACCGCGGTGTCCTTCGTTCCATCGACGGCCTTCGCGCCGCGGCGGCCGAGATCGGCGAGGCCGACGAGGTCGAGCGCTGCGCCATCTTCTTGTTGCAGCTCGATCCCACCTGGCCTCCGGTCACCTGATGACGATGGCCGCCGGGCACCTGATGAGTACGCTGCGGCCCCATGGGTGACACAAGAATTCCGGTCGAGGGTCGAAGCGCGGACGATCTCATGGGTGAGGTCACCGACCTCCGCCAGGGCGATATCGATTGGCGGGGTGGCCGGGCATTCAGCCTGGTCTACAACGCAGACGACCCCGCGCTCGAGGCGGTGCTGCACGACATCGCGAACATGTTCCTGCACGAGAACGCCCTCAACCCGTTCCGCTACAAGACCCTGTTGAAGATGGAGACCGAGGTCCTCGACATGGCCAAGGGCCTTTTCGGCGCGGGCGCCGGTTCGATGTCCTCGGGTGGCACCGAGTCGATTTTCCTCGCTGTGTACACGGCGCGCGAATGGGCCCGGGCCCGGGGCATCGAGCGCCCCACCCTCGTGTGCACCGACACCGCCCACCCGGCCTTCGCCAAGGCCTGCCACTACCTTGACGTCGAGATGGTGCGCCTCGACCATGGCCCCGATGGGCGGGCCATTGCGTCGAGCTACGAGGCAGCCATCGACGATCGCACCGCCATCCTCGTGGTCTCGGCCCCGTGCTACCCGTTCGGCGTGATCGACCCGATCACCGAGGTGGCCGCCATCGCCCACGGTCGCGACCTGTTGTGTCACGTCGACGCCTGCCTGGGCGGATGGATGCTGCCGTGGTGGGAGCGCCTCGGCCAGCCCGTCCCGCCGTGGGACTTCCGGGTCGAGGGCGTCACGTCGCTGTCCGCCGACATCCACAAGTACGGCTACGTCTTCAAGGGCGCCTCGCTCGTGATGTATCGCGACAACGACCTGTTCCAGCGGCAGATCTTCATGTACGACTCGTGGCCGGGAGGGCTGTACGCCAGTTCCAGCGCGGCCGGCACCCGTCCCGGACCGCCCATCGCCGGGGCGTGGGCCGCCATCAACCATCTGGGCGAGTCCGGCTACCTGCGCCTGGCGGCCCGGGTGCTCGACGCCACGACCCGAGCCAAGGCCGCCATCTCGGCCATCGACGGGCTCGAGATCACCTCGAATCCCGACATGTCGGTGTTCGAGTTCGGCTCATCGGTGCACGACATGGACGCCGTCTGCGACGAGATGGACGATCGGGGCTGGAACCTCGATCGCCAGCAGGGCGGCCTGCACCTCATGTTGGCGCCCGGCCACGACAAGGTGATCGACGCGTTCGTGACAGATCTTGCCGAGGCCGTCGCCGCTCATGGCGCCGCGCGCGGCGGCGACCACGTCTACGGCGGCGTCGTCCAATGATTGTGGTTCAGTAGCCGTGCAAGCCCCCTCATGGTGAAGCTCATCGGCGCGGTCCTGGTCGGCGGGACCAGTTCGCGCATGGGCAGCGACAAAGCCCTCATCGACGTCGGTGGTCGCCCGCTGGCCCAGCACGGCATCGATGCGCTCGTCGCCGCCGGCATCGCCGATGTGATGCTCGTCGGCGCCACCGCCGCCCATGGTGAACAGCTGTCGGGCCGCGTTGTCGATGACCTCTGGCCCGGTGATGGGCCGGTCGGCGGCCTGCTGAGCGCCCTGCACCATGGGTTCCTGGCCGGTGCCAGCCACGTGGTGGGCCTCGCGTGTGACCTGCCGGCGGTGACCGGAGCCGATGTGGTCGCCCTCATCGGCGCCTGGGCCGAGGCCGCGGTCACCCTGGTGCACGTCGAGGGTCGCCCGGCACCCCGAACGGCGTGTGGCCGACCCGGCTGCTGCCACGGATCGAGTCGGGGTTCCTCGACGGCGCCGACTCGTTCGGTGCGGTGCTCAGCGGTGTCGACCTCGTGGTCCACGACGGGGGAGCGGGCTTCTCCGATGTCGACACGCCAGGAGATCTCGCACGCTTCTTGTAGCGTGGGGCCATGACTGAACTACGAGAGGTCGACGTCGAGGAACTGGCCCTGCTGGCCGCGGCCGGCACCACGGTGGTTGATGTACGCGAGGCCGACGAGTACGAAGCGGGCCACGTACCGGGAGCAATCCTCATCCCCCTCAGCGAGCTCCAGGGACGCGCCGATGAGGTGCCGTCGGGGGAGCCGGTGCTGGTGATCTGCAAGAGCGGCGGACGCAGCGCCCAGGCCTGTGGGTTCCTCGCAGCGATGGGTCGCGACGTCACCAATGTCGCCGGCGGCACCATGGCCTGGATCAGTTCGGGTCGCGATGTGGTCGACGGGATGGAACGTGGCTGACCCCCAGGGTCACCAGCTGATCTCCACGGCCACTGCGCTGGCGCCGCTCGTCGCCGAGATCGCGGCGTCCGATCGGTATGCGATCGACACCGAGTTCCACCGCGAACGCACCTACTTTCCCCAGTTGGCGCTGGTGCAGGTGGCGGTCAATGACCGCATCCACCTCATCGACCCGCTAGCGATCGATCCCGCCGAGCTCCGGCCCATGTTCGAGTCCGACTCCCTGGCCATCCTCCACGCGGCACGCCAGGACCTCGAGGTACTCGAGCATGCGTGTGGCGCCGTGCCTCGCCGGGTCTATGATACCCAGCTGGCCGCCGGCTTCTTGGGGTACAGCAGTGCGTCGCTGTCGTCGCTGCTCGAAGGAGAGCTGGGCGTACGAGCCCCCAAGGCCGATCGTCTCACCGACTGGCTGCGCCGTCCGCTCACCGATCGCCAGCTCACCTACGCCGCGGCCGATGTGGCCAACCTCGTCGAGCTGTATGACCTCCAAATGGCCGGGCTACGCGATCGTGACAGGGTTTGCTGGCTCGACGAAGCGATCGATGAGATGGTCGCCGAGCCCCGCGGTCCCCGTGAGCCCGAAGAGGCGTGGCGGCGCATCAAAGAGGTCCGACACCTGCGCGGCGCCGATCTGGCCGTGGCCCAGCAGCTGGCCGCCTGGCGCGAACGGCGGGCCCAGAGCCTCGACCTCACCCCCCGTTACGTGATGGCCGATCTGGCCCTGGTCGGCCTTGCCGTCGCCCGGCCGGCCACGTTCGAGCAGCTCAAGGACATTCGAGGGGTCGACCAACGGTCGATGCGCCATATCGCCGATGAGCTGTTCGCCGTCATCGTGGGTGCTGCGGGCGCCAAACCGCGCCGTGATGCCGCGGCCACCGCCGTCGAGCTGCCGGCCGCAATGCGACCGGCGGTGCCGGTGGTCACCGCCTGGGTGGCGCAGTTGTCCCGCGAGTTATCGATCGATCCCGCCATCATCGCCACCCGCTCCGATCTCGAGGCGTTTCTCCGAGGCGACGAGTCGGCCAGCCTCAACCGGGGATGGCGCAACGAACTGGTGGGCACACCGCTGCGGCGGCTGGTGAGCGGCGAGGTCGCGTTGGCGTTCGACCCGGCCCGGGGCCTGGTCATCGAGCAGCGTTCGAACGTTGCGGTCACCGAACCGGCCTGATTGCATGCACCCGGGCGCTGCGTTGGTGCCGGGCATGATGGCAGCGTTAGGATAGCCACTTCAAGTGGTTCGTCATTGATTGGGAGACAGCCGTGAAGAAGGGTCGTCATCGTCGATTCGAGGAAGCCCGTGCGCTCAAGCGGGGCCCTGACATCGACATCGAAACCATCCTCAACGAGCCCGGTAGCCCCAGTCTCGCCTCGCAGGACGTCCCCGACGACGAGGACGATTACGAAGAGTACGAGCCCGAGCCCTGGACCAATCCAGAGGCGGAGTGACCCGGTAGGCCGCAATCGTGGTCCCCAGCCGTCGAACGGGCATCGCTGAGCAATGACGCTGTCAGGGCGCGAGTGACTACCGAATCGGCGTCTTGGGCGGATCGCACCAGATGGT
>Ga0105047_10014811_pt1 | contig 12338 bp, 7 predicted proteins | sample MAT04_FD_78384 | JGI IMG/M metagenome (GOLD analysis project Ga0105047, IMG submission 78384) | Freshwater microbial communities from Lake Fryxell liftoff mats and glacier meltwater in Antarctica - MAT-04 (megahit assembly) | ecosystem: Environmental > Aquatic > Freshwater > Ice > Liftoff... | reverse complement strand
TTAGAACCAGGTGTGTTTGTCCATGAATCCGTTTCGTCAATCGACAACGGTGCCGGCCCCCTTGCCAGCATATGTAAGTGGGGTGGCGCCGCCAAGTCTCTTCGTTGCGGAGATCCCGAAGACCTACACGTTGTGCACCCCTATTGTTGATGCATCGGCCACTGTGCTATACTAAAGTCACCAGTAAGCAATTTGTCTTGGTAACACTTGTTATCAATACTGAAACCCTGACAGCGCTTAATTATTCGTGTCTCTATTCAATCATCCAATTGCATCGCGCGCCAGGGGTATTCAGCACGGGTGTTCTGTGATATATTGGTTGAGGAGTGAGGACTTATTGAGGTGGTCACTCACATCAAGCCGATTCGCAAAATCATCAAGCATCCATGCAGGGGATAAATGACATTAACAAGATCCCAGAACATGGCTCGGATCAAGGCGAAAAATACGAAACCAGAACTGCTCTTGAGAAGTGCACTCTGGCAGAAGGGACTTCGCTATCGGGTGCACCATTCTGTCGGGAATGTCCGTCCTGACATAGTCTTCATCGCCAAGAAGGTAGCGATATTTGTCGATGGATGTCAATGGCATGGGTGCCCGGAACACTATGTATACCCAAGAACAAATAGAGAGTTCTGGGACGACAAGCTGAAGAAAAACGTTGAGCGCGATATTGTGCAGACCAGAGCATTGAGAAGTGCCGGATGGATCCCATTGAGGTTATGGGAACATGAGATATGGTCTGATCTTTCGACTATCGTGGACGTTATTATCTCTCTGCTTTCTGATGGAAGAGAGCTACGTCGAGAGAATTGGCGCCTGATCAGGGTCCAGATTGTCGATTCAGAAAATGATACTGAAAACAGACATTCTGTCATGCTTGAGTCACCCACAACTGAAATGGTGGTCGAGAGGAAACGATCCACGAAAAAATGGAATCGATCAAAGTCCTCATAGTTAATTTTGGATACACATCCTGTAACCATTGAGGCTTACGACGCGCACTTGGAAGAATTGAAGCAATAACAATGGGTATCCGAGCAATTGATCTCTTCTGTGGTGCCGGTGGCAGCAGCACCGGTGCGCAAAACGCTGGCGCTGAGATAGTCGCCGGATTTGATATGTGGGCGCCGGCCGTCCGAGTTTATCGCGAGAATTTTCCTGCCGCGAAAAAAGTTTATGATAGAGACATCAGAGAATTATCTCCCGCTGAGGTACGAAGCGAGATAGGTGACATAGACCTGCTGCTGGCATCTCCGGAATGCACGAATCATTCAGTCGCCAAAGGTGCACTGGAAAGGGACGAAGAAAGTCGCTTTACGGCATTCCAGGTATTGAGGTTTGCAGAGGAATTTCGGCCAGAGTGGATTGTGGTAGAAAACGTTGTTGAAATGCAGGCATGGTCAAGGCACGGCGAACTTGTAGATAAGTTATCCGATCTGGGATACCACCTTCAGTCGGCAACATTCAATGCTCAGGAATTCTCTGTTCCTCAGTCACGAAAAAGGCTGTTCCTTTTGTGTTCCCTGTCTACCAAACCGGAAATCAAATCTCCAGAGGCCGAAGAATACAGGCCAGTATCCTCCATTCTCGATACTTCAGGCAGATACAATCTGTCACCACTGCGCACACCGAGACGCGCAAAGGCGACAATAGAACGTGCCGAGCGTGCTATCGCGGCGCTGGGCGCCACACAATCCTTTCTCATTGTTTACTACGGAACCGACGGAAGTGGAGGATGGCAGCGCATTGACAAGCCCTTGAGAACGATAACTACCCTGGACCGATTTGCATATGTAGTGCCCTCAACTGATGGGCACATGATGCGAATGCTTCAGCCGGAAGAACTCAAACTCGCCATGGGGTATGACAAACAATTCAAACTCGATCTGCCCAATATGCCCAGACGCGACAAAATCAAACTGATGGGTAACGGCGTCTGCCCACCTGTCATGAAGTATATCGTTAGTTTCCTGACTAAAGAGAGATGTCCCACTACATCGAACTGATGCCTTCACCCGCATCACTGATTGAATCCTTGCGCAGTGTCGGTTATTCGCTTGAAGCAGCTGTGGCTGACGTTGTCGACAACAGCATAGCGGCAAGAGCTCGGTACGTTGACATTCGCTTTTCTTGGAACTCAGGGTACCCCTGGTTGGCGATTGTCGATGATGGATTTGGCATGGCGGAGGATAAACTCATCACCGCGATGCGGCTTGGCAGTATCAGTCCCCTCGCCGTCAGGGACAAAGATGATCTGGGCAGATTCGGGTTGGGACTGAAGACAGCATCGTTTTCACAATGTCGTCAACTGACTGTACTCAGCAAACAGAGTGGACAACTGAATTGCTGCCAGTGGGATATTGATCTGATCGTGAGAGACGTCAGCGCCGGCTGGAAACTCAGGGTTCTGACCACAGAAGAGTCTCGGCAGCACCAGACTTTGAACGATCTGATTGAAACATATCTGGACAGCAAGGATAGTGGGACCATCGTATTATGGGAAAACCTCGACCGGTTGAAAGAACCTCAATCCGCTCAGAGGAACGAGCAATTTTTCGATTCCCTGATGTTTGATGTGAGGAAACATCTTGAACTGGTTTTTCACAGGTTCCTGTCATCGGATCAACGCAATCGGAAACTTGTGATCAGGATGAACAATGATGACTTGGAGCCATTTAATCCGTTCAACCCAAAGAATAACGCGACGCAAGAACTCCCCGAGCAGACGATTTCTGTTCAAGGCGAAAAAGTCCTGGTTCAGCCCTTTGTTCTGCCTCACCACAACAAAGTACCTACACAAGAGTACAATAAATATGCTGGGGATGAAGGTTACCTCCACAATCAGGGATTTTACGTCTATCGGAATCAGCGCCTGATCATCAAGGGATCCTGGTTTCGGCTCATAAAGAAAGAAGAGCTGAATAAGCTGATTCGGGTGAGAGTTGACATACCGAACACCTTGGATCACCTGTGGAAACTGGACGTGAAGAAATCCTATGCTTCGCCACCAGAAGCAGTGCGCCAGCAGTTGCAGCAAGTCATCAACAAGATTGAAGGCGCTGGCCGCGGTGTCTATAGACAGCGTGGTGTGAAACTCGCCTCGAGCGTAACAAGTCCTGTGTGGCGCCGTGTCGCAACTGGAGGATCGATCTCTTATGAGATCAACCGTGAGCATCCACTGATAGCCGAACTGCTCGGCCAAATAGATTCCGAGCACAGGTCGCACTTCCAGCAGATGATCAAGATGATCGAATATAGTTTCCCAGTCGATCTGTTCTATAGCGATTTTGCTCAAAACCCTCGCGATGTTACGACACCCACATGGGATGACAAATCATTTGAGCAGTTGGTGGACATATTTGTCAGCAGTTTCCTTGCTGCCGGAAATTCAGAAAGCAACGTGGTGGAGCACCTACTTTCCATTGATCCCTTTGCATCCAACAGGAACCGGACAATCAGCACACTTCTGCGAAAGGGGCACAAGCAGTGAATGATAATATCAAACGTAGGATCGAAGACATGGCATCCAGTCTGCTGCTGGACAAACCTGTGGAATTGGTCTCGCACCAGGCGATTCTTGAAGCAGTGACAAACTTGGTTCCAATTGTTTCTCTCACATACAAGGTTGCCGTTACAAATGGTGATATTGACTTGATTGTAAAGAGACTGGAGGAAAGATTCGACATAAGAATGTCGCTTGGCGCGCTTTTTGCCGACGAGTACAGGCCCTGGTTGGCTGCCACAAAGGTAGACATCGATTGGTTCTACTGGAATCGGTACATAAGATTCCTGAATGATAACGGAATGTCGCCACATGTGCTTCAAGGGCTTGACCGGATTACCGATCAGATCATTGATCACATGGAAAACCCTAAAAAAGATGGCAAATGGTCACGGAAGGGTATGGTTGTCGGCCACGTCCAGTCAGGGAAGACGGCCAACTACATTGGGGTTGTGAACAAAGCCGCTGACAGTGGCTATCGAGTCATAATTGTTCTTGCAGGCACGTTGAATTCCTTGAGAAGCCAGACACAGGAACGCGTAGACAGCGGATTTCTTGGGGTCGATACATCAATTACCCAGAAACCGCCCGTAGGCGTTGGTCTCTTCGCTCGAGATAAGTCGCCAGCGTACTTCACAACCAGTATCAGTGATTTCAGAAAGTCGATCGCCAACAGTATTGGCGTTGGCATAAAGGGCTTGAGAGAACCCGCTATTCTGGTTATCAAGAAGAATCCAAGCACGTTGGCAAATCTCATTGACTGGCTGAAGCACAATAATCGGCATAACCTCAAAGATAATCCCATGCTACTGATTGATGATGAAGCGGATTATGCTTCCATCAATACTAGCAAATCTGGTAACAAGGTGACTGCCATCAATGGAAAAATCCGGGAACTGCTTCAGCTTTTTGACAGATCATCATATCTTGGATACACGGCTACGCCGTTTGCCAATGTATTCATCGACCCTATCACCCTTGATGAGATGATCGGGGATGATCTGTTCCCTCGTGACTTCATTCTCAGCCTGGACCCGCCCACCAACTATGTTGGCGCGTCCAGAATTTTTTCCAGTGACGCAGACCTTAATATCGTCAGGCCGATCAATGATTACGAGGACTTCGTCCCGACAAAACACAAGAAAGGTCTTGAAATTCTTGCCCTGTCACCGAGTTGCGAAGAAGCGATCTCGATGTTTGTTCTTGCTCGTGCCATTCGATTGCTTAGAGGACAAGTCAAAAGTCACAATTCGATGCTGATAAACGTCAGCCGGTTCACGAATGTTCAGTCGCAAGTGAAGCTGCTTGTCGATGCATACGTTCAAAACCTGCGACGGGCAATCGTTAACTACTCCAAGCTCAGCGCAAGTGAAGCTCTCTCAAGCCCAACGCTAAGATGGCTCAAACAGGTCTGGGACAAGGAGTTTGCTGGAGTTGATATCCAGTGGAATCAAGTTCGAGCCAGTCTCAAGGACGCAGTGTCACCTGTTGAAGTGGTTGAGGTTAATTCGTCGGCGGCTGCGGCATCGCTAGATTTCAGCCGTCGGAATTATCCAGACGGACGCTGTGTGATTGCTGTTGGCGGACTGAGCCTATCGCGTGGGTTGACTCTTGAAGGGCTTAGCGTCAGCTACTTCTTGCGCAATTCGATCATGTACGACACGCTTATGCAAATGGGGCGATGGTTTGGCTATCGAGATGGATATGCGGACATTTGCCGCATTTACATGAGCGGTGAAACTGCGTCGTGGTACGGCTATATCTCAGATGTCATGGAGGAACTGCGCGGCGAGTTTCGACGCATGCAGCTTGCCGGCATGACGCCAAAGGACTTCGGATTGGCTGTCAGAAGTCATCCAGACTCATTGGTTGTCACATCCAGGAACAAGATGCGGACGGGACAGCTCATAACCAGAGAAATCGATTTGTTTGGGGCCTTAGTGGAAACGTCGGTGCTTCATAGATCGAATGAACTTGTCTCTCAAAACATGGCTTCAATAAGCTGGATGGTGGAACAAGCCAAGGCGAGCGGGACCGAAGCCACCAATACGTCTGGTTATTATCTTTGGAGAGATATACCATTCACCCATGTCCTGGACTTCGTCGAGATGTTCCATAACCATCCCTCGTCATACCTTGCCGAAAAAGATCCACTCAAAGACTATATCGAATGGCTGGCAAGGAATGGCCGGTCCATATGGGATGTGCTGTTGGTCAATCCGCGTGACTCGAATAATTCACGTATCACCATGTCGATTTGCGGCGTTGAGGTAAGGGCACAATTGCGAAACGCTCCCAAGCAGAAGAACCAATCCACTGAAGATCTCAGCGGAATAGCTCTCAACAAACGTAGAGTTGCCTCACGCGGATTGGAGAAGGCAGGTTTGACTCAGGCTCAGATCGAAGAGATCAATAGTCGCCACAAAAAGGGGGAAAACATCCCCGATCGTGAGTATAGAGCAGTCAGAGAAAGGCCCCTCTTGATGTTGCATTTGCTTGATATCCAAGAGGAGCCAGATCAGCCTCTATTTGAGGCTGGAATTGCAGCCTACGGAATCAGTTTTCCTGGGAATCCCGGAACTAAGCGGCCTGAGAAGCTTGTCCAGTATGTTGTCAATACAGTCTGGTGGAACAACATGTACTCCGATACGATTGAAGAAGATGATGATGATCTAGGAATTGACGAATGACAAACCCCTGGAACGTGATCGGGGCGCCATCGAGCGACGTCAGCGCACGCAGGATCGATCATACCCATCCGTTTGATATGTACTGGGCAAAGGATCAGGTAGGGCACTACCTTTTCATTTTTGAATTCGCCAAAGAGCAGAACGATCCACAACAAATCGCTTTGCCCGACCTGGCCGGCATCAAGGCACACTACCGCGTTGTCCCAGGAGCTGTCACAAAGAACCAGCTGGTTCTCCTGCTCAACGACACACAGGACTGGGAGTTGTTCTACTCGTTGTGTTCCGACCTGGTTGGTGCAACACGCCAGGCCGCGTCTGCGCAATCTGCGCTCCAGATCATCTTACGTCGGCTTGCACGCTGGCATGAATTCCTCAAATCCAATCGCGGCGGTCTCTTGAGTGAGGAGAAGGTCAAAGGCCTGATCGGTGAACTCACATTCCTGAAGAAGCACTTGATTCCAGCCTTTGGAGTGGGTGCTGCTGTCACTTTCTGGCAGGGACCCGAGGGCGCACCGCAGGACTTTGGCGTGGGTCAGAGCGCGATTGAAGTTAAGTGCCAGTCTGGCGGGACACGACCGTACGTCAAGATATCATCTGAATTCCAATTGTGCAGCCAGTTGCCCGAGCTATATCTTTTTGTTGTGACGCTGGGCAAGGCATCTGCCGAACTGCCCGGTGCAGTTAATCTTCCTGGTATTATTTCCGATATGCGGCGTGAGCTCGCTTCTGCATCCTATGAGCAGAGTGAGCGTTTCGCAGATCTTCTGTACGGTGTTGGCTACGTCGACTCAGATACCTATCTGCAGTACAGCTATTTCGTTACCAACGAAGACATGTTCAAGGTTTCTTCTGGATTCCCTCGAATCTGCCCCGGAGATCTGCCGCAGGGGGTATCCAGTGTTACGTACGACATAAATCTCTTGGCCTGCGCAGAATTTGCTGATCAGCCAGATTGGATGGAGGCACCATCATGACCCTCGATGAATATTATGAAGCTTTCATGCAGGACGTCTACGCCCGTTCGGATGCAGAAGGCGATTTTCACGAATACATCTTCACAGAGCGGATGTGTGAATTCCTTGTAGATCATGCGACTCTTGAGAACTATGAAGTTGTTGCATACAAGAAGCATGCGAAAGGCTTGAGAGTCGACGCATGGAATCTGGATGAAGAAAGCGGAAACCTGGACTTGTTGATCGCCGATTTTAGAGCAGATAAAACGCCGCAGACTTTGTCGCGAACCGAAGCAACAAGGTTCTTCAAACGAGCGGAGAAATTCTTCGTTGAGAGCTTGCGCAAAGAATTTCATCAGTCCCTTGAAGAGTCGACACCCGGCTACGAACTGGCACGAACGATCTACGAGAAATCCTCTACGATTTCTCGTGTGAAATTTTTTCTTGTTTCGAATGCGTCGATAAGCACCCGGCTCGAGTCAATTGACCGCAGCGAGCTCGAGGGCATTCGTTGTGCATACGACATCTGGGATATCACGCGAATGCACCGAATCGACACTTCTGGAAAAGCACGTGAAGATACAGTCATAGATTTTGGGGAATATATCGAATCAGGACTTCCATGTCTGCCCGCGTCAACAGGCTCGATTGGATTTCAGTCGTTTCTTCTGGCCATGCCAGGCACACTGGTCTCAGAGCTATATGACAGATATGGGGAGAGGTTGCTTGAACAAAATGTCCGGACATTCCTGCAATTCAGGGGTAGCGTAAACAAGGGAATCAGAAACACGATCTTGAACGAGCCAGAGATGTTTTTTGCCTACAACAACGGCCTGACAGCAACCGCTGAAAACGTGACTCTGGATGAAACCACGGGCAAGCTGAAAGCAGTTACCAATCTGCAAATTGTCAATGGTGGGCAAACCACTGCGTCCATTTTCACCGCATCAAGAAAGTCCAAAGGCGATCTGTCACGAATCTACGTGCAGATGAAACTCACAGTAGTGCCGCCTGAACGAGTCGACGCAGTTGTCCCAAAGATTTCCGAGTATGCAAACACACAGAACAAAGTAAGTGCAGCGGACTTCTTTTCCAATCATCCGTTTCATTTGCGAATCGAGGAAATGTCCAGACGTCTGTGGGCGCCTTCTGCGGACGGTACGTTTGCAGAGACCCACTGGTTTTATGAACGCGCCCGTGGGCAATATGCCAATGCGCAGGCAAACCTTTCACCTGCCCAGCAGAAGAAATTCCTTACCCAGTTCCCAAAACACCAGATGTTTACGAAAACCGATCTTGCGAAATTCGAATATTCGATGGGCATGAAGCCTCACGTGGTCAGTTGGGGTGCCCAGAAGAGCTTCGCTGCTTTTGCCGAGGACATCGGGCAACGATGGGAAAAACACAACGCAGAATTCAACGATCTCTATTTTAAGGATGCGATTGCCAAAGCGATCGTTTTTCGCTTTCTTGACAGGAAAGTGATGAAACAAAGCTGGTATGGTGGCTATAAGGCGAACATTGTTACCTATTCGGTTTCCAAACTTGCGCACATGGTTGCGAGTCTGGATGCCAAGCTGAATCTCGAAGGGATCTGGAAGAGTCAGACCCTTACTCCTGCACTTGAGATGCAACTACTTGCCATCGCGGTCGAGGTCAACGATGCGATCCAAGACACGCCTGAAGGCATTACCAACGTTACCGAATGGTGCAAAAAAGAATCATGCTGGTCCAGAATTCAGAAACTGGATTCTCCGCTTCGCGAAGACCTTGCTTCGGAGTTGATCTCGACAGTAGAAGCCAAATATCTGGAACATGGCGCGGAGTACGTTCAAAAGATCCAGAACGGCATTGACGATCAGAAATACGTACTACAGAAGGGGGCCGAATACTGGCAAGAAGTCGCCCAGTTTGGGCTTGAAAAGAAACTGCTCAGCGAAAAAGAACTTGGAATTATTAGAATTGCCTGTCTGATGCCTGATAAGATACCGTCGGACAAACAGGCACATATCCTTGTGAAAGTTGAAGCGGCGCTGAAGAAAGAGGGTTTTTTTGAGGGATAACGCAACGATTATGCAGCCAGAGCTATCACCGCCCAAGAACCTTTACAACTCGAACTGCCAAGATTTGACGTATTTAATGATTATAGTAAACTTAAGCCATCAGGCCAGCCATGGCTCAAACGGTCGATACAATAATGGGCCTGGTATTGATCGAGATCCCTTCTCCAGGGTGCTTGTAGGGGAACGTGCCATCCCCAGTTCCCATGGCCAATATGTACTTCCATGATCGACAGCCCTTAATCGAGTGGTTAATGTCCTCTGCGACCTTTGCCGGAATTTCGAGGTGTGGGCGGCACTTGTGCACCGGCTAAGAAGTTTTCTTCTACCCTTCCATCTTGCTACAGGACCATTACAAGTGCAATGATTCGGGGCCAAAATTCCACTGATACCGGGTCTCTTCTAGTAACCACCACAGCGCCCCATCATCGTCCGTACCCAAACGGCCGAGCAGGCCCCGGTTCCATCGCTCAGGTATGGCGTGGGAACCATGCAGGGCACCCACTGCGGCTCCTACCAGAGCGGCAATGGTGTCATTGTCGCGCGTATCGTTAATAGCCTGCACCATAGCTTCTTCTGGATCATCGCCATGACGCATGAGGATGTAAGTCGTCGCCCAATCCGCGCGAATACTGGCATCGGGCGCCCAAACTCCCTTTTTGGCTTTACCCCGCGTCGGCGCAGCGCGAATCTCGGCTTGTTTGGCCAGATCGGCAAACTTCTGCGCCTGGAAATCATGTTCGACTATTGGCCAGGTAGTACCATCAAGCACCATCGGTGCCCCAAAGAAATTCGACAGGAAGCCATAGGGTTCAGAAATCCCATAGAAGTGGATGGCGTGCATCTGAACATAGTCGTTTTCCGGGTACAGCATGCGCCGTTGCCATCGGGTTGACAACGGACGCATGCCCGTATGATCGCGGCTACTTGCTCAACACGTTAACCGTCACTTTTTGTGAAGTCTGGCCGGCGCCGTAGGCGTCCAGACGGTATTCGTACAACCCGATCACAGTGGGACAATCCTGGGCAGAGCCGTTGCCTGGCCCACCGCCGACGATCACGCCGCCGCCATTGCGCACCAGGTTGACGCCATCGGCATCGTTCGTGCGCCAGTCAAAACCCACGCAGTCGCCGGGGGTAATCGCGTTATCGCTGACCGTAAAGCGCACGATGACAGGCGGCACAACCGCCGGCAGTGCGCTATTGCGGACATCGACCGTCTCCTGGCGTGAATCCTGGCTGCCATCCAACTTGGTCACAAGCAATGTGTAGGTCGTCGTGCGGCTGGGACAAGCGTCGCGCTGGCTGACACCGGGCACGCCTTCGCCATTCAGGTAGACGGCCTGCACATTGCGCACATCCCAGCGCAGGGTCGTGCACTGGCCGGCATCGATCGTGGTCGCATCCGCCCAGAAGTTGATGCTGTAATTGCCCGTGCTGCCGCTCACACTGATCAGGATCGGATAGTCGACGCTCGTGCCGTCTACATAAACGACGCGGATCGTATAGGGGGTGGTCGCCGTGGGGCAGACCGTGCGTGCTTCATGCCCGGTCACGCCCTGCGTGTTGTCACCCTCGATAAAATAGACGGCACTGACCTTGTCGACGTCCCAGCGAATGGTCGTGCACTCACCGGCGTTGATGTGGTCGCGATCGGCGCGCAGATTTGGGCTGGTGTGGACCGATGGCAGGGGCGCAGGCGCGAGCGCAGCATTTGGATCGGGCACCTGTATGCCCACCCAGACGACCTCACCAAAGTACTGGGCCAGGTTGGTGCGCATCTGCCAGATCCCCTGGAACGTGCCATAGACCTGCGGCGCACGCAGGCGGGCCGAGAGGTCGATCGTCTCGCCCGGTTTCACGGTGCGCCCGACCTTCACGGACGAGCCGCCCAGCGACGATTCGATGCGGTTACCCTGCACGTAGGCCAGTGCGTAATCCGGCGCCCAGGCGCAGGTGCCACTGTTGCGCACGCGCCAATTCTTGGTAAAGTTCTGGCCTGGCACCATGATCGGCGGCGCCGTCATGGCTTGATCGTCCAGGTTGAGGTCGGCCACATAAGCCATCGCGTCGATACACGGCGCGACCTGACCAGTTGTCGTGACGGTGGTGGTGGTGATCACCGTGTTCGTGACGACCGCCGTGACCTGGTCTGGCGTGACGTTGGTTGGATCGTCCTGCAAGTACTGCTGCACCAAAGTAGCAAAGGTGCCGTTGCTCTGCAAGGTCAGCAAGGCCGCGTTTAATGGTACCGTCAGGGTGGAGCCCTTGGGCACGGCAACGGCAAGCTGCTGCTGATTGAACTTGTCGCCCACAAGCCGGAGATCGGGGTAGCGCTTCAGCACCAAATTGGCGGGTAGCACACCCATCAGGCCGATATCGATCGCACCCTTACGCAAGTCATCGATCATGGCGCTCACATTGGTAAAGCTCACCAGGTTTACTTGGGGGATGACCTGTTTGTCTACCAGGTTTTCCTGCGCCCACGCCTGGTAGGTCGTGCCCCGCTGCACGCCAATCTTGGTGCTGCTCATGTCGGTGGGTGAATGGACGGTGCCAGTGAACGTCTCGCCGGCCAGCGCCGCGGCCTGGCCGATATAGTAGAGATTGGTGAAGTCGACCACCTGCTGGCGATCGGGTGTGACTGAAATCGCACCGATTGCCGCGTCTACCTCACCCAACCGCACTGCGGTGAGCAGGCCATCAAAGGCATAGTCATTAAATGATACGTCGACGCCCAGTTCCAGACCCAATGCCTTGGCCAGGGCGATGTCGAAGCCGTCGAGCGCGAACTGGCTATTGTAAAACTCAAACGGCGGGTAATCGCCCGCTGTGCCCAAGACAATCTTCCCCGCCTTTTGCACGCGCGCCCAATCGTCCTGTCCCAGCGCTAGCGCCCCAGTCTGGGTCACAACGGCCTGGGTTACAATCTGTGTAACCGTCTTCGTTTCCGTCTTCGCTGTGCTTGGCGCCGTCGTCGGCGTTGCAATCAGTTGTGCCACCGGCGTTGCCGTCAGCGCTTGCCGCAGTTCTGCGCCATTTGTCCAGGCGCTCGCAGGCGCCGGCAACACAATCACCAGCAATGCAACCACCAACAACAGCAGGGTACCGGCCCATGCTTTCCTCGCCA
>Ga0105047_10014809_pt1 | contig 12338 bp, 9 predicted proteins | sample MAT04_FD_78384 | JGI IMG/M metagenome (GOLD analysis project Ga0105047, IMG submission 78384) | Freshwater microbial communities from Lake Fryxell liftoff mats and glacier meltwater in Antarctica - MAT-04 (megahit assembly) | ecosystem: Environmental > Aquatic > Freshwater > Ice > Liftoff... | reverse complement strand
ACTGTCACGCCGCAGCCGTAGCTGTCAAACTGCATGCATTCAACACGACCAGCGTTCACTTTGAAAAAAAGCTGGATGTACCGGCCCTGGCCAAGAGTTCCAGCAGTCCCGACCAGATCGGGAAATCCCATTCGGCCCTGATTTTCGTGGTGCCTGAAAATAGACCATCAGCGTCTCAGAGAATGGACCTATCACAACGCTCCTTCGGTGGTGCCGTCAATCGGATAGAATTGACCGGATAGAATTGACGCTTGATTTGGCGAGCGGAGGGACGTTATTCCCCTGATTTCTCAGCGGATCTCAAACCGAATCACGGGCGTGTCGATGCCGACATCTCAACCGCCGATTGCCGACTTGCCGGGCATAAGCGAAGTTTTGAGATTAGCAGGTGATTCCATTCATCCACCTAACAAATTGTGTGGTAAATCGTCATGTGCTTGCCAAGTTCGTTGCCAGAAACAACGAGCTAGTGCGTGTCCTTAAATTCAGTTGACATTGAAAAAGACAGGCGAGAAACAAGAAAGGCTCCGCGAAGATGAGGAGGCAAACCGTAGAGTTGATTGAAAAGGTCAGCAAAACGGAAAAACTTCGCTCAAACTTCGAGGAGCCACGGATGCGAAAATCATACTCGACACAACTTCGTCTGGACAGTCCCCCGATTGATCAGGTCGAACTCAATTTTGGATGCCGCGACGCCATCATCCCCGTCCTGCGATCCCTGCAGCATGTGTATTCGACGCCGGACGTCACAGAAACAATCATGCAGCTCATTCAGCGCGACATCAATGGGAAGTCGTCTGCGAAGCGAGGTCGCGAAGGCATGGACTACTGGCACATTCTGGTACTGGCGGGTGTTCGTCTCGGATGCAATTACACGTACGATCAGGTTCATGATCTGTCCGAAAACCACGCCAAGCTGCGAGCCATTATGGGGCTCGGATCGTGGGACGAGCACACCGAATTCACATGGCAAACGATTCGCGACAACATCTGCCGTTTGAAACCCCGGACGATCGACGAGATCAGTCAGCTGATTGTTGCGGAAGGTCATCAAATCGATCCAGACGCCATCAAACATGTTCGAGCCGACTCGTTTGTGATGGAGACGAACATCCATTATCCGACCGAGAGTTCGCTCATTCGCGATGGCCTCCGAAAGATTCTTCAGATCTGCTCGGAACTCGCAGTCGGCGACAGCATTGTTGGCTGGCGGCAGCGTCAGTATTTATGGATGAGAGTGAAGCAACTGTCGCGAGAGATTGATCGCATCGCCGGGAAAAAGGGGCCGAATTATGTAGGTCGCCTGAAGGAACCGTACCGCGAACTCCTGCAAAAAGCCACGATGATTACGCAGCGAGCCCGCGAGTTGTGCGTCACATTGTTACTGCCGAACGCGACCACCGACGACATCTTTGGCCCCAACACGCTGCAGGCATTCATCGCCCGCACGGAGCGGGTCATCGACACGCCACACGTCGAGTTGTGAACGGCGAGACCGTGCCGAACAGCGACAAACTGTTCAGCGTGTTTGAACCTCACACGCAACTTTACAAACGTGGCAAAGCCGGTGAACCGATTCAGTTTGGACGACAGATTCTGGTGTACGAAGACGGTGCGGGCTTCATCGTCCATCACCGTCTGATGAAACGCGATCAGTGCGATTCGGGTGTCGCCATCGACGCCACGAAGGCCATGCAGTCACTCTTCGACAACAAGGTCGAACGTCTGTCGTTTGATCGTGGATTCCATTCTCCCGAGAACCAGGACGAGCTTTCGCAAATCATTCCGAATTTGTGTCTTCCGAAGCCCGGTGCGAAACAATCGAAGGTGCAACTTACAAACGCGGATGATGAATTTCTGGAAGCTCAGCAGAATCATCCGGGTGTCGAATCGGCGATCGGCGCGTTGCAATCGGGCAACGGCATGCAGCGTTGCCGCGATCGCTCTGAGATCGGCTGCGAGCGTTACGCATCGCTGGCAATCCTCGGCCGCAACTTGCACACACTCGGCCGCATGCTGATCGCCGAACAGGCTCCTGACAGCACGGCGGCCTCGACGCGCCGCAAAGCCGCCTAAGGCGGCTGCAACTCATCAGAATTGTTCAAAAGCTGACCTCAACTGAGTGCAAGGTACGCGCGTCGCTGGCCAAAATGGCCCAAAATCCCGGAGAATTCGACCGCGACAGACATCAGGATTCACCCTGTTGTGCCCTACGATAAATTCTTCACCTGCCGTAGCGCTTCACCTCAGCCGACGATTCCGCTCCAAAGCCATTTTTCAGACACGCACGAGCTACGCCGCCTTTCGTTACTCAAGATGGCAGATTCGGTTCCCTGACACCGTTTGTGTTTCCCCACTTCACACATGTGCGCTTCAATTCAACGAACTCTTGTCGCTGATGTCGGAATTCCTCCAGCCCAGGCAGAGAAATAACACCGATTGGTCGTGCGGTCAATCAGGGCGAATTCGTAGTAATGTTCGCGAACTATGCGTTCCGAGAATAGGCCGTCTGACACGCTTCTTAGATTCCAGTGCGGTGCCAACTGCTTTGGACATTCGATGATTTCAGTGGGAGCTTCGCCGTTCCATTTCTTCAGATCAATCGTGTCAAAACGTCTTTCTGCGGCATTGCGACATTGCTCGAACGATTCGCAAGTAAAGCAACACCATGTTGTACTCCCGCCAATCCCACCTTCGCCCAAGTAAACCAAATCGGTTGACTCCTCCGGTGCCCATCGAACGAGTGCACGTGCAGATTCCCCCATGAGTACCTTTTCGGGCTCGTCCCATTTGGAATCTGAACCACAGCCAATAATGAATGACAGGATGAAACAATACAACCAATTCATTAGAATGCACTCCCCCATGTAATTGTCCCATCTGGATTGACCGATAGATCGAGCGCTCGGAAAACGGATTCACACGGCAGGCAAAGATCCTTCGGTTGGTCTTTGTCTCGCTGACCAAGACACCCGTCTTTCAATCCCTCGAACTGTCGGATACCCTCTTGCAACCATGCGATTGGATCCTGACCGAACTTCTTTTTCCAAAGAGCAAGGACGTCTTTCCCGATCTTGAATCTTGCCGCAAGGTTTACAGCCGAGAGTTGAGCGGGGTCGAACGCCAACTGCCCTCCGATACTCAATTGGTTGTTCAGAAAGTGGCAGAGGTTGTTTCGTTCGTTCACGCCGGGTTTACCCGTAGGGAATGTCACAATACCAAAGTGGCGTTGCCGAAACGCATAACCACAAAGAATTGGAAACAGATCGGAATATTTATCCAAGCCTCGCGGCTGTTCAGTCCCCACTTCGGCGAAAAGACCTCCCCAAAGCTCAACTTCCAGACTGACGTCCGCAACATAGCCGTAGGCAATATTGCCTAGATCAGTATTATTCCTGCATTTTCCGCAGAGTGTAACCGATTGTGGACAGTCGCTGGTCGGGCATCCTTCCGAATGCGGGGATTTGCCGTCATGGGAAAGCTCAAACTTCATTGACTTCATTAACGTTTTATACGCCTCATCAGTGACGCTGAGATTATCGTCCCTAAATGTTCTAATGATTTCGATTTGGCGTGTAAACCATTCAGTGACATCTGGTCCGCACTTGCTATCTACGCAGATCTCGCCCGAAGGATCTGTCAAAACCACGGTGTTGCTGGCAGCGTAGAGATACCACTTTCCAAGTGGCAGTGGCACCGGATCACGGCCTGTCCACCTCGCCACGGTCGGCTGATACATTCTTGCTCTAACATACACAAGCCCTGTGCTTGAATCCTGATAGTAGCCATACATTCCAACCCATCGAAACGGGTTCACCGTCGTTCCGGTGCTGGTGATCAGGTTGCCCCACGCATCGTAGAGGTACGTGTCGGACGATGCTTGGGCGGCGGTTGTCAGCAGGCGTGTTGTTCCGAGGGCGTCGGCGTGCAGGGTGTGCGATGTCGAGCCACGAAGCTGGCTGATGACCGAGCCGTAGTGCTGCGGTTCATTCGTGTAAACTACTTGCACGGCGTTGCTGCCGTCAAGTTCCGTCAGATAAGCATCTGTCGGTTGATCCCACACGAATTTGGTCGTGGTGGTACTCTGTTGAGATGTCACGCGGCGGTTGTCGCCGTTGTAGGTCATGGTGACGGGTGAGCCCGTCGGCAGCCGGTATTGCGTCGGTTGGTTTTCGTAGTTCCATGTGGTGGTTGTCCGATTGCCAGCGGCAGGTTGCTCGATTCGCTGATTACCAGTGGCGTCATATGTGTATGTTGTGCGACCGGCGACTGCCTGTCCGTACTTCAACTGATTCGCTGCGTCATAGCTGTACGTCGTGCGAACTGCATCCGCGTTCTTCAGCGTTCGGTTACCGCCTGCGTCATACGTGAATGTCTGACGATACGCATTGGTTCCCGTGCGGTATTCACCCAGCAGTTGGTTCTGCTTGTCGTAACTCCAGGTGACACGAGCCGTCGAGCCGCCTTCGATCATCACGTTGCGATTACCACCATTGTCATACCGGTAATCCAGTTGCAGCAGTGTCGCTCCTGCCGATGTTCGATGAAACACGTGAGTCGTCTGGCTCGCTGCGTCATACGACAGCGAGACTCGCGTGCCGTTGGCATTTCGCTGGACCGTTCTGCGTCCTGCATCATCATAACTGAACGTCGTGCGTTCGCTGAACGGATTTCGCAGCGACGAAAGCTGCCCGACCGCGTCATACGAATACGTAAATCGTCCCGAACCCGTGGCGTCCATCGAACGCCGCGCACCGACAGCATCGAAAGTATAGGTGGCTCGCTGAGTATTTGGATTGGCCGTGACCATCCTGACAGATCCTCTGTGCTTTTCAATATCTCACTCTTGTTTGACTTTGGTTAGCGGGATGACACGATTTGTTGAATCGGACAATACGACCCAATTCGATTGGAACTCGCCGTTATCATCACACTTCGCGATCTGGACTGGATTCGAGATTCCATTTTGTAGCGTGGTTCCGGAGGCTTCTTCGCACCAATGTATTCCTCCGCCACAATGCGGACACTTTAGTGGGCCTTCACTGCCGACAACCGGTCCCGCAACAGACTTCAAAAATATTTTGCCATCCTTTGCCTGTACTCCTTCCATATGTGTCGCGATGGTCCACACTGTTCGAGACATTATTTTTAAATCTCTGTCTTTTTGCGGGTATGCTTGGATTGGTGCTTCAACGTGTCGGAAAATGCTAATCAAAAAGATGACGAAAATTGTGGCGACGACGATGATTCTTACTGCTTTTGGCCACATTGTTTCGTCTCGCAAGCAAACATTCAGATCTCAGTTTTGCACCGTAAACTCATTGTCGCTGATCAACCAAATCACGATCAAAATGGCCACCATGTACTCTCATGGTCAATATAGTAGTACCACTGATAATTCCAAGTGGTAGGGGGATACTCGTCTGGACACCTTGAGCAGTCTTTGTATTTCGAATTGTTCGCTAACCATCCAGTGTCACCTTCTTGATACGCACTTGATGGTGAGAGCTGTTCGGTCGGTTTGACAGCTTCCAAAGAAAGTGGCGAACCGTCCCGGCAATGACGGTAACCAGCCACGATCCAACGCCGAATATAAGCATTCCATTGGTTTCCTGCACGGTCAATGATCTCTTTCTTCTTCTTCCAGAGATACGCTATATCGATGGAACCGACAAGGAAATCTCCGTTTGCCAACCAATCCGGTGCATCTTTGAACGAAAGCCCTTGGAGACACCCAAATAGGACGTAGTTGACATCCCATTCATTTTGCTTGTAACCAAACGCCTCTACGCACTCCAGACATGGAATACAATTGGGGCATTGAGCCGGGGCCGGGCGATTCGAGAAAAACTCCAAGTCCCAAGGCCACGGCGGAAAACTTGAAGGGTTCTTTTGGAGAAGGTATTTTTGTTTTACGGCCGCTAAGGTTTGTACCAATGTTGCCGTAATGTCTGGACCACAATAGCATTTTTCTTCGCATAGTAGTCCGGAGGAATCACGCAGCATGGCCGGGTGTATGTCAGCGTAAGCATAAAGATTAAGGCCAGTCCGATTTCCGATTGGATCAACACTCATCCACCTCGCAATCGTCGGCTGATACATCCGCGCTCTGACATAGACGAGGCCGGTACTCGAATCCATGTAATACCCATATCTTCCCACCCAACGAAACGGAGTCACGGTCGTTCCGGTATTTGTGATCAGGTTGCCCCAGGCGTCGTAGAGGTACGTATCGGACGACGCCTGAGCGGCGGTTGTCAGCAAGCGTGTTGTGCCGAGGGCGTCGGCGTGCAGGGTGTGCGAAGTTGTGCCTCGACGTTGGCTGACGACGGAGCCGTACGGTTGAGGTTCGTTCGTGTAGACAGCCTGCACGGCGTTGGCGGCGTTGAGTTCCGTCAGGTATGCGTCGGTCGGACGATCCCAGACGAATTTGGTGGTCGTGGTACTCTGTTGAGACGTCACGCGGCGGTTGTCGCCGTTGTAGGTCATGGTGACTGGCAATCCGGTTGGTAACCGATATTGAGTCGGCTGGTTTTCAAAGTTCCATGTCGTGGTTGTCCGATTGCCGGTGGCAGGTTGTTCGATTCGCTGGTTGCCGGTGGCGTCATACGTGTACGTTGTGCGAGCTGTGCCAAGTTGGCCGTAACGAAGCTGATTCGCGGCATCGTAGACGTACGTGGTCCGGGCTCCGGTACCTGCGTTCTTCAGCGCGCGGTTACCGCTTGCATCATAAGTGAATGTCTGGCGGTACGCATTGGTTCCGGTTCGGTGTTCACCGAGCAGTTGGTTTTGCTTGTCGTAACTCCAGGTGACTCGAGCCGTCGAACCGCCTTCGATCATCACATTGCGATTGCCACCATTGTCATACCGGTAATCCAGTTGTAGCAGTGTCGCTCCTGCCGATGTGCGGTGAATTACTTGCGTCGTCTGGCTGGCGGCATCGTAGGCCATCGAGACTCGCGTGCCGTTGGCATTCCGCTGAACCGTTCTTCGTCCCGCATCGTCGTAATTGTACGTCGTGCGTTCACTGAACGGATTGAGCAGCGACGAAAGTTGTCCGGCAGCATCATACGAATACGTAAATCGTCCTGATCCCGTAGCGTTCATCGAGCGACGCGCGCCGACTGCATCATAAGTATACGTGGCTCGCTGAGTATTCGGACTGGCGGTAACCGTGGTTTGCCCCAATGCGTCAAACGTTGTGGTATACCGTCCGGTGCTGTCCGCCAGCAAGGTTCGGCTTCCGACGGTGTCGTAACTGAAAGTGGCTCGACTACCGTTCGGGTATTTTCTTCCCGTCAGTTGACCTACGGTACTGTATGAATACGTCGTGCGGTTGCTGCGGGCGTCGATGCGGACGCGCTGCTGACCGGCGGCATCGTAAGCACTCGTCGTGCGACGATTAAGCGGATCGATTAGCTGCGTTTGCGCTCCAGTGCTGTCGTACGTGAAACTGTGCCGGTTGGCTCGAGCATCGATCAGGGCTGAGGTCTGACCCACGGTGTCATAAACCGTCGTCGTGCGGTTGCTGAGCCCATTGATTTCCACAGTGCGGCGTCCGAGGGAGTCATAGACGCTGCTCACGCGATTGCCGTTGGCATCGATCGTGGCCAGCGACTGGCTCGCGATGTTGTAGACGGTCGTGGTGCGTTTACCGAGCGGATTGATGCTCGCGACGACTCGACCCGCTGTGTCATAAACCGATGTAGCGCGATTGCCCAGTGGGTCTTTACTTCCCACCGTCTGGCCGACAGTGTTGTAAATCGTCGTCCAGCGTTTGCCGAGCGGATTGACAGACGCAGCCGCACGCCCGACGCTGTCATAAACAGTCGTCGCTCTACCTCCATTGGCATTGACCGACGCAACACCTCGCCCGCCAGCGTCGTAAATACTGGTCGTGCGTTTCCCAAGTGCGTTGATCGACGCCACGGTCTGGCCATCAGCGTTGTAGGTCGTCGTCGAACGGGCACCCTTGGCATCGATACTCGCAACAGTCTGACCAGCGATGTTGTACACCGTGGTGCTGCGACTGCCGGCAGGATTGATCGAGGCAGCAACGGCTCCGATTTTGTCGTAGACCATCGTGGAGCGGCGATTCAACGGATCGACCGACGCAACATTCTGTCCGCCAACATTGTACACCGTGGTCCAGCGATAGCCTTTCGGATTGATCGACGCAACGCCTCTCCCTGCGGTATCGAATACTTGAGTCGTCCGGTAGCTGAGTGCATTGACACTTGCGACCGCCTGACTGGCTGCGTTGTAAACCGTGGTGGATCTCTGACCCAGCGCATTCACGCTCGCCACCGTGCGGCCTGCGACGTCGTAGACCATCGTAGTTCGTTTACCGAACGAATCGATGCTGGCCACGGATCGATTGAGAAAGTCGTAAACCGTTGTCGAAATCGCTCCGGTTGGTGCCACCGTGCGAATCTGGTTGCCCAATTTGCTGTACGCAAACGATGTCCGCACGCCCGTAGGATCGATGACTGCTGCAGGCTTGTTGTCGTTTGTGCCATAGACCGTCGTGGACCGCAGGCCAGTGGGACTGATGGAGGCCACAGTACGTCCTGCGGCATCAAACACGGTTGTTGAACGCAGTCCGGAGGAATTGATACTGGCCACCTGCCTTCCGGCAGCGTCATAAATCGAGGTGTTGATGCGTCCGAGTGGTGACTGCACACGAATCCGCCGTCCGTCCGCATCATAGGCCAGGCTCGTTCGTCGGCCCAGTGGATCGATCGTGGCTTTGGTTCGATTTGCCTCGTCGTAGACGGTTGTGGATCGTGCGCCAGCCGGGTTGATCGTGGCCACTTTTCTTGAGTTGACGTCGTACACTGTCGTCGTGCGATTGCCCAGTGGATCAATGGATCCGAACGGGCGATTGGCTCCGTCATACAAAGTCGTCGTGATACTTCCAGACGGATCGGTTGTGCGACGGCGATTCCCGTTGACATTGTAGCTGTACGTTGTGCGGCGACCCAGCGGATCAGTATTTGCCGCGACGAGTCCTCTGCTGTCGTAGACCGTAGTGCGTCGGTTCCCCAGAGGATTAATCGAAGCAACCGGTCGATTGGCCGTGTCATAGAGAGTCGTAGCGATTGTTCCCAGCGGATCCGTCGTGCGACGCAGATTTCCTCGGGCATCGTAACTGTGAGTCATCCGGCGACCCAGCGGATCGATACCTGTCACGACAAGTCCTCTGCTGTCGTAGACATTCGTGCGGCGATTCCCCAATGGATCAACGGCGGCGATCGCACGACTGGCACTGTCGTAAACCGTCGTGGATCGGAGACCCAGTGGTGTGATGCTGGCGACAAACCGATTGGCGGCATCATAGACGGCCGTCGTGACCTGACCCAGCGCGTTCGTCACGCGCTTCCTGTTTCCTCGGGTGTCATAGGCCATGCTCGTCCGCAGGCCAAGCGGATTGATATTCGCAACCGTCTGTCCGAGTGTGTTGCGAACAGTTGTTGTCCGTTGATTCAGCGGATTGACGGTGGCCGCGACATGGCCATCGGTGTCATACACATACGATACGCGCTGGTTCAACGGATTGATCCCGGCGATGTAGCGATTCATGGCGTCTCGCACATACGTGGTGCGACTACCAAGCGGGTTCTGCATGCGGATTGTGTTGCCGTTGATGTCATACGCATATGTCGTCCGCAGCCCCAGCGGCATGATCATCGAAACCAGTTTGGCGTTTGCGTCGTAGACATAAGTGGTTCTGGCTCCGATGGGATTGACATCTGCCGTGACCTGACCATTGCCGTTATACACTGTCGACCATCGCTGATTTAAGGGATCAACAATTGCTGCTCGCTGATTCGAACCGTTCCACACAAACGAGGTACGATTTCCCAGCGGATCAATGGAAGAAACAAGCTGACTGCTGGAATTGTAGACCAACGTTCTGCGATTACCGGGAGGATTGATCAGGGCGTTCAGGGCGACGGTGCGATTGGCCAGAGTTGCGTAGGAGATCGTCGTGATTTGTCCAAGTGCATTTGTTTGCCGGAGCGGGCGAAAGTCGCTGTAGGCATAACTCGTTCGCTGTCCGAGCGGATTGATTACGGCTGCAACATTTTTGGAGTTGTCAAACACGAGCGTGGTTCTTTGGTCGTTCGGTCCGCGGACCGCGTTTTGGGTTCCATAGATATAGGAATATCGATCGCCTGTGGGCAGTTTAATTGCCGTGACTCGACGTGATGCATCGTAGACAAAGCTGGTCCGTGTTCCGTCTTTGTCTTTCAGAATGGTCAACTGATGGCCGGCGTCGTAACTGAGCGTCGTCAAAGATCCATCGGGCTCCTTCACGAGAGTGAGATTATGGCTGCCGTCAATGGTGAACGAGGTACGTCGGCCTGCGGGATCGACGATGGCTTTCAGTTTACTGGAACCGTCGTACAGATAGGTCAGACGGCCGCCAATGGGATCCACGACACTGGCAAGCAGGTCGCCACTGCGAACCACTGTCCAGCGGCCTCCTGCAGGTGTCTCCATCCGCGACAATGCACCGTTGGTGCTGTACTTCAGTTTCGATCCATCCGGGCGAGTTTCCAGCCATCCTCCACCGGCGACCTCGGACAGCGCAGATCGCGTACTTGCCGGCGGCAGGTAAACGTTGGATCCGTTCTTGTCGGTATAGTCGTGGGAAGTACCGGTTCCATCGATCAACCGGGCGATCGTACCTGAAATGGCGGCTACTGTCGGATTGAGGCTGTCGGCAACTCCGCTGCCGAACTGAATGGTGTTCGCCGATGCCAGCGAATTGTAGGTCAATAGTGGCTGCAATGTGGTCGGCACAGATCGCGGCACCAGGATCGAAACAGTCAGATTTCCGCTTGCCGGATTGACCTTGTACTGCGCATCAACCGCCGGTGGTTTCGGCAAGGGCGGTGTTGTTGAGTCAGTCGCGTGATGAACGAGGCCACATGGATCCTCAGACGTCACGTGCTTGGGCGGTCCGGTGCCGTTACCAAGTGCAACACTACAACCGCATTCACACCCACCAGGCGAATTTATGACCTCAATTTCAGGGCCAGGCCGACCATGAGGTATGGGTCGCGGACACGGTGGGTCACAATTCTTTGGTGGTGGCCCTTTCCAGATTGGCGAACTATAACCGGAACTGTCAGGTTTGTCGGCAGCCGGAATTATCGAATGAGTCGGAGGGGAAACCGGACCGAAGTTATTGACCGGATACGGTGGATTCGTGCAAGGACCGCACGAGTTTGAGGTCGGACCGCTCATTGTAATGTCTCCAGCAGGAAAAACTGATCAGACTGAGAACATAAAAACTTTAATCGCGCCGCGCCGTTGATTCCTGTAGTTCCCGACTAACATCCGGAGGGCGCTGTTCACCTTCCTGCAATTCGAAGCGGCGAATGGCTTCTCTTACAAGTCCGGGAAAAGGGTCCAGTGGATTCAGATGAAACGCCAAACCTGTGTGCAACGCACGTCCGGCGGATTTGAACTGTTCCCACAGCGTGTACTTCGCGGCGTTTGTTCGCAATCGATCGACGATCTCACCAAAATGTTCAAGGCATCCCTCGACGCCCCAGAGATCCATCTGCCGTGCATAAGCCGCACAACCACAGGATTCTTTGTAGGTAATCTCCAACTGTTCAAATATCTCTTCCAGCTCACGGCCAGGACCGGTAGCCGGCATCAGATTCCACGCAGGATTCGGCGTGGCGACAAATGTGGCATCACCTTCTTCAGCAAGCTGAGAAGCCCGTACCTGTGGGTCGTCCGACAGCGGCAAAAGACCGTATTGGGCACGGAATTCCTTCGATGCCTCGCGTGTGGGATGGGCGCGACCATCTCGCCCAGTGCCTTCGCACAGATCTCTGAGACGGCCAATGAATTGCTCGCAAATTGTCATGCGGATCTCCGTTGAACGAAGTTGGCTGCCAGGTACTTCAGCAAAGGCAGCAATATGATTCGCATTTGGGCCGCACAGGCCTGATCCGAAACTTCTGGAAACATAGTTTCATCCATCACGATCCATTCCTCGATGGATTTCGTTTCGCAGCCGATATCAACCGCCCCATCCTTGAACACAGTGATCGGATACATCAGACCACTGAGATGCAGGAATTCGCCCTGTGCTTTGACCACTCTTCCATTAAAACAGATATTCCCTGCAGCGCGCAATCCGTTGCCACCGACAACCGAACCGCCTCGAACATCAATCGTGCCGGAAAGGTGGGTATTACCCAACGCCGTGAAGAGTTTTTAGGCAACAGCATTCGCTCGGATGTTTTTGAGTTTTTCTTTCTCGTCACTTTCCATTGGCCTGACTTCAGGCGGCTTGATTTTCTTTTTCTTTT
>Ga0105047_10014808_pt1 | contig 12339 bp, 11 predicted proteins | sample MAT04_FD_78384 | JGI IMG/M metagenome (GOLD analysis project Ga0105047, IMG submission 78384) | Freshwater microbial communities from Lake Fryxell liftoff mats and glacier meltwater in Antarctica - MAT-04 (megahit assembly) | ecosystem: Environmental > Aquatic > Freshwater > Ice > Liftoff... | reverse complement strand
TGCCGAGTATACTGCAGTCGCCCTGTCCGGATGCCGATATTGTTTATAAACATTATCGGAATAGTGATCTATTAACTCGCTCCGGATGAGTAAGCCCTCCTCATGATAAACCGTCGGATCTTGCCGGGCTACCGCCTGAGTCTCAGCTTTACGCTGATTTATCTCGGGATTCTGGTGGTGATCCCGCTGATTGCCTGCCTCATCACTGCTGCGCAGCTGACGTGGCCTCAATTCGCCGCGGCCGTCTGGACGCCGCGGACACGGGCTGCCTATTACCTGACGTTTGGCGCTTCGTTCATCGCGGCCGCCATCAGTACCGTGATCGGCCTCTTGATTGCCTGGGTGTTGGTCCGCTACGAGTTTCCGTTCAAGCGTCTGTTTGATTCACTGGTCGATCTGCCATTCGCGCTGCCGACCGCCGTGGCCGGGCTGGTCTTCTCCAGTCTGTACGTTCCCAACGGCTGGCTGGGGCAGTTCCTGGTGCCATTGGGGTTCCACGGCGCCTACTCTCGTACTGCGATTGTTCTGGTGCTGACGTTTATCGGCTTCCCGTTCGTCGTGCGTGCCCTGCAACCCGTTCTCGAAAGCCTGGATAAGGAATCGGAAGAAGCGTCGGCCTGCCTCGGGGCCGGTCGCTGGCAGACATTCAAGCGGGTGATCTTCCCCGCGCTGGTCCCCGCCTTGACCACTGGCTTCGCTCTTTCGTTCGCCCGCGGCCTGGGAGAGTACGGCTCGGTCGTCTTTGTATCCGGCAACATGCCGTTTAAGACCGAGATCGCCCCGGTGCTGATCGTCGCCAAGTTGGAAGAATTCAACTATGTCGAAGCGACCGCCATTGCCGTGGTGCTGCTGGCGGCCTCGTTCCTGATGCTGATCGCGATCAATGTGCTGGAACGATGGAACAATGTCGACAGGGGATAGGGGTCAGGAGATAGGGGTCAGGGGATAGGGGTCAGGGGTCAGAAGCAAAAAGAAGCCCCGACGTGAGGCTTTGCGAACGTCGGGGATGAGGGATTTGAAGTGGCGAACGAGAACACAACACCGGTGCGATTGCCGCCGACGTCGGACCCGGCCTGGGTGCGCTGGTCGCTGACCATCGCGGCGGTGTCGATCATGACCGTGCTGGTCGTGATCCCCGTGGTATCCGTCTTCTGGCAGGCATTCTCGCGTGGCGTAAGCGTCTATTTCGAGAACCTGTTCGAAGACCCGGACACGCGTCATGCGGTGTTGCTGACGTTGATCGTCGCACCGTCGGCCGTCGTGCTGAACCTGATCTTCGGGTTGTTCGCCGCCTGGGCGATCGCGCGATTCGACTTCCGGGGACGGACGCTGTTGATAACGTTGATTGATATTCCGTTCTCGGTCTCACCGGTCGTCGCGGGGTTGATGTTTGTGCTGCTGTTCGGCCTCGGCGGCTTCTTCGGTCCCTGGCTGCGGGAGAACGGCATCCAGATTCTGTTCGCCACGCCGGGATTGATCATCGCGACGACGTTCGTGACGCTGCCGTTCATTGCCCGGGAACTGATTCCCGTGATGGAAGCGATCGGCCCCGATGAAGAGTTGGCCGCCCTGAGCCTCGGTGCCAACGGCCGACAGATCTTCTGGTACGTCACGCTGCCGAACATCCGCTGGGGCCTGCTCTATGGCGTGATTCTGTGCAATGCCCGCGCGATGGGCGAATTCGGGGCCGTGTACGTGGTGTCCGGCCATATCGCCGGGCAGACGAACACGATGCCGCTGCACATCGAGCAGTTGTTCCAGGGGTTCAACACCCCGGGGGCCTTCGCCGTCGCCTCGGTGCTGACGATGCTTGCGGGTGTGACGCTGCTGTTGAAAGTGATCGTCGAAAGGAAGGCCCGGCTGTCGGTGAAAGAGGCCGTTCAGAACCGGAAAAGCGAAGTTGGTTAGCCGCGACGCGGAGGGTTTCCGGAGCGGAGCGCGCGGCTCTAACCCGGTCGAATGTTGCAGGACCGACGAATATGAGCATCAACGTCAAGAACGTCAGCAAGGCGTACGGCAAGAAGACCGTGCTCGACAATGTCAGCGTGGTGGCGCCTACGGGGTCGCTGCTCGCACTGTTGGGGCCGTCGGGCTCGGGCAAGACGACGCTTTTGCGCATCATCGCGGGCTTGGAAGTCGCGGGTAGCGGAACGATCCATTACTCCGACGACGACGTGACGCAGTACACCGCCCGTGAGCGCAACGTCGGCTTCGTCTTTCAGCATTACGCCCTGTTCCGGCACATGACGGTGTTCGAGAACGTTGCCTTCGGCCTGCGCGTCCGCAAGTGGGAAGAAGACAAGATCCGCGACCGGGTGATGGAACTGCTGCGGCTGGTACGTCTCGATGATCTGGCTGAGCGCTACCCCTCGACACTTTCCGGCGGGCAGAAGCAGCGCATCGCGCTTGTAAGGGCACTGGCGGCCCAACCGCGCCTGCTTTTGCTCGATGAGCCGTTCGGCGCGCTTGATGCGAAAGTCCGCCAGGAACTCCGGCACTGGCTACGGCGCTTTCACGATGAGTTCCACGTCACAAGCATCTTCGTCACGCATGATCAGGAAGAAGCGTTCGAAGTGGCGGACCAGATCGTTGTGATGAACAAGGGAAAGATCGAGCAGGACGGCACCCCGGCGCAGGTGTTCGAGCACCCCGCCAACGCGTTCGTGATGGACTTCCTCGGCAACGTGAACATCTTCCCGGTCAACCTGCAGGACGGCAGGGCGCTGCTGGGCCATCTCGAAATGCCGCTGCCGCCAATCCCGCTCAACGGGTCGAACTCGGGCCATGTCTACATTCGGCCGCATGAACTCGACATTGTCCTCAGCCATGTGACCGGCGGCCTCGAATCGAAGATCGTGCATATCAACCCGGCCGGCTCGGTCGTGAAGATCCGCCTGGTGTCGGAGCAGTTCGGCCTGATGGTGAATGTCGACATCAGTCCTGACCGCTACACGGCGATGAAGCTGAAGCCGGGCGACCATGTCTGGGTGTCGCCGAAGAAGGCTCGCCTGTTCGGGGATGACTACGCGATATAATGGTGAGGCGACGCCGCAAGCGGCAAAATCACCCCGGAGCCTCGTGTTGGAACAGCCACCGACAGCAATCGTCCTTGCGGGCGTCGACGGGGCCGGCAAGACAACTTCCTCCCGTTCCCTGCTAGCGCGCACGCTGCAGGTGATGAAGTTCGTGAATGCGGACATCATCGCCCAGGGTCTCAGCGGCTTCGACCCCGAGGCCGCCGCGCTGCGCGCGGGGCGTATCATGCTGACCGAGTTGAAGGAACTCGCCGCCGAGCGACAGGATTTCGCGTTCGAAACGACGCTGGCGGCCCGGACGTATGCGAAGTGGCTTAACGAACTTCGCGAATCGGGATACAAGGTCGATCTGTTCTACTTTTGGCTGCAAAGTGCCGACCTCGCGATAACCCGAGTAGCATCACGTGTGAAGAAGGGCGGACATCACGTTCCCGATGACACGGTTCGACAACGCTACGGTCGAAGTGTGCGAAATCTGCTCGAACTTTACATACCCATTGTTACATCGTGGAAAGTGTACGATAATACCTGCGGTGGCGAGCCGGAACCGATTGCGGAAGGCGTGTGCGGAGCCGAGCCCGCGATTTTCAATCAAGCGAGTTGGGAACTGCTGCTGAGGAGTGCGAATGATGGTCAGCAAGCGTGAGCGATCGATCAGCGAGATGATCGAAGATACCGATTTGATGACCGAAGCGATCCGCCAGGGAGTTCGAGACGAACTTCTTCTCATGGCGCGGCTGGGGCATTCGGTTCCTGAGCAACATCGCGACGGGCAGATCGTCTGGCTGTCACCGGACCAGATTTATGAACGGCTTGGGATCACTCCGCCGGCACATGCGAAAGCTTCTTAACCGCTCAGATTTCTGCGACTGCGTGAACTCCACCTATCTTGATGAATAAAGCTGACACCGAATATCGATCCGATCTCGACCCCCCGCCGGCACAGCGGGGGTCGTTTCTCACGCTGCCGTTGTTGCTGGGCGTCGGCTGGATCATCTACGAAGTAACCCACCAGCCCGCGATCGCGGCGATGGCCATGTGCCTGAAGTTCGGCTGGGAGGACTTCCGCACGGCGCGCTGGCTGTACCGCACCGACCCGGATCCGGGCCGGGGCCGGGCCTGCTTCTGGCTGTATCTGGCATCGGGGCTGTGGCAGGCGGCGATGATCGGTGTCGCGATGGTGCTGTTGACCGTAGTGCTCGAGGAAATCATCGAGATTCAGCAGCGCGGCAACGGCGACATCCAGAAGCTGCTGGCCGGGGCGGCGTTCACCATCATGTTCGGCTTCTTCTTCTCCACGCTGGCGACTTACGTCTTCCTGATCAGTTGCTGGCGCAACCGTGTCCGGCCCTGGCTGAACGGCGCGGTACATATCGCCCGTCGCAAGGACGAATGGCCGCCACTGTACGGGCACCGCAACAAGGTGCTGGTTCCGGTGATCAGCACGGTGATCATCACGTGCTTCGTACTGGTGCCGTTTTTCCTGCTGACACTGTCGTTCATGATGCGCGGGGCAGCCGGCGGGAACCTGCTGCGCGGGTTGGCGGCCCTGGGATCCGTGGCGTGTGTCTTCCTGTTGTTTCCCGCCTCGGTGATCGTCCTGCAGAACCTGCGCAGCCGACGTTTCTTCGCCGACCACCCGGCCGATTGCTGGGGCGAAGAATCGCTGCCACCGCACCGGGACGACGATGATTCGGAAACCGTGTAGAATGCCCCCATGCACATCCTGTTCATCACAGGCGGATTACTGATCGGCGTGCCGATCCTGCTGCACTTGATCATGCGGCAGGAACCGAAGAAGCTGCCGTTCCCGGCCTTCCGCTTTCTGAAGATGAAACGCCGCATCAACCAGCGCAAGATGCGGCTGCGCCACCTGTTGTTGTTGTTGTTGCGCATGGCTCTCATTGCGCTGATCGCCTGGGTGCTGTTTCAGCCGCGCTGGGGCAGCGATTACTTCAACATCAAGGGCGAACAACCAGTCGCCTGCGTCATCATCATCGACACCAGCCCCAGCATGGGCTACGTGTTGAGCGTCGACCGCGGCGCGCTGCCGCCCGGCCGCAAGCGCGGCCCGGAGATGCTGGAAGAGACCTCCTCGTCCGATCGGGAACGGCCGTGGACAGCCCTTGATGAAGCCCGTTTCCGCGCCCTGGAACTGATCGATGAACTGCCGCCCGCGAGCAAAGTGGCCGTCATCGACTCGTCCGATCGCGAAGCGATCTGGGCGCTGACGCTGCAGGAAGCGCGCAAGAAGATCCGCGACATCCGCCGGCCGCGTGCCGCCAGCCGACCGTTGACACAAGTGTTGCCGCTGGCGTACCAGCTGTTCGCGAAGGTGGGCGAAGAGACTGTTCCCGGCCAGGAGAACATGCCCCGGTTGCTGGCGATCTTCTCCGACCGCACGGCCCCTTCATGGGAAGCCGAACAAAGCAGTTTCCTGACCGACATGCGCAAGGAACTGCTGAAGGAAGCCGAAGCGAAGGCCCCCTTCATCGCCACGTTTCTCGATGTCGGTGTTGACAAGCCGCTGAACCTGGCGATCACCTCAATCGACATGAAGCCGCAACTGGTGCCGGCCAACAAGCCGGTCGAGTTCTCCGCCTGGCTGGAAGCGACCGGGACCGTGCAGGAGAACACCATCGAAGTGTTCGTTGACGGCAAAGGCACGCCGGCGTTGTCGCAGGCGGTACGTGTCGAACCGGGCACTCCGAAGGAAGTGACTTTCCGCCTCGAAGGACTGCCGCCGGGACTGCACCAATGTGAGATCGCATTGAAGACCGCTGATGCGTTGCCGACCGACGACATCCGCTACCTGACATTCCGCATCCGCGAGCCGCGGCGCGTGCTGCTGGTGGCCGACGCCAACCCGGTTCTCGGGAGTATTGCCGGCAGCCTGGGGATGGTCGGCCGGATGATCGACACAACGGCTCTGTGGCGGATTGCGCTCGAGTCAACCGGCTGGTACGAGTGCGAGATCAAGTCGGCCCGCGACTTTCTCGAACTGAAGCCGGCCCAGTTGGGTCAGTTTGAAGCGATCGTATTCACCGGGCTGATCGGCCCCACGGGCGACGTATGGGATAAGGCAACCGCGTACGTCGAGGGCGGCGGCAAGCTCGTCGTCGCGCCGGGCGGTGAGGAGTTGCTGCAGAACGAATCGACACGCCCGCCGGCGGGATACGACAACAAGCTGCTGCCGGGCACGGTGAAGAAATGGGTCGATCTCGACCGCACCCGGCCCGGCGTGTCGTGGACCTGGGACGCACTGAAAGCCCACCCGCTGCTCAACGACTTCCGCGAATGGACGAAGAACCCTCGCATCGACTTCATCGCCAATCGGCCGCAGGTCTGGGGCTACTGGGAAGTGGAGCCACGCGACAAGCCGTCAGTCGTCGTGTCCTACGCGGACGATGCCGACGCCGACAAACGCCGGCCCGCGGTGCTCGAACGCCAGATCGGTGCGACAGGCAAGGTACTGCTGTTCACAACGCCGCTCGACGGGCGCTTCGAGATCGGCAGCGGCGCGAAGGCCAAGGTGCGCTTCAACAATGACTAAGCCGGGTCATCGTTCTTCCTGGTACTGTCGAACCTCACCGTACGCTATCTGACTGGTGAGATGGAAGATGCGACGTACAACTTCATCAGCGGGCAGAACGTGTTCATCAAGTGGCCGATCGACGCCAGTGATCGTTCGAAGTTCTATTTCCTGTCGGGCCCCGACCTGTCGGACAAAGAGGCGGAGGTCATCCGCCCTCTCAACGAAGCCATCCTGCGACTCGGGCCGGACCGCCTGCGCTCGGCCGGCAACTACGACGTACGTTCCGACCCGGCGGACAAGAAGCGCGAGTTCAAGCCATGGCGCGAAGGCTTCAGCTTGAACGCCCCCGTCGATGAAAGCAACCTCGAACGGGTACCGATCCCGGAGATCGAAGCGATCCTGGGGGAGAAGACCGTCGTCGCCTCGGACCGCGAACGGAAACTGCAGGACATCCTCGGCGGCAAGTTCGGCGCACCGATCGAACTGTTCCCGTTCCTGATGATCCTGCTGCTGCTGTTCATGGCCTTCGAGAATCTGCTGTCGAACAAGTTTTACAAGCAGCAACCGCCCGCCGAACGCGGAGCATAAGAGCCGCGCACGAAGTAAGCGGTCCACATCGACCGCTTACTTCGTGCGCGGCTCTTTGTTGCCTTCTCCACTGTCGTTTTTACAATTGCGGTCGACTCTTCGCCTACACCTTGCACTTCTTACAATTCGTAGACCCGCGCCTGTGCAACCGGATCGAATGACGCGATCCCTAAGTGCCTTACGCGCCTTGCGTTCGGCACTGTTTCCCGGGTCATTTCCTTTTGCCTTCAAGTCATGGCTCAGGTTTTGCGGTTAGACTTTCCTCGAACCCGCGAAGGCGGATGGATGTTTCGAGACGGAGGTCAATGGAATGGCGACCCGTACCGGGATGCTGGGTGCCCTGCTGGTGATCGTGGCGCTGAATGGCGTTGCTGACGCGGCGAGCGTGCGTACCCCTAATTTTATCGTCGAGGCGGCAACGCCGGAACTGGCCCAGGAGTTCGCCACGCTCGCGGAGAAATACCGTAAGGAGAAGGCGCTCGACTGGTTGGGCCAGGAGATGCCGCGCTGGCCCGCGCCCTGCCCGCTGAAGGTGACTGTCTCGATGAGCGGCGCGAAGGGGGCGACCTCGTTCACGTTCCCCGAAGGTCAGGTCTATCAGTCGATGTTCATCGAAGGGCCGCTGGAACGGCTGAAGTTCAGCGTGCTGCCGCACGAAGTGACTCACACCGTGCTGGCCCATCACTTCCGCCGGCCGGTACCGCGCTGGGCGGACGAGGGCGGCTCGGTCTATTCGGAAGATGAACTCGAACGCACACGCCATGACCGCATGTGCCGGGACATCCTGAATGCCGGGCGCGGCATGCCCCTTCGCCGGCTGTTCAACCTGAAAGACTATCCCAACGATGTGATGGTGCTTTACGCCCAAGGTTACTCGATCAGCAAACACTTGATCGAATCAAGCGACCGGCAGACGTTCCTGAACTTCGTGGGCCACGGCATGCAGAACGGCTGGGATGATGCCAGCCGCAAGTACTACAAGTTCAACGGCATCGACGAGATGGAACAGGCCTGGCTCGATCACCTGCGCAAGGGTCGTGGTGCAGCGGTCGCCCGTAACCCCAACACGCCCATCGGTAACGGCAGTGTCAACGGGCCTGCGTCGCTGAGCATTCCCAACAATCCGGATGCCCGACTTGTGGTCCGCCAGAGTGCCGCTCCGTCGCAACCGCAGATCGACCCGTCGCCGATCAGCCGCGGCCAGTCGCCGCTGATGAGCCAGGAGCCGCAGGGCCGACCGGCCGCCGCCCGCCTGGGCGACCCGATCCCGCTGACGCCGCAGACCGTACCCGCGACGACGATGAACAACCCGCGGCCGTCCGCGCCGCCGGTAGTGCTGTTCCCGCCGGAGCCGCTGCCGTTGCGGTAGAAGAGAAGCCCCGGGGTTCAAAAGCCTCACCACGGGGCTTCTCAGTTCGACTGCGTCGGCCAGACCAGTACGTGTCTGATCGATCGGCAGTTAGGATTCGCGCAGAATCGAGTCGCTGCATTTTACGTCGAATCAAGTAGCTTGTTTTGGCGCAATTCGAGATTTGTTACTCGCTCCCGCGCATCTTTTCCAGGGCGGACTGCCACCAGCGCTGCACGGTCCGCACGTTGACGCCGAACAACTCCGCGACCTGCTCCTGCTTCCAGCCGTGATAGAAGATCAGACCGACCACTTCGCGTTCTTCCAGCGGCAGCTGCTCGACCTGTTCGTGAAAGCTGCACCAGCTGTCGACGTCGCTATCGCTCGATGGCATCGCGGCCGATTCGATGATCGGTGCTTCTTCTGGTCCGCGTGTCGCGTGATTCGCGCCGTCGCCCTGCGGGCCGTAGAGGCTCTTCGTGACGTCGAGAAGTTCCCGTCGGATCTGAGTGGAGGCCAGCGCATAGAACTCGCGCATCGACGCGGGCCGGACGGTCTGCAGCGCCCGGATCAGCCGCAGCATGGCGTTCTGCAGGACGTCCTCGGCATCGACCCAACGGCCAACGCGCGGGAAACGCTTGAACATCTTGCGTGCCAGGCGATCCAGTCGGTCAGACACCCGCGTGAGCATCCGGTCGAGTGCTTTCGGGTCCCCCGCTTTCATGCGATCGAGCCAGTCGTTCATCTCGTTGGTGTTGATCGTTTCGTCCGCCATGAAGCCCCTTCCGTTCACTTGCTCGATACGACGCAATCATCATCGAAAACCCACTCGAAAGCAGCAGAAATCAGAAATATCGAAATTCGATGTCGGGTCCGGTAAGCAACTCTCGCTGATAGGGGTGTAGACGGAAACCAGCAGCCTTGAAGAAAACCGAACTGGAGAATGACCATGACCCGATTCAGTGTGATCCTGAGTGTTGTGTGCCTCGTGTTCGCCGCCGGCCAGGCCGATGCGGCCCCCCGGAACGGCCTGCCGAATGTCGGGAACGTCGGCAACGGCGGCCTGAAGAACGCCGGACCGAATCTCCGCAACATCGGGTCGGGTGGACTGAATGCCGGTCTGCCGAACGTCAAGAACCTCGGCAACGGCGGCCTCAACAATGTGGCCCCGAACCGCAACGTGCTGAACAACGGGCCGATCAGTGCGGTGCCGAACCTCCGCAGCGTCGGCTCGGGCGGGTTGCAGAACGCCCTGCCGCGGATCCGAAACTGATGCGATCGAAACGAACAGGGGGCTCACGCCTCCTGTTCGCTACGAGGGAAATTCAAATAACAGTTGGATTCGGTGTTTGACGTGTGGTAGTTTAAGGTCAGTCAAAAACCCCCACTGCCTCTGATCGAAATTCTGTGTTCCCGGGTGAAATTCCCGAGACATGGCTGTCCGCCCGATCATCCGCATTTGCATAACTCGATTGAAACGGTGTTCCGGAAGCCCTCTGAAGGAATGAATCATGATTCGCACACGCATGTTTTTTGGCCTGCTCGGCGTGATCCTCGCAGCCACCCACGTTGACACCGCCAATGCCCAGAACGGCAAGAAGAACGGCGGCAATGGAAACGGCAACGCCAACCCGAACGGTGGTCTGGGCAACCTGCTGCCGAAGAACAACAATAACAACCCGCCGCCGGCCGTGTTCCCGAAGAACAACAACAACAACGGTAACGGCGGTCTTGGCAACGTACTGCCGAAGAACAACAACAACCCGCCGATCGTACTGCCGAAGAACGGCGGCAACAATGGCATCGGGAACGGCAATGGCGGCCTGGGCAACTTGATCCCGAAGAACGGCGGGAACAACAACAATAACCCGAACACGATTCCCAATCTGAAGAACATCGGCAACGGCGGCCTGAACAACACGGCCAACACCAATGCGTTCAAGAACCTGCAGAATTCCGGCGTTCTCAACGGCCTGAAGAACACCAACACGATCAACAACACCAACAAGACGACGAACGTCACCCCCAATGGCAATGGGAAAGGCAACGGCAACGGCGTGCTGGGCAAGGCCAACAACGCCCTGGGCAACAACGTGCCTGTCAGTGGTCGCAACGGGAACGGCAACGGCGGCGGCAAGCTGAACAACATTCTCAACAACATCGGCAACGGTAACGGTGGCGGGAAGAACAACAACCTTCCGCCGGTCGTGATCAACAATGGCGGCGGCAAGAACAATAACCCGCCGGTGATCATCAACAACGGCAAGGGCAACAACGGCAACGGTGGCGGGGCCGGTGGCTTCTGGACTGGCCTGGGCATCGGTCTGGCGACCGGACGGCTCATCGCTCCGCCCTCCCCGCCGATTCTGATCGCTCCGCCGGTGTTCATCGGGCCGGCTGCCCTGCTGGTTCCCGAACCGATTATCATCGTTCAGCAGCAGATCATCCCCGAACAGCTGCCGATTGATCCGCTGCCGATTGATCCGCAAGTAATCAACCCGCAGCAGCCGCAGGAACCGGCCATGGTCGAATCGGGCCTGAAGGTCACGCAAGTGATGGATGGCGGGGCGGCCAACAAAGCTGACCTGCGACCGGGCGATGTGATCGTCGGCGTCGGCGAGTTCCGTGTGCAGACCTTCGAAGAACTGCAACAGGTTCTCGCCGCCACCCAGGGCGAAGTCGATGTGATCTTCATCAACGGCGAATCGGGCAAGGTCGAACGCCTGCCGATCACGCCGAATGCGGGCAAAATCGGCGTCGCCGTCGAGCCGGTTGTCCTGAACTGATCGTCATTCCAATCATCGCAAACCCGTTCCCGCCATCCGGCCGGAGCGGGTTTCTTCGTTTCTCCCTTCAACGAAACGCCCCATGTTCGCGTATAATTAAGAGGGTCCCCGTCGGCTCCCCCGTTCCCAATGGAGGCTGCCTCCTGATGTCCAGCGTCAGAAACTTCGTGATTGCGTTGACGATCATTGCCATTGCCATCCCCCCGGCCCGGGCCGAGGAACCGTTGGCCAATGTTGTCAAACGCTCGATCGATCGGGGTGTCGCTTATCTGCAGCGAACGCAGGAGGACCGCGGCGGCGGAGAATGGAACTGGGAAAACTCCGGCCTTCTCAACCAGGCATGGTCGGGTGGTACAACCAGTCTGGCGACACTCGCCCTGTTGACCAGCGGTGTGCCGAAGACGGATCGCTCGATCGAGCGAGTCCTTCCCTACATCCGCAAGTTGCGCACCCAGCAGACGTATGTTCTTGCGCTGCAGGCCATGGTGCTGGCCGAGGTTAATGAGCCCAAAGACCTGAACATCATCCAGAACAACGTCAACAAGCTGCTCGAAGGCCGGCTGTACAACGGCAAGAACCTGACCGGCTGGAGCTACACAGTCAAAGGCAACATCCAGGCGGACAACTCCAATACGCAGTACGCACTGCTGGGGTTGCTGGCCGGGCGACAGGCCGGCGTGAAGATCGACCAGAAGGACTGGGAAGAGATCCAGCGTTTCTATATCGACACTCAGGTGAAGGTCGATGCCAAGTCGGCCGGCTGGCCGTACCACCCGGGCAAGCCGAACGCGCCGTCGCATACGATGACCACCGCGGGCCTGAGCGGTCTGTTTATTGCCGGGCTGGAAATGAATGCCGGGCAGCAGAAACTCGACGAGAAGACCGGAGTGGCCGCCGCCTGCGGAATCTATGCGGAGAACGATGCCGTCGCTCGCGGCATGAACTGGCTCGGAACCCACTTCAAGTTCGACATGAACGGCGAGACCCACCCGGCCACGTTCTACAACGTCTACGGCATCGAACGTGTCGGCCGACTGTCGGGCCAGC
>Ga0105047_10014805_pt1 | contig 12340 bp, 13 predicted proteins | sample MAT04_FD_78384 | JGI IMG/M metagenome (GOLD analysis project Ga0105047, IMG submission 78384) | Freshwater microbial communities from Lake Fryxell liftoff mats and glacier meltwater in Antarctica - MAT-04 (megahit assembly) | ecosystem: Environmental > Aquatic > Freshwater > Ice > Liftoff... | reverse complement strand
GGAGCAGGAACTCCATTCTCAGGCAGAAGTGTTCCCTTTTGTCGAGATATTTTTCTTGCCTCATCTTCTTGGTAAAGAATTGCGGCGTCGTGTGTGGAGTCTTTGTCTATAGCAACAATTGCAGCGCCTAGTTCTTCAGGTAAATTAAACTGATATACCATCGGCCCATACTGTATATATTGCGCTGAATACATTCCTGATGCTTCCCCACCTTCTTCTCCACAAAGAATTAAATCCGTATCAGCGTATTCTCCATTTTCTGCAACCACAAACAAAATATTGCTTTCTGGAACTTTTTGACCTTTTTTAATAGGTACCATACTAATTTTGTGTGAGAAGTGCGCGAACCTTTATTCCGCTACCGAGAGATGTTGGTGTATAGCGAATGTAGGTTGCTGATCCTGAAAGATCTGTTGTGTTGTACGCACCCCAACTTGATCCATCGTTGGTTGATTTCTCCCATACTCCAAGAAGTGGAGTAGATGAAACATCATCCAGGAGGAGTCCTCCCGTGACTGCGTTATAAAGACGGACACGAAGGGTCGGCACGGTTCCACCAAATGCTGTTGAAAATCGCCATGCAAAAATACTCGTTGTTATGTTTGAATTTGCTACTGATGGCTGATAGTGGCTGTCTGTCGTCGTATCTTCATACAAGCAAGAGACGCTGAAGATACGAGCCGGAAGACAAAATGTTCCAATGGTTCTAAATTCAAACATAAACTGCACTGCCGTACTTGCAGCCGCTGCACTCAAATCCCCCGTATCTGAAACAAGAGTCCATGAACCCGAGTCATCACTAATTCCAGCTGTTCGGTAGTAGACACGATATGGCTCTGTGGGTAGTGCTAGCGTAGGTCCTCCAAGCTGACTTTCAGCGCTCACCGTTACTCTTTTTAATTTTGTAGCATCCGCAGTTCCCAGTGATGGAGTTATAAGTCTTTGCTTTACACTTCCTCCTGCAAAATCCCAATCAGCGCCAAGGGGAATGGCATACATTTGATTTGTGAGTGAGGTTGTCCCCGAACGCACGATATACGTGAGTCCCGCGGCAGACCAAACAGTAAGAATCGCTCCTTGAGGTGATGGTGTCGGGCAAGAATCGTTACTTGCTGAACTCTGGTCAAGCTGACGATGGTCAATGAGAAATGGCAAATCAAAAGGAGTGCTCGAGGTATTGTATTGGGTAACGAATGCACGGTTTGTGGTCGTGACTCCACCGCCACCAGTCCCTGTAACAATAAGCCTATCGATTTGATCGGCTATTTCAACTGACGTTAAAACAGCAGATGCGTTAAAGGTTGACGTGCCTCCTGTAGGAATTTCTACCATTATATCGGAAACAAAGGTTGTAGATGCGCTTGTAATTGCTGAAATTGCTACTCGATATATACGGTTCGTAGTTGCAAAGTAGAGAGATTTTACGCCTGAACCTGGCCCGTGATTGAGCGTGCCTACTCTTCCATTGTTTGTTTGGGAAACGTTTCCAGTAACGGTCTGTACGCCTGTTGCGAGCGAAAAAGCAGCCGTAGTTCTCCCCGCGGTAATAGTCCCGAGCGCCACTCTAAAGTTGTATCTATAAATTGCAGGAGTCGTTAGTGTCTGGCGTTCAATAACATAACAAAACTGTTGTGTCCAGCTATCTCTGTCGTCAAGCGCAAGCCCACTAGCAGCGTCGTTAGTTACAACCGCTGCGTCCGCCAGCCAATAACATGCTTTGACTCTATCTACGGTTGTAGCTGCAGCAATCGTGGTGCCGTTTGTAGTGAAATCTCCATATGCCATGCCTGCCGAAACAAAAAGTCCTCCGTTGGTAACGGTCGCGTTTACGGTGGAGGTAAGAATGCGAAGATCTTCAATAACATACGGCGTGCCTCCTGCAATGTTTATGTTTGCTGCAACTCCACCTGTACCAGAAGCAGTTATTGTTGTCTGTATGGTAATCGAGGTATCAGAACCTGTTGCATTTATGTAATACCATGTAGCAATTTGAGTTGGGTCTGTTGAACCAAAGCCTATACGAGAACCGATATTTATACGGTCGGCGTTCCATGTGGTACCAGATCCAGTAACGGTTGCGGTTGCGACTCCCACAGTTCCAGTAATGTAGTTTGCGTACACGGCCCTCATACCAACAATAGTGTGGGTAGTTGCTACTGGATACGTTTGTGTGATAAATCCTTTCCATGTAAATATCGAGTCATTCCTGTTGTATTCAAAGAGGGTGATACGTCGAGTTGCAGCTGCGGCTGCGTTATCTGCTAAAAACACCCAATCTATTTCATAATTTTTGTCTATCACAAAAGCAGTACCGCTAGCTATGGTCCCGGCACTTATTTGAAGAGTAAGACTTGTTGCTGAAGGTATAGCTAAAATTGTGTGCCATGTAGTTATATTAGCCGCATCTGTGCTTCCAAAACCAATTCGTGCTCCTATCGGAACTCCGTCTAAAAGCCAGCTGGTGCCAGAACCTGTAACAGCTGTCCCTGAAACTGCCACTGTCCCGGTGGAGTAATAGCCGTGCTTATTTGCCCACGTAACTACATGGGGGTACATCCCAGGTACTGCGGTTGCTGTCTCGTTTGGACGCGCGAGACCATAAAAAGCAGTGAGTCCATCGTCTCGTCCAACACGTACCGGACCAGCATACTTATCTTTAACGCCAACACCTGTATACTGTTTAATCAAATCCCCAACCGTTGTCTTTGTAGAATCATAATTTGTATAAGGAGCTGTTGCCCCCGTAAAAATGTGTTCGACTGCGCGTAGTGCCATATCTAAATAATACTATACTTCTAAGTAATCAATGTTTATTTGAACTGTTCCTGTTCCTGCTATTTGGGCGTATAGCACCTCATCCGTTCCCCCCTCCACATAATTTGGATGATTATTAGTTCCGTAAAGTCCTCCGGTGCGCGGAGCTAAGTATATTTCATAATCGCTTCCACCAGACGTAAAGCGAAACGCTACTGACGTCATATTTTCCGTGAGTGAAAACTTGTTGTTATATACGCGGATTTTTTTACCTGCTCCTGGCGTGTGCACGGTGCCTGAAGTTGCTAGTGTAGTTGTTTTCTTGAGGACTTTATTTCCAACCAAGAGTGAGGCTACTGTTTCTTCTGTTGCAGGATTAATACGAACATTTGCGGCGTTTTTACTTCCAACCACGCTTGATCCCGGGGTGCTCCCCATAATAATAGCGTCAGCGCGCTTTGGAAACAGTGTCGTGGCGAATGCTCCGACAACAAAAAGAGAGAATGCACGTAAAAAGAGTCTGCGCTTGCTGTCCTTCTCACCTCTTTCTGCTGTACCTGATGTGGTGTCGTCCCCAGGTACCTCAAAAGAAACCACTTCGAATGATTTTGTTTCGTCTTCTATAATTCCGCGCCCTTCCAATTTCTTTGACACCTTAGTATTGTACCCTACACACATCATATATATTTTTAGTACCGTGGATTGTTACTCCAAAAGATATGCACTACACCTAAATATATAATTTGTTTCGGGCGTATACTTATAGATGCAGCAGTACACACATCCAGTAACCGTACCAGCTGCAGTAACTCTCATGAACATGCTACATTTTATTGCTTTTGTGCTGGTAGTAGTTGGTGCAATTAACTGGGGCCTTGTTGGTCTTGGTGGATTTATGGGAAGCAGTTGGAACCTTGTAAACATGCTACTCGGGTCATGGCCAATGGTTGAATGGTTGGTCTACGTGCTAGTAGGTCTCTCAGGACTCTATCTTGTATTTACCCATAAGAGAGACTGTTCAATGTGCATGTCTCACGATGGTGGAATGTAGTACTTGGTTTACATTACGAAAAGGGCGCGCCTGTAGGCGCGCCCTTTTCGTATACTGCCACACTTTTACTGCCAGCTATCTTTTTCAGAAGGAATTTTTCCTGTGTTGTAGTTAATTGAATCATTATTCATTGTCCCTGAGTACATCGCCCGAACCGTTTTTACGCTAAAGTATAGTGCCATCAAAAAAAGCAGTACTCCAATTTCTCGCACTACCAGAAGTTGAATGGGGTCATACTGTCTGTAGGCAATTGCAGAAAGTTCAAATAACAAAATTCCAAATGCTGATACTACACAATTAATCGTCATAATAATTTTCCCATTTGGATTTGTGAGTCCTGCAAGTGTTATAAGGAGGATGCCTCCGAGTACTTCAAGTCCCGTTCCAAACTTTGGGACAAGGTGTCCAAAAAGAGGAATTGAGAAAAATGAGAGCGCGGTTATTGCAACAAATAATATGCGCACGTAATCTCCGTGGTAGTGAGGTATATTTTCAAGTCGCATAGTTTGCATACTGGTATATGGTTAGAGGTAATACGAATCTATACATATAAGTGTACTCTTGTTTTTAGCAAACGTAAGAACTACACACATCTCGGGCGCCTATGGAAGCAATGGGGAAAAGGCTAGACTTACTGAAAAAATGACTAAAACTACGAGCGACAACCGAAATAACGCTTTGGCCCACAAAACATCCCCGGTCGAAGCATAACCAGAAATAGCTCTATGGAGCCACCACAATCCACTCAAAAGCACTCCTAGTAAGTATATCGTTCCCAAAGAGGCAACGATATATAGCACTACGGTAGAAAAAATATAGAGAGAAGTGTAAATAACGATGTCATTTTTTGTCGAACGTATGCCCTTTAGAATTGGTAGCACAGGGATCCCTGCCTTTTTATAGTCTTCCATACGATAGAGTGCGATGGCGTAAAAGTGGGGCATTTGCCATAGAGCGAGAATAATAAAAAGTACGAGAGCTACCACGTCTATTTGACCAGTAATTCCAGTATATCCAACAACGATGGGCACGGCTCCAGAAAGACTTCCCACAAGTGCTCCTAGGTATGTTCCTCGTTTGGCAAGGGCGTAGAGAACGACGTATGCAATCCAGCCAAAGAAAGAAAGGTATGCGGTTAGGGAGTTTGCAAATGTGTACAGAATATAAAAACCAAAGATTCCTAGCATGGCACCAAATATTCTCGCTGAAACCACACTAACCTTTCCTGTTACAAGAGCCCTTTCTTTAGTGCGCTCCATAACCCCATCTATTTTTCTGTCTGTAATGTTGTTGTATACACATGCTGAAGCAATGACAAGCGCAATTCCAACAATACTGCCAATAAGCGGTGACAAGCTGTCATACAAAGTCAGGTCAAAGTAGAAAATCCCAAATAGAGCTCCTGCAATTGTCGTAAAGACATTACCGTATACCATGCCTGGCTTACAAAGCGCGTAGTATCTTGCAATCATGTTAGATCCCTGTCTGGCGTTCCATGTATGCTCTCATCTCTATATCACCTGGCATCATCCTCGCATTCAAACTCCACATAATCCACATCGATCCGATGATAAGAATCCCTGTAATAAAAAGAGAAAAACAAAATACTGCAAGCATTTCTCTCGAGCTTTTATTAGTGCGAAGATGAAGAAAACACGTTACTTGAATAAAAAACTGAACAGATGCCAGGAGCGCAACAGCCAGCAACAATGTTGTTCCTGTGATACTTTGCTGTACTACCTGAAAGTAGGCAACGAGAGTAAGGGCAAGCGACGCAATAAAACCAGCACAATAAGCGAGCATTCCAACAGAATCCTCTTTTGGCAGCATTTCAATGTCTTCAAAGTACGTCTGTGTGTTCATATAAATGCGCCTAGGTATACAAAACTAAATATGAATATCCACACAAGATCTAAAAAGTGCCAAAACAGCGTAAAGAGTGCTAGTTTCCTAAGATTGCCACGAGTAAATCCACTGTGCACCAAGGAAACAATAAGTATTGTTCCGAAGAGTAGACCAGCAAAAATGTGTACTCCGTGGGTACCAACGAGTGTAAAGTATGCAGATAGAAAACCACTGACATGCGGCCCATATCCTTCCTGTATAAACTTCCCAAACTCGTAAAGCTCCATGAAAAGGAATGCTCCTCCAAGAACAAGCGTTATCGAAAGTAAACTTACAACACCGCGAATGCTTCCCTTCTTAGCGCACAGGAGTGCAAGTCCGCACGTGAGACTACTCGCGAGAAGTATCAGTGTTTGTGTAAGTACAAATGGCAATACAAATATATCCGATCCTTTGGGGCCTCCTGCAGTATTTTGATAAAGCACTGCGTATACTGCAAATAAGCTCGCAAATAACACCAGGTCGGTCATAAGATAGACGAAGAAACCAAAAACAGTAGTGGTGTCTTTGTGGCGTTCCTCATGCCCGAAGTGTTCTTTTATTTTTAGTGTACTCATAGTACAAGCTTTTTACTTTGATCGTACCTCACGCGCCAAAGGCGCTCAGTTTCGTACACTTCTTCACCTGAAATAGTATAGTGCGTGTCAGTCTCAAACGTGCGAATAATAATTACTACAATTGCTCCAAAAATTCCTACAACAGCAAGCCACCAAATGTGCCATACAATGGCAAAACCTGCGCACAAAGCAAAGAAAGAAATTATAAGTCCTGCTCCTGTATTTTTAGGCATAATGATGTCCTTATACTCATCCTCAAGCTGTAGTGGACCTCTCCCCCGTCTTTCTTTTTGTACAAAGAATGCGTCACGTTCTTCTACTTCCGGTAGTACTGCAAAATTATAGTGAGGTACAGGAGAAGGTGTAGACCACTCAAGGGTGCGTCCGTCCCACGGATCTCCTGTCTCGTCTCGTAGACTTTGCCTGTGTCTAATACTAAAGATAATTTGTCTCACTTGATAGTAGAGCCCAAGTCCAATAAGAAGAGCGCCGAAAGCAGACACCATAAAAAGTGGCTGGAATCCCATATCAGCGCTGTAGTGATCAAGACGTCTTGTCGCACCCATGAGACCTAAAATATAAAGTGGGCCGAAAGCAAGAATGAATCCGTTCAACCAGCACCAAAATGCTTTTCGCCCGAATCGCTCATCAAGCATAAAGCCAAATATTTTTGGAAACCAGTACGTGAGCCCTGCAAAGTAGCCAAAGAGCACTCCACTTACAATCATTGTGTGAAAATGAGCTACAAGAAAGAGTGTGTTGTGAAGTTGGTAATCTGCAGTTGGTTCAGCCATAACAACTCCAGCCACACCTCCAAGCGTAAAAAGTACAACAAAGCCCATAAACCAAAGCATTGGTGTGTGAAAACGGATACGTCCTCGATACATGGTAAATATCCAGTTGAATATTTTAACGCCAGTAGGAATTGCAATAATCGCCGTCATAATTCCGAAGAAGGCGTTAACTGCAGCTCCTGCACCCATGGTGAAAAAGTGATGGAGCCATACCAAAAAAGACAAAAAGACAATTGCGATAACAGAAACAACCATGGAAGTGTAGCCTGCGAGCTTCTTTGCTGAGAAAACAGCTACTACTTCCGAAAAAATTCCGAATGCCGGCAACATGAGAATATATACCTCCGGATGCCCCCATGCCCAAATAAGATTCACGTACATCATCATGTTTCCTCCACCATCTGCAGTAAAAAAGTGCATGCCAAATGTTCTGTCCAGCGAAAGAAGTGTTAGCGTTACCGTAAGAATAGGGAAAGCAAAAGCAACTAAAAGCATGGAGCCCAACACTGTCCACGTAAACATGGGCATTTTGAACAATGTCATTCCCTTCGCGCGCATCTTTATAATTGTCACAAGGAAGTTGATACCACTCAGTAAGCTTCCTATACCTGCTATCTGCAAACTCCATATCCAATAGTCAACGCCTACAGTAGGACTGTAGGCGATTCCAGATAATGGTGGATATGCAAGCCAGCCGGCGGCGGAAAAGTCCCCAATAATGAGTGGAAGATGCACAAGTATTGCACCTGCGGTAAAAAGCCAGAAGCTAAGAGAGTTTAGAAATGGAAAAGCAACATCTCTTGCGCCTATTTGGAGAGGAAGAATTAGGTTTATGATTGCGGACATGAATCCCATGGCTACGAAAAAGATCATGAGCGTCCCGTGCGCCGAAAAAATTTGTTGAAAGTGATTCGCATCAATTATTCCGTACGACTCCCCAACTGAAAGCGCTTGCTGTGCCCTCATTAAAAATGCATCAACAATCCCCCTGAATAAAATTATTGCCGAGACAATCAGATACATCAGGCCAATTTTCTTATGGTCAACGCTTGTGAGCCAATCTCTCCAAAGAGGCTTCCAAAGATTTGTATATGTGACAAAGGAAAGTATGATAATTGCGCACACTACAGCAAATGCAGCGCCTCCTATTGCAATAGGGTCGTGTGGAAGCAATCCGAAAGAAAGTTTTCCGTACAGTGGTGAGATTTCTTGCATAGGTTAGTGATTCATGGGCAAAGAAGGTTTTTGCCCATTTTCTGTTGGCGCATGACTCATGTACTTCATTACAATGTCCGTATACAAGAGTGGGGATACTGGATAGAAATAAGCTACCGCATTATATGAGCTCGGCTCTGCAATTCTTTTATACGAAGAAAAGGTAAGCGCATTTGTTGAAGCTTTTACTTTTTCTACCCACGCTGAAAATTCAAAAGGTTCCATTGAGTGCACCTTAAACGTCATACCGCTGAATCCTTCACCGCTTATGTTTCCTGAAAGACCATTATGGACTCCCGTTTTTTCTGCAAGTAAATTGAGCTCCGTAACCATTCCCTGCATTGCCATAATTTGCCCACCAAGACTTGGAATCCAGAAGGAATTCATGGGAGCATCACTTGTTATCTTGAAAGTTATTGGAGTATTTTCTGGAAATGCAATCTCGTTAACGGTAGCAATTCCTAATTCCGGGTATATAAATAGCCATTTCCAAGGGAGCGCGACTACCTCGATGGTGATCCCCGGTGCATTGCTCGGAATTTTTACAAAAGGATCTAACCTGTGGGTGCTTTGCCACGCGATTACGGACAAAAATATAACAATAACTGTTGGTGTTGCCCACCAGATAGCTTCTGCAAGCGTATTGTCGTGATCCCAATTAGGTTGATGTTTTTCATGGGCATTAACCTTCGTTGCGCTGTATCGAAATGCAAAGAAAAAAAGTAGAAGGAATATTGGGATAACTACAATGAGCGAAAGCGCTACCGTAACACCCATTACCCAAAGTTGCTCAACCGCAATTGGACCTTGCGGTTGCAACAACGGTATCGTTTCTTTATTCCAATACGTGTAAATAAGAAGCGAGCTAATCACCAAAAAAGTAATTATGGGGAGTCCACTGTCTTTCCACCTCATTACTTGGTATGGTAGCACGCAAGACGTAGCGTCTGGCGGATTACAGCAATGCGCAGGCGACTGCCCTAGCCTTTTTATACTCCCTACGCCAGCTTGGATACAAAATAAAGATAATATTCCCGGCAATAGCAGGATACGCGCCTGAAATAAAAAAGACAGAGAGCCACAAAACTTCTTTCCACATCCAGTATGTTTCCAGTTTATGAAAACAGGGCGTAATAGGTTCTTCTGCGTGGCTCATATCTTCAGCCATAAACGCTCCTATTTGTGCGTGTAAAAATGAGCACAGTACCGCTGCTGCCGAAATCCAAATGATAAAAAACTGTAGAGCCGCGCGTGAATCCGTTATGACTGCCGATATATTTGGCGATGTAAGTATCCCAACAAGCACTAAAATGCTGGCAACAAAGAGAACTTCATACTCCCAAGTACGTCCCTTTTTGGGCCCTGCCATTAGGCGGGCCAGTGGTGTGAACAAGGACTGAAGGATGAGTCCGGGGATCTGGGTAATAGTTTTCCGCATCAGGCGAGTATATCCTAGTGGTCGTTGGCAGGGAAATTTTTACAAAATACGTGAACAAAAATCTATTGAGGGTATTTTCTATAATCCGCTGAAGATGATCACTATTTGAGAGATCAATACGATTAACGCCATAAGACAAGATTGGCTCCAAGGTAGTCCGCCAGATGATCTTGTTTGCGTGAGGTGGTGTCCGATGATGTGGGTACCTTAGAAATCAAATAGTTCCCCCAACAAACCCTCTTTCCTTCTTTTTGGAAGTGATTGTTGCTTATAAAAATCTTCTTGATAACTCCTAGCCTGCTGAGGCTCCGCATTCTTATGGCTCATCTCATTTTTTGCTATGAGTTTATCGAGTTCCCCACGGTCAAGCCACACACCTCGACAGGTTGGACAGTAATCAATCTCAATACCCTGTCTGTCAGACATCTGTAGGACCGCATCATCTGTAGGACATTTCATTTTCTATAGTATACATCTACTCAATGAAATCGACTATTACTTGGCAGTCTGAAGCCCTGTTCTTGCCATACGCCTGAAAAAGCTCTGTAGTATACTGCGTAAAATGAGTACCCTATTCTCCGGCAGGACGGCAGTACTTGGCACAATGCATAAAAAAGAGAACGTGATTGCCCCTCTTTTGAGGGAATCTTTGGACTTGCAGATCATTGTGCCCGAGCATTTTGACTCTGATAGATTTGGCACCTTTACCAGGGATGTGTCGCGCAAAGGAAACCAACTAGATGCCGCGCGCGCAAAAGCATTGGCTGCGATGGAACGTACCGGCTGTGATCTTGGTCTGGCAAGTGAAGGTTCTTTCGGTGTCGACCCACAACTACCTTTTATCCAATCTAATTTCGAATTGGTGCTTCTCATAGACCGTAAGAATGATTTGGAGATTCGAGGACACCATCGTTCTGCAAAAACAAATATTGCAGGGGTATATGTGTCTACCCCAGAAGAAGCACTAGCCATTGCTCGTTCATGGGGCTTCCCGGAACACGGGGTTATTCTTCGATTAAACGAGCACATACCGGTATTGATTAAAAAGAGCATAGCCTCTGAAGCGCTACTTGAGACCTGTTTTAAGAAGCTACAGACTAGCTCGCTTTTGAAATCACTCTTTATAGAGACAGACATGCGCGCGCACAGAAACCCTACCCGTATGGAAAATATAAAGAGTGCGACTGAGGATTTGATACGTAATTGTCTTTCTTGCTGTCCTAGGTGCAGTATGCCCGGATTTGTAACTACTAATGCGGTGTTGGGAGCGGTTTGCCGGTTGTGTGCAAGAGAAACAGACCGACCCAAAGGATCGATCTATACATGTTATACGTGTGGATATACAGAAGATCGTTTACGAGAGAATGCAACGGTAGAGCCGGGTGAGTGTCAATACTGCAATCCATAATTGCTTGCCGTCTCGGTCACTGTCTCATTTGAAGAGCTCTCGAATCGTTCTTGCACTATTCTTGATGGAGTAGGTTTACTTCTACCCGCGACTAATTACGTACACGATATACATGATATAAAGCGCAAGGAACGCCACTCCTTGCCACTTTTGAAGTGTGTGACGCTTTCCAACGAAGAGAGCGAGGAACAGAAGCAATGACGCGGAAAGCGTGACCAAAATATCAGTAGTCATAGCCGGAGCAAACGGAAGAGGCGTAATAATCGCACTAATACCCAGTATCCAGAAAATATTAAAGATGTTTGAACCAATGATATTACCAACGGCTATATCGGTGTTTTTCTTGAAAGCAGCCATTACAGAAGTAGCTAATTCCGGTAAAGATGTACCGATGGCAACAATCGTAAGTCCTATTAAAGCCTCACTTACACCCAGACTCTGCGCAAACACGATCGCCCCATCCACTATCCACTTACCCCCAACCACAAGCCCAATAATTCCAATAAAAATAAGTACTCCTGAACGCGTCAGCGAGAGGTTAGCTGGCTTTTCCTGGATATCCTCCGGTGCTTGTTTGGCAATGCCTGCAATGTAGTACAAGAAAATTCCAAAAAATGAAATGAGTATGAGTCCATCGATACGGGTCAACAATGACTCAGCGGCACCATCAATCAGAGCGTCGCTTGCCAAAAAAGCCAAAACAACTACCGCCAAAAGAGCGAATGGGATCTCCTTCCAGACCGTACTCTTTTGAACCGTAAGCGGATATATGATTGCCGATATCCCAAGGATTACTAAAATATTCACGATGTTACTGCCCAAAACGTTACCAATGGCAATATCTGTATTGCCATTGAAACTAGCAAGCAAGTTTACAATCAGTTCCGGTGCTGAGGTTCCAAAAGCGACAATAGTAAGTCCAATCACCAAAGGCGAAATCCCTAGTTTAAAAGCCAGTGATGATGCTCCCGTTACTAAATAGTCTGCTCCCTTAATCAGCAGAACGAATCCAACAAAAAATAAAACCGACGTAAGCATTACGAAAATTATAGCAAATAACTCAGTTTCGGAAAAACTTCGAAATAGACCAAGGACGACAGCGACCACGCTCGCTGACACTGTTTTGATAGCCGTCAGAAGATTGAAAAAAGTTTCGTGTGCAGTAAGTAATACTAGAAAATTTTGCCACATTCATAGATTAAAGCCTTCTACTTCAGC